>ERZ1026864.35-NODE-35-length-108831-cov-20.972540_pt1 | contig 108831 bp, 177 predicted proteins | sample MGYA00380162_ERZ1026864 | MGnify/ENA primary metagenome ERZ1026864 (study PRJEB33269, sample SAMEA4719798) | human gut metagenome | biome: human-associated habitat; feature: organic feature; material: feces | place: Cameroon | collected 2013-10 ... | reverse complement strand
CTTTATCTCTCTTATCTATATTTCACAATTTTTATCTAAAAATTTTCCAAAAATCACAAAAATTTTTGTAAAACCCCTTGACAAATGAGTGAATTTATGGTATAATATAATCAAGGAAAGGGAATGCCGGGTTCCCTAAATAATAAAACAGGAGGATTATTGATGTAATGCTTTCAGTTACATACTTCATCTAATTTCTATGGACAATATTCAACAAAGAAAAATCAAACTTTTTATAGACGCCGATGATACAATTTTAGAATCGTCAAAAGCTTTTATTGACATTGTTAATCGACAAGACAATATCAATCCACCTAAAACACACGAGGAGCTTCGAGATTGGAAATATCGGTCTTTGTTCCCGTATATGACAAACGAAAGAATAATTGAAATATATGGCTCGGAAGAATTTTTTAATATCGTAAAAGTTAATCCAGATTTTGAAAGTTTTTATCTTAAACACGAAAATGATTTTGAATGGAATATTGTAACAAAAGGACATAAATCTAATATTGAACATAAACAAAAATATTTTAAAAAGCATCTTCCAAAAGCGAAAGTTGTTGGCTGCAGATTTGATTCGAAGGAAGAGCAAAATTTCGACAAGTCTCATATCGATATGGATTATGGAATTCAGATTGATGATAGAACAGATTGCTTGATTGGAAGTAACGCAAATATAAAAATCTTATTTAAAAATAATCGAGACTTTTACTGGAACCGAACAAATATAACGAGCGAACCTCTTTATATAATGAACAGTTGGAAAGAAATAATCGAAACTTTAGAATTTGCTCTTGAAAATCCGGATGTGTTTATGGAGAGGTGTTAAAGTGAAATCAACTAAAATTATTTTGTTTTCAGGGTTCGCAAGACACGGAAAGGATCAAAGTGCGACATTCTTGAAAAAAGAATTGGAGAAATCTGGAAAGACGGTCCTTGTGTATCATTTTGCAGATGCTCTTAAATCATTGTGTGAAAACTCATATAATTGGATTAAAGGTGACAAAGGACCAATCGGAAGAACAATTCTTCAAAGTGTCGGAACATATTATCGACAGAACAATCCGCAATGCTGGGTTAATATTGCTCGACAGATTGCTCTTGGGTGTTCGGAAGAATATATGTTGATTCCGGATTGCCGATACAAAAATGAAGCTTTTGGGTTTTTAGATTTTGACTATAAAAATATTCGTGTTGAAAGACCGAACTTTGACAACGGACTTACTCCGGAACAAAAATCACATATTTCAGAAACAGAAATGAGTACATTTTCTGAATATGATGGAGTAATTATTAACAATGGTTCTCTTGACGATTTGAGGGAAAAGATAAAACAAGCGTTTCAATCAGAGGTGGAATAATGCCAATTAGAGAACAGAATTTGTATCAGATTTACAAATTCTCTTCCGCATTTATTTGCGAAAACAATTTAGATATTAAAGATTATACTCCACGCCGAGCGGCGCAAGAAGGATGTTTGGTTTCTTGCGGAGATAATATTGCGTTTGATCAAGCGCGAAAAATTCGTAACGACAACAGAAATTATAAAGAAATTTTTTCAAATATTCAATTTCTTCGAAACTCTCTCCATAGAGCAAAAAAAGAAGGACGAAACAAAGAGGCGAAAATATTTTGGCAAGCGATTTTGAATACTCTTTTTGTAAAAGATTTTGTTATTATTGAAGTCAAAAAGAAAGAAGAATATAAAAGGATTTCAAAATCCGGATTTTATGTTAATGGAATTCGATATGTTCGATTTAGCGCTTCTGCTGGACAAATTAGACATAACTGTGTTTTGATGGTTAGTGCCGAAATTGCAGAAGAATTAACCAACCGGTTAATGTGTGACTTTAACAATCGTGTTAAAGAATTCAATCTTGCTAAACTTTCGGCGTATTTCGCTCTTTCAACATCATCAATTTTGTGGGTTTCAACTCCGCGCGTTTGTGTTATTAAAGACTTTTTCACAACACTTCCAAATCAAAAACTCGATTGGATCACAACGGACGAAAGTGGAAAGAAAGCGGTTGAAGAAAGAATTCTTGACATTACAATGAATTCTTGCGACGGACAAGGGCTTGTTTCTCCAGAGATGGCACAAAAGTGGTCTCAAGAAATGAATCTTGGTTATGTCGCAAGTTCGTATGTTGTTCGTTCAATATTTGTCAAAGGAAATCTCGTTCCATTCGACTTCCACGCATATGCGAAAGAAAATGGAATCGAATATATTTATGACAAATGGGGACATCCGTATAAGGTTGATGAAATTGATGTTCTGCTTTCGGAATCACAGTTCAAGATGCATAAGTATTATTCAAGCTGGGAAGATTATTCAGAATATATTGAAATGGCGCAGATTGGCTGGGGTGTTTCAAGATACAACCGAAAATTCGACGACGAATGGGTTCTTGCGAATTATCAGATAATTCAAGTTTTGAACATCAGCAAAGACGACATTAAAAATCTTGTTCAACCAACAATAGATTGGATTAAGAATGTTTGCTCCGGAGATCCGCTATACGCGATGTTATATTCGCTTGGAGGATTTTCAGAAGATTATCAAATTGAGTATAACGATGTTTATACGCGAGCGCAAAGTCTTGCAATGAAAGCCGTCGTAAAAAATCCTGACTTTCTAAAAGACACATATGTTCAACGGAAGATTTATCGTAACTTGATTCGGAGTATTACACAGGCAAAGATCGGGAAAATTTGGGTTCGAGGAAATTATTCGTTTATGATTTCAGATCCAATCGCACAGTGTCGAGGCGCGCTGGGGCTCGATTCAAAAGGTGAGATTCCCGGAGAATATATTTATTCAAACTTCTGGAATAGAAGATATGATCCCGGGAAGGATATCGTGTTGTGCCGGTCTCCGCTGCTTGATAAACACGAAGTCAATCATTGTAAATTATATAGAAGCAGTGAGGCAGATAGATGGTATAAGTGGATTGAAAGCGGCATTGTGTTCTCTATTTATGATTTGGCCACACTTCGTGCGAGCGACAGCGACTTCGATGGCGATATATGCTTGTCATCAGACAACGAAGTTCTTCTAAAAGGTTCGATGAAAGATGTGACAAATCCAATTAGCTACGACAAAAAATCGGCCCCCGTTCACAAAATCTGCCACCGCGAATTCGTGAAAACAGATTTGCGTGGATTTGGAACAAAGGTCGGAACATATAGTAATTATTCCACACAGCTTGAGGCAATGCTTCCGTTGTTTCAGAGACCCGATCAGAAACGCCAGAGAGACGAAATAGAGTTGCGTAAAAAGCTTCTTCGTGAAATCAACGGACAGGAAATTGATCGAATCAAGGGCGTTGAAGCAAAAGGACCTCCGAAAGACGAATGGCTTCGCACACAGAAGGTTGAAAAAGACGACCCAGAAGATGTGATTAAAGCCAAGAGATATCATAACTCTCTTGTTATCAACAAAAAGCCGTATTTCTTTAGATACTTATACCCGGAGCTGAACACTTCATATAAAATACACGAAAAGAGATACGACGAAATCGCGAAATGCACATATCGAACAAGATTGAAAAAACTTTTGACAAAAGAGAATAAAACCCCGGAAGAGAAAAATTTTATCAGAAATTATCATCAGTTCTCCCCGGTCTTGAATACAAATTGCACAATGAATATTTTGTGTCATATGATTGAAGATACGGATTTTGACATCCAATATAATAAAAACTGTATCAGTCTGCTTCCATATTATAACCTTGATGAGTATAAGTTTGATCCAGAGATTCTCGCGAAATTCCGAGATATGTATCGGAAATTCAATGACAAAAAAGCAATCACAATTGTCAATCAAATTTTCAACAATTCTGACGAAGAACAGGCAGACGAAATCCGAATGGAAATTCTCGATTCGATTCGAGATGAGCTTCGTTCCGAATATGATGAACTCGAAATGGATCCGATGGACGCGCTGACATATATCAAGGCGCTTTCGCAGAGTTATTCAAAGTTTAATTGGGATTTCGCTTGGAGTCTGCTTGATGAACAGATTTTGGATGTTATCGAAGAAAAAGACGCATACGCACCGGTCGAGTGTGCAGATGGCGAAGAATATCTTGGAAGACGATTTAAGCTGAAAAAGATTCCAAAACAAATTCAACAAATGATTATTGATCCAGAAACCGGCGAGGTTCTGGAGGAAGGAGAATAAAAAGAAAATGAGAATTGTTAAACATGGAAGACCAAAAGAAGAAAAAAAGACGGTTCGTTATGTTTGTGATAATTGCGGCGCAGAGATAGAAGTTGAAATTGATGAAAGTCTCGATTGTTGTCCTTGCTGTGGAAAAGAACAATTGATATTACTTCCAGAAAATGAAGATAAAGCATCTCGCAAGTCGCTTTCTGCCGGAGAAGCATTTCCGGAAAAGTATTTTCAGTTCGGTGTATCTGACGGAGCCCTAAAGCTTTCAGACGAAAAAATTCGTGATATGATTGACGAAACGGTTCAGATATATCTTAGAAGCAATTGCGGATATTGTTATAACGGGACCGGAGATACTTTCATTGCAGTGTTTCAATCAGACAAGAACGATATTAACGATTATTTTGTAGTAGTCGGCAAAAACTATTATGAAATCAATTCTTGCGAATTGGAAGACAATAGTTTGGAAGAAGAGGAGGAAGACGATGAGTAAATTTAGCCTGTTGGTTAAATATCACAATTTTAATGCAGACAGAATTGAAAATTATGACGCCTTAAAGTATCAAGAAGATCTTATCAAAAGACTAAAGAAAAAATGCGCAAACAAAGAGGAATTTTCCCAAAAACTCAAAGGCGATTTCCAGTATAGATTTTGGGCGAAGTGTGAGTGGGAATTAATCATTTCCAAAACGGAGGAAGGACGAATTATCCTTTCTCCGTGGGTCGGAGGACGCAATCCCGAAACATCTTCTCTCGATGTGACAGATGACGTTAGTTTTGATTGGACCGGCTTCGCAGATAAACACATTAGCAATCAATGTTTCGGAGATCGGGCAAAGATTGATGTTTATGACCAAATTATGTACGGAGACAGATTTTCAAATCTTGTAGACGAATTGTGGTATACTCGGTTGCCGTATGAACGCGACAATCCTAAATTTCATAGATAAAGGAAAAATATGGACTATTCAGAAATTATTTCAAATGTAAAAGTTTATGGGCTCGAAGAATCAATTAAAAGAGCCAAATATCCAATGTCAACAGATGTTGATAAATTAAATAGCGATCTGACTCCCGGAATTGCTTCCCTCGCAAGAAGCGAACGCGGAGCAGGTCATGACCAGTGGCTTACTGGGGTGATCGTGCAATTTGATCTGACTTTTACCGTCAAAGCTTGGACGGAAGCACAAAGATATCACTTTCTTGATTTTGTTAGTTCTCAATCGACAATGCACCGAATTACTCGATTCAATCTCGATAATCAATATATCAAATATGTTGATCGGCGTATTGTCGATATTATGAGAAGAAAAATTAAAACATATAATAATTATTGTGAACAAACAAAAGATGAAGATCCAAATATTTCCGATCAAACAAAGAAAAATATGTATTTGGAAATTCTTTATTCCAACCCGTGCGGATTTCAGCTGACCGCCGGAATGACGACTAATTATCGTCAGCTTAAAACAATTTACGCCCAGCGCAAAAACCATAGGCTTCCAGAGTGGAGAGCTTTTTGCGAATGGATTAAAACGCTTCCAAACAGCGAACTTATTACGTGTGAAACAAAAGAGGAGAATAACTAAAATATATGGCTAACCGTTTCAAGAACTATCGAGCACAATTGAAGAGTAATAAAACAGTCGTTTTATCCGACGAAGAATTGAAGCTTTATTCAAGAACAGCAAACAACGAAGGCGTCTCTCACGCAAATGTCGATTGGGGAGACAGCGTTGTATTTATAGACACAAACAAACGTGACGAAACGACAGATGAAGATGTGCCGGAAGTTCCAGACAATTCAGACAAAGAAAAGACGATTATCAGAAATATGGAAAGAGAACAAAAGACAAAAGAAACAAAAACAGAAGGAGATATGGAATAATGTCCGAAAAAGAAGCGACGCTTGATCGAGAATTTTCGAAAACACAAGTTGTTGAAAGCCCGTATGACGCAAGAGACTATCAGATTGTTGCCGGAAAAGATTTTCCTGAAACATTTGAACTTCCAAAGAAGGTTAATGTTAAAAATCAGGGTATGAAGCCGACTTGCGTTGCTTATGCGCTTTCATCACTTGTTGAATATCATAATTTAATCGAAACCGGAAAATATCGCAAATTCAGTACAGAGTTTATTTATGGAACACGCGATATCGGTTATTATATCGGAGACGGTATGGTAATTCGTGATGCGCTCAAGACGGTTCGGAAATACGGAGACTGCTATTATACAGACTGCCCCGGAAATCATAACACGGCAGACGCAATGAAAAACGTTAATGAAAAGGTAGAGGAATATCGAGATCTCGCATATCCTCACCGAATTGGTTCTTACTATCGCGTTAGAACTCCGGAAGAAATCAAAACCGCTCTGATGAATCACGGACCTGTCGTCGCCTCGATGACTTGCAAGGAAGGTGCATATATTGCTGACGATATGTATTGTTATCCTCAAGGCGCAAAAAATTCTGGAGGCCATTGCGTTTTGATTGTTGGGTGGGATGAAAAGGGTTGGATTATTCAAAACTCTTGGGGTGTTCTTTACGCTGGAGATGGTTATTTTACGCTTCCCTTTGATTTTAAAATTGGAGAAACGTGGGGAGCAACCGATCAAGAAGATGATTATTCTCTTCTGAAACGCAAGGTAAGAAACGAGTTTATGAATAAAGTTTACGAAATTATTAACAAAATCGTAAATTGGTTTTATAATAGGAAGAAGCAGAAAAAATCGTAAAAATTTTTTCAAGAAATTTCATAAAACCTCTTGACAAACGGGATGTTTTTGTGATATAATAAAGTCAGAAAGAACAAGGAGGAAAAACCAATGACAAACATTGAAAAGCTTCGGACAATGTCGCTCGACGAATTTTCGCTCTGGCTTGATGAAAATGGACTGTTTGACAATTCTCCGTGGATGAATTGGTTCGATAAAGAATATTGTGAAAACTGCGAAGCCGAAAAAGTTATGATGGAAAACGGGAAGACTTGCCCCTGCGCATATTGTGAGATTCACGAACACTGCCGATTCTTCCCGGATGTTCCAACTCCGGTAAATTATGACATTATTAAAATGTGGCTCCAAAGAGAAGAGACGGAGGAAGAAAAGAAATGATTCTTGTATTGGTGATGTGTCTCTTTTTGCTGGAAGACCTCAAGCGAAAATAATCGAAAAATTTTTTAGAAAATTTTCAAAAACCCCTTGACAAACGAAAGAAAATGTGGTATAATATAATCAAAAGGAAGAAAGAGTAAAGAATAAAGAAATTCCTTCTGACGGTGACTCCGATAACCGAAAATTTTCGGAAAATATGGGCGGGTACCTCAGCTGGATAGAGGAACGGTACTCATAGTCGAGTCTTGATAAAAGACTTAAACAGCAACCTTTCTTATAATTGGAGAAACAACTGCCGTTAGTCGATGGTTCGAATCCATCCCCGTCCACCAAAACTAAATACTTGTCATTCGACAAGTATAGAACATAAAAAGACACAAACAGCAATCTTAGTAATAATAATTTCAAATTAGAAGTAATTATACATATTGTGTCTTGTGAATTTATGTTCTATATTGGTCGAATGACCACTGGGGCGCGAACAGCAAATTTTTTGGATTCTACTGCTAATAGAAAAACCTGCGCCCCGGATTTCATATAAGAAATCAAAAAAGTGAGGAAAAGAAAATGTTTATGGATGCCGTTCGAGATAATATTCTCGAAAACCACAATGTATCGATTACTGAAAATGGAGCGATTGGATATGAGACCACTGGAAAGAATCTTCTTGATTTGAATTTCTCGGTTGCCTCTCTCCGAAATGTTTCGGAAGCAGAAATCGCAAAAAGATTTTATAAGGCATTTCTCGAAGACAAGAATCTTGCGATGCGCTGGCTGTTCTTCGCGAGAGATGTTCGAGGAGGACTTGGTGAGCGCCGCCTGTTTAGGGCAGTTATCGAGGCTCTTTCGATGGAAGATTCGGAAGTCGTTAAGGCGATTATTCCGCTGGTTCCGGAATACGGCAGATATGATGACCTCTGGTGTCTACTCGACACTCCCGTTAGGGATATTGTAATTGGCTTTGTTGCGAAGCAGTTTGAAGAAGACATCACCGGTCTGATTGACCGCAAGCCGATTTCCCTTCTTGGCAAGTGGGCGCCGTCACCCTCTGCTTCTTCGAGAGAGACGAAGCGTTACGCAAAAATTATCGCAAAGGGACTTGGTCTGACGGAAAGAGATTACCGCAAGGGTTTGAGCAAGATTCGCAAATATCTCGATGTTGTTGAAGTAAAGATGTCTGCGAAGAGATGGGATGAAATCAATTACGAAGCAGTTCCTTCTCGCGCAAATCTGATTTATAATAACGCTTTCCTTCGCAATGACGAAGAGCGTCGTCAGGAATATCTCGAAAGCCTGAAGAACGGAGAGGCGAAGATTAACGCTTCCGTGCTCTACCCGCACGATATCGTTCATAAATATCTGGACGGTCACAGTAGAGGTTGCTATCTATATGACGAAACTCTCGAACAGTTGTGGAAAAACCTTCCGAATGCTGTTAATGAAAACGGAAACACCCTCGTTGTTTGCGATGGTTCTGGCTCGATGGGATGTCAAATTGGCGGAACGACCGCAACCGCTCTTGAAGTAGCCAATGCTCTTGCGATTTATTTCGCAGAACGTTCAAGTGGACAGTTCAAAGATAAATTCATTACGTTTTCAAGTAAGCCAAAGTTTGTTGATATTAGCGGCGGCAAAACGCTTCGTGATAAGATTCGTATTGCTATGGAGAACGACGATTGTTCCAACACCAATATCGAAAAGACTTTTGACCTGATTTTGAATGTTGCCGTTAAAAATCATATGAAGCAGGAAGACCTTCCGAAGAATGTGCTGATTATCTCGGATATGGAGTTTGATGATGCGACCTCGCAGTACTACGGATGGAATTGTAAAAAGTGTGATAAAGCTCTGTTTTCAACCATTTCGAAGAAATTCGAGAATGTCGGATATAAGCTGCCGCGACTGGTTTTCTGGAATGTGAATTCTCGGACCGAAACGATTCCTGTTCGTGAAAACGAACTCGGAGTTGCTCTCATAAGCGGGTTCTCGGTTAATGTCTGTAAGATGGTAATGAGCGGTGAAATTGATCCGTATAAGTGCCTGTTGGACGCAATTATGGATAAGAGATATGATGCCGTTTCAGAAGCGGTTAAAGAAGTAATCTAAAAAAGGAATATGTGCGGGAGCGGTCAAAGAATAAAGTTAATAAGATGACCGCTCCTGTTTTTATGAAAATATGAACATTTATATTGCCGCGCCGTTTGGCTCCGTTGGTAGTCAAAAGAGATGCGTTGTCGAAGAAGTTAGAAAGATTCTTCAATCAAAAATTTCATACGGAGATAAGATTTTCTGTCCGTGGGATTATAAAATTCCGAACGCTTGGGACTATCCGAACGCAGAGTGGGGACAGATGGTTTTCGCTAATGATGTAAAAGCCATTAACAGCGCCGATATTGTTATTGCCGTTTCGTATGGCAGAACAGAAACAACGAGTGGAACGAACTGGGAAATTGGGTATGCATTTGGAATTGGAAAGAAAATTATTGTTATCGAGATGACTGATAGCGTGATGAGTCTGATGATTTCAAATGGATGTTATGCCGTCGTGCGTGGTTTAATTGGGTTGAAAGACTATGATTTTGATAAAATGCCGAAGCTAAGAACGGAAACGGAACAAAAATGAGCGCTTTTGGAATTATAGCTTTATTAGTATTTTTATATGCCTGTTGGCTATTTGTTATGTGGATGAGAGGAGAATAACAAGATGATGAATGGTTTATTAGATGGTGTTGTTTCCGCAGAAGAAGCAAGAAAAATTATTGGAGCGAAAAAGAATTCTCCGGCAAAAGAAGATTTCGAGTCTTTTCGAGATAACAATAAGGCTTTCGTAAATTTTTTAAATGAAAAAGTAACAAAGGTCGCTGAATATGGATGTCGTGAATTTACGTTTTTACTCGGAGATGTTTGTAATAATTACGAAATCAACAAGACCGAACTTCTTCTGCCGTTTATCGAATATCTTGGATTTGATGTTGAATATGAGAGAACAATGTCTGGAAATCCGTGTGTAAAGGTTAGTTGGTGATGTTAGATATTATGACAAAACAAAAAGCGTTGGAAAAGCTGAAGACCTGCGTCCGTGGCGCAGATTGGACGGACGAAGATTATGTGTATTGCGTTTCTAAAGAGGTGTTGAAGGTTGCGATTGAAGCATTGGAACGAGAGGTTTCAATGTGCCGTGGGTTAGAGAAGATGGCGGAAAATATGGAACGGAGCGGTGAAACCCAAGAAATTAGAGCGCTTTTGCGAGACGAAGAAGTAAAGCAAATGATTAAAACGAATCTTAGTCTTCTGGAATTAATTGATCAGCACTTGATTCACGATAAAGAGGAATCGACAGACGTCCATATGGAGTTCGACAACGGTTTTCAGAAAGAAGCAATGCTTCGGTTGCTAAAATACGCTGGGTATGATTGCGAAGTTTTAAGTGACTGTAATGATTTTGTGGCGATGAGAGTTAGCAGAAAATCTAACTAACCCCGCCCGGGTATAAAATTTAACTGGTACCCTGAAAATACCCCCGGTAGGGTATAATCGGCGGTAGTTGTAAAAGACATTTTGTGGAGGATATATGAAAGAGCGTTATGTGCTTTTGTCTTTATATGAAAGACTAATTTCTTATTCACTGTGCTCGCAGATGGAAAAAGATCAAAACAATTTCCGACTCGACCTCTCGGAAGACGAAATTCGTATGTTGATCGATCTAATAGATAAAAGGATTGAAGAACTGGAGAGCGGCAAGGAGAATGCATAAAACAATTAAAATCGAATCATCCTTTTGGATTGGCGATATCGTATATGGTATTATCGCGGAATATAATGAGTTGGATAAATTGGAATGCTCTATTGGCAAGTTCGTCATTAAAGAAGTAATAACAACCCCTGAAGACGGACCGGTGAAAATATATCAGATCGACAACGTCAATGGCGGGAGGGGATTTCTTTGTGCGGACGATGAAATTACGAAGAGTTATAAAGAAGTGGAGCATCTATACAACTCTTTGCCGAAAGATGTGGAGATGAGAGGTCTCCGCCGTGGCACTCAGTTTATTTGTTCTTGGTTCACAAATCCGATAGATCTCATCCACGAGGTAGAAACATTAAGTGAGACAGCCGGGGTTTTGATTGATAACGATGGCGTAAAAAAGTGTTTATTGTACGCCAGCGATGGCGTGAATACAAAAGAATATAGGTAAATAAGAAAAATATGAAAACAATTAATTTTAAATCTCCATGCCAAATTGGCGATGTGGTATATTATATAGACACCAAAGTTTCAGAAGGAAATATTACGCACACGATATGCAGCGGCGTTGTAGAGGCCTTCGTTATAAGGAAGGGTGAAATTAGTGTTAGGCTCCCGGGAGAGGGAGAGTGTCCGTATTATTGTATTCCAGCCAATTGTGTTTCTCCGCATAAATTTATCGCAGAAAAGAAAATAGACGAACTCGACAATATAGATAAGGCCTTGGGTCCCAATGCTTATAATGAGATACTTTATGCTTTCAAAATCGAGCCGCTAATTTCAAATCAAGAGTTCGACAAAAAGATTAAGGTAAAACTATCTTTGTGTTTAGGGGATCCGGTAGTTTGTCCAGAATATTCAAATTCTATAAAGTATATTACGATATTTAAAGATCGTATATATTATCATAGCGATTATGGATGCGAGCAAGTAGACCATCTTCGGACATAAAAGAGAGGAAAACATTGTGAAAATAATCACATTTAAATCTCCCTGTCATATCGGCGATACAATATATTATGTTTGGGCAAGCAAGAAAAATAATAAACATATTTTCAAAATGAAGAAGCGCGTTGTTTGCGGATTTGTTATTAAAAATCTCGGACAATATGTTTGTGTTAAAGACAAGTCCGGGACTGACGGCACAATTGACATTCCGATGTATTGTGTTTCAACGGAAAAAGATGTTGTCAGAACTGTTTATAATCGGTTGGTTATTGCCAACAACAAGAGAAACACTGCGGAGACAAAAAGATCAAATATCTTTTCAACGGAAATGTACGCCGTTTTGTCCGACGATAACTTTTCTGAAAGTATTTCTGTAAGGTCAGAATACGAACTCGGAGAACAATTTGTTAATCGGTATAAAGAGCAAGACACGGTAACAGGAATTCTTGTTAAAAATGAGAACGATATTGCCAGTATTTTGGATAAAGACGACGGAATATATAGCTTTTTAGAATTGGAGAAAGAATAAATTATGGATCTATATAATAATGAATATGTAGCTAATACCGCAATTGACTTACGCAATGTTGGGCTCATTGAAAGGACTACTCATATTTATAAAGCTTGGGCCGACTCTCTTGGCGACGTTCATCTTGATGTGCAGATTAATTGTACTGATAAAGATGGCGGAGCAGGAAACCAATGGGTTATACCCGATTTGTGTGTTCCGATGGACGGGATAATCCGTTTGAAAACAATCAAAGATTCAGGATATTGTACGCCTGAATCAACACGGGCTTGGTTTGAACTTAGACGCGATATTACTCTTCAGCAAGGACACTCTGAGTCTCCTTTTACGCCACCGGAAAAGGCATCATCGTCTTATTATGTTGCAGTTCAATGCCTCGACCCGCCCGTTAAAGAAATGACACTCGAAGAAATTGAACAGAAACTCGGATATAGGGTTCAGGTTGTTTCTGAAAAGTCAATTAAAAAGGAGTAAAAATGATCACAGCAGAAGAAGCAAGAAAGAATACACAATTGCGAATTAATTGTCCTTTTGATCGTCCCGGATGGTTTCCAATAGGGTTCTATATGGATCCGGAAGGTAGTTGGACAAAATTTCTTGATGTAGTTGATTGGAATATTAGAGAAGAAGCCAGTATGGGTCTTTCTTCAGCATTTATTTATATAAGTATCCCTACATCGATCTACCAAATACCTGATGTAGATAGAATGGTGGATTTTTTACGAAATAAGGGGTTTTCTGCCTATGTTTGCGTATCAGACTATAGCGATGATATGAAACTTGTAGTTGTGTGGGATGAAGAATTTAAAATTTTTAGAGCCGGCTGAAAAATTACAGAAGTAGTTTGAGTAGAAAGGAAGAATAATTATGACAAAGGAATTTGCGGTAAAGTTAATTGAAAAACTAGAAAGACTTGCTGCGAGCGAATTGGCAAAAGACGGCGCAGATAATGAACGCGGATATTTGAATATTAATTTATCTTTTATGGAAATTGGAATGATTATCGGAGCGCTTCAAGTACTTGTTGATGGTTACAAAAAGTGATATTGATAAATATTTAAGAGTCGGTTGAAAGACCGGCTCTTTTTTGTTTTGGTTGTTGGCGTGGAGGCGGGTGATGGGTGAAGCGTTGAAATGAATTAGAACAGATGATATGTTTTAATTGTGGATGAAAATGGGCATTTTAGCGGTTTGGCGAAAAGATGAAAAGGATTTTGGAATAAGATGAAGTGGTCGAAATTTTCGAGTAGTTGGGTGGGGTTATAAGGGGTTATTGGAAATCGGATGTGATGTTGTTGGAAATTTGCTCGAAAAGTATTAGTTTTTAGATAGTTTTGGTGCGAATTTGGTTTTGGGATGGATGGAGAATTGAATAGAACAGAGAGCGTGACGGCTGGAGTATCGATTTTGGGTCGATTTTCTTTTATTTTAATAAAGCTAGTAGAAAATGTTGTGGTTGGATGGGTAAGGGAGTAGGGTAAGAGGGGTTGGGAATTTTCAAGAGAGTAATAGGGAGGCGAGGGAAGTGTTTGTGGATGGGAGAATAAGATGGAGGAGGTATTTGAGAAGTTTACAGATTGTTTAGAGACGAGTAATATTGAGGAAATGGGTTGGTGATATAATTAGGGAGAAGGGAGAAGAAAAGTTAGAGAAGTGAAAATGAGGGAAAGAAGACAAGTCGTGCAAATGGGTTGGCAAGCGAGAATTGGAGAAGATGAGTGGATTGTGGGTGAGATGGGGCGAGAAATTTATGGGAATGGATGAAAATAGTGGAGCTGAAAATTGGAAGTTGGATGATAAAAGTTGGAGGTTAAATAAACGAAAAGTAAAATTTGGAAAGATTTGGAATTTTATAATGGTACAATATCGGATATATGGTATTTCAAAAGGAAATACCTCTCTTTCAATGTAAAAGAGAAGGTGCAATGCCATCAGAAAGGAGGTGATTCGGATGGCTGACTATACCATATATAGTCTTCCTGAACTTCGGAAGCTCTCGAAAGCGAACTTCCTGAAGATTCGGGAGCTCGAAAAAACCAATGAGACAATCGATGTCTCGTTGGAACTTTCTCTTGCGAGAGAGCAGGACGTCGCGATTCGCGATGCTCTTGCAATCAAGCAGGAGGAGGCAGACAAGAGGAAGAAGTAATTCTTCCTCTAATCCCGCAAGGCCCGCTCCGAAAGGAGTGATCGGTGCAAGTCCGATGCCCAGCAATGGGCGGCGCTCATGGGAATTTCCAAGACACCCAACGTGGATTACAGAGGAAAACCCAGAAAGGATTTCTACTATGAAAACCACTGCTATCTTCACTCGTACCCTCATCACTTCGACCGTCCCTGCTTTCGACCTTGTTCGTCAAGGTTGGCAAATCAAATCTATTGATATGGACGGCACAGTCACCGCTACCAAACAGCAAATTGTCAATTGTGACAAGGAAGCTGCGGCATCTAATATGATGCTCCGTAACCTTTTCGATTCCAAAAAGAAATACGGAATCGAATATGTCACCAAGATCGACTTCGGTGTCTATAAAGTCGGTCTTGTCTGGAATGCAGAAGAAGGTCGCGCAGAGACCTTTATGAATCGTCCGACAATCTCCGACATCTCTTCCGTCATTCCGAAAGAGGGAGAAGAAGACGATTTCGACTTCTATCCTTCTGACGAGGACCTTGCTGCAGAGGAAGCTTGGGACGCACGGAATTCCAAGGATGACCAAGACTGGTTCATCAACAATCGCCATTGAAAGGAGGTAACGACAATGAAACATTTCTTCTCTCGACTTCTTGACTATATTCGTTTCGTCCTCACCGGTAAGTCCGACACCTTCGTCAACCAAAACATCCTTGACTTCTCCGGTCAAGGAAGAGACCGCTACGGTCGATAAACATTCTTCGAGCATTAGAGCTTCGGTTTTAATGCTCCATAGAGTGCTTATCACTCTCGCCTCAAACACCAGAGGTGAAATTACCCGTTGCGCAGGGTAAAGCGCAGAAAGGAGCGTTATTATGAACGCAAAGATCACTATTACCAACTCTACCGTCAACATCTACGAGTATGACAACCCCGCAGAGAACGCCAGAGACGAACTTCTCCGCAGACTTTTCCACGCAAGACACAAAGCAACAATGGGTGGAGTGGAGAACTGGGAAAGGCTTCTCGATCATTATTACAGTGGTGAGTATGATGAAATGATCGAGAACATTTCGTCCTTCAAGGGTAAAGGCGGAGCGACCCGGAACGCCTGCATCAGGTTGATTAAAACCATTGCCAAAAGTGAGGAGGTAAACTAAAATGGCAAAGAAGAAGATTCACTTCACCAATTTTTGGGGAGATGAGATCTCCAAAAGACAGTATGTGAATGACAAAATCCGCGTATTATCGGAGATGGAGCTTTTCTCTCCAGACAGCATTGCAAATGAACGAGAGCAAATCAACAAGCTTCACGACTTCCGACACTGGACGCGCAGGATTCTGATGTCCTGCGAGACAGAAGTCCAGATTGACAGTCTGGCAAGAATGCTCATTGTCGGAGAACTCTCTCCGGCAGCGTTTGTCGAACGTTATTACGACCGTATCAACGGCTAAAAGGAGAAAAGGAAAATGGCAAAGTTTTGTGAAATCGCAGGAAAGGTGACGAACTGCACCGACAACTGCCGTGAGTGTCTCGAAGAAGAAAGGAGGGACAACAAATTGGAAAACAATTTCAAGGTTGGAGACATCGTAAGATATCTCAAAGATACTTCGAACTACGATGAATCTGAAAAAATTTATTATCCGCCCGTTGGAACAGTTGGAATTATTGTTTCGATGGAAGAAGACGACATTCAGGTTCAGTGGCCGAAAGGAACAACGTTGGACGAAGGTTGCTGGTACGTCGGACCCGAAGACATTGAAAAAGTTTGAGAAATTCACCGATTTCTCTTGACATTTTAAGGAAAATGTGATATAATATAAACGAGCTGGGATATCGGCTAAACGGTCAGAAAGGAATTGAATTATGAAAAACACTAAAACCACTACCTACGAAGCAAAGAAAGAAAACATCAAGTATTACAAAATGCTTGAAGAAATCAGACGCTCCGGCATCTGCAATATGTGGGGAGCTTCTCCCGTTCTCGCAAAAATAGCAAACATCTTGGAAGAAGACGCAGAAGTAATTCTTCTCGAGTGGATTAACAACTACAACGAAATCAAAAACCTTATCAAGGAGGAAAACTAATATGAAAATCTACGCAACTGAAAGAGAAGGACAGGAAGCCTTCTTCAAGAATTTTGGAATCAACCCCGAATCCGCACTGATTGAAAACACCGATGGTGTTTGGAATGGAAATCTTTTGGAGTTCAAAAAGACAATCTCCGACACTGGCAAAGTTCTGTTCCAGTGCGTCAAGTATCTGTCGAAACTTCGCATTTCCGGTCGTTCTGTTCCCCGGAATATCGTTATGATCGACCTGAATCGCAGAATCGCGTATATCTACGACGCACAGGACTTCTACGAAGAAATCCACACCGTTTACTGCGGCTCGGCTTCGTTGAACAACGATGGTTTCAATGCAAATGGAATCGCTCCGAAGAAAATCGATTATGCTGATTCGGTTGGGGCGGACGAACTGAAACAAATCCTCCGGTCTGACGAATATGTCAAAATCCGCATCGATGAAAACTGCATCGTCGGATGGGCAGAGAGATATTACCGTGAAAATCCGAAAGCAACCAAAGGAAGTTTCATCGGTGATGACGGCGAGTATTCCTGTGAAGGTGAAATTCGCAGACCCGTTGTCTTCAAACGGTTCATTGTTCCTTACGAGGGCGAAACCAACGAGAAGTTCAAATACTTGATGGACAAGTTGAACGACCGTCTGAAAAAGAAGAAGCTTGGGGCTTTCTACACCCCGGAAGCGTATGCCGAAAAAGCACACGAACTTCTTCAGATGGCAATCGCCAGAGTTCCGGAAGGAAACGATTATGTCATCATCGACAGATGTGCCGGAACGGGCAATCTCGAAGCCGTCTTCACCGACGAAGAGCTCTCACACTGCATTTTGAGCACTTATGAGTACTTCGAATATAAAGTACTCTTCGAGAGACTCGGCGATAAGGTTCGTCATATCGTTCCTCCGACAGAACAGAATGTCGAGTATGCCGATGGTCTGATTGCCAATGCGGATGCGATGAGCAAGGAATTCGTCGAAAATCCCGTGATTCGCAGATATGTTGACGACCCGAAAGTGACGGTGATTATGTATGAGAATCCTCCGTATAGAGATGAGTCGCAAAACAACAACAACGACGAAACGAAGAAAGTTGAAAGAACAGACAAAAGTTTCGTAAGACAGTTGATGAATAGCGAGAAAAAATACGGGCTTGCCGTAAATGATGTTTTGAACCTGTTTGTATATTCTGCCTACAAATACTATTTGAGACAGGAAACAGATAGTTATATTGTTTTTGGACCGATCAAACACTGGAAGAGAGTCGGAGTGTCGAATAAATATTGCGAAAAAGGATTTGTCCTAAACAGAAAATTCTTCCACGCAACGGCGGAAGCAATTAGTTGTCTTCTGTTTTACAATATTGACGACAACGCAGAACAGTTAAATCTTTCGGTGGTTGACATTGATGAGGCAAATAGCCCTGTGTTTGTAAAAGATTTAATTGTTAAAAAGACCCATTCTGTAATGAGTAAGTTGTTTGATAAAAGAAAGTTTGTCGACGATGAAACAGATGCTATTTGTTGTAACAGAGACGGGACGGAAGCCATAAGAGAGTGCCGATTCAAACCATCGTATAATAAAAATATGCTTGCTTATTTGAGAGCAGAATCATTTGGATTTGATGCCAATAGTTTGTGCCTCGTAAGGAATGGCTTATACAACGGGCATGGCTTCTACATTAGGAAAGATAAACTGTTAGAAGCCATGCCTCTCTTCTGCGCGAAGATGTTTCCGTTTGACGAGTGGTATTTGAAAGGTATGGTGGACACCACGGCAGATGGAGGCGACCGCTATACTCGCGACAATAATTTCCTGAAATCCTGTCTGATTTACACCTGCCTTTCTCGCTACAACAAGTGTTTGTCTTTCAACGGTTCTGACGGCCGGTTCTATCGCAACGAACTCTGCTTCCATAAAGACGCGCTTGCCAATGTTGATTTGAAGAAATTCAAGCTCGACGCGGACGAGAAAGAACTTTTGGAAGTTTGGAATCGTGTGCTCGACAAAGCTGGAAAGACCGGGAAGATGATTGACGGTTTCACTTATGGACCTTATCAGATTGAGCAGGAAATCAACACGCTCGTGAAGACGGAGGACGGGAAAAATGTCTACGATTACCCCGAACTGAACTCGGAGCTGAACACGCTGAAGGTTCTGCTGAAAAAGTATTACACAACACATATTCGCGAAAAAATGTTCGAGTATGAGTTGGTAAAATAAAAAAATATTTAAGGAGAAAAAGAATTATGGCAAAAGTTACACTTGGAGCAAATGTTGGGATCGCATCCGTATCGACGGACATTGAGATTAAAAACCCAATCAAAAAACTTAAAGCACATTGCGAAAAGAAAAAACAGGAAAGAGAAGAAAACAAAATTCAGGATTTGAAAATTGGATTTTGGCTTTCAGCAACTGACGCTTGCGTCGAAAGAGCTGTCGTTCATTGTTCAAAGAACGAAGTAAACGACCGGGTTAAAATGGAAAACGTTAAAGATCCATTAAAACTTTTCGTTCGTCGCGTTAGCATAAACGACTTTTTCAATGAAAACGAGTTTGTCGAAAAACCGGAGCTTCTATCTGGATATGAAGATTATACAAAAGACGATTTCGATTTTAACTATTTTATAGAAAACTAACCAAAAACAACAGCCTCGGACACACTCTCCGGGGCTGAATAAATAAAACCACAATTTTATAGAAAGGAGAAACAAAATGGGATTTGCAATTACGATTTGGAGGTATTCCGATAACGAAATGACATATTTCGTTCAGGAAACTAACGAAGAACGAGCGAAACAGAAAGCATACCAACGAGCGAAAGAAACTTTCGATTGCGGTATGCCAGACACGCTCGAAGAATTTGAAAAGCAAGACAACTTCGGCGGAATTGAGGTTGTGGTCAAAATCGGTCAAATGATTCTTTAAAAATTTAAAGCCAAAAGGCAGAAAGGATTAAAACTATGAAACTCGCAGAAAAGCTCGCAGCAATATCTGACAGCCAGCAGACAAACGAGGAGGCAGTCGCTCGTGAAATTATTAATTTCTTCGAAGAAAAATTCGAAAACGGAGAAATGATGGAAGCATTCGAAAAGAGCCTTGGCGAACAGGAGATTCATTCAAGAAAGAAGAGTTTCTCTCTTGACTTTTGGACATACATTCCCGGATGTTCCGGAACCTATTTCGGACTGCTCGGCAAGGAATGGAAGCCGGAAAAAGTCTATAGTTATGAACACAAAGGAGTTAGTCTTAAGAACATCTACGAAGATGTTCTTCTCAAAATTGCCGAACTCGCAAGAGAAAACTTTGAAAAAGAAGGATTCAAAGTTAGAGTCTTCCTGAACGACAAAAACAAACGTTATGAAACTTACATCATTGAAATTTCTTGGTAATTGAACAAAACTTCCCTGTCGGTAGGTGGTTAGACCGTCAGAAAGGAAGGAAATTATGTTCACAATCAAACCACGCACCCGCATTCAAGAAGGAGCATCATGGGAAGACATTCAAGACGAGGACTGCTACGAAACAGGATATGAAATCTGCGACAGCAACGGAGAAATCATCTACGACTTCGCAGACGAAGACACCAAAAATTGGTACGAAGAACTGAACAAAAAAGAGGAGGAAAATACTATGAACACCACATTCAAAACCATCGAGAGAAACATCAACAACATTCGCAGAGATTACGGGGAAATGATTTTCCGTATGGCAATCAGTCACCTGATGGATGTCGGAATGAGAAATCTGACGCCCGAACTTGTTGACGAAGCGAAAGCCGAGATTATGAAACAAGACGACAGCAAAGCGTTCGTTACCAACGAAGCATTGTGCGATGTCGTGGAGTGCGCGGGAGAACTCGCGAAAATCAACGCAATCGACCTGCTCGTTTATATCGGCAGAAATGTCGAGTATGACGTTGATGGGTGCTATCGTATTGAAGATGAATATGAAGATGAAGAGGAGGAAAAATAACTATGTTTATTTGGAAAATTTTCACAAAAGGGTATCGATGCGACGATACCCTTAAAAAAGTTAAAGGATTATTCCTTTTCGGAATTATTCCAATCTTCATGATTATTAAAAAGGAGTGAAACAAATGCCCTATATCCACGAAACAAATCATATCAAACTGATCGGACTTCAAGACAGACGGCGAAAACTGACCGATGAACAGAAGGCGGAGATAATCCGCCTTCGAGATGAAGGTTGGAGTTTGATGAAGATTGCAAAACAATTCGAGGTTTCAAAAGCAACAATCCTTTGTATCGTTAATCCCGAATTTAAAGCAAAACGCAAAAAATATATCAAAGACAATTGGAGAGAATTCCAGCAGACAAGGGAGAAACGCAACGAGGCAATCAAAAAGACTCGGCGTTACAAACAAGAATTATTTTTGAAAGGAGAACTGAAATGAACACCAAATCACTTATGGAACGTCTACTTGAAGCGGGTTATCCGCCTGAAGACATTCATCATTATTATTCAGACCTCTACGTCTATGTCACGCCGCTGACAACAAAGATTATCACAGAGTGGTTGAACGACAACGGTCACGACAGCAATCTTCGTGATGGAGTTTTCGTTAAAACATTCAGAAACCAAATCACCGGAAGGAAAATGTATGACGTCCTCTTCGAATACATTCCCTTTTGGGACAAGAAGGAGGTAAAATGAAATGTACAATATCGAAACAGACAGTTACCAATGCGATTTTTGCGGATTTAAAGAAAAGTGGGACGCCACAGACGAAATTCACGGAGATATGTTCGGATGTGAAGAATGTGGAAAGACGTTCTGTGCTAAATGCTTCAAAGATAAATTCGGAGAAAATGAGTATTATCGAATGATGCGAGAATTCGATCTGATTTGTTGCCCCGATTGCTTTGAAAAATATTATAAGAAAGGAGGTGAACTAAAATGAGAGGCAGCATCCACGATATCGACAAACTTCGCAGGATTGAAGACATCGGGTTCTACTACGACGATGATTTGAAATATTCTGGGAAACTTTTCATCTATTTTGATGAAGAAACCGAAAGAGAGATTAAAAGAAAATGCTTCTATTTTCTCGCAGGTCCATTCTATCGAAATCAGATGGAAAGTCTTATCAACAGAATGACCGCACAGGAATTCGATGATTATATGAAAAGACCTAACAATTCAAGATTCCGTTTTGTTCCCGCACACATCGAATCTATTTAAAAAATAAAAAAATATTTGGAGGAAATTAAAATGAAACAGATTATGTTCTACGACAAAGCAAACGATATGGTCCATGGCGGATTGCTCACCGATAAAAGTGACATCATCTGCGGATGCTGCGGAGGGATTCTCCCCGCAGACGAAATCGGCGGAGAAGACAACGATTACGAAATCATCAAAACTTATGACTTCTGGGTAAATTTGGACGAGGCAATCTGCGGAGACGATCTCTACAACGAAGATCTTCTCAAGGACGTTAAATAATTAAACAAATATGGTTGGGCGATTCGACCACAAACGAGCAGAAAGGATAAAGTTATGAAAAATTATATGATTATCTACAACGAGGTTGTTTCTCACACATTTTACGTTGATGCCGAAAGCAAGAATGACGCAGAAAAGAAGTTCAAACAAATGAACGAATCCGGCGAACTCGACTTCTCTTACGGAGATGTCGTCGACACTGAAACCAAAATCTACGAAAATTAAAAGGAGAAAAAACTATGAAAATCACCAGAACCATCTATGGACAAGAAATTACTATCGAGCTTACAACAGAGGAAATGGAAAAAGTATATCGTGAAGTCGACGAAGAATACCTCCACGAAGATATTCAGCGGTGGGCAGAAGACAACGACAAGGATATCGACGAGATACTCGAAAATAAAATGGTGCGCTATCTCGCAGAAGAAGATGATGCAAACGCTTCAAGATGGGACAACATCGAGAACGCTTACTACGCTTGCAGAAAATAAACAACAAAAAAATTATGAGCTTTCGGATAACCTCAACAAAACCGAAGAAAGGATAAAACTATGAAACAGAACAAAATCTACCCGCACAACCTCGAGGAAAAAGGATTCGTCCGTGCTACGTGGCACGAAATAAACGAATGTCAGCTCGAAAAAAGCGCATATGTTGAGATGTTTCTCTCTCCCGCAGTTGCAAACTCCAATTGCGGTTGGTATGGCGTTCGCTACGTCGCCTATACCAACGGAGAAGAATACGTCTTCTTCCTTGACTCTCTCGACCGTTTGAGCAAGGGTATCTGTGTAACAGCAAGCTCGAAACAGGCAATTGCGACCGCCGTGTTCGACAACATTGACTAAATCACAAATTAGACCATAACCACTAAAAATTATGAGTTTCCGGCAAACCTCTAAAACCGGAGAAAGGTTTTATTATGGAAAGAAGAATTTTGGCTGAACTGTTCGTTGAGGACGACAAAGCAATCGAGATGGACAAAGGAACAATCGATTACGCAAAAGACGTAATTGATTGTCAGTGTCAAGAATGTGGAATCTCAACTGGAGATATGCGCATTCTTGACGAAGATGATCTAGAAGATGCGAAAGCAAGCGACCTTGCCGATAAGATTTTCAACTCCGAAGAAAACAAACCTGTTTCTGTGTGGCTTGTTAGAATTGATAGCGCCTACAACGGACAAAACGACCTCGAAGAAAGAATCTTCTCGACTTATTCGAAGGCAAAAGCATATTTCAACGATTGCGTTGCTGACGAGAAAGCAAACGATCATTTGATGGAACTTGACAGCAAGGTTGTGGATGAATACGAAGATCGTTTTTCTCTTTGGGAAGATGGATGCTTTTGCGGAGATCATTACGAAATCACAATCGAAGAAAAGGTGGTGTTTTAAAATGGAACTGAAATGGAATAAAACCTGCGCAATCATCAAGCCGACAATTCAAGTTAAAATCACAAAAGAAGATGTTTCTGACATTATCTGCTCCGCTGTAAATGGCGGAGTTGGATATTGGGCGGCTGTTTCCGCCGATGACAACGACTACTCCGAAGCGAAGAAGCATCTCGTTGAACAGGGAGCAGACTTGAAAGATGTCTGCTTCGAAGAGGTCTTTGCGCAAATTCTTTTTGATGGAAAAGAACTGGAAGTTACAGACATCGAGAAGGATGAAACCTATCTGCTTTCTCTCGAGAAACTTTTCATTGGACTTCGGAAAGCAATCGAGGAAGGCTACTACTCTCACTACAACTGGTTCGTCCCCGAAGGAGATGGATTCGGAGAATGGCAACTCAATTGCTGTCAGATTGATTCGGAAGTTGCTGACATTATTGTTCAATTCTCGCTTTTCGGAGAAATCCTGTTCGGTTAATCACTAAAACAAATTAAAAATTAGAGTTTGTGGCGAACCTCTTCAAAACCACAGAAAGGAAAATACTATGTCTACCATTAAAACTTACACGCCCGAAACTCTCGCGAAGGAAATCAAGTCTGCTGTCGAATGGTTGAAAGAGGAGGATTGTGGTTGCGTTACGCTGAAGCTCAACGGAACGCTTGCCATCTGTGTTGGTTGGAGCGATGGTTTCGACCCTGACGACGAAACTGTGATTCATTCCAAAGCTTCTCCGACCTACGCAATTGTTGCGGCAATCAAGGCTTGGGGCAGCGACGACCTTCGTACCGACTTTGACTATATTGACGCTCCTTATTACGAAGACGAAAGCGTCTATGATGACGAGATTTCTATCGGATACGACGATAACTACGAACTCATCGCTGAAGGCTTCTTAAAAGATTTTGAGGAGTTAAAAGAAATGGACATTGATGAAAACGGAAGAATCTGGATGCATCGTTATTACGTATGCGCCATTGGTTATGACCTCGATAACGATGTGACGGATTTTGAAAAGACAATTGGAGGTTTTGATAAATACGAAGACGCCTATGAATGTTTCGTTAAAGCTCAATCTTCCAATTGGAAGAAAGACTTTAAAGATCATCCTGATTTGTCGTACATTCAACTTCAACTCGAAGAATGCCGAGAAGCTCTTAAATACATCGAATGCGTTGACGTCAAAAATGAATGGATAATTAATAAAAACTAAACAACAATAATAAACTTGGTTGTCCTATCTGACCATAAACCGGGGAGAAGGGTAAAATACTATGAAAACTTTGAAAGAACTCGTAATGGACTATCTCGCAGAAAACCACGGTTGGGAAAAGAAAGAAGACGGAAATTATCATTTCGAGATTTACGTCGACTATCGTGATGAAATCGACGATTCGACCGCGCAGGAGATTCTCGAAAACGATTCACCTCGTGACACTTTGATTGAAAAGCTTTGGGACTGGTATCAAGAACAGGAATGGGACATCATCGACAATCTCGTTGATGATTTCAAGGAAAAGATCGATTCGGAACTCCTCGAAGATGCCAACATTATCGCCGATGGAAGTCTCGACGATGGAGACATTCGCGAAGAGTTTATGGACACCGTTTATATTGACTATCCGGTCGATTGGGCTCTCGGACAGGAGTTCTGCTTTAACATCATCGTTTCTAACGGTGATGATAACTATGACTTTTGGCTCAATGAACACATCGTTGATGAAGACGGAAAGGTCGACGAAAATGCCGAAAAGGCTGGGCTCGTCTGGTTGGCAAAACAGCAAGGATATACGTTCGAAGAAGTTGTTGAAGCTTTGAACAGCAATCCCACCATCGTACACATGAAACCGTTTCTTTCTTCTATTAACGACGAAGTCTACAACGGTTACGGCTGCGAAGCTTTGACTTTCTGCGTTAAAATGACGCTCGGACAGGCAATTGAACTGAAAGAAAAGATGAAAGAAAATCCTAACGGTTTGATTGTTCTCAACAAGTGGGTAACTTGTGGGCTGTTTGATATTTGGTCCGGAGGAGGTTCGCTCCTCAACATTAGCTGTGAAAAAGATGTCGAAATTCCGTTCGAGAACATCTGGAAGTTCTACATTGATGAAAGAAGAAGCAGAAACTGCGATTCAATTCACAATGTCTATGGAACTGACGATATCTTCTGGAAAAACCACCTGAAAGAAATTAAAGCCTAAATTGTTTCACGTGAAACATTACAAAATCAATTTGCCGAGCGGTGGCGGCATAATACCACCGCAAAAGAAAGGAAATATTATGAGACACAATGAATACACCGAAATCGCCGACAACTTCTGCAAGAAGCACAACATCACCGTGAAATTCACCTACACCGGGCTCGCTGCCAATACAAATTGGGACGACTACACCCTTCGTCCTCGGTATCGCTACGACATCAAAACTCCTCTCGGTCATATGTGGGGAATCTTCTGGGATTCTATCGCAAACAAGGAAAAGCTTCTGTCAAAAGACCCGGAAAAGATGTCGGAAGCAGAACCGACAGCCTATGACATCTTGACCTGCCTTGGCAGAGACAGCTATGTTAGTGACGACTTCGACGAATTCTGCTCGGAATACGGATATGACAACGAACCAGGTTCCAAACGCACGAAAGCTTGGAAAACCTGGAAAGCCTGCCTTGCGCAGAACAAGAAGCTCCATCGGTGCTTTACCGAAGAACAGATTGAGGAAATGTGTGACACGATTCAATAACTAACAATAATTAAAACTTGTCTGCGGTATCGGACATATACGGCCAGAAAGGAAAGTATTATGAAAATCACCAAAACAGAAATCAGAAACCACATCGAAGGGAAAGACCCAATCGCGACCTATTATGGAGGACTTACTGGACTCGGACTCAAAATCTACAAAATTGACGACTCAGAAGAAACCATCTACTTCGTCGAAGTCGCTGGAACGAAAGAAACTCCGAAGAAATCAAAAATCTTCATCAACAACGACGGAAGAACTGGCTTCCGTTGGGAACATCGGGTTGTCTGGTTGGACGAATGCATCAGAACCAATTGGTAATTTGAAAGGAGAAAATGCTATGAAAACCACAACCACTATCGACACCAGAAAGACCATTGACAGTTACGACATCGAGAGCCTCTACGACGGAGAATGGAGCGTTGAATGTTCCGAAGGCACCTACAGAGAGGCCAAAAGGACATTGAAAGAATATCGCGACAACTGCCCGCAGACAGCGTTTCGAATCAAGCATCGGCTCGAAAAGAACCCGCGCTTCGTCCTGACTCTCGGAGCGCTGAAGAAAGGTGATTGGTTTACTCTGAAACCGATTGTCAACCCGAAAGATTCGCAGGTTTATGAGAAGGGCGATTACGACCGCTCTGAAAAGAAATACTCATGCGGAAGACGCGACGATATCAGCTATGAACGGATGCTGAAGAAAGACACTCCGGTCTTCGTCGATTTCACGTATTAAAATATTAGCAAATTATTAAAATTAAAAAATAGAGTCGCCGCAAACCTCTTACAAAACGGCAGAAAGGAAATATTATGAGAACTGTTGAAGAATTCACCAAAATCGTGGAAGAAGAAAACAAATATTGCGATCAATGTATTCTCCGACTGAAAAAGCCGATATATGTTATTCCTCACGCTTATGAAATTGCGAAGCGGCAAGCGATTTACGATTACATTAAAGGGAGGGTAACTCCATCTATCCAAAACGGAGAAGAGATGTTTAAAGACTTTTTAATATCTGAATTCAGAACTCCAATTGCCTCAATCTATACTTACGAGTGTTGTCATTATGAAGAACCGCAATGGACAACTTGGGATAATTTGGACGATGTTGTTCAAAATATGTTCGCAGAAATCAAAAATCAAAATAACTAAAATAAAAGGAGATAAAAACTATGAATCAACAGAAAATCACACACGAAATGATCAAGAAGGCTTACGAAGAAGGGCTTATCAAAATCATTGATTCTCCGCACGATGACGGAGCCGTTTGCCAAATCGGAGAATATTGGTTCTACTTTGGAGGAGAGACTGCTGAAGAAATGACAGCATCGGAATATATCGCAAATGTTCCGAAAGAGGACATCATCAACGAAATTACAACTGTTCTTGACGACTTTTACGGAGATGAGACATTCGAAGATGAATATGACTATTATTTCGCAATCATCAACCACAACTAAAAAAATAAAAGGAGACAATAACTATGCTTACCACTTACAAAACCGCTGAACAAAAGTATCTCTTCGAAACCTACGCAAACGAAGAAGGATACATTACTCAAAAAACTGTCGACAAACTTGCCAATATGCTTTCCAACGAAGTTTATGTTCGTCCGGAAAATGAAAGCGACTACAAAAAGAATGCGACCAACGCAGAAAAGAAATTCCTTGCGCAGCTTATCGGAGCTGGATTCTGGGCTATCAGAGATGGAGGCGAATTCTATTCGGTTGCAGACGCTCTCGAATATATGTTCGTTCGTTGGGACACCGATAACAAGGGAAGACATCTGAACAGCTATCTGACCTTCTACTGCCCGTTCGCAAGACTGTGCGGAAGAGGGAAAAAGGTCAAGCTCTGACAATTAAATTATTAACAAATTATTAAAATTAAAATATTGAGTTTCTGGAAAACCTCGACAAAACCAGAGAAAGGATTTCGAAATGAAAAAGACATTTGTTTTTAGGCCCGGCAACTACTATCGCGTTGAGGTTGATGTCGAGCTGCGCGAGAATCGGCGCGGATACGTCTGGAAAGACGGAGCTCTGAAAGATGTTCGTGGAAATGAATTTGCGGCATCTGCAATGGTTTACAAACACAACTCCCTCGCGCTTGGAGGTCAGTGTTTGGATTGCCCCGAAGTCTTGGACCTTGTTAAAAACGGGAAGCTCTGCGAAAAAGACAAAGCGATCTATCTCGAAATTCTGCGACTGTGGAAGAATTATCACCTGAACGGAATGAACGCAGGATGCGAGCATCAAAAAGAAGGAACTCCCGGTGGAAGCGTTTGCCCCTTCTGCGGATATTGTTACGGAAGCGCTTGGCTCTATCGCGAAATTCCCGAAAAAGACCTCGAAGCAATCAAGCATCTATTCACTATCGACTAAAATTAAAATTATGCTGTGCTATCGGCAATACGGGCAGAAAGGTATATAAAATGGAAATTTACACCAACCAGATCAAAGAGTGGACCGACTACGAGAATCAGTACAAGATTGCCGTCGCCGCAGTGAAATGGCTCGACAAGAATTTGCGGATTGTTCACGGAAAACGTGAGAGGAATGTCGAACTGACCTACGGACTTCCTTACACATCGAGCGGAGAGTATGCCGCAATTTGGAACACGAACGTGGATGCAAGAAGCAACGAAGACTTGGATTTACAGTTTAAGGGAATGGCACTTGACAAGGACAACAATCCGGTTATCATCTGGTATATGACCGACTGTGATAGTTGGAGATATACGACAATGAAGAATTTCAAGTATTAACAAAAAATTAACAATTAGCTGTCCTACCGGCTTGACGGGGAGGAAGGAAAGATTATGAGAAAGTTTAGAGACACGAACACCGGAGAAATCATCACGGAAGAAGATTTGAGAAAGGAATTCGAAGAGTTGAAGAAGGAAACTCCGGAAGAATACGACTATTCATTCAATCAGTATCTTTTGAACTGTTCGGAGACGCTTGAAGAAATTCTTCAGTGGTTCGGAAATGTGAAAATGATCTATTCTCTCGAGGAACTTCCGCAGATTGGAGAGAACGACGACTGGCTTGGACTGGTTGTCTCCGTAGAACTCTACGACGAAATGGATGACTATGTCATATATCGAGTTGGACGCCTTGTGGAAGATCGGTTTATCGACGCGAACACCGATGTTATCTATTGGACCTACGCAATCCACAAAAACAATATTAAACCAATAAAATAAAAGGAGGAAACAGAAATGAGAAAGTTTCGCAATTTGGCAGGACAGGACATCACCGAAGATCAGGTCTTGAAAGAAGTAAAAGCACTTTTCGGAGATGACCACGACGCGGACGAACTTGGAACAATCTTTACGAATTATGTCAACAATGCAATCAACAACGGCACTTTGACCGAAACTACTAACGGAATCAAAAATATTGAAAATAAAAAGGAGAACAAAATTATGAAGACTTATGATGAGAAGGTTGAAGCAATCAAGAACATTATCAAGGATATGGACGACTCTGACGCAGTGGCACTTCACAATGAGTATTGCTACGAAACCAACGACTATGACGACGAAATTATCGAGATGGAAAGATTTGACGAAATCTGCGAAGGGATGACTCCGAGTGATATTGCTCGCAGCATTGTTTATGGAGACTTCAACCCAAATCACAACTATTTCCATTTCAACGGCTATGGCAACTTTGAACCAACTGTTGATCCGACCGACTGGATTTATCCCGGCGACATTGCGAGAGAAGTTGTTGATCGCGAGTGTGCTTTTGAGAACGACGAGATTCAGGAAGAGATCGACTCTTGGAGTGAGGACGAAGAAGATGATGAGGAAGATTCTGAAGAAGAAACTGATGAGACTGATGATGAATAATGTTCATCATTTGTTAATAAATGAAAGGAGGATAATCATGTGATACTTTTGTTGGTTTTGAGGCTTTTGTCGAGAAGGTCTATGAAGGAAATGAAAGATAACGGAGGAATATTCGTTGTTATCATCATAATTCTTTTGTTCATCTTTTCAATTTGGCTGGGGATTAAGCTGGAAGTCATCGATATGAGCTTCCTGCACTGAAAGGAGGTGATGTAATGAGCGTTTTTGGCATCGTCGTGCTTTTGTGTCTCGTCCTTGCTTTCATCGAACTTCATCGTTGAGATGAGGTGAAAGCCCCTTGGGTTTACGGTTATCCACAAATAAAGAAAACCGTGTTCCTTCATTTCTACGCTTCCTGAAGCATCTGAGCGTTATCAGGTGCTATCCCAGTCCCGTCTTTTGGTGACGTCGAAAAGATGGGAAAATAATTTAAAGGGAAGCAAACCCTAAAGCTTCCCAGTGTCCTGATTCCGACACCAAATTAAAAAATCCGAGAGGGATCATTATGTCACGGCGCGATATTTTTTAAACGGCGGGGAATATTTTTTTCTTTTACGCGGCGGCCCGCCTATTTTCCCACCCACCCCCTTTCTCTAGAACCGCGCCCAAAATTTGCTTGCCGATCCAAAATATCCCAGAACCAAAATTTTATTTTGTTTGCCGACCGCTTTCCTATCTCCCCCAACCGCCTTTTATTAGAACCGCTCCCAGAAAATGCTCTCGCACCCGCCATCCCGCTCCCAACAAAAAAAGGAGCAGTCTTCCGACCACTCCTAATTTGTAAATTATTTGTAAACTTAATTCAGCCCCTGCAGCTTCTCGAAATACTCTCGAATAGCCTTCTTGACATCATTCCACGAATCCGCTCCCTCTGAGTAAAACTCCTTACCATTCAAATTGACATATGAGGAGGAATAATATCCAGAATCTGCCAGTTTTCCTCTCTTGTCTCCGTCTGTATCAGTCTTAACACATTTGCCGCACTTTCCGCACGAACCATTTGTCTTTGCGGGAGCGGTCTTTTCGGTAGCGAGGCGGGTAGCTTTTGCTTCTGGACGTGGAGCTGCTTTAATATTCATCCTGATAGTAGAGGACTTGTTATCTTCCTTAACATCATCGGTAGTCAGTTCATCTTCTTCAACATCCTGAAACTCGAAGGTCGGGTACTTGAACTTGAAATCGTCAATCATATTCTTGATTGCTTCAATGGTTTTAGAATAATCAATCTTGTCTTCTCTCCCCGCATCATAAACCTTTGTGGGAGCGGTATTGTCTTCTTTGGATTTCTCCGATGCAAGGGGCTTATCTGTCTTGGCGGATTCTCCTTTCAACTCTGCAATCTGTGCTTCGAGATCGGCAATCTTTCTTGCTTTTTCGTCTGCGCGAGCCTTGGTAATGAGCTCCATCTTGTAATCCCGCTCCGCCTTGAAAAGCTGCTCTCTGGTTTCATAAAGCTGATTTGTAATATCACTGTAATACTTCATCTTTAGAATATCTCCTTTTTGTATTTGTGTATTGGTTTGTTATATTTGTGTTGGATTTAGATTTAGAACTGTTTTTAATCTTATTTTCGTCCTTATCCCGCTCCCGCTTTGGAGTTTTCCGCTCACTTTTAGTGCGGGTGTTGTTTTTACCCCGATTTTCTCGATTAAAATAGGACGAAATTTAGAAAGTATGGTTTCGGCGAGTGCCGACACCCATGTGAAACATTATTTTTCTGCTCGATTATTTAAAAGGAAAATCGGGGGTATTTTTAATCAATGGGGAGCGGCTTTATTTTTCCGCCCGTGGGAGCGGTTTATCGGAACAATGTGCGGAACATTACGACCGCTCCCGAACAATAGATTCGGAACTTAATCCTCTTCTTCGTCCTCGTCTGTATCTCTGCTTCTCCGCATCTTGGACATCCGCTCCCGCATTGCTTCCTTCTGCTCCTCTGTCAGCTCTCTTGTAGAGGTCTTGGAACGGAGAGAAATCAGTTTCTTGGGGCAGGTCACAATTAGTTCAACGAAGTGGAGCGGATTCTTGTCTGCCGTTGTGCGGGTGAAGCTTTGAACCTTCCAGTCCTTGTGCTCCGGGTCGGCGAGAATGTTTCTCCGAATCTTTGTGAACATTGTAGAATCAGATGTTGTAACTGTCGCATCAGAAGAGTCTTTGCGGGAGATGATGATTGTCTCGCACTCGTCTGTCGCAACTCCGAAGAGAGACATCTCCTCGAGGTGAGAGTAGAAGAAGTCAGGAGTCGTGTTGGGAGCGGGACCGGTATTAGAATTAGAATTGTTCTTATTCTTGATTTCCACTGCCATCACTTTTCCTCCTTTGAACCGATCCCGGAATCTGTCTTCTTGGAGGCGGCTTTCTTCATCGCGAGCTTGTTAGCTCTCTCAACTTCCTTCTGATAGGCTTCAAGCTCCTGTGCCTCTTTAATTCCGTCGTCAAGGGAGAGGATATAATTTGGAGCGTAGTGCATTGCCACTCTGGGCGGGAGATTGGGAGCATAATCGATAATCTGCCACTTGTCTGTTCTTCCCAACTGGACGACCGGAGCAACGTGTCTGAAGCCGAAAATACGGGGCGGGACGTGCGTTACGAGGTCTGTCAGATTGCGGATAGGATAGAACCGAACCCACCTCTGTGCAAGTTCCTGCGGCATCTTCTTCCACGGGAGAATAGAGCCAAAATAGCATCTCGGGCAGCCGAACCCATAACCGGTGATTCCCTCTGGGTTTTCTTTGCTGCGAAGGTCGGGTCGGTTGAACCAAACATATTCGTGAGCAAGAGTTGCGATAGCAGCGCCATGACTAAAACCCACGGTATAAATTTTGGTATATTTTGGATTAGCGACCGCATCTTTAACGAACGGCTTGATTGACTTCCAGACCCGCAGGAAGCCTCTGTGACAACGCCACGGGAACTCCATATCTTTATATGGCTTGGCAAGGAAATCGAAGTTGCTGACCCAATCGTAGGCCGTGCGTGTCCATTGGAAGAGGAGGTAGAGGGTCTTCCCGTCTCTGGACTCCTCGATGGCGTAATCCCCGTCGTTGTCCGTGTGAATATACTTGGCGTTCAGACAACGGATGAACTGCGCCCGCATATCTTTCAAGGTCTTGGAGAGGAGCGGAGTGCGGACAACATTGTCCTCGGGGAGGTTGTCGAGATCTCTCGTCTTGGGAGCGGTTTCTGCCGCCGTAACCGGTGTCTGCTCTGTCTGTTGATTCAATGTCTGGTCTTCTGTCTTTGTCTTTTTTGTTGACATTTGATTTTGTCCTTTCTTGTTAATAATTTGTTAATATATGTGAAGACAACCTATTTTAGGTAGGTTATCCAATCACCTGATGATATGTCCAGCTCCCTAAATGTCTTCTGCGGCATATCCGCCTTCTACTGTGAAGAAGACCCGCCGAATCCCGACTGCCCGCAGGAGGCTCATACAACCACTACAGGGGCGAGAGATGGCAAGGGAGCCGTCTTTATGGGAGCGGTACAGATACGCGGTACAGGAAGCCAAATCGGCTCTCTGACGAATGAGCGGGAGAAGGGCGGCTGTCTCTGCGTGACATACTCCTCTGTGCTCTCCTCCGAACCGGTTATGGTCGAGCTTCTGCTGAATCGGAGAACATCGCGTGATGGAATTACATCCTGACGAGATGATACGAGAGCCTTCTACGATAACACATCCGAGATGAAATTGCGGATGGTCGGAGAGAAGGGATACCGCTTTAGCAGACTCGAAAAATGACCGCTGACGACGAGTGAGTTGCGGGAGCGGTTTATAGGTCGGAGTCTTATTATATATAGGAAGATTTACATTGATGTTAAGAGAGATGCTCATTGAGAGCGGTCTCCTTTCTTGAGATGCGGAACAGCCCGTCCCATCGGTTTCCGACTCAATTATCGGACCTAATAGAGGCGGGTGCCCATATGCAGTATTTTGGAGGTGCGCGCGAACGCTGGCTGTCGATGATCGTGTTGAGCGATCTTCTTTCGGGTCAAAGCCGAATGTGTCCACCGGTCCACCAATCGACAATGTCTCGGCTGGTTTTATCACCATTTACCGACAGCGCTCCAACTCACCATTGTTGGCTTGAAGCTTACGTCGCACCGAGTTCAGTGTGGCCACTAACTTCACGGCGATTCACCGTGGCACGCTTATGGAGGTGCATCCCGCGATGCCCATTTGAGGCATCTAAACAGTAACCGCAATTAGGCGGCTACAGGAACCGCTCCCACACTTGGTGAGTCGGCGATTTTCCTCTCTTTTCCGCGTGTCCATTTCTGGGGTGCGATAGGTGGAGGATTACCTATGAATACTTCCCGACTATAACGGCCTAAGCTATGAATTCCACATATACGGCTGTTCAAGCACATTTAACCCCTTCTTACCGATTGCTCTCAATATTGGATGTTATTCCAATATATCGCATCGGGGCACCTCCGCTCGTTGCGGTCAAATCCGCTACAGTAAACGGGCGGTCTGTCTCCTCCTTTTCCGTTCGTCCATTTTGGGATACGGTGGGCGAAGGAATGCCCAACTGACGGGGAACATCCCACGTCGAGGGAGCGGTTTATCTTGCCGATTAAGCCAGCCCGAAGCCGGGAGTTTAACCCGTTTCACCGCAAGCATCATAAAGCATCTAATGCTTCATCGGAAAGGCGATCGAACAAGACTGTCGATTGTACAACTATTCCATTCCTATTTTCCCGGGTTGTCCGGATTAGATTGAATGGATAACCGGTGGGTGTTTTAGGTGTTCCGCTTCACCTCTTGGCAAGGTTTTACTTCTCTTGCCCGAAGTTTCATCATACCACCCGTGCTGAGTATCTACCCCATAACTTATGGCGTCCCATACGTTTTTCAATTTGAACTACCGTGGCTAGTGTGGATTTTGTTTGCGCCCCGTATGACCCATACTTTCCCACCGTATGGCGATGGAAAAGCGAATGATGAAAAGTAGGACTACCGCAACGATTGGATTCGAACCAATGATACCGGTGCGCTTCCGGATGTTATCCGCTTCATCACGCTTGCGGCAGGGTTTCAAGTTAACCCATAAACTTCGCCGATTTCGGTGGCTTATTACCCGCTCCCTGTGTACGGTCTGGAAGCAGACCTGATTCCCCTCGCCCGACCCGAACGGGACTGCACGCCATCTGAAGGGGATATCGGTGAGGTAGGCCACTCGCAATCCACACCTCAACAAGTTTTTAATTTATACCGCCGAGACTTGCATACCTTATATAGCGATACTCGACTTATCCTTGGGACATCCAAGACTGAGCTTTCGGGTGCTACCCGACCCTCTTATCAGATTTGCACTGATACTAAACCTTGCAGGTAAAGCCGCCTCTTGCGAGAGGGATAAAATAACATCCGTCAGGTAACCACAACCAACAATTACTTGTGGCGGTATTTTCATACTCGTTGCACCCCTAACGCCAGAACCCTTTCGAGTCTCCCTGACGCTGCTCCGACCTAACCCATTGTCAGAATTGATTTAAGGTCTACCCAATTACGGGCCTTCCTTTGCTATAAACCTGACGGATGTTGCGCGTGTTGCTTCGGCTTACTTCGCACAGCTCTTTATGCTTTTCAACCCAACCAATCGCGACTTTACACTATAATATATAATTAATATAATTGTCTTGTGGAAATTGAGCTCCACCGTGAGATATATCATTTCACTCACGAACGACAGCCGCTCAAGTTGGATTCGAACCAACATTCTGCGATAGGCCGCAGTTTCTACCACTTGAATTATTTGAGCGATAAACGGGTTTGCTTTTAAAGGCTAAGAAACCCTTGGAAAGAACCCCACATTTTTTCGAGCCGGGAGTCGGTGAATGTGTTAACGCTGCCGGCCTGCTGGTGGATCTGAAGGGATTTGAACCCTTAAACCAGAAGGTATTCGAGCTTAAATCGAATGCGTTTTCCAATTTCGCCACAGATCCATCTACCTATATGAGCATCGGTCTTTCCCGACTGTCAGAGTTTCCAGTTTTAATTGACGCCAAAAGTGCTACTCTAACTAAAAAGCGTTGGTGCCCACTGTTGGACTCTAACCAACATATTCCCGATCCCTTAGCAGCTTCAAGATATCTTCGGAATCGTTGAATGGAATCCTCGACACAATGGCGAGGGCACTTGACAATTCGTGCTCAAATGGGTATGAAGTAGATTTACCATTTTATCATCCGCCGAAAACCTACAAAGAGCGGCCTCGAGAAGAGAGACGATAATTCAACCGCTCCTGCTTCTCGTTGGTGGATAGGGTTGGAGTCAAACCAACTTCCCGCAGTGGACCTTGTCCCGCACTTCCCAGTGCTACCTACCCATTTAAATGTCTGTCTCTCCAGACTGTCACTGAAATTTTTACGAGACGATTCAGTCAACGTCGGTCACTATTGCAACACAGCGGCGGATTTCTGTTCCTCTGTGAGGTTGCTCCACTCTTCCGTGGGAGTCGGTTTTCCCCATGAGATGAGGATAGTTGAGAGGGCCGGGATCGAACCGGCGTATACCTTGTAAGGGCTTCCGCTTTAATAGACCGGGGCTCTATGCCATCTGAGCTACCTCTCAATATAATCGCTCGTCTTTCCGAGCTGTCAGCTTTGTTAAAGAATCGGAAGAACTACGAAGAACCAGAATGCGAGGATTGCCGCCACTCCGAAGAGCGTCACCGGAATACAATACCACTTGGTGAGATTGTCGGGTGTTCGTGCCCAGAACCAAATCAGGAATCCGACTGCGGCAAGAGACAGAACTGCGGCTGCGATAATTGGTAACATTTGGAAGTTTCTCCTTTGATTGTTGAATTTTTAATCATTAAATTTTGGCGTCCATGTTTTTGGACGACCATGCCCGCGATTAGCCCCTCGATAAGTTTTTGTTAACGAATGACAATTCGGACATAAAAGAGTTACATTTTCGGGTGTTGTATTGTCTGCATTTCCGTCGATGTGTTCAATTTCAAGTGGAACGTTTCCAGTAAACGGGTTGGTTTCTCCCCATCCGCAAACGGCACATTTGGAATCATATTTTTTAAATAAATATGTTCGAACTCTTTTAGATGCCTCTCTCCACACTTTTCCGACGTTTCCGTTTGCTTCACCGGAAAACCACTTTGCTTCCCATTGCTTTTGTTCATATTCAAGCTTGCAATTTTGAGAACAGTATTTCGGAGACTTAATTGAGATTCCGCAATTTATACATTTGTTTTCCATAATCTCTTTGTACTTTATTGATTTATTTGGTCCATCGGGGAGGCTTCGAACCTCCACTTGCCTTGTGAGGGTCTCGCGATTATAAGTCGCGGGCTTGAACCAATTAAGCTGCCGATGGATGTTCTAGAAAGGATGCCGGTCTGTCCCGACTGTCAAGCGTCCGACCGCTTTGTCATACCGATCAAGCACCACCAAGACCGGAGCCGCGTCTGAAAGGAGTTTACTATGAAAACCACCAGCGCATTTAACCGGAGCCGCACCCGTCAGGGGAACGCATGGGAAAGGGCCACTTGTTCACCCTTAAGAAAGGAGGTAGTGAGAAGGAGTCCGATGGAGCCTTCGGGAGCGGTCAGTGTCGGGTATCACTGGGCTTTGAACCGCTCCCTACTCGTGTGCCGATGCTCTCTCCCTTCCACGCTTATAGTATAGCACATAAAATGCGTTTTGTCAAGGGGTTTTCGAAAAAAAGTTTGAGATTTTTTGAAAAAGTTTTTGGAGGTGGAATTGGGGATGAGTGAAAGCGGACGGGGAGCGGTTAGTGGGGGAAATAAGAAGACGGTTAGATATCTGCTGGCGGATAAATATCCTCGAAAGATATATTATATTGAAGAATTAATGATTTGATTTTCTGAATTGCTTTTTGTTTAAAGACTGAAGATTGTTTTCTCTTTTTTCCCTTGTTCCAAGAACCCCAACCATCCGGGTATTTCTCTTTAATCGTATTTTTTATCTTTTGTTTAATCTCTTCCGAAGGAGACAATTCTTTATTGAAACCGCTCCCGGGATGATTTTTTGCTCTGGTTTCAGAGGCTCTTTGGGTTCTTATGCCATAATTTAAGTTTTCTTTTCTTGTTACCCACTCAAGATTATCTACGTGGTTATTTTTAGGATTTTCATCTTTATGATTTACTTCTGGCTTATTATCCGGATTTGGGATAAAAGTTTGGGCGACAATGCGGGAAAGTATAAACTGTTTATTATACATATTTACTTTATAGCGCCCCTGATTTTCGTGGTTTTTAAGCCAATCTTTATTTTTTCTATTCCAAACTCTTCCAAAATTACTAACATAATAGATTTCATTATCGTCATACGAAACAAGAATTTCCCCTTCCTCTAATTTTGGAAATTCTTTTACTTCTCCATAATGATTTTCTTTAAAAATCCATTTTTGCCCCACTCTTTCATAGACTGTATATTCTGTTAAACTTTCAATAATTACAGTTTTACTTCCCCTGCTTTGGGACATTTCTTCTGGCAGGCCTACCTCACTTAAAACTTCCATAAAATTTTTATAAACATAATTGGTTTTTATGTTCACCCCATATTTTAACATATGTTGTCTATTGTTTAATTTCTTTGTCATTCTTCCTCTCCTCCATCATTCACATCATCTGTATATAAAACATCCGAAATATTTTTTTCGAACCTCTGAGCATTTATCATACCAAATTTTAGCATTTCTTCTGAATTTTCTCTATTTTCTTTAATTAATTTTTCAATTAAATATGAATTAGCAACAAGAAATTTATCTGTTCCGAAATCGCCTTTACCGTCCGCTTTCAGCATCTTGTTTTTAGCTGATTCAAAAATTCCTCTCTGCATTAAATATTTAACATAAGCCCGAACATCTTTGTCTTGTGATTGAGTCTTGAACACTTTCTTGCAGTTGTCAGAATATGGATAAACTATGAAAAATCTGGATATGTAAATCATCCCAATTTTTAGAGCGGTTTTAATTCCAAGTCTTCCATAATATTTTTTTGCTAAACCCGGATTTTTGCGTAACATTTTCAAATCCGCTCGATTCATTTTTAAATCCTTCAGTGTTTCTTCTTCGCATTCAAGATATTTCGTATTTAAACTTCCGAGAGACATCATCTGTCTTTTTGGTCTTATATTCAAATCATATATTGAAACATCCGGATCTTTTTCAACCGCTCCCTTTATTGTTTCTACTTGTTCCTTGGTTAGTGGAAAGCCTCCGACGACAGTATCAACTATAATCGCTCCTCTTCTTTGGAGGGAGTCAAAAGCATTAAACAATGCCTCTTTGAATCGAGCCTGTGTATTGGTATAGAAGAAGTCAGTTGATGTTTTAACAGCAGAACTAATAATCGGAGAACCGTCTTCGACTGTCATCTCATATTCTTGTATATCTTTTTCTACAGTTGCCATTAACCGTCTTTTATTCTCTTTATTATACGGAGAATAATTTTCATCGACTAATCCAAGAAGTTCAAACCAACATTTTGCCGTCAGAGCAATTGGTTGATTATTCATGGATGAAAAGACATTCGACAATATCGCTTCCACACAATTAACTCTTGTTACTTCTGTATTTTTAGAAAATTCATTTTCATAATCCGGATTGATTTCATAAAACATATATGAATTCCCCGACTTTTCATATTTTGTATTTCCCAAAATAATTTTCTTTTGTTCTATGGTGTTCCGACCATTGCCACTATAGGAAATCTTTAAATCCGCACAAACTTCCTTCCAGTTTTTATATAAATGATTAGTTTCTAATTTCGATAAGTCGATATCTAAACTTTCAGTTTTCTTTGACGAAATAATATTTTTTTGAATTTGCTTTAATGAAGTGTTCAGATCAAAATAATCAAAATCATCTTCCGGTTCATTGGAATATCTCGACAGAGCATAACACGAAAGATTTTCGTTCTCTTTTCTCCAATTTGGATTTTTATGTTTTTTATCCTCTAATCGCACATCATTTGATCTCATATTGTTCAAGTCTGCGTTTGGATTTAGGGTTTGATCAAAATCGTTCAGTAAATTTTCTAAATCTTCAGTATTGCCGACATCGGTATTGTTTTCAGTTAATGATTTCATTAAAATTCCTCCTTGTTTAATTTTATATTTGGTATTATCTGGTTAACATTCAGATAACATTTAAATGTTAACATTGTGTTAAATATTATTAGATAAAATATGACCGCATATTATTTAGATCTCTTTATTTTTGCTTTTCTTAAAGAGAAAAGATCATATTAAAACTTACAAACTTATACAAATTTCATATAATCTTCATAAACTAATTTACAAATTTACTTAACACACATACTGGGTTTCCAACATAATTTACAACATACTCACACAATCTTCAAACATACACCTTTAACCAACACATTAAAATCAACCCCATTAACCAACGAATTCTGATCCAGCTCCAATTCCAAAAAGTGGTCCACTTAGCGTATTATATAACCTTTCTTACTTTAATACGCTGGTTGTACCAGTTTTCCCTTCTACTTACCTTTATTATATCACACTTTCCACTTCCTGTCAATCCCTTCAATCTATAATTAACAAAACATTTACAATAACAAATACATTGCTCTTTCCTTTCCCTTTAAAAACAAAATATCCACACGTTTACGGTTTCTTCATTTGAGAACCGTAAGGTTCGATAAATGAAAAACGATTTGACGGCGACCCGAACGAAGTGAGGGGACGAGGAGAAAAGACGGAGTCTTTTCGGGCAAAAGGAAGGGGTTTGGGGAAACTTGGTTCCCCAGATATATATGATCCTTGAAAGCAATCTATCCAACGATCTTCTGACTATAAACTATAATAAAACCCATAATAAGATCACCCAATCAGCTGATGATTTGTGTCCAAAGGGTGTCTAGAGAGGGTTTTTGGGGTATTTCTTAGATATTTGAGTAATAATTAGACAATATTTGAATATGATTGAGTATTTTGGGTAAGTTTTCCACAGGTTTTTACACATTTTCCACAATGGAAGAGGTGGATGGATAAAAGTGGGGAGAAATGGTGGAAAATGGAGGGAAAGCAAGGGAATAATGATATGAATTGGGGGATATAAAAATCGGGGTATTGGATGGGTATTAGAATCGATTTTGAGGGTTATGGAGACGAATAAATATAAGACTGAGAGATAATGTTGAATGGGATAATATGAAGAAGAGGGCACCCGAAGATGCCCTGTGATTGTTGATATTTAATTGGCTGAAAAGAGGTTAGTTGTCAAGGTTAGTTGTCTCTTGTCCAAGCAAGTTTAAGTCCTTTGGATTTGAGAGTGTATTCGTCTTGGAAGAGGGCAACACCTTCTTCGGGGTCGTAGACTTTGATATAGATGTCTTTGAAGTCGTGTGGGATTTTGGAGATATTTCCATTGGCGATCAAGTTCCATTTAATTGCCTCTTGATACCACTGTTGAATATGGGCGAGGAGATCAACGACCTTTCGGACATATTTGGTTTGAGGTTCGTCGGAATCGAGGGTCAGATATTTAATCTCGTATTTAGCCTTTGCTTTTGCTTCCAGCTCTTTGGTTTGGGTTTCCTTCTCAGTATGTTTTGTAGGTTCTTTTGCTTGTTCATTCTTTTTCATATTCATAAACATCTCCTTTGGACGATCGTCCTTCTCTCCTGTTAGATTATAAAACCAATCCTTCCATTGATCGAAGGTACGATCGAACCCGGCTCCGTCTTCAAAATACGGATTAGTGCAATCATCGGAGGAACAATTAAACGGGCAGTCTTTGCACTCCAATGAAAATTTGAATGGATATTCTGAGTCGCACTGAAAATCACTTTTTTCATATTTAGAATTTACCGCCTTTTCAAGAGTGCGAGTATATGCCTTCATAAACACATCAGACGGTTTGAAATTATTTACATTTTCTTCCATTAGATAACACCCTTCCTTTTAAGAAAGATTTCATAATCTCTTTCCCGATAATTGTCTTTTTCAAACAGATATTCAACAATTTTGTCTCCGACCCACTCGTCGAAATAATCGGAATTCATCCAGCTCAACTGTTCATAAACCCCAAGAAGACTTTCCATATCGAGAATCCAGCAGGTTGTTTTAAAGGCATTATACCATCCGCCCGTGCCACCTTCATAAGTAAGTTCAAAATCTATCTGGTCACGATAGGAATAATTTTCCAAATAAGAGGGAGATTTTCCGTTTTCTATAGCTTCACGCTGGTTTTCTTCAGTTAGACAATAATATGGATTTGGTTCAATAAGCACCGAACCAAAAATCTTTACGAGCTCTCCAAACATACAGGCGAAGAACCGGTCTGGAATTTCCCGCGAATCAAGATATTCACGGACTTTGTCGCGACAATCTATTTTGTCGATGATTTCCCTCAAGAGTCCAGTTGGTTTGGACGATAGAACATCATTCTTTACATTTTCTTCCATTATTCTGCCTCCTTCAAATATCTTGACAAACAACCTGTTTTACGGGAATCATTGCTTTGATTGTCTCGTTAGGGACTTTCACAATTGGTGGAACATTATCTTTTGAATAAATATTAGAACCTTCCTTTTCCTCATATAATTCAAAGACAGTGGCTGGACCGTTTCCGAGCTTTGTTAGAGGAATCCCGTAAAAAGAAATCCCAATATATGAATTCGGCAAACCAATATGATTGGCGACAAGTTTTTCCAAGTCCAAAACAACCCGATAAACCCAGTTAGTTGTGGTTTTGTTTGTAATTACAATAGATGATAAATCTACCTTCCCGCGAGGTCCTCGACATCCATTATTGTCGGCATAATCCCCGCAATCACCGCAACCATAATTGGTCCAAGAATCTTCCGGGTGAGCACAATCTTTTACTTTGTTTTCTTTATCGGACATATTCCCATATCCTTTCTGAAAGATATTGAATTGCTTGTTCGGCTTCAAGATGTTTCACAATCCACTCAAGTGTTACATTCTCACGAAGCTTGTTCTCTGCGCGAAGCCAAAAACCTTCGCACTTTTTGATATATTTTCTGTCTATGGTGTTGAAATATAACAACGAAAGTTGCGGTCTTCCTTTGAAGATGGTTTTACAAGTTCTTGCCCCGGAAATATAATTATCACGAAGATAATCATAAGCTTCTTCAAAAGAAACATCGTCGAGCAAAAGTTCTGTTTCTGGAATGTCTTCGTCCGTAACAAACCAGTTGGTGTCAAACAGATCTTCCAATCTTTCCCACGGACCGCCATCAATAGAGATGTAATAAATCGGATCATAAATTTTAAGCATTATCTCGACCTCTCTCCTGTTCTTTCGTCATAAAAAGCATATTTTCCCGGAAAGGCGGAAAGAAGATCAAAAATTCTATCGGCGTCTCCGCAAGCAACCTTCTTTTCATATTTGTCCAAAATTTGATATAAGCCAGTATCTTTACAATGGACAATCGTATAGTCGTACTCGTTCCCCTTTAAAATTAAAGAAAGAGGTACGATGTCGTATTTACCAACAAATGCAAGGTTAGCTTGGTTGAAAAAATTTCGAGCTTCATCGAAACTTGCGAAAGAAAATTTATAAGGACAATCGTCTTCTTTAAGAAAATCTGAAATGTCTCTTTGCCACGCCCAAAAATAGTTTCTCTGATTTTTGTCGTATACGAGAACCACGAAATTTATACGTCGCTTACATGCGACAACATACCTTTTCTCTGTTTTCTCATCAACCGAAATCATAATTATATCCTTTCTTTTTTATCTTTATAAATAGTCTTCGGAGAGCAAGCCCCGCACCTTCGAGGAAGTTGTTCTTGTCGTCTTTGTGTCTCCGCGCGTGAGCCGAAAGAGCAATCTCCAGTCCGACATAAAATCTTGCAATTGTTTCCCGTGTCTTCTCGTTATAAGTAATCGTAATCTGCTTTCTTGTCAGCACTTTAGCGGTGGACTCATCCGCCTTCAACAAATATCTACCTTTGACACAGGACTCAGTTTTGTTGTTATAAACTATATCTTTTAAATAATAGGACATACCATGGGGCGTGCTACACTTTTTGGAAATTACATAATACTTTCCAAAATATCGTCCATAAATATCGGATATATGATGTTCCGACTGGTCTGCTTCGCACTTCGAAACATCGAGACAAACAACATCTCCAACCTCAAATCGCGAATCAAGCTCTTTTCTCTTTCTGTTCTCTTCTTGAAGTTTCTTTGATTCGACGATATCAAACATACTGTCCGTCCATTCGCAATAAGAACGACAATCCTCGAGACGATAAACGCCATTTTTGATGGATTCAATGATTGCGGTTTTGGAGTAACTCTTGTTAATCCAATCAATCATTTCCCACGAAGCAGCTTTTGCTGTTGCCAAATTGGAACTAGGAAGATAGTATGTTTCTCCGTCGATTTCCTTCTTCTCCAACATTGGATAGAACATTCCTGCCGAAAGATCTGTCCGCAGAACAACAACGTCTCCGGGTTTGAATAAGGTTTCCATAATATTTTCTCCTTTAATTTTTTTAATCGTTATTGAAAATCAGATAACTTCTCTCTGCCGCAGTAACGACATTTTTCAGAAGCATCGAAACGGTGAGCGGACCGCAACCTCCGGGGCACGGACTATAATAGCTTGAATACTTTGCCTTGACTTCTTCTGAAACATCTCCGTGGAGCTTTCCATCTTCTCCGCGATGAATGCCGACATCAATAATAATTGGCTTTTTGTCTCCGTAAAAATGTCTATCCGTGAGTGTGTTTTCGTGCCCAGTTGCCACAACAATCACATCTGCGTGACGGCAGTAGAACTGTTTATCTTCGTCGGAAGTTTTCGAATGAAGCATTGTGACGTTCATATCCATCCTTTGAAGCAAGATTGAAACAGGCTTTCCAACAATGTTAGACCGACCGATAACGACCGCGTTCTTTCCTGTAAAATTAATACCGTAAGAAGTGGAGATCGAATTCAACATATGAACAATTCCAGCCGGGGTGCAAGGAATGAATCCGAAGGGTTCAGGGTCTTTTTTGGAGAAAAGCTTTCCGGCGTTTAGATATCCGAATCCATCAACATCTTTGAACGAATTGATATAATTGAGGACGGTCTCTTCATCAAGCTCTTTCGGAAGTGGAAGCTGAACCAAAATTCCGTTAATGTTGTCGTCTCTGTTTGCTTTCTGAATTTCTCCGATGATTCGAAGCCCCGTAAGACCAGGATCTTTCTCCTCGTCGATGTGAATATCTTCGCATAACATTCCCCGCCTGAATTACAACGAGCTTCGGTCTTGCGTGTCCGTTCTCGACAAGGTTCTGAACTCTTGCAGCTGTAAGTTCGTTTTCGCACTCGGCGAATTCTTTGCCATTAATAATTATTCCCATTTCTTGTGTTTTCCTTTCTAATTGGTTTAGAATCAATTCTGTGCTTGATTTTCTTTGTTATTTCTTTCGTAGAAAAATTTGAATTGTTTTCTGGTATGGTTACTACCCTTTGAAACATTGCCCATGGAGACTGTTAAAATAGGGCGCTGAAAGGCATTGTTTGATTTACTCGTCTTCGTCCTCGACGGACCCATTTTTATACTTCGAGACGAACCTCTCCGTTTCTACGCCTTTTCGAGCTTGCTTTTCCATCTGTTGCTCAATTTCGAGATAGCCACGGATGGCGTTATTTCCTGTCGTTTGAATGAATTTCCATGAACGCTGATGGATTGCTTCGGCATCGTAAGTTTCGATAAACATCGACCCGCAATTACAACAATAACATCTTCTCGAACCAACTTCTCCTTTGACAACCATCGGAGTTGCACATCTCGGGCAATACATAATAGAATCACTCTCCTTTTGTTCTGGTCTGAAAAGCTCCTTCTGCGAAAGTTGAAAAAGCTCTTTTCTTGCTCTCCGCACATCGGAATGCGAAGCAGCTTCTCTGTAGCCTTCATCTTCGTATTTCGAAACAAGTTCGAACTGGTCTGTCGTGCTGTATCGGAATCTTCTCTGAAGAATTCCGTCTTCGTAAAGCTCCAAAACCCTCTCGAAACTGCCCATTCTGCCAATCGGCATATCAAGATATTGCTTTTTACTCATTATTTTTGTTCTCCGTTTTTGCAAGATTTTTTGCATAATTATTCATTTTTTCTTTTCTTTCGCGTGCTTCTTCTGCCCGAGAAATGTTGCCGGAATGAACAAAAATGAACATCATTAGCGTTGTTGTAACAACTGCGACAACACCAAGAATACACAATGCAATCACCATTTCATCACCCCTCCAACATATCATCATTAAGGTCGGAGAGCTGTTCGAGGAACTCCTCGCTCGTCAAAACACACCCTCCGTCGCGTCCTTTGTCTCCAACAACGATGTCATCAGGCCACATTGGGAGCCATCCGCCGTCAGTTCCCTCGTTGAATGGCTCTGGTAATTCGACCACGTAAAGAGTACCGACCGTTTCGACGTGATTGCGAACCGGGACTCTTTTTTGTATAATTTTCACAACTTTTCCCGGTCCGAAGTCTGTGTTTTTGGTATAATTAACGGTATCTCCAACCCTGATTTTACTGCTTCTCATTTTCAATCTCCTCTCAATCTGTGATTTTTGCTCTCAAAATAACTGTCTGCTTGATCCCGTCATATTCTTCGTGCGTTTTCACTGTTCCGGTAACAACACCGCTTTCGGGAATGTCTTTACTTGAACTGCTCTTCCAAACAACTGTGTTTCCATTTGCGTCTTTAAACTCATAAATGTGAAGAAGCCCGAACTGCGTTTCACAACAAGCAACCTCACGACCGGAGACAAAATTCACCGAAATTTTCTCTCCAACCTCACCGAGATAATTGGAAGATTTTGCAAGTTTTTCTTTTTCTTCTTGTCTCTTCTTTTCTTCTTTGTATCTGTCAATTGCCTTCGGAATCGAAACGAGAAGACCGAGCTTGTTAAGAGGGATGTATTCGTTGGAAACGATCGCTTTGAGATTGTTGTAGTAAGTATCGTCGGGAAACTCTTTTACACTCTCCAAAACAATTTTCACCGCAATTTTTGCGATTGGAGTGTCGGTGTTAATATTGATTTTATCGATCTCTACACGAGCGGAATTGGTGATATTCAGAAAATCGCTATCATATCCATACAGCCTCGACAGTTTTCTCTGAACAATGTTTTTGTTACAAAAGTTATTTGCATCACCAACGGCGTCTCTCGTTGCCACATATCCCTTATCACAATATAAAGCGACAGCAAGCGCGAGAGCGTCGGCAACCTTGACGAATTTGAATCTGCGATTATAAAAGAACTCGTCGGAAGGATTTGCAAAATCTTCCGCTTCTTTAATGAAAGATTCGAAGGTCGCAATTGCGTCAACATCAATTCCGGTTACGAAGAGCTTCAAACACTCTTTGCCGAGCTGTTTCCACTCACCCGTTTCATGGTTGACAACGAGATAGGTTTTATTGCGCTTGCGGTTGGTCTTGCAGTAGTCACAGGCGCAGGAATCAGCGGTGAAATATTTTGACGGAACAATAAACCCAAGGTCTTTTCCGGACAGATTAACATTAACGAAGTTTTTCCCTTCTACTCCGCTAGGCTCTACGGAGCCACCGAAAGCCCAATTGTTTTCTGCGAATACAACATCGTCCGGAATCTTCAACTCTACCCTACGAGCTTCGTAAGGGACTTCTTTAACGGTCGCTTCGGAGCGACAATCGCAAGGGCGAAGCTCAATTTTACGCACAAGCACAATTGCGTGGTCGCTCTTCGTCATCGTCGGCTCAAGTTCTGGGTTGATTTTACGAATCTTGCGAGCCGCAGCGTTGAACTTCTTTTCGAGGTTTTCGACATTCTCTTCGGGAATCATATAGGTTTTGGTGATCATAGTTTTCAGCCCCTTTCCTTTTCTGTTATTATTATACCACATTTTCGGCCGTTTGTCAAGCCCTTTTAGAAAAAAAGACCCGAAAAATCGGATCTTTTTTTAGTTTTTAATCAATATTTAATTTTACTTTTTGTCTTCTTCTTTTCCCTCCGACGCCTTTTCAAGCGCTTCGTGCTGTGTCATCAATCTCATAATCGGGAGAATTTCTTCTTGCGTCCCACTTGCGACTAATTTTCCATCAACATAAAGTTCTTTTGTGCCGTCAGACAGGGTTTTAATTGAAAAGTTCAGCGATATTCACTCCCTTCTCCTGTATTTTAACGACCGCAGAAACAGCGAAACTAATGGATCGATATGTTCCACGGACGGTTTTTACTAAAACTTCGAGATCGGAAAATACTCTGCTTGTAGAGTAGACATAGGTTTTTTCGAACGGGTTCTCAAAAACGAAAATTTTCTCGAACTGCGACCCGTAGGCGCTTCTTGTCGTAATCAAGCTCTTGATACGATTGATTTGATTGGCCAGCTTTCCGTAGCCGATAACACAGCTCTCCGAATCATTGGTTGTAATATACCAATATTCCTCTCCAGTCTTCAGGGTTGGTGCGTCCAGAATTGCTTTGTCCGGCAATGCCGATTGAAGGTTACGATTCAGATTCGTAATTTCCATTTTCTTCCACCTTTTCTTGCCCTCTTCGAAGAGAGGCTTTTCTTTTCTCTCGCCAATCCGGGTCGTATAAAATCACCGTTACCAACAGCTTACACCCGGCAGCTTTGTTCCCGCTAACAAAAACGAAGTATGCGTCTTTGTATAGCCGAATCGTCCGAGACCCGCTCTCGCGCCGAAAGATGCGCTTGTAAAGCCCGTATTCGTAATGGTCTTGATCCATCGTTGTTGTCGTGTATCCCTTTAGTCTGGCGTTTCTGACAAGGTCTGAAAGCTCACGGTCGGAGAGGTTTCCGAACCGCTCATAAATGCGTTGCCGCGCGTGGTTGGTCAATTTGACTTTTGTTGCGAGAGCATCCAAGAAAATCACCTCAATCCCTGTAATATAATATATAATGAAGAAAATTTTAGGAAACCGTGAAAAATGTGAATAAAAGAGCCCTTTTATTATCAAATTTTTCGGTATAATATATAATATACTTTAGTTGGTTAATATATATATTGTGCAATATATATAAAAATTTTTGATTATTTCAACTTACCCGTTGCGCCTCATCAAAAGTCCAAGAACCGCCAGCTCGTCGGTATAGCACTGGTCGCACAACCGTTCCCCGAAATCGATGAAGCTCTGTTCTGTGGCAAATTCCGAAATCTCTTTCCCACATCTCGAACAACAACACGGACGGCTCTCGTTCTTGCTGACTCTCGCCCCATATGCGACTTCGCTCGAACTAATTCCTTCGCAATAATCATTGATATATCTACGCATTTTCGTTTTCCTCTTCTTTCGTTTCTTCTTCGTTTTCGTTAGTTTCTTCTACTCTTGACAAATCTACTTTTACGGTATTTTTCTTTGCTGTCTTTGTTTTTCCAGTTGTGTTATAGTCGGCAGGAACCTCATCGACTCGCTTTTTGAAGCAAGCCCACGAACACACTTGTTTATATTCGTAAAGACCTTCTCGAACCCAACAATATGTTTCTTCTGTCGGCTTGAACCCCTTCCCGCAAATCGGACATACGAGGAGGTTGGATTGCGAAGTGTTTTCGGCTTCGATTTCAGATTTCTTTCTTCGTCCCATTTATATGCCAACCTCCATATTTTTTTGAACAATGACAACTTTGGTTGAAAGATTGTTTTTGGAAAGTTCTGCTTCGATTTCGGGTTTTACCGAAATCCTGCCGTCCATATCTCCGTGAACAAGGAACAGCTTTTCGGCGTTGGTCTTTCCGTATTCTTTAACAATACTATCTCTTTGAATGTGCGAGGAAAAACTCCCGAGGTTTGTGATTTGACAGCGATTTGCGTATCTCTTTCCGGAAATTGAAATTGTCTTCTGCTCTCCCTGTTTGATCGTATATGCCATCGAACCCGGAGGCGCGTAACCAATCGTAACGATTCTGTCATCCGTGTTCGGAAGAAGGCTTGCGCACCAAGCAACGGAGCGTCCAGCCACCATAAACCCGGAAGAAGCAATTACGATACAGGGTTTTCCAGAATCACGAAGTTCTCTGCTTTCGATATAATCTCCGACAAAATGAAGGTTCTTCCAAGCGAGAACTTCTCTCCACTCGTCTGCAGCTTCTCCTTCAAGAACATCGCAATACGCGCGACTAATGTTCTGCGCCATCGGAGAGTCGATGTATACTGGAATGTCGAAATCCTCTTTTGAAAATAGATCATATAGAACAGTTGCGATTTCCTGTGTTCTTGCTAATGCGAAACTCGGAATCAAAATCCGTCTCTGCTGTTCGACGCAGGTTTGTTCGACAACCATCCGAAGTTTTTCGAGGTCTTTTTTGCGCATCTTTTTGTTAGCAATTTTTTCTTCGTGCGCATATGTTGATTCGGCAATAACGACGTCCGCTCTTTGTCCAAAAACCGACTTAAACGGCTTCGTATATGGTTTCGGCAGATGAATGTTTCCAAGATCGGAAGTATAAACGATTTTTTTCGTTACATTTCCTTCCGTAATCCACAATTCAAGCTGTCTCGCGAACGGAATGTGTCCGGAGGGAACGAATCTGAATTTTACGAATTCGTCCAGCGTAACGATTTCGTCATCATACTCCGTCCAATATCCGAGCGCTGTGTCGACATCAGAATCAAGATAAAACGGAATATACTCGCGCCCAAGCTTCTCTGAAAGCGAAGCGGCATCTCCTGCGATAATCCTTGCGCTGTCTCGCATCAAGATTTCTGCGATTGGTTTGGAGCCGCGAGGAGCGATAATCGGGCAAGTTGCCCCGGAAGAATATAGCCGAGGAATTCCTCCGATATGATCGACGTGACGGTCGCAGGAAAACACATAATCAAGTTTATTTGGTTTAAAATTAAACTTTCTCGTGTTAATTTTCCAATTCTCTAGGATACTTCCGGTAGATTGCCACAGTCCACATTCTAAAAGGATTTTCCTATTTGTTGTTTCAATATAAACACAACTTCCCGTCACGTCCCACGAGTTCCCGCCGCAAAACAAAATTTTAATTGATTTTTTATTTTTTTTCATATCTCATACATTGCCCGTGTTTTCATTAATTTTAGTCCAAGAAAAATCTCCAAACAATTCGACCTCTGTTTGTTTTCGAATTTTGATAGCGTCTTCAATGTTTTTATATTTGCCTAACTCTATTCTTTGTTTGTCTTTGGTTATATATGCCCTCCATTTGTTTGAATATTTATCAAAACATACTCCGGTAACACCAGATTTATTATTTAATTTTACACCTTTATTCCGATCGTTTTCGCAGCTTTGACAAATTCTAAGATTTTCTTTTCTATTATCTAAAATATTTCCATATTTGTGGTCTACATCCATATTTTTAGGAGCATTCATAATCAACCTATGATAAAATATCATTTTATGATGTCTTTTATTAACAGCATCTTTTTCTGTGTAGTATGCAACAGCATATCCAAACGAGGATTTAGCCCAGTAATATTTTTTCACTATATCAACATCTTCTTTATCAAATATAAAATAGGTTCCATCTAAAAAGTAACAAACTCCATAATCATATGTTGTTATGTCAACTTCGTTTTCCCTCTTGCTTTTAGGGCCCCCATTTCTTTTACAACCACAAGAATAAATTTTATTTTCGGAAAAACATTCCGAGCTATATTCAACAATTCTTCCGCACACACATCTACATAAAAATTTTCCATTCCTTTTCGTACCGTCACCTTTATATAAAAAAGGTGTCATATATCCAAAAGTTTTGCCTAAAATTCTTTCTATTATTTTAGATTCTTTCGATCCGCTTTTAATCTCTCCATATCTAAAAAGATTCCCATCTTTATACTCTACAACATAATTATTCATATAAGTCCTTTCCGAAACGGAGGACGAACAGATTATTTAAAAGAGTCCGTCCTCCGCAACCTTGCGGTTTAGGGTTATTTTTTGGTTATTTTGAACAAAAGATTAGAGAATCGAATCAATATCTTCGACGATTTCATCAACGACGCCGTATTTCAGGCACTCTTCATCATCGAGAAACCAATCCTTCGGAGCTTTCGAGCGATAGGTCTTCTGGTCAATCTTTGTCTGCTTGAAGAGAATGTCGTTGAACTTCTTGTCTGATTTATCAACGAACTTCTTTGCCGAATCTGCCTGTTCGCGTGTTCCACCAAGATAAGTTGAACCACTGTGAATCAGAACAGACGAACCCTTTAGCGCATATCTCTTGTGTCCACAGGCAAGAATGACTCCCGAGGCGCTGAAACACGCACACATATTTACGGTATAGACCGGTGTTTTCGACATCATAATGATGTGACACAACACGAGAGCGCCTGTTACATCGCCTCCGTGGCTGTCGATATAGAGCATAATCGGCTTTCTTTCCTCGAGAGGAAGCCCTCTATCTTCCCGGTTATACCGGAGAATTCTTTTGACAATTCCAATCGAGTTGTCATTCATCGGGTCGTCTTCAGTACCAATCGCGCCCTCGAGATAGATTCTCCTTGCTTCTTCATCTTCATACTGGTGAAGAAGGTCGGGGTCAGGGAGCTGAAGATTCTCCACATTTTTGGGAATAACAATACCTAAATTTTCCAATAGCAAGTCACCTTCCTTAAAATTAATTTAGCTTCGGTGCCTTTGTCTCCAATGCCACGTAAATCATTGACAGAACGAGTGCTTCAACCGATGCTGCGAATACGGGATTGATTCCGAAAAGTATGGAGTCGAAAAAGAAGCCACTGATTCCACCAACGATTGCGATAGCAACGGTCGAAATCGGCAGACGAAACTTCGTAATGATGTTAGAGACCTTCTTGAAAAACTTTTTCATAATAAATCTCTCCTTTAAATTTGAGTATTTTGAAGGATTTCTTCCTTCTGATATTATTATACCACAAAAGCCCCCGTTTGTCAAGGGCTTTTGGGAAATTTCTTTGGAATTTTACTGATTTTCTTCGAGAGTTTCTACGGGCGCATCAGCATCGACTGGTGTCGGAGGCATCTCTACAGGGACTTCCGAAACTGCTTCTGCCGGAGGGTCGATAGACAGGGTGACGACGATATTCCCGTTCTCGTTCATCTCAATGCTACCGAAAAACCCGAGTGTCGTAAAATAATTCGCAAGGTCTCTGCGCAGTCGATCTGCGACCGGACCGGGATTTGTAACAACATATTCAATTTTTCTTACTCTGTGAAGCGTTGCCTGCGCCTTAAACCTCATCTCAATCTTTTCGATGGTCGACGAAAGGAACTTCGGATAATTGGAATAGCTCTCCTCGATAATCTTTTCAATCTCCTCTTTGGTAATCATTTTGTTTTCTCCTTTTACTTGTTTTCTTTGTTATTTTTTACTCGACGAATGATCCAGCTTGCGGAAATAAACAAACAAATTGTTAGCACAATGCCTCCAACAATTCTTGCGCTGATGTTTTCGACGATAAAACCTGCGACAAAAATCATTGTCGCGCAGACGAACATAAGTGCGAAAGCAACAAAAAACAAGATTTTTTCTGGGAGTTCTTTGTTAATTTTTAACATTTCTCTTCTTTCCTTCCGCAATCTTGATTGACTTTTCGAGATATCGATGGATTTTACGAAGTCGGTCAAAAGTTTTTTCATCGAATTCCGTGTCGGAGTATTCGCAATCGCATATATTATGAAGTTCCGATTCTACGACTTTCAGGGCATCTTCGAGCGCTCTCTGTACTATGATCAATTTTGACATTGCTTATCTCTCCTTTTAAATATTAATAAATTATGAACTACTTCTCGATAATTTCTACAATCGCGTTGTAATATACGTACCGCTTGCCATCAAGATCAAACATAACAGAGCCGTTTGCATTGTCGTCGATGTCGATTTTACCTTCGTATGTCGCCAATAACTTACCGTCCAACGAATACACATTAACTGTTCGATACAACCCGCCGCTGATATTCGAATTACAACTTTTCAGACTTCTGTTACACGAAGCACATCCACCGAAAGCAAAAAGCGATGCGAGAAGCAGGATGCCGACGATAATTTTGAAAACCTTTCTTTTCACGAAAATCCCTCCTTTCATACGATGAATTGTGCTGTGTTCGGAAGCAGATGTCGATATTCGGCAGGAATTTCTCCCTGACACCAAAGATTATTGGTTTCGATAATCTTCCCGGTGTCGAACATCTTAATCTTAAACTTTCTTCCGCCGAACCCGTAAAACCCATTGATTGGAGCAGGGGCGATCGCATAACAGGTTCCATCTACAACAACGTGTTCGTCTTTTTCTTCTACGATGTTGTTCCAAAACTTCTTCGTAAAACAGTTGTCTGAACAGCATCTCGAATACTCTCCCATATACATAAGATTATCGAATTTTTTCCCACAAATTTCACAAACCATTTTATTTTCCTCCCTTTAATGTGCTGCCAAATCCGCTTCGTGGAGCATATCTACGGCGTCTTTCATCCACGGATCGAGATTTCGGTAATATTTTGTGTCCAAAAACGGGTCCATGTGCGCTCCAACGAGCCAAATCACAAATCCGTTGAATGTTTCTTCCATACACTGCCACGCCGAAGTGCATTGATGTTGATAATAATGCGCGTGTTCGCTCGGATTTCCATTCGAATCGTGAAAATCTTTTACGATATACTTTCCGCAATCGTGGAGACGCGCCGCAGATTTAAGTTCATCACCAAAACAATCTCCGAAGAAATGATCTCTCACATATTTCTCCGCTTCTTGACAGTGTTTCCAGACAGGCAGTGAATGATGCGGATTGTCGTGAAGAATCATCATACGCTCTAAAAGGCTTCCATATTTCTTCACAAATCGTTCATATTCTTCGTCAGAATAACTTTGATATACATCAATATAATCGAATCCTTCGTCGTTAAACGGAGGCTGAAATCTTCGAATCATTCTGTCAATTACTTCTTTTCCGACAGACCGTTCGCGAGCTGCGTCTCTTTCAATGCACATCTCATACGGGGCAAAAACCACGGTTGCCTGCTTATAGACATATCTTGGGGTTGCCACCAAAATTCCTGCGCGATCTTTTCGAGTCAGGTTGGTTGCGTCATAAAACACATCTCTTCCGTTTTTCAACGCCTCAATTGCTCGGCTCTGCATCAAGGTAAATACTTCTGCCGAATTTCCCTGAATCGATTCGTTTCCATACAACTCCTCGCGGATCTTATCGGATGAAAGATAAACGGAATTGCTGTTAGCTTCATGTTCTTCTTTAGCATAGGTTGATTTTCCACTTCCAGGAAGACCAATCAAAATTTCCAACTTCGGAATACCGCTCGTCATAATACTTTTGCCAAGAAAACCGCAATTCTCTTAGGATTGCGGAAGAATTGACAATCTCCTTTCTGTTAATATATTATTATTTTTCTGAATTAGTTTTAGCTTTTTATAACTTATAGAACCATTATTGATCTTTTCTCCATCAAGCGTTCGAATATTAAAAGCTCCCCTTTTTCTTCTTGCGAACACAAAATATTTCTTCTTTTGATATTCGACCGTATCAAATAATCCGAATCCGAAGACATCACCAACTAACTGATTACTCTTTTTTATCCCGCCTTTAATAAACTTATCTTTTGTCATTTTACGATTTTGCCTTCTGACGCATTTTTGATAAAGATAATATCCTAAAGGTTTTGTTGTCGAGTTTCCGCTAATACATCTTGCATCAACATAATGTTCTTTTGGAAGACTATTCTCGATTCTTGTGTTCTTCGTAATATAACCAAAAGTTTCTTGAACATTCGGGTATATCTCCATTAATCTCAACAACAATGTCTTTCGCATAATACCCATAAACGCTGCATCACGAAAGCTATTGCCCCGCTTAATATTGAGTTGAATCTTTCCTTGATGATAATCGTTATGACAAGTTTCGCATAAAGTAATTAAATTACTCGGAGAATTTCCACCCGTCTTACGACTTTCAATATGATGAACATTTAATCGACTGTCTTTCGATTTACCCTTACAATACTGGCACTTATGTTCATCTCTGAAAAGCACATATTCACGCACATTCCAAAATCCCATTTGATTGCCCTGCTGATATTGTTCTCCTTCAATGTCTGGATTTTGAATTTTTTGAATATCAAATTGGGCTGTCTCTACAATAATTTTTGAAATCGGAAGAACCTGATGAAGTCTTTTAATGGTTTGAATGTGCGAATTGATTTTCTGCTCAATACTCGGAGCAAGCCAACCCTTGTGTTTTGAATGGACTCGATTGTTGAATCTCGCAGGACGATATCTCAATCTATTCCTTCTCGTTCTTCTTGCTTCTCTACGAGAAGAGAGTTTGTCTACAATATCGTTCCTTAATTCAACATCTGCTTCATACAACACATCCTTTTCTGTTGTTGCAGAAATGCCAATATGCTTGCTTCCAGCATCAACTCCGAGAGAAACTTCTTGTGTATTATTTTCACATTCAAAAGTTAATTGAATCGTAAATGGTTCATATTTTGCTATAATAGCTTTATTTTGTTTTAGTAATTTTCTTGCTTTTGCTTCTTTACAAGGCATTAAAGGATTGCCTTGTTTGTTTAACACATACACCATGTTTGTAAAACCTCCTGTATGTTAGAGTAGTTACTCCACGACAATGTTATTCAAAGGTTTTCGTATGCAACACTATTCCTACCCATCAGAACTGTTTAATCACATACCGCAGAGCGTCAGACTGGAGAGTACATCCAACGGTGCCTATATATTCTTTGATAACGTAGTGCTCGAAGCACTTAGTCTGATCAACCAGTAGACTTAATTTGCTCAAGCCCACGCCCATTTAAGGGCTGGGTGATTGACTTCTTGCCTCCAAATATTTTACCCACTTGGACGCCGTGAAATTTTCCTTTACCCAATTATCCGCATCTTGGTTGTTTACCTTTGAAAATAGATATGGCTGAATTGATTTTGGATACTTTAGAACCTCTGCCGCGTATTTTTTCTTCATTTCTCTTGCAGCGCCGTTCAGCTCTTTAACAAAATCTTTCATTTCTTGTTCGACCGATTCGAGCTCTTCATGATAATCGTTGGCGTAAACAAGGAATTCTTCTTGCTCTCCGTCAAGAATTACCTGAATCAGAGACTCTTTAGAAATCGAATTATTTGATCTTGCGTAATGTGCAACCAGCCAAGCAGGAGACTTGATTTTTACGCGATTGAAGTCATCGTCAACAACGACGTAGCCTTCTTCGTCCCACGGAAGCTCTTTTGCCGCATCGATAACATCCTGCGCGGAATGAAAATCATATTCTTTCGGAGTTTTGAAAAATTCGGAAACAATAGACTCCTTCGGATTCATTTCGCGTTCCGTTGGCATTACCCGATGTCCAATGAAATACAAATCCGGCTTTTCATATGGAATTACAACACGAGTTTGTGGAGAGACAAGTTCAAAAGTATAGCACACAAGCCCGGAAACGGATTGTTCAAATTTTTCTTTCGAAATACCGTTATTGCGGAAGGCTTCTTCGAGCACATCTCCGAAGGTTGGAAGTTTGATGTCTCCGGTCGAAGCCTTATAGGCATCGATGGTTCCGTTGGTTGAATAGTGCCATTTTTTATCATCAAACCACGCACTGATTAAACTCCCGTCGATTTTAGTTTGAACTTTTGCCGTGTTCCAGTCGACCTCTGCCGCGTTCGATTCTCCGTAATTGAAAAACTTATCAAAAGCCCGTCTAACGCACTTCCAATTGTCTTCTCGGAAGATGATTCCGCGTGCTTCGCGCACAATTGGATTAGAGAAGTCAGAAGAAAGTTGGTTATACTTAAACATCACATACAGACCATCTCGAGAGATTTTCAGGTTATACGGGTCAGACGACAGCTTTTCTTCCCAATCGTTTGGATGATTTTGAATGAATTCTAACAAATAATTGGTTGCCATAATATATTCACCTCGTTTCTATTATTATTATACCACAAAACCCCTTGGTTGTCAAGGGGTTTCTGGAAAATAATTTAATTTTTTTTCGTGACTGCAGATTCTCTAATGTGCTTTACAAGAGCAGGCTCTCTGCTGTCCCTCCAGTTTTCAACCATAATGTCATACGAAGGTTCTCGAGGATTATCAATCTCCCATGCGCCAAATCTATCGACGATTTCGATAGTTCCGTCGAAGGTTTCGACATTTTCATCGAAAGTTATTTGAAAAGAAACTCGATCTCCAACCGAATACATCGGCTTACCGGGAATGTGTTTTTGTTCTGTCATTCTTCGACCTCCACTTCTTGTATCTCATAATATGCGTCATCATATGCAGAATATGAATAATATTCGTTTTTACAGAACAGCTGCTCTTCTCCGTAATCCAACTCGTGTTCTTCTTCGAAATCTTCACAATATTCGTTAATTACCGAACGAAAGTTGCGATCATAATATCGATTATAATCTTGGACCGGGCACTCACGACATTTGATGGCGCAAGCTCTTCTTCTGTCTTCTTTATCTCGAAGTGTTTTAATTACCTCTTCTGCCCTATCTTTACGAAGGTATGAACCAACAATGGTATCGCGATAATCTTCGTACTCGCCAGACATTTCGTGAATCTGATAAATTATGAACATTTTATTAATTAATCCTCCATATCCATTTTAATATTTTCATCTTGTGTTGTGTCTGTCGTTCTAATACAACAAATTCTTTCGGGGAATATCAACAGCTCCGAGAGCCAAGTTGACTTTCTTGTTACCCTGTCTGTTTTAACACACTGATTTACCGACCAATCTGTTCCAACAAGAACACAATACTTCTTTGCTCTCGACAGCGCCGTATACAACCACTGCTTTGTGAGAAGCTGATATGCTCCGGGGTCGCACGCAACAATAACATATGGGAAACCGGAACCTTGGGCCTTATGGCAGGAAATTGCATATCCAAGTTGAAGCTCAAGGAGCATATCTCCCTCGATGATGACGTCGCCCTGCGGGAGCCGAACAATGAGCTGTCTGCGGAAATTATCTTTGGAAACTATCGTTCCGATGTTCCCGTTAAAAATCTCCGTCGAACCACCATCAGGCGTTCTAACCTCATAATTGTTTTTCATCACAATTACTCTATCGCCAACGTGATACAGCACATCATATTTAATTCCATCAGAATATGTGATTTTTAACGGGTTCTCGTCATCAAACTTGATCATACTCTGAATCTCGCGGTTGATGGATCGCCCAGACAAATCTCCAATTGATCGCTTTGCGGAAAGAATTAAAATGTCTTCAATCGGAATATTCTCGTCGAAATGAAGTCTCTTAAATTCTTTCTTGATTGTTTCGAGGCATTCTTCCGAAGAAGACTTCGCGATGATTTTTAAATCTTTCAGCTCTCCGTGAATTTCTTCTCCGTGAAACTTCGGCGGAATGATGGGGGTTTGTGCGTTTACTTTTAAAGAATCGGTAATAATACCAGATTTTTTAGCCTGTCTAAAAATTTTAGACAAATGAACGCAGGTAATTTTTCCAGAATTCCTTAGATCGGAAATCAGATTGCACAAACCAATTGACTCCAGCTGCCCCGGATCTCCGAGCATAATCAGTCTTCCGCCGTCTTTAATCGCTGAAATAAGTGAATAGAACAATTCTCCTCCGACCATTGAAACTTCATCCAAAACAACAACATCTGTTGGAAGCGGGTCCTTTTTTGTGAATGTTGGACCTCCGAATTTCGGATTCCATCCAAGAAGGCGATGAATTGTTTTTCCGTCTTCCTTGGTGATTTCGTGAAGATTTAACGATGCTTTTCCAGAAAGAGCACAGATTTCAAATTCCAACCCATTCTTTCTGAAGATGCGAGATACGGGATACATCAAGCTAGATTTCCCGCAACCGGCATTTCCGGTCATTAAAATGACGTTTTTATTCACCAAATTTCGTATCGCATCTTTCTGTTCTTCCGTATATTGGAACCCAACAGTCTCCTCGCACTCCGCGATTGTCTCCTCGACGAACTCCATTTTGCGGCACTCTGCGTCTTGAAGTCTCAAAAGCTCTCGACAAATCATCTCTTCGAGCTTTCGATATTTCATAAGACCGATTCGTTTCGTTTCTTTGTCGTAAAACAGAGTTTTGTCTTCGACCATTCGCCGAAGCTCTCTTTTTACCATTTCGGTAGAAATATCATTGGACAATCCTTTAATGCCAGAACCGAGAGCTTCAAGGGGAACCCACGTGTGTCCATCGACTTCCGCAAGAGTTCTCAAATAATGCAATGCGTATGCGTTGATTCGAAACTGTGAATTTGTCGGGATTCCCTTTCGTAACGCCATACCGTCCGCTTTTGACCAACCGATTCGAACACCTTCACCGATCAATGCGTATGGGTTATTCTTCACCTTTTCGGCAAGAATATCTGCGGAACCATAATGTTCAACCAGCCGGTCTATAGTTGCCTTTGAAAGACCGAATTCCGACAGCGTGGTATACGCTTTACTACTATCTTTCGAGGCGTTATACTTATTCAAAAGCTTTGTTGCTTTTGCCTCTTTGATTCCTTTTATCTTACACAGCGCCTTGATGTCTCCACACTCCAGAACCTCAACAGGGTTCGGATATGCTTCATATAGTGCGTTGATTTGGTTTTCCGTAAAAACATAACCAAGAAATTTTCTAACATCCGCCTCTGTGTCGAGCTTAACAACGGAATTAATACTGACGATATCATACTGCCATCCATACTTCGCGTCCTGTTTTAGATCGGCGATTATTTTATATCTCGTTCCGCCATCGAGTTCGGGGACACGACCTTTAAATGTTATGTCGTCCGTTTTATATTTTGGATTTTTAGTGCGCTTATCGATCTCTCCGATTACGCTTTCCGGAGAGAACGTAAATATGGCGAAATCTCCGCTTTTTACTTTTGTTCGAGGAAAGATTTGTTTATTAACAAATCCTTCGACGATAATTCTACTTGTTGCTGACATATTCCTCCAGTGCGTGGTCTTGCTGATAGTTGAACACGCCGTCTCTAACTTCATTAATCGTATACCCGGATTCAAACACGCTCATATGAACATCGTTTACCATTCTTCCAAAACAGAATTTCCCATAAAGATCGTCCCAGTATAGATCACTGGCGGTCATATTTGATTTATTTGGAATATAGAGGAAATATTTTCCTCCGTTGTCGAGGTTCGTAAAATAAACAATGTCCGAAACCGATCTGACTCCATATGTTGCGAATTCGGTAATTTTAATTCCACTCCAAGTCGGAACGAAATCGTCGCGAATTTGTTTTTCAAGCCAATGGAGATTATCCTTTTTCTTGCGACCATCCTTTTCAGCAAGTTCTTCCTGCGCCTTTTTAATCATCGGTCTGGAAATATCATAAATAGTTTTATATGAAATGATTTTGGTCCGATAATTCAAGGTCAGAAGTCTTTTTAATTCGTTCGCGTCTTCGATGATCTGCTCCTGATTTTTGAGAAGTCTTTCGGTTTTGGCAAGACATTCGAGAAACTTCTCGCTCTCGTTTGGATCTCCCATATTGCCGTTGTCAAAAAACACATTCTCACCATAAAAAATTTTGTCCATAGCAATTCCTCCTTTTCCTTCTACTACTATTATATCACAAAAAGCCCCTGTTGTCAAGGGCTTTTTGAAAAAATATTTTAATTATTATCGTGATCTATCGAAAGCATGATCAAAAACGAAGCGATAGACAAAACGATAGCAAGTGAAGACAAAATAATTGACATTATTGATTTCTCCAGCCCCCTACTTATTCTTCGTCATCTTTATGCAAAATTGAGTACATAACTGGACACTCTTCCGAACAAGTTATTTCGTTACACGGAGATACACCTCCTAAATAATATAACAATACACGCTGTTCATATGTGAGCTTTAACATTTTATGCGCAATCTCTAAACACAACTCTCTATTTGGATCGTCCTTTTCTTCTTCGCTGTTGCAGTAATCAATACAATATTTTATAAAATAGTCATCGAGATTACCATCATCAACCACAATATGAAGAGCTCCTCCGGCCCCATCTGCTTCATATAATTTGCTGATAAGTTGAGACAGTTCTTCTATCTCGGGAATCCAATATATACATTTAATATTTCTCATTTCTCCAGCTCTCCCCAGCTTTCTCATTCAGTGACACCGCAATTTCTTCGGCTCGACTTTTACTTGTTGTCCAAGCATAAATCCAGCCGGTCGTTGTGTCGGTTAGTTTTCGGAGGAAATAGCAATCACAGGTCCCGTTTTGATCGTCATAATCCCACACAAACGGAATGCCGTTTTCGGTACATTTTCCTGCGAACGGGAACTCTCGAACGCCATATCCGGCCCAGCAGGCGATCATATAAATTTTCGGAAGAGCGGAAAAATATTCGCGGGTTTCGGGCGTGTTTTCAAGAATCTTTTTCATCGGTTTCTCCCTCTTTTACTACCCGAATTACTTCAAGAATTTTACAACAAAGCTTCGCATAATCGGCCTCTATCCCATCTTCCGTATAATAAATAGGATCTGTACCCCAAAATTCTCCAATCAGATTCTCGATTTCTTCAAGGATGTCTTTTCTTTCAGAAAATTTTTTTTCTTCTGCCGCCTCTGCTCGAACTCTTTCGTAAAAATTACACTTTGATTTGTCTCCGCCGCAATCGCAAACATCACTCTCTTTTGTCCCCCAACAACGCGGAACATTGATATTTCCATAAACAGAGTCTCCGTTTTCATCAACAAAACAATGAATTTCGGGCTCGACGTGATAACAATCACACTTGCTCATAACCATTTCTCCTTTCTACATTCTTTCATCTTCTTCTTTTTCCATTTTCGATATGAACGACTATATTTCCACAAAACCATATCGAGCATTAGGCCGTTGCTCTGTTCAATAGAACCGGGCATTGTTGTCAAATAATCGAGATGTTCCTTGTCGTCAATTAATGTTTTAAAAATCAAATCAAGAGCGAATTGTGCGCCAATCGGAGGATCTCCGAGAAAATCGTGCGCTTTACACCATTCGGAGACCTTCTCGTCCAATCCATCAAAAGATATTTCTTTTGGCCAAATCACGATAAAATCCTCCTTTTATCGAAGATGTTCTGGAAGAAGCTCGGGGTTTTCATAAATATTACCAATCACAATACAACTATAATTAGAAATATCTTCGCGAAACGTTAAATTATCGTTACAATTCGATGCCAACCAAATTGCATCATCTACATCATATTTAACAAGAAAAATGTCATCTCTATTAATTAACTCTACAATGTCGCCTTCAAAAATTGGTTCACCTTGCCTATCGTTCAGTCCTGTAAATTGCCCGACGGTTTCAGGAATAACCTTTGCTCTTCTTCCAATATTGAACCACTCATTAGAGTCGTCCCACTCACATCCCTCAACAATCACGTTAAGTTCTTTTTCCGATACAGGAGATTTGAAATGAAGCAGTTGTCCGGTAAACCACTCGTTCGTTTCTACGCTTTTTCCTCGAAATAAAATTTCACGATTCATCAGCTTCTCCTTTTCCCAATTAATCTTTAATCACATATTTTCCAATTCCATACACCACAAGACACACCACAACACCGATCGTCGGCCACGGAAATTCGATAAGCCGTCTCAGTTCTGTCATATCCGGATTTCGAATATAGAAGACTGTTGCGCTCGCCGAACAGACGAGCATACCCATTAGAGAGACAATCATCAACGCGAGTCTAATAATCGTTTTTATTTTACTCTTTCTTACCATCGTCTTTTCCTATCAACTCTACATCAATGTTCAACATTTCTTTCAGATTTTTGATCTGCTCCGGTGTCGGCGCGTTCCAGTTCATATAATCATAAACTGGAATCTCGAATGCCCCGCAAAGAGTAATTTTAGCAATTGGTTTTGGAATAATTAATTTTTGCTCTTCTGCCGCTCTGTTATCTACGAAACAAGAGCCATCGACGAGATAAGATTTTTCATCCATTGTTCATTCTCCTTATAATCTTTTAAACATTTTTTACACAAACAGGTTCGGTATTTACCGTCGTCATCTTTACGTGCGAATTGGTATATTCTCAACGGAAGATATTCACCAAAATATAATTTGTTGGTATTAGCATCAAGGCTAATATCTGGAAGTTCTACAGAGTTTTTTGTTTTTACTTCGGTTATCTCTCCACACCCAACGCAATAACACTTTAACGGTTCTTTTGGATCGGTGTTCGGAGCGATTAAACAAGCATCGACATAGTTTCTATCGTTCTTAATCCACGGTTTCATTTAATTCTCTTCTCACTTTTTGTTTCGTTGATCATAAAATATTGATGCCACAGAAATAATTGCCGCCAGAAAAAATATTGCATTTAGAAAATCAGGAAAACATTGCGACCCAATTATTATCAATACGATAGAAAGGATGAAAATACAAACCTTCATTTTACTTCTCCTTTGAAAGTATCGATATACAGGCAGATCACCTTTTTCCAGTCCTGCCTGTCGCAAAAATTGATCGCGTAATCTTCGAGTTCTTGTTCGTTCATATCGCAAAATTCTGCGTCGTTATGATGATTGTCTTGCCAGTCGGCGATAAAATCACCGCGATTATCATACGCAACGCCATCATATTCCAAAATTTCTCCGATGCGAGACGCTCCAAACTCTCCGATAAGTGCGGCGCACTCGTCTCCGGAAACAACCGCTCTGTCTATAAACGGAACAACCGGCAAATCTGGATTTTCTTTAGCCAAATCGAAAAAGAGCTTTGCTTTTTCGTTCATTTCAGCGTTTCCTCCGTAATTGCTCGAATATCGTCGATTAGTGATTTCAGTCCATCGACCGTATTGAAGCCGTCGTAATCGATACATAAATCATGAATCAGCTGGAGCGCTTTGAGAGCCTTATATTCATCTTCACCAACTCTTCTAACCGGGTATGCCGGTTCATGTTTTACAAGGGTACTACAGCATACATATCCGTATGCTGCGTGATCTTTCTCGTCTTCTCCACGCTCAATTTCTTCTTTTGTTATTTTATAACTCGCAGCAAAAAGATCAAGTAAAAGATCAGCTCGCACATATTTTTCTTTCATAACTTTCCTCCTACAAATTTTTTAACAAAATCGGTTAGCTTTCTGAATTCTTCCTCTGAAAAGTCTTTTTGCCCTCTTCGATATTTTTCAAGCAAGTTATAGTAGTTGCAGAGAAGATATTCGTCGTTATGTTCGGCAAATCGATATGCGGACATTGGTCGCCAGTAAAGAAAATCGCCGAAATAGTTGAAGAAATTTTCAAACGATTTAACAGTGATTCCGCGCTGTTCCATTTCAAACAAAACGCGATTAGAATAATACAGAAGATATTTTTTGTCATAATTGTAAATATAGTTGATCAGAATATGGTTGTCCTGCTTCTTATAGATTGAATTCAACTCTCTCCACTGCGCAATCAGCTGCGATTTCGGAAGATATGGAATCAAATCAATATGCCATAGTCTCATATGAACACCGTCCTTTCTCTCTACTATAATTATATCACAAAATCCTCTCGTTGTCAAGAGGATTTTGAAAAAAATTAAAGTTTTTTCGTAATATTAACAGGAGCGCTGTCTGTCATTGCGGTCGTAAAATAATCATTCATATTAATCATATTAATATTTCCAATATTTTGATTAACTATTTTATGTGCACAATATCCCCCACAGCATGGACATAATACAGTACCAAGAGAAATATCATTTAGTTCATATGAAAATTGGCATCCACAAGTATTGCAATTTCCAATAAATTTTTTTTGACCATCTTTAATAATTTTAATCATTTTTTATTTATCCTTTCCGCAAGTGCCTTTCCGAACAGCTGATTCTTTTCAGATTCCCGTTTCTCGATAAAATCGATCAGGTCTTTTTGCAGTGTAGCATCAATCTCTGTCAGCATTGTTATACCTCCTCCACATAACACCATGACTGCGGGGGTCTTGTAATAGGTATTTTTTCATCAAACTCGCACCAAGTCTCATATGAGCTGGGCGTATTCTCAACGCACAAGTGTTGGCAATTGCCACACTTATCAAAGTCGCACACTCTGTAAAACTCGCTCAACTCTTTCGGCTTATCGTAGATTTTGAGGTCGGAGATGTGCCAACCATAACCAACGCGATCGTTTCCTATATAATTTGCAATGTCTTCATAAGAAACACAAGACTTTTCCATACGGTGAAACATATAGTCTTGTATAGTTCCGTTCTCGAACACTCTTATAGGGAATATTTCGTCGCACACAAACTCGCCGATGACCTGTCCGCGCCCCGTGTAAATCACATGACCGTCCTCGTCAACGAATGTCGGCATATCCGACCGCGCTTTTGTCTCGTATATGTAGCACTTGAACGATGTCTCAATCTTCGGTCGCGTCCTGCGCACTTCTATCGTCTTATTGCCGCTCGCTATGAGGTCGCACCATTTCGGATGGATGCTTATCAACACGCTTTTCATTGTTTTTACTCCCTTCATGCCTTTCTTGCAATATTTCTCTTGCCCGCTCTGCACCGTATACTATGCAGAGGGCAATATATTCGTTGATGCAACGGGCAAGAACCTTGTCCTTTTTCTTGCCCGTATTTCTTCGCGGATAATTGGCTCTCATTTTACTTCCACATCCGGCAGTTTTACATCGAAATATACCTTGTAATGATACGGGTCTGTGTGTGTCCCGCTGATGTCCTCAACAACATAGAGGGTGTAGTCATTGAGATATACATAATTCTTTTTGTAGGTGCTCCCGCCGACTTTTGCGGTTACAACCAGTTCCTTATTGCTGTTGTTGCTTATGCTGATATATCCCTCGATGTACATGATTATTTTGTCCGTTCGCGCGTTGTACACCGTTACACGGCGTTCGGATTCAAAGTAGTTCGCCTGCTTTGAGATGTTGCTGTTCACGCGGTCAGCTTCGGAGCACCCTGCGAGACACAGCAGACCTCCGATGAGCACAACCAACGATACTGCGATACTGATAACCTTTTTCATTTTTTGCTCCTTTCTGTAAGCGCCTTTTCGGCGGCTTCTCTTGTAAAAAACACAGCCTTTCTGATGCTTTGGCAGGATGTTTCATACATCGCATTGCATTTCAACTTGATGTAACATCCATTGCCCTTAAAGATGATCTTTTCGACACTTGTCTCGACGATGTTCTTATCCCGCAAGAAGAATACCGGTGTGCCGACTTTGCACGGCAAATGAACCCATTCCGATTTCGGTGAAAAATCATCGCAGTGATAAACGTCGGCGTAATGTTGTTCTTCAAAAGCTTCGGTTACGCCGTAATCAGACGTGGCTCTATACGTGCCTTTACACGCCTCATAATGCAGACAATCTTTACAAACTTTACAAATCATAATAAAACCTCTCTTTTGTTCTTATTCTTTTCGGCAAACCAAAATCTCAATATCATCTTCTTGAAAAATATATTTAATGATTTCGGAAACCTTATCCCATTCCAACCCGTCCAACCCGCATCCAATTAGCGGCATTGCAATTTTGTTGATTTTTCTATCATTACGAGAAACCCATCGTAAAATTCTCATTTTGCTTAGGGCTCCTGCGATTGTTTCATATGTCGGCTTGTCAAAATATCGCTCTTTCGTAATCAGGTTGAAAACTCGACCCTCCAGAATACAATCGAATAGTCTTTTCTGCCGATGGAACTGATTGACATAATCCGGATATTTTGTCTGGAGAATATGTTTCATATCGAAGCGCTTGTTGAATTCTACAACAATTCCTTTTCCCATCCCAAAATCCGCGCTAATACAATGCGCGAGATAATAATCTTCCGGAACTGAAAACAAGTCTCGAACCTCTTCTTTATAAATCATTTACAACCTGCTTTCTTTATCAAAACACTCGCTGTCGAGCGTAATATACCATCTTGCTCTCATAAAATTATATCTGTCATAACATAGATTTTCTTTTCCAATTTCGCACTCCAGATCATCTGTAAAGAAACATAAAGCAGGATATCCACCGTTATTTTCTGGCAAACCACTGGAATAAGAAAGCCCTCTACTGCACACTTCCTCTATAAAACGATACCGCTTGCGTTCGTCTCCCAAATAAACACAATAATTTCCCGCGCATCTTTCTTTAACATATTGATCTACAAGCCACTTAGTTTTACCACTTCCACGAACATTCGTATAAAAAATCTTTTCCATTTTACCACCCCACTAAAACAAGTTCGTTATTTTTCCAGTCAAAAGATTTGTACACACGCACCAGCTCAAAAATCGCGTATTCATATGACCAGTCGCCAGTAATGCGTTCCTTATCTTCGTCTAAATCAATCGGAGAAATTCCGAAATATTTACCACTCCATTCGTCCAACTTATTCTTAATTTCATATTCCCATTCAAGATGTTTTCTTTCTTCTTGGGAAAGTTTTGGGGCGGTTACTTGGCTTTCGTCGGGATTGAGAAGGCTTTGAAACCAATCGACAATCTTCTGGCGATAGAACTCAATAATTAGCTTGAAATCATCCTTTGTTAGAAGTGCAAATCCATCATCCGAGTATCTTTCTTTTAACTCATCTGATGTAAAAACGGACGGTCTTTCAGATTCTAATTTGAAACCGATTTCAGAATGCTTTCCAAGCTCATAAACTTCTTTGCCGACTTTGTAAAGAGAAAGCCAACCATCGTCTTCGTCATACGGATAGCCATGTCGTTTTGCAAATTCAGTCAAATCTTTAGCAGTTTGGCAAGCCTGAATTTCTGCGACCTGCTTTTTCGGAACTGCGTATAAATAATGTCTATATCCCATGATTCAATCCTCTCCTCATTTCTTCTATTTGCCCAAAGGTAGTTAGAATACCTCTTTCCATCCATTACGTCGAATAATTGCTCGCATATTCTCAACACCAACTGGATTCATTGAGTGGATTCTTATAGGATAATTTCTATCCGTTTCTTCAAGCCAGTCAAGAAGCTTGATGTAATCACCGCCCTGACTTGCGTATATTCCTGCATCGTGGTCAATGTCGATCATTTCTATATCATCAATAGAATTGTTATCAAAGTCTATTCGACTGCTATATTTTTTGATAATTTCCTTTGCTTCGTTAACAGATCTACAGCAAAAATAACCGGGAGGAGCGGGGCGAACATCATCAATCCAAAGTTTCATTTTTCTTCCTCCAACATTTTTGAACCGCAATTACTACAGTAGTGCGGCAATACAGTGTAATATCCAGACTCCATATCACCATCGATACAGTAATCATCAGTTACGTGACCGCAATTGCTGCACTGCACATTTTCTCCACAATGCACCCATTTTGCGTGCTTTATTTCCTGTACGTCTGCCGTGGAAATCCTTTCAATTGCATCCTTAAAGGCAACCTTTCTTATATCATCCTCTAATCCATCTCTGCTTATATGGCGAATCCAATATACAATCTGATTTGCATCGATATATCGTGGCGTCATTATATACCCTCCGTTATATTATTTGCATAATCTTTCCACGGGTCTATACCACGTTCCTGCAACATTGCTGCAAGAATATCGGTATAACAATCCATATAATCCTCGTATTCACGCCGCTCTCTAATATTAGACTCGTCCCAACCCATTTCCTCCATTCGTTCCGCCTGCGAACCAAGGCAGTCGTTAAACACAATGTCAAAATATTTGCCGACAAGTTCCTCGTTAGAAAGAATGGAGTTTTCTTTAACAATTCTGTCAATTTCTGATTTGCGAAGTTTTCTCATTTTCATTCCTCCATACTTTTGTCATCAAACACAATTCGAATTGGCGAACATTTGCTTGTTGTCGAAAGAAAATTTAGAATGTCGTCAATACATCCGCGAGACATAATCCAGCTTGTGCTGTCACACAAATCATACACACCGTCTTTCCGATGAATGATTCGATAGTCCGGCACGACCAGACTAAATTCCGACACCGCCGGCGTTACTTTTTTACACGCAGTCGACAGGCAGTTCCCATACATATTCGCATATTCGCAATACTCGTTGAATTTTCTACAAAAATAACAATTCGTATTTGATGTCATTCCTTCCTCCAATTTACCGCACCTTTGAAATTAGATCTTCATAAAAAGATTCTACTTCTGCAAATTCTTCATCCGTCAAACCGAACACCTCAAAATATCCCCAATTGCGACAAAGTTCAATCCTAACCCCGTTCTCATCATAAATCGTTTCCATCGGATCTCCAACAATGTTACGACAGTCGAAAATCCCGTACAGAGCATCTTCAATGTTATCGGCAATAACAGCCTTTACTTTTTCTACTGCTTTAGTCATTTTTCTTTCCTCCTCAAATTTTATCGAAAGTTTCAACGAATTCGATCTTCTCAAGTCCTCCAACATCAAACGGGCTTCGAGTGATTCTTTCGCCTTTATCGGTCTCGCCGTTCTTAATCATCTGAAAATATTTTTCGTACAATTCTCCGCCTTTTCCGATATACCAACCCGGACGACGGGTGCAGACAATCAGAGAGCTGCCATTCTTCGAAACAAGAGTGATGTCTTTTTCGGTGTGTGCCTCTTCCTTCCAGCGCTTCAGCAGGTCTTTAAAATTAATGGTGGCTTCCATAATCGTTTCTCCTTTTGATTTATTTTTTATTTTTTATTTCGTGGTTAGATGACATCAATCTGGCAAGATCTCTTGAACTTCTCACCACTAAAGTGGCAAGATTCCTGCTTCATAGACCCCGCTAACGCGGGCGTCTCCACAGGCTCTTCGGGTCGTTCCGACCCTGTAAAATTACTTCTTATTTTAAGAAGTTAATTCCGTATTGCTTAAGATTTTGCCCTGCGTTTTCATCTCTCATTAAGCGACTACCGCACACAGGGCAATCCCACTCCCTGTCTTTCAGTGTTAAGGACCTATTCCTATATCCGCATATATGGCAGATTTGAGAAGACGCAAAAAATCTATCTGCCTTGATTAGAATTTTATTTGTCGCAAACATCTTTTGTTCAATCCTATTAATAAACATTCCCCATGCAAGATCATTAACAGATTTGCCAAGATTTAAGCATTGCGACATTGCTTTCATATTAAGCGACTCTATCACAATAACATCATTCTCATTAACAAGTTTTCTGCTCAGCTTTTCAACAAAGTCCTTACGAGAATTGGCTATCTTCTCATAAAGTTTGTCTACTCTAAGTTGTGCCTTCTTCCTGTTGGCTGAACCCTTGACCTTCTTGCTTACTTGTTTCTGTAAATACGCAAGTCTCTTTTGGTTGATTCTGTATTGCTTGTAGTATTCTGGATGGTTTCCTTCATTATCGACATAAAACTTATCCATAGACATATCAAGACCTCTAACAATCAAATCATCGGAATATTTAATCTTTTCAATATCAGAAATTTCAAAACGACATAGTACAGAGGCATAATACTTATTCGTTCGTGTTTTAGAAATGGTTACGGAAGAAATAAGAGATTGATCAAAAACTCTATCGTCTCTGAATTTAATCCACCCCATCTTGGGCATACGAATTTTACGTTTTTTAAAATCCATCTTAATAGAGCCGTTATTCATAACTCTATAAGAGTCTTTCACGCCTTTCTTATGGAATTTGGGAAATCCACCAGCTCCCTTCCCGTTTTGAAGAGAACGAAAAAAATTCGAGTACGCACGAGTTAAGTCGATACGAGATTGCTGAAGAGATGTGCTATCAACTTCTTTAAGAAACTCAAATTCCTCTTTATACTGTTTCTCAGTCTTGTATTTGTGCGAATAAAGAGCTTCTTTGTCATCTTTTAGAAGCTCATATATACCCATACGTTCTTTAAGCATAGTGTTATACAAGAAACGACAAGCCCCAATGTTGTTGTTTATCATCGCACGCTGTGCGTCTGTTTGGTATAAACGCAATTTAAACGTCTTAGAAACAATCATACGAAATCCCCTTTAAGATTTTATAAAAACATGCTTTTTATATTTCTATTAGATTTAGTCATGTCTTTGATGTTTGGAACGGCTTTTTGGGCTTCCGGCGTTCCGAGGGCGCCGTCGATAAAGTCGTTCTGTGCATCAACAACAACAAGAAGGTTTTTCATTTTTCATTCTCCTCGCTCCAACCACTTCTTCGGACACTCTCTAATTTCAACATTTTGCTCTTTCCAAAACTCTCTGCGAACCGGAGTGTCTTCAACAAAGTTAAAAAACTTAATCAGTTCATCGGAACAATAGTGTGCCTTACCAATGACATGAAATATATCATCAGTTTCAACAGAATAAACGGAAAGACCAGAAAGACTATATCTAACATACAAAAGATATTTTTTCATTTTCTTTTACCACTCGAAGTTAGGATGCTTTTTCGTGAATGGTTCGACTATTTCTTTGATGGCACGAACTACAGCTTCATCTGACGAAAAATAAACACTTTGACTTTTGCGGTCATAATCGACATCTGTACAGAGAACTCCAGTGTCGCATATATATCGAACACACCAATGCGGATTTACGCCATCCCATTCTCGATTATCTTCAAACCCGTTACTATACGCAAACTTTAATAACTTACGATAAAGTAATTGATGAAGAGCTGTTTGCTCAGCAAATGTTTCGTCATTAAACGCATTACAGGCCTTAATTAAAGATTTTTCAAAAGGATGCTCTGTATAAAGACTATAACCGTTAATATTACTGGAATCATCAATATAATAATATCGTTCTTTGTTTTTAAGGGCGAACGGATTCTTTCTATTTATCTTGGCTTCCCTTTCTAACGATTTCAATCGCTTTTTAAGTGGTTTTGTTCTTTTTGGGTCGATTACAATATAGTTGTTACTCATTTCTTTTAATCCTCACATCATTTAAATTCACCACACAAAGTCAGGATGCTCTTTCATGAACGGCTCGACTACTTCTTTAATGGCAGCCTTGGCTCCCTCTTCAGACGAAAAATATACTTCTTGTCCTTTGTAGTCGTATTCATTGAATATAACGAAACTCCCAGTGTCACAAGACCGTCCGACGAGCCAATGCTCGATTTCTCCATCCCACTCTGCCGTATCCTCAAACCCATTGTCATACGCAAACTTCAACAGCTTACGATAGAGCAATTGATGAAGTGCTACTTGTTGTGCAAAGGATTTATCGTTGAAATAGTTGCCGTTAAGATGCATGAAAGTATCTGTAATACCGTTATCCTCTGTAAAAGTCCTTGCAGTTCCATCATAAATCGGGACATAATAGTACGATCCTAATCCCATACGATTGAAGGGATTTGTTTTCACCTCAACGATTTCAGCGCTAATAGCTTTTACCTGTTCGTCCGTCAATTCAACACGCTTACCATTGATTACAGCGTAATTATAGCTCATTGTCTTTGCTCCTTTTACCACACAAATTCTGGATGCTCTTTTACAAATGGTTCGACCACTTCTTTAATCGCCTGATAAGCAGCCTGTATCGTGGAGAAATATACAGTCGAAAAGTGCTGTTCTACATTAGCAAGACCAATGTTAATTTCTTTCGTATCCCAATCATAGTAAATAAACCAATGCTTACCATATCGTCTCCATTCTGCTGTATCTACACAGTTGTTGTCATAAGTAAACTTCAGCAGCTTACGGTAAAGCAACTGATGAAGTGCTACTTGGTTGGCGAACTGCTCGTCGTTGAAATAGTTAGCAGCATTGTATCTGTTATTATCTACACAATCATTTGTGTTTGTCGAAGTTTCAATGAGATTTGACGAGTTAATAAAATGATAGTTAGAATATAGACCAACTCTTTCAAACGGATTCTTTCTCGTTTCAATTCCCAACGCATTTACCTGCTCGTCAGTCAGTTCAACACGCTTGCCGTTGATTACTGCGTAATTGTCGCTCATTGTTTCTCCACTCCCCATTTTTTAATTTCTTGCGAAAATTCTAACGCACATTTTCTGCATAGATAAAGAGTAAAATCTGGCCAGTCTTCCCACTCTTTAACAAACATTTTGCTCTGCCGTTCCCAACGCCCACATTTTTTACAAGGAACTATAAAACTATTCAACGCTTCTTGACTCATTATTTGTCCCATAATTAGACAACTCCTTTCTACGAATCTTTTTCTGCTTCCATATTTATTATAACAGAAAACCCATCGTTTGTCAAGGGGTTTTCGAAAATTTCTTTAAAATATTTTTAGAGGTCCCAATCATCATCCGACTTATCCGCTTCCTCTTCGATTTCGTCGGCAAACTCATCGTCCAGCGCCTCGAGTTGTTCGAGCTTTTTGTGTTGGATTTCGTCCATCTCGATTCCCTGCCAAGGCAACCGGACTGCAAACGATCTGTCCTGCGGAGTCCAGAGACTATAATACGGGCAAAGGTTCGTTGCTTCTGTTGGCTGATTCGGGTTATTGTTACAGAACGCGCAGTAGAAGCACAGCGGAGACGGATGTGCGGTCCAATTTTCACTGAAAATATCGTCCAGTATTTTCCGCATCTTCGTTTCGCAACGCTTCTCCCAACCCTTCGTTCCAGCCTTCCGCATTTCTTCCGCAACCGGAAATTCATATTCGCAATCGACTTGAATATCTGCCCCGAATCGTTCTTTCAGTGCCCAGACATAAACCCACATCTGCCGGGGACTCGTCAGCTTCTTGTCGTCATATGCTTCGGCGCTCGTTTTCAGGTCGTGGATTACGAAGTGTTTCGGGTCATCTCGATATTGGAGAACGCGGTCAATTGAACCTGTAAAAAGGACTTTGTCGAAGTAATATTCGAACGGCATTTCTGCGGCAAAAAGTTTAAGTTCCAGATGCTCTGCGAGATACTCTTCTTGCCGATAAATTCCTCTTTCCAAAAATGCTTGTGCCTTCTCCTCGAAAGTTCTCCCGGTTTTGTCGAGAGCCTCCCAATCGTCTGGGAACATCCGCCGAAGAATGTTTACTCCGAAAATGTCTCCGTCCTTGTCTTTTGGGCTTTTCTTGGGAATATTCACATTTTGGAAATAATCTTTCAGCATCGGGTAATCGATTGGTTTCCCGGCGAGAAGCGTTTTTGTTTGAATTTCGTTTATACGGTGAATTAACGTTCCGTAATAAATTGCAAGACTTGTTGCTGGAATATAATGCCCTTTCACATATTGAAGATAATATCGGTAGGGGCAGTTCTCATATACTTCTGTTCGAGAGTATGAAAACTTCGGTTGTTGATATGGTTTTTTAGTTTGTGCCGCCATCATCAGCCTCCAAACTTTCTTTCAGAGTTCTTTCAACTGCTTCGTCGACCAAATCTTCCCTATATCGAATTGATTCAGATAACATCACTTCAAGCGGGTAAGTGGATTTTGAAAGCCTATTTCCAGTGGCTTCAACTAAAAGAATTTCAAGCTTATGAACGACATCCTCATAGTCCTTGAGAAGGTTGTTGTATTTTCTTCCAGGTACAAACGGGAGTTTTGTCTTTTCGTATTCCATAATTATCTTCCTCCTTCAAATAGCTTCTTCGGCTTCTTCTCTCGTAAAATACACTTCATCGGGTTCAAGTATAAAGAAATAATTTTTCTTTTCATCATATACTCCATAAGATACAGAATACTGAGAAACATAAAATTCTTTAACAATAGCTTCTTCAATTAATGTATTGTCAGTTTCGGAAATATAATAAACTTTTTCTCCAAAACAGCAAGCCAAATGAATATCCATTCCTAACATTTTTAATCACTCTCCTTTCCTGTTGATTCAATCATAGACTTAATAAAACACATTGAAGTCAAGGCGTCCTCAACTCTTGAACACATCTTTCCGTTGTGCGTCTTCATATATCTTTTTTGAAGACCTTCAAAATGTCTAATCGAGTCATTGATGTCATTAAAAGAAGTGCCTGCTATTTTTTGATCATTTCTCATCGCTGTTATCCTCCTGCTAATAAAATTATAGTTTTGTTTACTCTTCGATTTTAATACACTTATTGTCCCACTTCTTATAAGCATCAAAATACATTTCGTTTTTATCGCCGTTGTATGTTGCTTCGTAATACATGCCATCCCAAACATTTGTGCTCAAAAGAGCCTTGTTGTTTTGAAGCGTCTTACATAACCATACGACATAAACATCTTCTGTCGTCAGCCGACCTTCGTCGGTGATTTCTTTGTGGTTATTAAAATAATCCACAACAGCCTTTTTCGCAAATTCTACAAATTTCTGATTATCCATTTTAATCATCTTCCTCTTCTTTATAATATTTACATATAACCTGATAGTCTTCCAATTTATCTCCGCCCAAAAAAGATTCCACGGTCATATTAAAGTGGTCACAAAAAGCACTTGTAATTTCTTCTTTATGAGCGTCTGCAAAATTACAAACTTCATCTGGAAAAATCGATTATCTGTGAGAAATTGTTTTCGTGAACCATCCTTCATCCAATAATCATATACATACATACTTTAATCCCTCGGAAATCCTTTAACGCTTTCCATCTTTACCCCACAATGGCAATAAGGATAGTCTCCAACAACGTGCTCTGGAGAATTCGTAAACATCCATCTTCCACAAACAGAGCACTGGAATACGTGTCCCATCATCTCGTGATGACCCTCGTAAATCCATTCACCGTGTCGAATTTCTTCCACATCGGCTGTCGGTGCGGAAACAATAATGTCAATCGCCGCATTCCAACCGTCTGCGTATGCTTTATTTTCAAAAATTTCTGGGTTTGCTTTCTTAATCCCCAAAGATTCGACATCAATATATTTCGGCATTTTTATCCTCCAAATCCATCTTTGCACCACATTTTGGACAATAATTCGCTGTATTAGTGCCTAAGAAACATCCACACAAAGAACACTGCCAGTGAACTAATCGAGCTTTTCCATCTTTTCTAATCTTTACCAGCTCAACCCACTTTCCATGTTTCACTTCCTGTACGTCTGCTGCTGGTGCATTGTCGATACAATCTTCAATCATATCGGCGACCTCGTAATTCATCAGCGTTTCACCATTATAATTGTCTTTTCTTGTATTCAAATTAACGCAATCATAATAGTTAAACATTTTATCTTTGAGTGCATCTACGTCAATATATCTACTCATTGTCTTTATAAACCCCCATATCTGCTCCACACATTGGGCAGAATTTCCATCCAAACTGGGTTTCTATATTTCTTTGAAATCCACATTCGGAGCATTTGCTTCTATCCTTTTTAATTAGCTCCCAATCTCCGTGTTTCACTTCTTGTACATCAGCATTTGGTTGTTCGCATACAATCCGTTTTGCTTTTCCGAGTCCTTTATAATATTCATCGCCTTCTATCTGCGCTTCGTTTAATTCTTCCAAAAGAATATCTCTATCAATATAATTAGACATTTTAATCTTAATCCTCCAACACCAATACTCCGCACGAGGGACAAAAATTCCAACCCTCTTGTGTTGTGATATTTCTAATGAGACCGCAACGAGAGCAACAAACCTCTTTGTCGTTAATACGGATCCAATTCCCCACCTCGTCTTCGTCCACATTTGCGGCAGGTTCGTTTTTAATAGTACCAATTGCCTCTCGAAAGCCCATTATATATTGTTTTACTTCCGGTCCGCCGCAATATTTTGCAATTTCATCACAGCGTTTTTCCAGTCTTTCATATAAGCTATCAGCGTTAATATATTTTGCCATTATTAGTCCTCCAACATTTTTGCGCCACATCTATAGCAATATCTCTGTGTGGGTATACCTGCACTTGCGTGAACATTACAAACAGCACCGCAAACCGAACATTTACAATCAGCATATCCGGAAATTGGTTTTCCAATCCAATGTCCGCGAAGAATTCCTTGTTCGTTTATTTCGGGTTCATCTTCAAGAAGTTGCATTGCGTCACTAAACCCCATAACACAGTCGTGATACTTCCCGTAGAATTTTTCAAGATCTTCATATTGTTCTTCCATTTTATTCAATAATGCGTCTTTGTCAATGTACCTCGGCATCATTCGTCCTCCTATTCCACGCATCGATTGCCATCTCGCGAGTCCAACATATTCCAGTTGATGCACAGCATCTATCACAAGACACTGTATACATCCACTTCTTTCCCCTTGAATCTTTTACACCTTTTGGATCTATCGTTACGCTACCATTCCCTCCGCAGAAGGGGCAGGGCTTTAGTGTTTTATCTTTCATCATCGAACCTTCCTTTCAACCGTTATAATAGTATCGTTATGCCATCCACCGTGTGCCACCAAAAGAATCTCCGCTATTTCAAATCCATGTTTCTTTCCAATTCCACCACTGTTCCATCCGCAAGTAATAACAATACCGTTTGGTTTAATGATTCTTGCAATTTGTTCTTTCTGTTTTGACCAATACGACGCCTGTGTCGTTTCCATATTTACACTCATTCCAAGTTTTTTATAACATTCCATTACTTGTCTTGGGCTGAATGGCGGATCATATAAAACAACGTCAGCACACTGCGCAGGAAGCATTTTTAGAAAATCTGTAGCATCCATATGATAGTCTGTTTTGTATTGCGGATCGAGATCGTTTGTGATTGTCCCCCATTCGCAGTTGTTTGCGAATGGATCAATCACCTCGTCGAATGGTGAAATATAGCGTTCGAGCAAGTCTTTAATCGGAGCGATTTCAAATGTGTTTTTATTTGGCATTGCCCACGAACGAGTAATTTTCATTTTATTTTTTCCTCACTTAACAATTGAATAATACTTTAACCAATCTTCCTTCGCACTCTCGTCTTTCACCCACTGCCCATCCACGAGCTTCGCCTTCGGACGCTGTTCGATGGTCAGACGAATTGTATCGCCTTTGGTGAGAGGATTTGATTGGAAGTCGCGTTTGGAAACCTTAACAATGCGCTGTTCTCCGCTCCAGATAGCATAAATATTCAACTTCGGAGAATATTTAGTGTCGATATCCAGAACAAGCCAACTTCCCTGTTGCGATTGGTCTGTAGAAGCGCAGTAGCCCAAATAGTCCTTTTCCCAGCCCAGCCGCATCATCATCGTAATCGGGCGCTCTCCAACCAACCCTGCGAGTTCTCGAAGCATCCCATCATTGTCAGTGATTTTATACTGCGTCTTTGGCTTGACAGTGTATTTTGAGATAACTTCTTGAACGGGTGCAGGGAGGGCGGAGACGTCGGATTCTTTGAGCGTCTTACGAGTTCCGAACTTGTTATAGAGTTCGACGATATTGAGAAGTTTTCCGATGGGTGCGAATTGGGAGAAATAGTTGAGCTTGATCAACGTATCCAACTTCGCAACATTCATTGATTTCATATGATCGAATTCTCTCAACAGGTCTATAAAGTTGTCGAATTTTTTTGTTTGCGAAAGTTCATAAAGATCGTTTGCCAAATCCTGACTTAATCCTTTAATTGACAAAAGAGACGGTTGGATAATTTTTCTTTCCGGAATTGCGTTGAATTTGCGATTATCTTCTCCAAATCGATACGGACCTTCTTGAATTCCGAAAGCTTTTTTCATTTCTGCTTTTAGAGCGCCAACCTTGTCTTTTTCTCCTCTGTCGGAATGGAACTGTAAAAGCACCTCATAAAATTCGTATGGATAATTCGCTTTCAGCATTGCGCAAGAAAGACTATCGATTGCCATACAATATGCGTGTGCGGAATTGAAACCATACCCACAAGAATCGTTTATAATTTGCCAAACTCTCTCGCTCATTTCCTGCGCTTGGGTTTCTTCAATTCCTTCTTCTGTGATGATTCTCTTTTTGAATCCCTCGATAAATCTATCTTTCAACGGACGAACCTTTTCAGGATGCTTTTTAGCAATCGCTTTTATGATTCCATAACATTCATCCATCGGAAATCCGGCATATGAAAGAACCGACATCGACTGCTCCTGATACAAAATCCAAGACTGCGGAAGTTCTTCTGTTTGCAGAAGTTTGTCAAAAGCAGGAATTCCATAACTGAAAGATTCTCTCGATTCAAATTTAGAATACATCGACTTGAAAGCGGGACGAATTGCGGCAATCCACGCAGAAAGCTCTGAAATGTTTTTTGCCTGAAACCGCATCATTTTCTTCGCAGAACTTACTTGTTCACATTGATTAACCCCGAGAGTGTATCCGTTTCTATAAATGTTCCAAGTTTTTGGATCGTTTTTAACAAAATCTTTCAGTTCTTCAACTGTTTTGTGCGGAATTCCAATTCTACGATAAATCTTATCCACCAAAAGAACAATGCTTACGCAAAGAATATCGTTTTTCAGGAATTTATAATTTTCTGCAATTGCTCCGTCTACAACGGCTGTTAAAAACTCTTTTCCTGTCGATTCCGACTTACATTTAATCAGACCAATTTCTTCTCGGATGTTTCCTTGATAAAGAAGAAAGGCGCAAGGAGCTTTCTTCTTATCCATAATAATGCCCCAATACTTTTTGCTCTGCTCGATATAGTTGGAATATTTTTTATCTACAAAATCATAAATATCAATCTGGTCTTTATCGTCATCTTCTGCGTTTTTAACTGCTTCTTCGTAATCCGCAATCTGCGAAGAGATGGTGTTCGCCAATTCGAAATCCATATTTTGAGAACGAGCGAACAATTTAAATGCAGATTTCTTTTTACAAGTTCCGAAGGCAATCATCGGAATCGCGTGATCGTCTCCGAGAATTTCTTTTTGGGCTTCTTCTGCAATTTCTGGTGTTCCCCAGTTCATATCAATATCTGGAAGAGAATGGGTTTCCAGAATTCTTGTTTTACTAATAAATCGTTCAGGATAAAGAGTTATTGGACTTTGAAATCTATCGACTTTTGAAAAACCAAGAAGCGTGTTGGTAAAATATCCAACCGAAGAACCTCTTCCGCTATCGGTCAAAACGCCGCCTTTTTCAATCGCTCTTTTGACAATTTCGTAGTCGAGAAGAAAGTAATCAGCCATTCCGGTATCTTTAACCGTTTGAACTTCCATTTTAATTCCTTCAAGATATCTCTTATACTCTTCTCCGGTAATATGATGTTTCTCTGCGTATTCTCTAAAAAGTTTGCTAATCAGAACACTATATTTTTTGTTTCTTTCTTCCTGTGAAAGATTTGGATAAAGAGTAGGAAGTTTAATATCTTTGCTGAAAACAGGGTTGTCTTTTGCATAATCATCGAATGTTAGAGAAATGTCCGTGTTGTCCATTGCTCTTTGAACCTGTTCTCTTGTAAAAACCCCCTGCTCCATAAAACGTCTCATAACCTCTTCGTCGTCGGGATAGTCCATATACCACCCCTCTTCATCTTTATAATGGACGTCTTTTGCTTCGAGAATATATTCTCTCTCCTGTGCCTGCTCCGGATAAATGTAATGACTGTCAAGACCAACAATCATTTCGATTCCATATCTTTGTGACAATGAAAGAATTCTACGGGAGATCTCTCTCTGTTGATCGGTTGCGTGCGCTTGGATCTCCAGATAAAAGTTTTTCCCAAAATGTCTCCACAATTGAAGAGTAATGTCTTCGATGTCTTCATATTTCCAATATGCCACACAAGCAGTTGTTACAACAACATCGTCCGGAGGAAGAGAAAGAAGAAGTTCAAGATCAACGCGCGGTCTAAAATAATACCCTGTTTCATTTGCCTCTGAAAGAATTTTGTTGATAGCACGCCTTCCAACTTCCGTCTTTGCAAGAAGTAATATATGACAGTTGGAATTGTCTTTGTGTGCCTTTATTGTTCCGTCTTTATTTTTTAACGGCTCTCCTGTTGCCGGATCAATTTCCTCATATTCCTTTTGTCTGTCCTTAACCCAATATGCTTCTGCTCCGAAAACAAATTTGAGGTTATATTTTTGAGCAAGTTCATAACATTGATAATAATATCCCTGCCATCCGTGCTCGACACTACTAATTACTTTATGTCCAAGTTCAACGGCTCTTTTGGCATATTGTTCATTCGTTGCTGCAGAATCTGCAATACACACGTTTGAATACGAAGTATGTCGATGAAGATTTTGCATTAAACCACCTCCAACTCCTCTCTCATAACCTTATCAAACCTCTCTTTCCCCAAATCAGTCGGACTGTTCTTCCCGCTCCCATCAACAACCGAGCTCTTCGTCCAATTCCACCAACGGATTGGCAAATCTCTCAACACACAATACTGCCTTAATGTTTCCACATTTTTCATCGTATGTTCCTTTTCCAGTCCTTCGTCCAACAAAAACACAACCGACGTCGGAGAGAGCGTCATAATTAACCGAGCCTGTTCCTCTGACAGGTTGCTCGACCCAAGTGCTACCGCATTTCGATATCCCATTGTCGCCAACTGCTGAACCGCCTTCTCGCTCTCGACAACACAAATCTCGTTTCCGAACAGCCCGCTATAATTCTCCGTAATTCCATAAAGAGAGTTGCTAACGGCGCCCTTGTAAACATACCAATACTTCTGCTGACCGTCTTCAATCGGGTGATTAACACGGGCTTTTACTGCGATAATTTCTCCGCCAACGGGAGATCTCCACGGAAACACGATCAGGTCTTCTATCGGGTCAAACCTGACCCCAAACTCGTGTTGAACTTCGAGCGAAATGTTATCATCGAGCCAACGCCGATTTCCCTTGTCGACATATTGGTCCATAATCGATTCGGGATATGTCGCAATTTCGACCTGTCTATCTTCTCCAATTCGATCATAAAATCCCCCGAACAACATATCTCGCTTTGGAGGCTCCCAGTCGTCTCCAAGTCCGAGAACACTCTTGATTTCCGCCAAGACTTCGATAAACTTTGCCGAGCGGCTTTTCATTATATACGCGATAATGTCGCCGTTCTCATTTGTTACGAAATCTTTAACATAAATTGAAGGATTATCTTCGAGTCTAATCGAGATGTTCTGACCACCTTCTTCGTTTCTGGCAAACCGGATTTCGGTTCGCTTGAGGTGAATGTGACAAAACTCAAACCTCTCGAGCAATTCCACGATGTGCTCTGGGTTTTCTATTAACATTTGCTTAATATCGGTGAGCATCGTGGTTTCCTTTCTTGGTTAGTGATCTTCGTGAATAAACTTAATTGGTTTCCCGATAGTTGGAATTGTGAAAATTTGATAACCGTCTGCGCTTTTGAAGTCCAATAACAGATCTTCGAGTTTGATACTCTCGCATTCTCGTTTGAGAATTTCTATCATCTCGTTAATATAGTCTTGTTCTTTATCTCGAGCATAAATTACCTCGTCTTCCATTTTGTCATATCCCCTTTATTATATCTTGGCATTTATATAGCTCATTTGAATTAACGAGAAACTTTATCTCCTTGCCATAAGCTGGCAGAGGAATTAGCTCTATCGGGATGTTGAGCACCACTGACTCTCCCCATCCAATCATTTTTTCTTCTTTTTCGGTGTTCATAAAAGTAGCTTTATTACCACTCGAATTCGGGGTGTTCCCTCACGAAAGGCATAACGACCTCATTTAACGCCGCTGTAGCCCAAATCCCTGATTTGAAATATACCGTACCGGATTCCTTTTCGTTACGCGTCCAGCGAGTATCGTAATCCTTTTTCGTAGAATTATATATAATATAAAAGTGTACATTTGTTCCGTCCCACTCTTCGTCCTTAAACTCGTTGTCATACGAATACTTCAAGAGCTTACGATAAAGCAACTGACGAAGCGCAACCTGCTTGACAAATGCTTTGTCGTTGAAATAATTTGCGGCGTTCCCTAACTGTTTCCATACATCAGAATATTCCTCGCTCCCAACGCCAACACTGCCAAAAGCGTCTATATAGAAATATTCTCCGCAAGGATTGCTTGTTCTGTCAAACGGATTATTCCTCGTTGCAATCCCCAGCATTTTCAACTGCTCGTCTGTCAGCCGTACTTCCTTACCATCAATCGTCAGCTTAATTTCTTTCATTTTCTGATTCTCCTTTGTAAATAAAATCGGGATTTCATTTCTACTATTATTATAGCACAAAACCTCCTGTTTGTCAAGAGGTTTTGTGAAATTTAATATTCTATTTTTTTGTCCGACTTTACTCCAAATCAAATTCTCTGTTTAAGAACATTTTCATAATATTGTGTTCTTCTCGGATTTCTCTTTCTGTCAGTTCGTCACATCTCACAAAATCGTGTTTTGATTCGACATAAAAATAAATATCCGTATGGTTTTCTTTCTTGTTCCAACTATACCTATGGTCAAGTGCAACGAGAGAGTTTGTGAGAATGGCGGTGTCTTCGCCAAACTTCTCTCTATATGCGTTGAGTTCTTTTATATTGTCCGTATAACCCCACGAAGCGCTAAGCCTATTATAATTTGAAAAACTCGAAGGGCACGCCCAGTAACGAATATTGCCGTCATAAAACAAAATTTTCACAATCAATCCTCCTAATAAAATTATGTTTTTAATTACTTTATATCCCACCTATTCAAATATCTAATACGCCACTCATTCCGCTTGTTCCAATAATCTGTTATTGCTTTCTCTAAATCATTCATATTTTCTTTGGTAATTCGAACTTTATGAATAATTGCGTCGTGTTCCATTTCATCTACGGCTTCATCGAAATTTTTGCGCATATAGCTTAAAGCTCTTTCGTTTTTAGTGATTTTGCACTTCATATAACGAGTTTCGAGCCTGTTCATCCACTCGGTGCGCATTTCTTTCGACGGGAATACCTCCATAATGTCCGGGAAAATGTCCTGTCTTTCTGCGAGATATTCTCTTACTTTCTTATGAGAAGAAACGAAAACATTGTAACCCTGCAATTCAAGATCAATGGCAAGACCGCAATATTCTTTCACCCAGTTGTCGTCTTTAACGAAGTTGCTACTTTCAAGGTCAATATAACCAGTTGTGTTGGTTTCGCCATCGTATGCGCGAGTTACGCTACTTTTACCAATTCCGGGAAATCCAATAATGATCATTTTATTTTCTCCTTATCTTGTGTTTGTATCCTGTCCGATACGTTTATGAACCGGTCTGACTTTACAGGTTTCTCCCCATTTACAAAAGTCGCCCCGATATTTATACAAGAACGCAACTCCGTTGTCTCCAGCATCTGCTCCGTATCGGTTTTTATCAACCGACAAAACGCGATAAACTTCTCTGCGCTCCCTTTCATCCAAATCATACGGTTCGTCTTTCCACGATCCGTCGGGTTGCTGCTTTGACCTAAATGGTCTGAAATCATATGGACCGCCCGCTTCAAGCTCTTCTGCCTCACATTTTCTAAGGAAAAATAATAGGCTGACCACCTCTTTTATAGCTTTGCTGCCGGAGAGTGCCGAAGCATTTAGAAACAGATTGCCGATACTGTTCGCAACAAGCTGAATTGTGTAAAGACCGATAAGGTTATATTTTTTAGCGAGAGAATCCATATCTCGAGAGTCTTTAATCAAATCAATCCAGAATGCAGAATTTCCACCTTCTTCGAGCGTCATTTTGAAGGTGTCGACAACATAAAAATCAATTCCGTTGCGAAGAGCTTCTTTTTTAATAATATCGTGCGTCAAAGAAGAATCTGCGTCGCTCATTGTGACAATCTTTAAGTTTCTTCCCGGTCCATTATCCCACCACTTCGAAGCGGCACGGACTTCGTCTTTGTCCTCCTCAGTCAAATCATTATTACGAAGTTTTTTCTTTGTAATTTTCCAATAATTTCTATATTGAACCAAAATAATCATCATCATAATTATCTTTAGTTCTCTTTCCGACATTTCATTGCTGATAAAAACGCCACGAAGTCCTTTTTGAAGAAGAGTGAAAACAATATTCATCATAAGGTTTGTCTTACCGCATCCGGAGTGAGAAGCGAGCGCACTTGTTGTTCCTCGATGAAGTCCAGATGTCTGTCTCGACAAAAACGGAAACATCGGTATTTCTTTTCCTTCAAAATTCAGCCCTGCTTCACCGAGAGAGACTCCATCATCTCCATCCTCTTTTAAACTTTCAAGAAATCCATCCCCAAATAAAGCTGTTCCGTCACTAATAATCTTCATCGATGAAGCGCTGTTATTGATCGAAATATTGGCAATCCTTTCTTCATACCATTCAGTAACATTATTTGCGCTAAATTTCTCAAACAATTTCAGCGGTTTAATCTTTTTCCCATTATCAAGCGTTACTTCTTCGAGAAGATTGAACCCGTTCTTGTAGAGCTTCAAAATAATATTGCTTTTGTTGAACTCATCAAGAATCGCGTCCCAGTTCTTCAAATCAACAGTGGAAGCGAGTTTCTGGATCGTCTTCCAGCCGCCAATACTCTGCAGACGATCAAGAACTTCTTCGGGACAATTGGAAAGAACTGTTACTTCATCAATTACGTTGAAATGTTTTTCACGAAGATATTTAACAACCCCAAAAAGAAGTCTTCCGTGACGAGAGAGAAATGTTTCTGCCGAAACTGTGGATTTTATTTCGTCATATAAAGTACAGTCGGAAAATAAAGACGCAATTAAATTTCCTTCGACCGTCAATCTATTCTCCAAAAGTTCCTGCGGATACTGATCAACAACCCCTGCTACAAACTGCTCAATTTGACACATATTTATGCTTCGTCCTCCAATTCTGCCAATGACTTCCTGCGCTTACTGTTCGGAATTACTGCCGTATTTTCTTTTACCTGTGATTCAGATTCGCTTAACGGCAAACTCATATATTCATTCGACCGATATTGCGCCACGTTATTTCTAACAATTGCGCTCAAATACTTGATCATCCCGAAATCGCTCTCAAAATGCTTTTTCTTCAACGCTTCCGACAGCGAGCGTTTGTTTTCTGTCAAATACCACTTGACTTTGTTACCGTTTCCATCAACGACCTCTTTCCAAGTCAAGTATTCCTTCCAAACCACCGTTCTTCCATCAAACTTTCCGCCGCAAATATCAACAACAATGTCATAAATCGGAGTAAACTCCTTTTCATCAATCTTGTTTGATTTTGCAGAATTTTTGTCCTGCCAACGGAGATAATGTTGTTCGTTCAAAAAGTAAACTTTGCGAGTTCCGCCGAGAACAATCTTATATGCGCAAGACTGCTCGATTTTGTTCCGGCAACCGCAAAAACATTCAACCATCATTCGCTTGTTTCCTCCTCTATCAACGGTCTATCATATTTATCCAACCTCTCCACAATTAAGTCTCTCAGCAAGAAATCTCGGCAGAAATAGGCAGAGGCAAACGGGCTGCCTTCAACGGGCGCCACCATACTTTTCGGGGTATGAAATCCAATGCGTTGGTCGAAACTCAAGAGTTGGATTCCATTTTTGAAAATGTCAAACCGGGTTTTTCCCTGCAGGCTGTTCAATGGAAGAAGAATTGCGAACGGCTTTCCAAGTTCATCAAGGCGACGAAGAGCCTCGTCTTTGCGACTGAACGGCGGGTTGCTAATAATAACATCATACGATTCGTCCGGCTCATATTCAAAGAAATCCTTTCCGTCAGACAGCGAACTCCGAATAACATTGAACCCTTCTTCTCGGAATCTCCGAACATACGCACTCCATTCTTCATCAAACGGGCACCAAATGGTTTTATATCCGCTATTCTTCAAATGCTTAACAATTGGAGTTACGGCATAAAACGGGGTATACATCTCATCCCCGGAAGCGGTTGTGTCAGAAGTTAAGTAACCAACATTCAACATAAATCAATTCTCCTTTGATGCGTATTTTTGAATAAAATCCGAAACCTCTATATAATTCTCACAAATTTCCGCAAACGCTTTACAGCAACTATCCTCATCATATGCACTTGCGGCGTATTCGCCATCGTATTCATAGACGATATGTTTACACGCTTTCCAATAAATACAATTTTTACAAGTCTTCGCCATATTCAATTCTCCTTATAATTTCGGGGTGTTCTTTTAAGACATTCCTAATAAAATCCGTAAGTTCCATATAACCATCACAGTCCGAAGCCCACATTTTACAATAATGATCGGTTTCAAGATTGTCGCCCTCGATTGTTCCCACAACTTCATAACAAAGATTTTGACAGGCCCTATAGTGAATACATTTTTTACAAGTCCTCATATTTGAACCCCTCCTTTCGATTCCTACTATTATTATACCACAAAACCCTCTCGTTGTCAAGAGGGTTTTGAAAAAATTTTAAATCATTTTAATTGAATCCGAAAAGGGAAAATCAGAGCCATAAATGGTATCAATTCCAGAACAGTTTATTCCATTCAAATCAATTCCCAACTCATTAGTGTGCGTAAAGATAACAGATGTTTTAATATTGGTTAATTTTCGCGAAGCGTTCTCACTGCCTGCTCGTACTCGTTCAAACAAACCCTTCGTATTCAAATCTCCATACCTCAAAGACCCCTGAAATGGATTTGAAATATTAGTTTTATCCACAAGCCCACTAAATGTCGAACTTTTGCTTTCCGTAATAAAATCTCCGGCTCCGTGGCGTGTCATATATGTTCGAGAAACATAGCAAAGTTCGGTGTCTACATTTTCTAATCCGAGCTCCCACAGAATTGACGCTCCATATGTTGCTCCGGTATTGGAGGGAGTTGTGTTGTCTACATACATTGGATTGCTCAATAAAAGTCCCTGTCCATTTTCAAAGACTGCCGTATCGAATTTTTTAATCGTCGTCGAATATTCCAATTGAACATTCAAAAAGAAATAGGCTAAATCGTTTAGAAAATTTTCGAGTAAAATTGGAGAATACCAAATTTCCGACCATTCATCTGGAACCTTCTTCATCCCATATTTTTCCAATCTATTTTTGAAATAATTATCTCGAAGACCGCTTAAATACAATCGTCTTGATTCGCGGCTTAAATAATAAATGTCAGCAATGGTAATTCCGTTTTTTGTTCCGTATCGATCAACCGTCTCCCAGATTCCCATTCCGCAAGAACCGTGCTTTTTATCGCCGCGACTTGCTTCGACAATTTGATTAATCATCATATCCCACGGCGTGGAAAATCGGCAATGATAATCGCACAATACGACCGGATGTTCTCCTATATTTAGAAGCGTTTGATGCTCTGTTCGGAAAGTCATTGGATTAACAATGAAAAATCTTGAAAGAAAAGTAATCGCTCCCGAAAATGTTCCAGAACCAAAATGCTGGAAAACGTGTTTTTTGCCATCGGGGAATTCAACCGTGTGAGCTCTTTGAGAGCCGCCGTTTGTCAAAATGTTTACACACTTCTTTTCGTTAGCAAGAGCCTGTTCGCAAAAATAATTTGTTACAAGACCTTTTCCCTCGTCTCCAAAATTGGACCCGATTACAAATTTAACGTTTTCCAACATTTTATTATCTCCTATATTTTACCAACTAATGCCGTCTGCTCCGACAGAAACGGTTCCAGTGCTAACACCATCAACCGAACGTTTAATCACTCCGATAATATTATCAACCGCACCGTTCAAATCGGACTGAATATAATGATCTCCAAGAATATCCCAAGACTTATGAAGTTCGTCTTCAGAATATCTCATACGGTGCGAAATGTCGATGTGATAAACATCAAACTTCTTCGTTACCTCTTCATAAAGAGCCTTTGTTTCAACATCAGACTGTTCCGAACTTCCAAGAATGGCATTTAGGTTTCTATACGGCAGAATCGGGTTGATAAATTCGTCGCCAATAGTTACGATAATACCTTTCTTTCCACGCTTCCAACAATCCAGTTGCGTATTATGAAGACCAAAATACCAAGCCGCAGTATATGATTCATATGGATTCGTTCCACCACCAAACTCGAAATAAATCTTTCCGAGCTGTTCTGCGATTCGAATATCGGACTCAAACTGCGTTGCCTGAATCGGATAGGAATCATATGCGAGATCTCCAATTCCCATTGTCATAAACTCGATATCTTTTACTTCCCCGAAAAGCTTCGTCATAATAACATTGAGCTTTTTAGCGATTTCTTCCGCTGTCTTACCCATAGACCCTGTTACATCGAGTGCGAGAATAACAGGGACTGTTTCTGGGTGCTCTTCGCTATCACAACACAGACGCATTGCGTTATACGGAGAAAGAGCGGAGTCGAGTGTCTTCTGCTTGTAAAGATCTTGAACAGAACAATCGTCCGTAATCTCGCCAGTTGAGGCAGAAACGGAATAGCTACATTTCATTGCATAATCCTTAAAACTACTGGAGGTCCAACTTCCACATCCCATTTATTTTACTCCTTGTCTTCTACTTCGTCAGCGATATCATCAGAATCATCGGCAGTCATATCGCCAAAATCGAACATCCCATCAAACATATCAGACATCGAACCGCCGCTGAGCATCATCATCGGAAGCATTGAGCCAAGACCACTTGCGCCAGACGTGCCAGTTCCCTTGAACATCTCCGACATCATCATATACTTCATCATCTGATTAATGCCGTTCTTACCCTTACCGAAGAAGCTATTGCCAAGCATCGAGACGATCTTCCCGTAAAAATAGGTGTTACCCATAAATACGTGACGCTCCGGAAGAACAGTGTCAATAGTGCTATCCTCATAATTGATTACGGTCAGCTTATTATCTTCTGCGGAGACAACACACTTCGGCTTTCCGCTAATCAGAATAATGTCGCCCGGCTTAACGCTATTGGTCGGGATTACGAAGAAGAAATCTTCTCCGATATTGAACACGAAGTTAGAGCAGTTAGTCAGACGACCAGTCTTCGTATTATAAGTCTTATACCCACCAGAAGTCTTTACCGCAATTCCGCCATTCATCGACAGACGGCACATACCGGGAGCAATCTTTCCAAACATACCGTTAAACATATTCTCAAACATAATCTTTTCTCCTAAATCTTTTTTTTATTTTGATCTTTTAGATCGTATATATTATATCATAAATATTTTGTTTTGTCAAGAGGATTTTAAAAAGTTTTTTAGATTTTTAAAATGCGGAATTTATTCACTTAATCCAGAATCGCAAGAATCTTGTTCAGCGTTTCAACCGTCGCATCTGCCAGCTTAATCTTCTCCGGGTCTGCCGCTTCGGTGATCAGAATTTCTCTTGCCTTCTTCTTTACCTCTGCACTTGCTGTGCGAAGCTTTCCCTGAATCTCCGCGCGAAGGTCGTCGATGGTCGGAGCGGTGTCTGCATCATCCATATCGAGATCAACATCGGAAGTATCCGGGTCAAGGTCGTCAATCTCAGCGGTGTCGGGCGTTGTGTCGATGTCCTCATCAGAAGAAGGTTCGGACGCAGGCATTGCCATTTCAACCATTTCAGGCGACTTATGTGCTCCATCTGGTGCAGCAAGCTTTGCGGCAATTGCATCCTCGACCGCTTTGATAAGATTATCGGCGCTCATATCTGCCTTATTGACAATATACTCAAAATGGGTCTTCGTATCAACGGTGTTAGAATCGTCGGTGAAAAGCATAACTCTCTTCTTATTCACGAGAGTTCCCTTCTTCTCCATCTTCTTATTGAACGGGTTCTTTTCTTCCTTAACACCAACAATCTCGTTCTCAAAATAACACATCACGGCGAGGTTTGCCTTGTCCTTAATTGCGTTATAGAACTTTGGCTGAACGCTACACGTGAGCTGATCAAATTTGGTGTTGTCCTGCATCACATCAGTGGAACTCTTTACCTTTGTGTGACCAATGTAAAGAAGATGGTATCCGGCGTCCTTCAGCTTCACAATCTGTTTAATAATCAGATCTACAGCTCTGTCCTCACCTTTTTGGAAGCCCTTATACGCTTGTGCGATACTTTTACATTTCTCTTCGGGCTTATTTGTCTTTTCACATATCCGGTTCCATTCTCTGCAAACTGCGTCGCACGCGATTCGAACAAGTTCGTCAATCGAATCGATAGCAACAAATTTAGTATTAGAATATTCATCTTTGTGTTCGCAAAGATACTTTACACATTCAACCAGTTCTTCAAATGTTCTATCTGTTTCTCCGAAGGCTCCGTTGATGTGCATCGGCTCATTCTCTGCGCCACAAGTGATGATAAATGTTCCTTCATCGCTCCCGGTAATCTTCTTCCCGAGTTCATACGCAAGAGTTGTTTTACCAACTCCGCCGACACCGAGAATTACATAATCGTAATCTTCAAACTTTCTTTTCATTTCACAAATTCTTCCGCGTCTTGCCATAATTATTTTCCTCTCTTATCTCTCACCAAATTAAAGATCGCCGAACAGGTCGAAGTCTTCATCGTCAGCCTTCTTCTCCGTCGAAAGACCGCTCTTCGTGTCATCGGTCTCATCTGCGCCATCGTGTCTCGGAGCAAACAGGTCTTCTGCCTCATACGCCGTTCCCTGAACATTTCTCGTTCCTCTGAAACGAAGCTCTGTTACGCGGTTTCCATACACCGTTCCGCCAGCCGCGCGAACTTCCTCTTCGAGCGTCGTAAATCCGAACTTAATATTCTCTTTTGCGTCCTCGGAGAGATCTTCGTATCTTACCGGAATCGTTTCGGTGCCATTGATAACATCCAGTGTTGCGTCGAGCTTCGCAAAAGTGCATTCGTCGGGGAAGTTAGAGAATCTGCGACGAATAGAATCGAAGAACTGCGGATCTCTTACAACAAACTGAATCGGGCAGGTTGCCTGACCCTTGCAAGAATCCTTGCGATAATTTGCGTCATAATATCTGTGATAGCAATTTACGCGCAGAATGTCGCCATCCTCATCTACAGCTCCAGGACCATAAATCAGGTCGATAGAAAGCTTCATCATATCGGCTTCGTCATCGTTAGCGAACCAAATACGAGAAGGAACGAATGTCTGATAGAAAATTCCAGTCGATTCACCATACTGAATGTCCATAGTTCCCTTGATATGAACTCTGCGGCTGGTGAAATTCGGGTTGTCCATCAGCTTACGAAGCGCAGTCATAAAATCGCCCTCGAAAAGATATTCGTGATCGTTCGAAGCAACCTTTTCCTCTCCGGGCTTATTCAGGTTAATTCCAAACTTGCGGAAATGCGCGACTTTGGAAAGAATTTCCGGATTTGCTCTATCCGCAAAATTTACTTCAAGCTGCTGACTCTTCGCGCCGCCTTCTGCTTTCGACTGCGTATAAATCTTCATCTTACCAACATCAACGGAACCATCCGCCTTGCTCCAGAACCCGGCACGAATCTGCATAATGTGCGAGTTGCCACCATTAACCGCGTTGAACTTGAAAGTCTGATTGGTCCAACCGGAATCATAACGCTTTTCGTCAAACGCCTTAAACTTCTCGGTCTCCTTTTCGATTTTCTTCAGCTTTCCTACGAAATCAAATGTTGCTGCCATTTTGTTTTTTCTCCATTTCGTTTATAAAAATATTTTCGTTTATTTCGTGGTCTTTGCTTGCCACGATTATATTATAGCATACTTTTCCCTTTTTGTCAAGGGGTTTTCAAAAAAATTTTTACTCAAAATCTTTGAACTTGATTTTGCAAATCAATCTCTTGCCAACTCTATCTCGAAGCTCGATCTTTGGTCTTCCGACCAAACCCTCAATCAGCGCACCGTTTTTCGCAATCAGGCTTTTGCGATTGTGAAGCACATAATCTACTCCTTCGGCAATTGTTCCTTCCAGAATGATCGGAACGATGTCAATTCCGAAATACTGTGCAATATCTTCGACCGATGAACGGGGCTGATAATTGCCCGCAATCATCACATCAAAAATGATGAAATCGACATCATTGCGATATCCACCACCGTTCTGAATCTTCGGACCATACCCTTCTCCGAAAAGGATTACTTCGGTTTCGCCGAACTTCTGCTCGAACAACTGTGCGTTTGCTTCGCCGCCAAAAAGCTCGTTCAGCCGATTGATGAGAACCGTCGGCATTTGTGCTTTGTCTGTGCGACCGCCAAATGTTACGGTATGTCCATCCCAAAAAATCCTAACATTCGTTCCGTCAATCTTCTCCGTAAAAGTCCACGGAAGGTCTTTACAAAACTCAATCGTTGGATTATTGAACTCTCCAATAACAAGTTTCTTCGTCCTTTCATCGCGGCGATAAACGGTTTCGATTTTATTATACTCAACCATCGACATTTTATTTTCTCCTTTCTTATACATCCAATACGCGGAATTCAGAGACAACCAAATTCAGGTAATTATCGTTCGCATCATTTGACTTTAATTTTTTGACATATTTTTCGGCATTCTCTTCATTTAAAAATAATCCTTGAATTACGTCAGCGTGCTTGGAAAGATTCATAACTGCATAAACTTTCATAAGACCATTCTTCGAAAATACTTCATCATATTTTGGAAGCAGATCTTTAAGATTTATATTATAAACCCTTCCAAGAACAAACCAGCGCCTTAACTGCGTCGAACTCTTCATCAAATATTCTCCGTCCTCGTTGGTCGCAAAAATTTCACCATCATATAAATATTCTTTTTTCGCTTCCAATAGTTCTTCCAGAGTTTTATATTCGTCTTTTTCGGGATAGTCGCTCGAACCGTGCTTTACAAATTTAATCATTGATAGATTCTTCTTTTTTTTGTTTCTTCTATTGTTTCTTCCTTCTCTGCTTCTGCCGCCCGTTCGCGTTCTCTTTCGGCGAGAACCTCATTGGCAACGCTCGAATCTACGAAATCACCCGTGCTGTCCGGGATATCCCACGGAGACACAAATTCTCCTTCGTCATTCTTAACAAGCAGGTCGGCGAACAGGTCAAACTCCCATCTCGGAATCCGAACTTTCTCTCCGTCCATCTCACGATATCTTTCATCTTCCGCAAGACAAACGAGAGAGCTTGCGTTCTCCTCGCGATCAAGATGGAATACGTCGTCTTTATGTTCTTCGACCCACTGCCAATATTCCTCTCGGAAGTCCTCCCGCTTTCTCTGCGAAATCTCTGCATAATTCAGCTTAACCTCAATTCCGTTCGGAAACTTATCGGGGTTGTCATAATGTGCGACATTATTTGCCGCCATCTTACGAATATCTCCGTCTCTGACATCTCCGTGGCGAAGTCTCTGAACCATCAGAAACTGCTCGAACTCGTCTTTGGTCAACGGACGCTTCGCCTTTCGATTCAGCGTCTGGAGCATATTTCTCCTCTGTTTCCGATTTGGATTGAACCCGGTGTTCTTGTTTTCAGGTAAAATTGCCTTCAATTTCTCCCTCTCCTTTACAATAATGTGATTTTGGCAGTCCTCTGCCTCGATTATAGTATACCACAAAAGGTCGTTTTTGTCAAGAGGTTTTGAAAATAAAAATCCACTTTTATTTATTTTGTCAAAACGCACAAAAAAAGAGGGGTATAATCCCCTCTTTTTAGTTATGTTTCTTTCTGATTTTCCTGAATCTCGACTGTTTTTACAAGATCGGGAAAGCGTTCTTTCAGTTTTTCTTGCAGAAATTTCAGGTCTCCATAAAACCCTTCCTGCCGAGCTTCACGTTTATCATCATCTGATTGGATGTCATAGAGCGCCGACTTCATCTCAACAGCAGCCTCTGCGTATCTTCCCATCCACATCAGCGCGTCCGCCTTGATCTGGCCAACTTTCCAGTTTCTCCACATATAATCCAGATTTCTCCAGTCCTGAACTCTTACGGACTTTTCGTCCATCTCTTTCAGAACCTCAAAACACTCCGCAGGACGGTTGGAATATGCGAGCTTCTGCGCCAGTCGAATATACGCATCACGATATGTCGGGTGTAGTTTGATTGATTCTTGATAACAGAATTCGCAATCATCATTCGCACCGATTTTGTCGTAGCTTTCTCCAAGCAGAACATACAACGCGGGCTCCATCAGCATATCATCGTTCCTTGTCGACTTGATTCGAGCAAGCAGATACGAACCCCACTGAATTGCCTTTTCCCACATTCCACGGAAAGTATATTCACGGGCGAGATAATACAATCCATACATATCATCCGGAGACTCCTGCGCACGAAGTTCGAGAAGACCAAGATAACTTCCGCGACTTTTCGTCTGATCAGGATAGTGCCACAACCAGATTGTCTTGTCAGTCATTCTTGCACTATCCGGAAACATTGCGTTATACTCATCGGTATATGTTAATGTTTCGTGAACGGGGTATTTCCATTCAACTCCGAACTTCGGGTGGCGGTGGCACTTGTTATACCAAAAATACCGTTTGGCGTCTCCCGTTACTTCGTCGCTACTCCAAGCATAATAGTAATAAATCTGCCCCGCTCTCGGATTCTCTTCTGCAACTCGACGAAGTTCCGTTCCCCATCCGGGTTTCAGAATCTCGTCCAAGTCTGTACAAATGCAAATATCAGTATCGTCCGAAATCAGCTTCATACTGTCGTTACGGGGAGTATCGAATCTCCAAGGAGAATACCTCTTTTGATCGAGAATTAACTTGTCAGTCGGCATTCCAAACTTGCGAGCAGAATCGCACAGCAGTTCCTTCCAACCCTCTTTCGACCCAGTGTCAAGAACGCAGATTTCGTCCGCGCCCTCACCGTTGTCCCACATCGACTCAATCCAACGATCAAAGAACTGCTCTTCATCCTTCATAATCGCATAGACTGAAACCTTCAACCTTTTCTTATCCACTTTTTGTCACCTTCCAATCACCACCAAAGATGTCTGATGTTTTCAATCAAAAATTCAAACCCAAGACGAAGTTCTTTTTGTGCTTCTTCATACATCTCTCTGCTTTCAGCATCAAACTTGTCACGAATCACCTGTTTATCAGAATCATCTTCTTTTCTGATTGCTTGCATATATGCAGGATAATACACGCTGTTATCATCGTCCATCAAATATTTATATTTCTTGAAATGGTCGATTCCTTCTTCGATGGCGTTTGTCCAATCTTCAAAACTTGAATATTTCCCGTCAGGATATCCGCACGTGTATTCCTTATGTTCTTCAAGGGATCGGATGATCAAATCAACAAAAAAGATATCCATATCCCAGAGATCATAATCGCAATACCCCTTGCTGGCACGGTCCCTTGCGTATTTTACCTTGTTAAAAAATCCACCGATTCTCCGGAAAATATTTCCATCGTTCGGGAACTTCCAAACATTTAACTGGTAATTGCCTTCAGAAGCCTTCTGCTTCTTGTCGAAAAATTTCTTTTTTAATTTCCAATTCTTATCTTTCATTTTCTTATCTTTCTTTCATCCAGGGCTCATCGATATCATAATCGTCTTCCAATTCATCAAAATCCTCGCAATTTTCACAACAGCCACGGGCTTGTTCGAGACCGGATTCAAACCCAGCCTTTCGACCCTCTTCGTATGCGCCCTCGAAAATATCTTTCAGTGCTGCAAGAATATCATCGAAACTTGCGTTTTGCAGATCATACGGAGACCAAGTTTTGGTCTTACCTTCAACAACTCTTACATCATAATTGGAATTCTTCATAACTTAAATTCTTTCTCCTTTTAAAATATATTTTTTGATCTTTTCTGTAAATTCTTCGATTGTCGAACATCCAAGTGCTCTCGCAATTGAACGTCTAATATAGCGCTCATGGAGAAGGGTGGCATCTTTTGTAAACTTACCATCATCCTCTCCGCGAACCCACCAGAAAAATGATTCCGGATCGTTAAACGACCACAAGCAATCTCCAACCGAAACATAACCGCAGTTGTCTTTTAATCTATCGAAAATTTCACAGGCACGTAAATACTGCTCGATTGTCTTCTTTTCTTCGCGTTTTGCTTTTATGTTTTCGATAATTCTTTTGATAGGTGAAACCATCTTTTTATCTCCTTTTGAACCTTTTCTCGAAGAAAAGCGACTTTGAAATGCCTGTTTTATTGTCATTTTTACAGCCGCCTTTCTTCGAGAAATTGATTTTATAATTGGAACGGAAGTTGGGTTAGAAGTTGGATTGATTCTTGCTAATTATATTATAGCATAAAAAAGTTGATTTGTCAAGGGGTTTTGAAAAACATTAACCATTAACCTGTCCCATATTTCTGACTTATTAATCGAACGCTAATTTCAAAATTGTGCAAAATATTTGCAGTGTTAGAAACCGAATCAACAACCTCCAAAACCGCTTTTCCTAAGTTGTCATGCGGTTTTGCTTTTATAAAAGCCTGCACAGTACCATCTTTAGCATTATAGCAATTGAACGGAAGGGAGTAAGTAGTATTATAAGCACTAAATTCAAATAAAAGGCTACATAGTGTTCCCCTGTCGGGACTTTGAACTCTAATTATATATATTCCGCCATTTATAGGAGTCTGAATATATATGTCGCTGTCATATGTAACAGCATTAAATCCTTCTTCGCTTGTGGGAACATATAACCCCTCTCTTATATATCCATCCACAACACCATTTCCAGTTCCAATTTTCAGATCGTATATTGAGTTCGGACTACCAAGCCGAATCTGATTGGCAGTAGCATCTCCTCCAATACCAATTCCACCACCGGTAGCGTCTCCTCCGATGCCGATTCCACCGTCCGTAACATTTACCCCAAATCCAATTGCAATTCCGCTTTTCGCTGACGCATTGGCTCCTAAAACAGTAGAATAATTGTTTGCTTCGGCACTATATCCAACCGCAGTCCCATAGTTAGAGGTGCTATTAGTATCTCCTGCCACAGAGCCTTTACCAATTGAAAGATTGGTTAAAGTAGCTTCCCCTTCCGCTGGTATGGCATTTCCGGTTAACATCTCAATCAAGCTTCCATTTTTGTCATACCAAATAGGAGTTGTTAAAAATTTAGACATAATTTATCTCCTTTCTTTTAATAAATAACTCTATTTTTAATTAATGAAATTATCATTTTATCAGACAGTAACATTAACGGTTACTTTACTATAACCATCAACGCCTTCATCGGGCTCGTAAGTCCCGTTCGCATCCACGTTTAGTTCCTCCAAAACAGCGGAAGCAGATTCTGCCCATGCACCATTGGAGTAAAGATAGGACGCTCCGCCCTCAACAATGGCAATAGAACCATCTGCGGGAACGCCATAATCAACAGTGACCGCAAAATACTCCGGGTTCATAGGACGGGTTGCGGACGACAGATCATTAATAGAATCTTCCTTTTTCATAGAAAGAATCTGACGATAAGTACCGTCTGCGTTTCTTGTAAAATCTTCGAGAACAATCATTTGATTTTCTCCTTTCGATATATAAAATTATTGTCTTGTTCCATTAGCTTCTAACCACGCAAGAAGCGTTTCGTCTGTGACTGGGTTATCAAAAACAATTGTACGATAAGCTTCGTCAACCCACCATGTGCTTGGTTGAGCTCCCGTTGTTTTGACAACAGAATATACTAATGTCGCAGAATCTGCCGCTCCTGGTTGTGCGGCAGAAGAACGATCATATCCGATAGCACTATAACTCTGATCTTGATTTGTAAAATTTACCGTCCAATACTCTCCACTTCCATTAACTATCTCGGTTCCAAAATCTCCAGAAAAATCTGTAGGACCATAATAAACACGGACCGCGTCATCAATTGTTTCGTTTAACACCCAAATTTCCGGAACTATATAGTCAACAGTTTCAGACATATTGGAATCTTTAAATCCAGTAGCCATTGCTTTGCAAGATATTTTATATGTTGTGTTTCCTTGCAATTTGCTATAACCAGGAAGGGTGGTTAAATCAACAGATACTGCCATTGAATTGCCTCCTTTCTAAATTATTTTTCAGCAGGAACTTCTATAATTTGGTAGAGCCCGCAGTGGCAGGTCTCTCCGACTCGCCCTTCTTTTAGCATCTGGCGGAAATTGGCGCAGGGGCATTTCACTTCCGGACAACGCTGGATAGCGCAGCAACAATACCCCTCGTTCTCCTTGATTGCCGCTCTAATTTCTGTTACGAGTTCTTCATCATCATTAACCTTTGCTTTTACCATAATTTGTTCTCCTCGACTATGAAATTTTTTCGGCGTATTGATTTGTTGACGCCAATTCCACGCCGAGAATTGGATCTATATGATGCGGTTCGTTTGGTTTGAACCGTCCAAATTTAACAATAATGTTTGGAAATTTTTGGAGCTGTTCAATTTTGTCTTCGATTTCCGATTTGTAATAGCCGGTGTAGAGGACGACGGGATCATCAGAATGTTTTCTCAAAATAGATATGAATTCGATAACGTCTTCAAAAGAATCCAGCGGCTCCATTCCACCCATAACAACGGATTCGGAGATTGGATTCTCCAAATACCGTTGAACAAGCTTTTCTGTTGAAATTTCAATAATCGGCTGTTTTGCAAGAGAGCTATTTTGACAACACTTGATTCCACATTCTTTTTCACATTTAAATGTGCAGAAAGGAAGTGCTAAAAACAAGGATGGTTTTTTATAATTTATGAAGTCTTCATCAATGAGATCAATTATTTTCATCTTCTAACACCTCTGAACAAGTAATATTTTTTAAAACATTCCCATCCATATCAATTTCAATATAATGAAGCATATTATCACTTTGCGAACGATATTTTAAACAAACCGCATTGTGTTCTACATTATAATTCGGTGAATATTCTTTAAAATACTTAACCTCTCCTAAAAGTCTATACAAAACAACCTTGTCGAAGTCTTCGTCTACTCCAAGCCAAATCGGTTTATAATTATAGGTAATTACAGCCGTCCAACGAGGACTATTTTTATTTTGTCTTTGAACACCAGTAACTCCAGAATTGTTGGTGCATTTCTTGCCCATATTCATTGCGTTTTGATGTGCGGAAACCGGTCTTAAATTAGATTTTCTGTTATCTAACCTATCGTGATTTTGATGATCAAAATGGCTTTCGAAATCATTAAATATTACATTAGAAATATCTACCCCGTTTTCTGGATTTACTCCTTTTGTAACACAATACCCATAACTTTCATACCACTTATAATCTTTAATTTTTTCAACATCTTCTGCATCAATAATAGATTCGCATTTATAATTTTGATTTTTATCTTTAATAACTATTTTAGCAATATCTCCATCAATAATTATTTCATTTTTATCATAAATGGTTGACTCCACTATTTTCCCATATCGATACATTTGATTATAATGTCTTTTACAATAAAAACACCCACGAAGACTACTTGTATTTTTTGTTTCTCCACAAATTACGCAAGGTAATAATTTTTGTGGTTTATATGGCACATTATGAACAGAACAAAACAGTTCATATAAACCATTAACATTTAAAAATTTGCGTAGTTTATCTGTTCCGCATCCAAGTCTTTTCGCCATTTCCTTTTGACTTTTGCATTCGTAAATTGCATCTATTACTTCTTTTTTATCTAACTTAATTCTCTCCATTTTGGATATGTCAAAACAGCTCAAGATTTACACCTCACAAATATTGATCTTCTCCAACTTTATACCACATTCTATTTTCATATTCGTTTTTACGATCTTTGGAATACGAAGATGTTGCTACCAAATACCCAACTATACGACTTGCTTCATCTACTTTTGGTCTTCCGCAAATTGGACACACTTCCCCAAAAAACGTATGCTGTTTTTCACACAAAGAAAGTTTTGGATTAAAAGCAAAATAAATTACGCCGCTATTCGCAATATGATTAAGCAGTTTCCAACTTTCATCTTCAGTAAGTTTTGCGCCCTCAAGAGAAATATGAAGAATTTGACCGCCTCCGGCTTTTTTATCAAGAATTGAAGCAAGTTTAATTCTTTCGTTAATGCTGCACTTTGCCATCAAACTCGTCCACTGATTTGAATAAATAAATTCTTCATTTCTATGGTAAATAATATTATCTTTTTTGCACAGTTTTACATTTGCAGATTCAGCCGGAATAATTTCCAACGACACATTGTAATCATAGCCAGCGGAATCTTGTAATTCATTAACCGTGTCCATAATTTTACAAGCAAACTCAACACCTTCGTCCGTGTAACTAATACATCCGAGATCGTCCGTCTGCGTCATTCCCATATACTTGATTGCTTCAAACATCGCCGTAAGACCGTTTGTGGTTGTTTGTTTATCCAGATTGATGACATTATATGAATAATTTGGAAGAAGTCCTTTTTCAATATTTCTTTTAATAATGTGCCTTACTCGATCCAAAACAAGCATATTTAATTTTGTTCTATCTTTCAAAATTTTAATAAATTTTGTTTTGTCTCCTCCGGACTCCAGCGCAACTCTCATTAAGTTAATTGTACTAACTTTTACAGATCCTATTTCAACAAGACTTCCTCCAATACTAGACTGAAATTGCTTCTGTTTGGACAAGTCGTTAAGCATCCGACAACACGACGCGAGATTTGTAACAGAATCTCCGACATAAAAATTACTATCATACCAATCGAGATTTTGTTTGTTACACCAACGAGCAAACTCTTCGTCTACAAATTTCCCATTTTGAAACAGGAGAGAATATGTATAAACAGGAAATGTATGGAATACTTCGTGACGAATCTCTGATTCTGTTTGCATATAAATTTTCTGATGTTCAATAATATCCTCAATGTGGTCGATAACATAAGAACCATCCGGGAATTGACGATCTCCAAAAATTTCAGTCAAATAATTACGGTCCATAATAATTAAATTTGTGTACGCGGACTGAATTATCCTAGTGTGAATTTGATTGACTTCAAAAATAAATTGCTGAAACATTTGCTTTCTGTAATATTCCGGATTTTTTAAATAATATCCCTCTTGAACGTCTTTATTCCAAAAATACCACGTGTATACAAAAAAGCTCGGAAGGGCGCAGGCACCAGCGGTTCTATTAGATACCCATACAATAAATTCGCGCAAATGTGCCATAAAAGTTGTTAAATGTTTCGGAGGTTCTGTATTGCTTTTCGGCAAAAAGTATAATCCTTTTTCTGCAAGGTTTTGAAGTTCGTAAGCATAACAATATGAATAAAATGAAGAAGAAGGGGCATCGTGCATATAAAGAGCACCAGAAAACTCATCTTCCAACCATTTGTTTGCAACTTTTTTGCCATATTTCTTTTTGATTTCATAATAGATTTTATTAAAACTCAACAATTTAGAGTGCGGTTTGTTCATTTCGTCCAATAGTCCACGAACATCCTTTGAATTAGCATTAGCGTTAGGATCAATCGTTGCGTTAGCAACGTTATCGCTATCAACGAAATTGTCTATAAAGCTCGTATAATCCAACTGGTCAGAAGAAAATCCATTAATTTTTGTAATCTCTTCTCCGTATTTTGCTTCAAGCTTTTTTAATTCCAGTTCAAAATCATTATCAAGATTAATGCTAATTTCCATATATTATGCCTCCAAATTATTAATCCATTTTACTGCTTCTCCGAAACTCATCGCAACTCCGTCCACTTCGAGCATCGGGGCGTTTTCAAACCCCTTCTCTTGCATAATTTCGATGTCACGGCACTCCTCAAAAACGACCTTTTTTGCTTTTAGTTTGCTTTCAAGCACGCGGCACTTTGGACAATCAATTGTATAAAACACAACTTTCATCTCCAATTACCTCCCCGTACTTCCAAATCCACCGGTACGCTCAACCTTATCGGTCTTCTGCGAAAGGAAACGATCATCATCAGTTACGAGATATCTTAAAAATACGCACTGGCTGATCCGGTCGCCAACCTTTACTTCAAACGGTTCATATCCGTTATTGACCAAGCAAACACCGATATTTCCGAAATTTGTTGAATTACCGTAATACGATGCATCCACAATACCCGTGCAGTTTCTCGGAACGACGCCCTTTTTGCACCCAAGGCCAGATCTTGCATATACCATCAAAACATTGTCAAAAAACATTGTTGCACACACATCTGTCCAAAATGTATGCGATTCTCCCGGCTGAAGCACGTAATCTTCTTTTGAATGGAGATCATATCCCGCACTTCGCGAATCACTTCTTTCCGGGAGTTTTGTTTCCACATCAGGAAACACCTTAAATTCGTCTCTTACTTCTTCAAACTTTCTCATAAAATCCTCTACTTTCTGCCGGGGAAAATTTTCACTTCCCCGGCAATTATATTATATCACAAATTTGCTCTTTTGTCAAGAGCTTTTACAAAATTTTAATACAAAATCACTTATGAATGTTGTGGAAATAATCTCCAATAGTACCCTTTTCTTCGCCAGACAAATTGCTGTTAGAATTCATTGAATCCTGCGCATCAGAAAGGCTTCCGCCATATTCGTCCCCGTAATAGGTTGATCCATCAATCACTTGATTAGAAGCCACATCGGAGCCTGCGCCAGCACCATCTCCAGCATCATCATTACCGCCGGAGTTTCCGTTTTGATTTTCTGGACTCTGCGGAGCACCGCCATTTCCCTTACCACCAGGATTTCCTTCGCGTTTTTCTTCTTCTGCAATATCCTCTTCTTCGTCAGACTCAATTTCAACAAATATAGCACTTACGTCTACATCTCCATTTGTCGCCGAATCAACACGAGTGGCATCCACATAACCATCTGTCCATCCAATGAAAACATATCCATCGTCAGCAACCGCTTGAACAATCTTTCCAGACTCTCCTTCGCCAACGGTTTGCTCTAACTCACCATCTACCCTTCCGCCAATGTTGCCTTTAACGCCATAAATTAGATAAAAAATTCCCGAATTTGATTCTGTTTTATTTTCTTGAATCATTGCGACCAGCGATTTGCTCGACAAGGCAGAAGCGGTTGTTGCACCAACTCCGAGTACTAATGTCGCACAGAAGATTGCTACCATCGAAGCGGAAACAGCGATCTTGATGAAAGACGAATTGAAGCTCTTGAGCGCGTTCATCGCGTCTTCTCTCTGGCGGCGCGCGATATAGGAATCGTCATTTTCAAACTGCGTCATGGTCAGGATTCTCTCCTCCAACCCGAGCATATCGACGCGGGAAGCGACCTGACGGCGGGAGTTTTTGAATCTGCAGAAATAGAACAGAGGGGTTGCGATTGCGGTTACCGCCGCAAAGACAAGAATGCAGATCCAGAACAGCTTGATGCCGAAAACCCAGAAAGCAGTAGCGCAGAGAATATCGGCGCTGAACCCCACTGACATACCGCAAAGAGCAGCTTTCAGCCATCCTTCTTTTGCAAGACGGAATTTGTAATTCTTCAGCAAATCCTGCGGCGTTTCGTTCTGACTTACTTTCTTACGCATCTTAAAGTCCTCCTTATATTATTTTTTTGATTATTTTAATTGTTTTGAGAATCCAAAATAGAATGAGTGATGATATATTCTGTTAACATCGCGGAATCTGCCCCGCTAAATTGAATAGGAACAGGCTGATTTTCAACGTAATATCGATAAATATTAGAATTATATCCCGTAAGGGAGGCGGACGTAAAGTTTCCGCTATCTTTTATATCGCATATCAACACACTGTCTGTTTGAGATGTTGTAAACGAAGATGATTCGTATATTTCAAGTCCAGAAACTCCCATAAACATATTTTCAAAAGAATCGGTTGCAGATTCAACGATCATTATTTCTGGAACTCTATTTAAATTGGCATCTCCATTAAACATTTCAAAACAAGCTCTGCTACTAAAAGATCTCCCATTAATTTGCGGAGGCGTTGTTAACTGCTCGCACCCCATAAACATTTGCTCATAGGCTGAATCTATTACTTTTCTTGCAGGAAGTTCCGGCGAGAACGTTAACGACGTACACCCCTGAAACATTTTGTAATAACAATGGTCACTCACTTCTATTGACGGAAGTCTTGGAGCCGAAACAAGGCTTGTTTGATTCAAAAACATATTCGCAAAACAATATGGCTCGGTTATAATATCTGGAGGATATTGATAATCCAATAATGTGGTTATATCACCGGCACAAAACACGGCCGTTGTATCAGTAATCGTCCACGGGGTTGAATTTTCTCCTGTAATAACAGAATTTCCAAGTCCTCGGAATAAAATGTAATTAATAACATCAGTGGCTTCAGATTCCGGTAGCACCGTAGAAGAAGCTATGGACGTTCCAGAAGCTTCAATATCAGTCCACGTTTTTCCCAAATCAATAGAATAAGAAAGACTACTAACGTTTCCGTCATAATTTGGAGTAACGGAAAACGCGCCATCATAAGAATAAAACGAGATACATCCAACGGGGTTTAAGACATCTGATATCCCGCCACCGCTGCTACTTCCACTGGCGCCAGCAGGACCTCTTTCTCCGGTTGGTCCCATTTCTCCTCTTTCTCCAGTGGGACCAACAGCACCTCTTGGACCTGTTGGACCAACAGATCCATCTGCTCCATTTGCTCCAGCAGGTCCAGTTGGACCTTTCTGCCCAACAATTAAACCATCTGCAACTAAAATTTGAAGAGCAAGTTTTGCGTCGCTCGTAACAACAACCGTTCCGTTGTTTGAAACTGTATATTTGGCGTGTACTCCTTCGTAAGGCATTCCATCAGACAATCTCATCTGAACAAGAACGTCCTTTGTAGGAGTCCAGCCTCCGTCAGCAGCGGTTTTGGTATGCGTGTATGGACCAGTTCCAGTCCAACTCGTTGTAGTAATATCGTAAGAATGAATATTATAACCAGCATAATCCGTTCCGGCGATTTGACCAAACTGTAGCGCGACCGTCTGTCCATTTTGCTTCGTAAACACAACCGTTCCAGTAGGACCGGTAGAAGCATCAACGAATGCATTTTCGTTTAGAGGACCGGTTGGTCCATTTGCTCCCGTAGGACCTGTTGGACCGGTAGGTCCGGTTAAACCAGTGGGTCCAACTGCCCCAGTATCACCCGTCGCCCCAGTCTGTCCGGTAGGGCCGACCGACCCTGTTTCGCCTTTAGGACCTTGAATTCCCTGTTCTCCCTTTTCACCAGTAGGACCAACTGTGCCTGTAGCGCCGGTAGGGCCAACAGTTCCTGTTTGACCAGTCGGACCGACAGGTCCTGTATCGCCTTTATCGCCCTTTTCACCCTTTTCTCCTGTAGGACCAATAGCACCAGTATCACCTTTTACTCCAGCAACAAGTCCATCAGCCACGAGAATTTGTAAATCGACTTTGGTATCGGAAATAATTGTAACATCGCCGTTGTTTGCGACTTTATACTGCGTATGAATCCCTTCGTAAGGTGAATTATCGTCGAGACGAATTTGCACCAACAAATCCTGTGTGGCTACCCATCCGCCATCAGTCGCAGATTTTGTATACGTGTAAGGAGCTTGTGTCCCGCTCCAATCAGCTTGTGCGATTTTGTAGGAGTGAATGTTATATCCTGCAATTGAACTTCCTTCGATCTGCGCAAATTGTAAAACCACTGTCTGACCGTTATCTTTAGTAAATACGACAGTTCCAGTTGGATTTACGACCGCATTCACGAAAGCATCTTTATTTAACGGACCAGTTGGTCCAAGAGAACCAGTCGGGCCAGTAGGGCCAAGAGCGCCTTCTTTACCAGTTGGTCCGATTGGACCTGTCTGTCCTGTTGGACCAACAGCTCCCGTGTCACCCTTTGCTCCAGCTTCGCCAGTTGGACCAACAGAACCAGTAGGTCCAAGAGCCCCGGTTGCTCCGGTAGGTCCAACAAGACCTTGCGGACCAGTAGCGCCAACCTCTCCTTTAGGTCCAGCAACAAGTCCGTCCGCAACGAGAACTTGCAATTTTAGCTTCGAATCGGCAGAAACAGTGACTGCGCCATCTGCGGAAACAGTATACTTTGCGTGTACTCCCTCAAATGGAGTTTCATCAAGAAGCCGCATTTGGACGAGAAGATTTTGTGTCGCAACCCAATTTCCATCTGCCGCCGTTTTTGTATGTGTATACGGCGCCACATTCCCAACCCAATCATTTTCAGATATCGTATAGGAATGAATGTTATAACCAGCCACTGCTGTTTCATCGAAATAAGCAAGATTAAGGTTAACCTGCTGTCCGTTCTGTTTCGTAAATGTTACGACGCCAGTGGAACCAATCGTTGCTTCGACAAAAGCATCTTCGTCCATTGGACCGGTTGGACCAATCGCGCCAGTTTCTCCTGTAGGTCCAATTGCTCCGGTTGGACCAGTAGGACCGGTATTTCCCATATGATCAATTTGTTCTTGAAGATTCGCGTCTAAATCCTCATATCCGATCAAATCGGTAATCGCGTATTCATATGTTTCGTCTGGATTTGTTGGAATATCCGCTTCTGCAAGATATTCAATTTTTGACAATACTTGATTTGTCTCGATTGTTCCAATTTTCGCATAATCAGGAAGAGAAATGTTGCCACTAACTTGCGTATAGGTTATTCCGTTAACAGTTACTTTCGTTGTTAGGCCGGGATCTCCCTTTTCTCCTTTTTCTCCTGTCGGTCCAGTCGGCCCAACAGAACCATCTTTTCCAGTTGCACCAGTAGGACCTGTGGGACCAACTTCTCCTTGAGCTCCCTGCGGGCCGGGAGGGCCTTGAATTCCACCAGAAACTCCGCCACCAGAACCACCTTGATAATTTTGTAGAGCATTATCTATAAGGTTTTGAACTGACTTTTCAGAAATTCCAGCATCTTCTTGCTTTGGGCGAAATTTTGCGACAACAAATGAATCCGACAATCTATTATGGATTTTATATAACAGCGCGTTATCTCCGCGCTTGAAGTTATACCGAGATTCATTGATTATGTTTTTGAGTATTGTTTGTTTATCCGGTAAAACGAAAACATTGAGAGTTCCGTCTTCATTGACACTCTCAATTTCGCAAACAGCATCTGTCGAACGATCTCTAATTTGCTGTTCAATTATATCTCTTGTTACACTTAAAAAATCTTTTGCGTCGATCATATTGTTCGCAATCCCTCCTTTCTTTTATTGAATTCTATAAATGAAAAAAACAGGGGTGGTTAAACGAACAGAATAGATATGAAGTATGTCTATAATAATATAGTTCTCTATAACATAATAATAATTATAATAAATATTGTTATATACTAATTATCTTATAT
>ERZ1026864.28-NODE-28-length-118785-cov-12.058385_pt1 | contig 118785 bp, 159 predicted proteins | sample MGYA00380162_ERZ1026864 | MGnify/ENA primary metagenome ERZ1026864 (study PRJEB33269, sample SAMEA4719798) | human gut metagenome | biome: human-associated habitat; feature: organic feature; material: feces | place: Cameroon | collected 2013-10 ... | reverse complement strand
TTTAAGCTTTGAACTTTCAACCTTTAACCTTTAATCGTAAACTTTAAGCTTTCCGTACATCATCCATAATTGAGCGATATAGCGCTCGATGTTTTTGGATATCGGATTCGAACCGATGTAACAACCTTTATATGGTTGCGTCTTAACCTCTTGACTAATCCTAAAACCAAGTATTGTTCTTTAAAATATTAGAACACTTGCATTATGACGGCGTATCAGGCCACCTTTTATAAGTGACGACTTGCTTTTTATTATTTTGATTTCGCCAAAAACAGTGCTGTCACCAGCAAAAAGCGAACAATCACAGTTTGTTGTTTTCGATAGACAGTGAATACAATGTGCTTTCTGAGAGATCAGTATTCGATGGTGATCTCTGTGATTGCATTGGAAGCAGACAGGACTGCATCGACCTCGGCCTTAAACTTATCGATCTTGGCGGCGAGTTCATCCTTAGCCTTCTTGATGTCAATGCCATCGATCAGAACCATAGTTTCGCGCTCAATATAGCTGTCACGTGCGTCTCGAATAGCCTCAGGGTCCATGTTGCTCTTTTCAGAAGCAGATGCAAGACCCTTAGTGTAATCATCCGCACGATCACTCAGACGGGCATTGGTCGTTTCGATCGTGGCAATGGCGCTGGAATACTGACGCTCCATCATAGCGAGCAGCTCACGCTTGAACTCGATACCGTGCTGATTCATATAGATAGCCTCCGCAACAGTATAGACAACACCATCAATGGTCACATGAGTCTCTGCATTGGACTTTGAGATCGCACGCTTGATCGCATCGTGACGAGCAATTAAATCCTTGATGGAGTCCAGAGAACTCTGTGCGTCCTTCTTGTAATCCTCGATGGGCACACCGTTCAGCTTTTTCATGCTCTGCTTGGCTGCTGCACAGAACTTTGCTCCAGAAATCGTCTTAATGATCCGATTTTCCAGAACCTTCAGCTCGGCCAGACCACGATGGATTGTCATAGTTTCAGTAGTCATAATTATTCTCCTTTGTAATACATAATCTTTGATGCGGTTACCCGCTGTTCTAATGGTGCTGGAGACAGGGCTTGAACCTGCAACCTGAAAATTACAAATTTCCTGCGCTACCATTGCGCCACTCCAGCATATAAAGGTGGATTCACTCCACCGATTGACTAGATCAAACAGACGTTTTTCTGCCGCCCGATCTTTTTCCTACTGTAAGGAATCCATATAAGAAGCGAGTTCGCTCTGATATGTAAGCACCTGTTGATGCGTCTGGTTGGTGTACCGACCCTTCCTCAGGTACTGTTTGTACTTCCCTGCCCCGATCTGGTAGCGAAGAAGCGCCGCAGAATCGTTACCGGTGTACTGTTTGTGATACGCCAGCAGCTGAACACCACATCTGATGCCCGTTCTATCATCCAGCAATTCAGACATGGATCGAACGCCAAGCGTCTTGTTGAGATAATCGAAGTTGACCTCGTTGACCTGCATCAGACCGTAATCGACTGTGCCGTTTGAATTCACGTGAGTCAGGCCGCTTTGGAACCTGCTTTCGTTATAGATCACACCGAGCGCCAACGAATAATCGACATTGTATTCGTCACATACAGACTGCGTATACGACTTGAGTTCATCGCTCCAGCCCTGGTATGTCTCGACCGGACCAGCTGCTTCCCCGCCGAGTAGATTTGTCAGCAGATAAACGCCGGTTACAACAATGGCTGCAATCGTCTTTCTCATTTCAATCACCTCCTATTCTCTATAATGACAGTGTAAAGTGTGAATGGTAAAGGAAAAATTCAGGGGCTGGTCAGGCCCCTTCATTTTTATATTTTTCTTGCTTTCTCGCGCATTATTTGATACTTTCGGAATGTAAGCGGCGTATCATATTGGTTCTGTCTGAATTTTTCCGCGACATATTCGATACCATACTCATGCTCTTCCGACATGATCTCATAGAATTCGCGCAGGTTTTTGATGGTGCTTGTTTTAACAAGGATGTTTTTATAGTTAGATGTTGGCGGAAGCCCCTCAACAATTTTCTTCTCTCTTCGATACAGGTCTTTGAAGTATCCAATTGGCACAGGGTTATCATTGGAACTCTCTCTGCTTGTACGAATAAGATATGGACCATCGCCGAGATTCATTTCTAACTTCCCAAGTTGTCCCTTTGCGTGGTTTTTGAGATAGGTGGTCGTGTTTTTGGCTTTACAGATGATCGACCATGCGATATCGTGATCGATATATTTCCCGCAGACGGTTCTCGTGTCTACATCAACGTCTTTTCTTTTGATGACGCGAATCTCTTCGGACTGGAATCCATAATACAGCAGACACATGATTGCGCCTGTCATAATCGCCCCTTCTTCCGAGAACACAGAAACGACGTAGGTGAAGAAATCATCTTCTGATGGAAACACATAGTTTTCAGCCAATTCATCGGTACTCTTGTTTGCAATGGCTTCCAGCTGGTTCTTTACACGCTCAGAGCGGAAGGTGGAACTGGTGTCTTTCTTTTTCCATCCGGACATTTCCATGTCAAAGAACGGATGCTGATAGTACCGCTGCGTTGAGAGCAAACCCTCATCTCTGCACCACATAATATACTGCTTGAAAATAGACAACACAAAGATGCTGTAGTTTTCATTCAGTTCGGAAATCCACCTTGAGAATAGATCATTTATAAATTCTTCGTCTTTGTCAGACTCGATCTCATAAAAGTCTTTCTCATACTTCTGTTCGAACGCGGCAAGCTTATGAAAAATGCTGCGAACCTTGTTATACCTGTTCTTACTCTTAGCAAGAATGATATATTCGCCAGCGGAATCCTTAGCTGGATCTCCGTTGGAATCTTTTTCGCACATTTTATCCAGAATAAATCTGGTCTTGAGCTCTTCATTATAATATTCCGCACTCTGTCTCATCGTTTGATATCTCCTTACACAGTGGGTCGGTATATGAACTATTAGATTCATTGTACACTATGTAAGAAGATTTTGCAAACAGAATCGTAGATTTTATGATGCAGAGACCAGATTTGTACTGAATGCCGCCGCAAGCATCGGACACTGGATCACCATGGCGTTCGCTGCGCGCTGCCAGTTCTTATCAGAGAACGTTCCGATTGGTTCGCTCAGCTGAGAGTTCAGCAGCGTATCGCGGCCTTCGATCACAAGAGTGGATTCATGTGGTAAGCCATCGACTTCACCTACACCAAAATCAACATGGACCGGATTGCGGCTGTTCCAGCGCTTTGTGGTGAAGGGAATCACCTCACACTGGCCAGAGTTTTTGTTGTAGACGTTGTTGCTGACGATCAGATAGGGATGAACGCCATAATATTTATGGACAGTTTTTCCTTCCTGCTTGACATCAGCGACATAACCGAGACGGATCTCGCCGATTTTGGGGACACTTGAGCCAGCCTTAAACATATTATGACCTCCTTGCTGACCATCTGTTTTACTTTGTGTCCTTATTATACCATATTCATTCACACTTTACAATACCAATTTAGAAATTTTTTAAAAAAAGTGTGATTGGTTCCTCTGTGCAATCGGACGATATAATAAGATTCTCCGACTTTTTCCCCCTCTCAACTTCACAAGAGAACACGTTGCCTGTAATGTTGCAGCAGCAACAAAGAATGTCTGACCCGGGATCAAACTGGTATTCGATACTGATGTAGCTGTACCGCTTACCTTTTCTCAGTGCAACGCAGGATGACTTGGCTTTGATCATACAGACATTTTCTTCATTCCGGCTGCCCCAGAACTCGATGATGTCATATGATCGGATATATTCGTACATTTCCTGGGCAGTATATGTGACCCGCATTTTGCCCTCCAAACAACTAAAAGATGTCCTATTTTTCTAACCAAATTCAGTTCGGTTGTTATTTTACCATAAAGCATGGTGCGTTTCAACCCAAAATGACAACTTTTAATTGTTTAGAACCATTGTACGTAGACTTCTTCTCACCTCCATTGCATTTTCATACTGTTCGATTGCTTCTTCTAAACTTTCTTCTAAATCAGTTAATGCCTCCTCCTCTTCTTCCCATTTGTCATGGGACGCTCCGTCGGAATCAGGCTCCGCTCTTAATTTTGAATGATTTCTTTCTACAGCTGCTAAAACTGACTTTAAAGCGTCATAAACCCTCATAATTTTCTCATCCACTCCCTAGACCGCTGATTCTGTCTTTCATAAAAAGTAACACCAGTTACATCATTTACGACTACGTCGTCATACGGAATGCCCTTTTCATTCAAATGGGCGATAAACCAGCGTTTTTTACAATAACAATACGGAGTTTTATATGGATTTCCATATTCGCTGGCAGGCTTACCACAGGCATTATATACGTCACCACACATACTCCACCACTCTTTGCGGACACGATCTCGCATCCGAAGAACATCTGGTGTACCGTGATAACCATGTGCTTCACCAAATTCATAATCAGCTTTCTTTCGGCTTACATTTTGATCGACACTGACCGCGCCAGAAGCACCCAGCCCTAGTAGGCCCAAAACAAACGAAAGTGCTCCACTCATAATAAATCACTCCTTAAACAAAAACATCATCCCGGACCTTCGGTATATAACACCGAGTTTCCAGGCGAACGATTTCAGACTGCACCCTTCCGGTGCCCCAGTCATCCAGATTGAACTTCAGCACCATTTCGATCAAACTCATCGCGTCTTTGCACTCGCGACGGATCTTACGCGCCTTTTTCAGTTCGTTCTCCAGAAAGCAGCGCTGGACCGCATTTGCTTTGACGAGCTCAATGGCGTGCTCCAAATCATCGATCTCATCGGTTGCCCGAGTCAGATCTGAATAAAGATTTGCATACATCGGCTTCAAGCTGCTGAGAGTTTTATCGACAATTTTGAGACTCTTTTTAAAATCGGCCATCCACTCAGAATCCTCGATAGGATAAGACACAGGGTCGAACCGCTTTCGTTCTGGCTGCGCCGGAGCGACCAGCTCTTTTAATTGTGCCGGTGCTTCTTTGACTTCGATTTTCTTTGGGAGATACCCGTCTTCCTTATATGTACGCGGCAGACAATTCAACACGTTCCAGGCTTTGCTTTCCGCATCATACTGTGAAGCCAAGCTTGAATCGTATGTCGTTGTGAATTTGCCATTCGGCTTTTTTGTGATATAGGTGTGTCCGTTGGTGAGAACATACGCCATTCATATCATCCCTTCCTACATTATTATAATAGGGGCCTGTAAAAACCCTTAATGTTCTTTCAAAACAACGGACTGGCCGCGACCCATGACCCAGCAGTTCTTGCCGGCATAAGCACAATCCTCGCAATGGCCAGAACACTCGCTGGCAGTAGCAGGAGCATCACAGGTGCCATCCTTAAAAGAGACATAGGCGACCGGTAGATTGTAGGGATTGTTCATATTATAATGGGGCCAAGAAGAAAAAAGAATATGTAAATTACTGGGAATCGTACCGCCCTTATCCAGAAACGCATTGACGAGATCATATTTCTTGGTGAATGCGAGGAACTGGGTGCGAGGCAGCCTAGTTGCGATGCGGCACATCATATCGAAATACCGTTCATCCACGATGTCCCCGCTGACATGCCACCGAAAATAAAAAGACCCATAAGCGGCTGCAGCTGCCTGCATTTCAAAGCCGTCAGGGTCTGTTAACCACAGATTCAAGTTGTTGTCATAGGCATTTCGCACTGTGGTTCGCCAGTCGAAGTGACCGACATAGCACGTCTTTGCACACGGAACGCCTGGAGCACAGGTTTTGATACGGGGCATCGAGATCGACTTGATACTCCCCATCTTGCTGTTTGCGTTCGACACTGACAGCTTTAACATATTCAATTTTTCACACCCTCATCCGTGGAGGGTACACTCCTTCCCTATTATAATACTACAAGACCAGTCCTATAAATCGGACATCAATTCATTTTTAGCGCCATTCGATTGATAGTCATAACTAACTCGTTGACGCTGTTTCTATCGATAGTATCCGGCAATGCCGTATTGGCCTTATCATACTGCAGGCGCTTTTCATATTCCTTATGGAAATCCTTCACGTCATGCTTGATATAGCCATTGGCCGCTTGGAACTCGCCGTTTCGAGCCATCATCAACAGATCGTGATTCTCTGCCCGGTTCGTAATGATCTCGCCCTTCTCCAGGATATCGAACACCATGAGATAGAGACGGATCATATTCATAATCGTCTTGTTCATGTGCTTCTTCGTGATAAAATCCTCTTGATGTTGGTTGCACCATTCGCCCAAAGTGATTGCCCGCTTGAATAGCTTGTCCGCAAAGCCGCCGAACGAATAGACGACCCGCTTAGACAAGAACAGATTTTTATTTTCCATCAGGAGCTTTGTAGCCGGGTGGTAACTGATAACCAAATCGTCCGCATTGCCCAGCTGTTCCAACATATTCGGGTTGCCACTACACAGGAGCTTGACTGCCTTATTGAAACTGAACACAGTCGTATCGGTGGCTTCATCGACCCAATGATCGAATTCGTCCATGCCAAGCAGCTCGCTTTCTGTGTTAAGCGCGACACCACGGATATCTACATCAGAACCTTCAACATTCGTTCCGTAGGCGTGGCTGCCACCAATGGTCAAGAACATCAACTGGCCGTTCAAATGCGGATTCGTGCGCAGAAAATCATACGGTTTGCTTGCGATGATCGTTTGTAATTCTTCTCGTGTCATATTTTCACATCCTTATAATCCAGTTTGGAGCGTAGCGAATTCAATCGGCTCACCGGTTTTCTTGTCAATACCCTTGCCCACAACTCTGACGATGTATGCCGGCCAACGCTCTTGTTCGTTCTTACCAATTGAGATATAGACCGTTCCTTTGAAATTGTCGATCCAAGTCGTTGTCCACTCTTTCTTCTTGTGGTAATCAAAGTCTGGGTTGTACTTGAGGACAGAATTCAAATCAGCGACACATACCATACCGCCATCCGCACAGAACTTACCAAGAATTTTTGGTTCTCCATTTTCATCTTTATTGATGGCATCAAACGTATGGCAACTCCAATCACCATAAAATGTCTGAGAACTGATTCCATGAATACCATACTTTTCAAGGTCAGAATCATCGAAGTTATCATCATCTTTCCGGCGCAGATAACACGGGTCTGTGATAATGATATCGCCATCAAACTCCATCACTTTGTCCTCGGCTTCGTCATATGGGGCATGGTTATAATCGATGAGATAGTAGAAATACATATTCGCCATCTTGTGGAGTTTTTCAAACGACTTGCAAATCTCATCGCCGCGCTCTTCGGCTTCCTTTTTACCGAGATGAATTCCAACGTCGAATCGAATTCTGGACTCTTCTGTCTGATACGACAGTTCAAAAACGTCAACACTGAGAGGTTTCTCATTCAGTTTGATTTGAGCTGCAAACAGCCGAATCACACGGTCACAGTCGTTATATTCGATGAGAGTTTTTCTGTATTCCTCTGGGATTTCATTCCAGGCATCGATCAAATCTTGCGGATAGTTTTTAAACTGGTCGAGATACTCTTTGTTTTTTCTCTCTACCCATTCGTGTGTCATAATTTCACCTCACTCATCCATCAATACTTTCCCAGATTTCACCCTGATAGCGATGATAACGATAGCCATCAGTAAACGTCTTGATCATATATGTAAGATCATCGAACGAGAATTCGCCAGGATCGATCTTGAGCTCCGGGATGCTGTCAAAATCAATATCGCAATCCTCTCCCAGTTCATCCCGCAGAGATTCGTCCGAATCATACCACCAGAAAACCGAGTTGCAAATCGTTTCGTTATCAAAATCAATGATCAGATCGCCCTCAGACCAGCATGTTTGCTTCCCCATTACCTGCTCAGAGATTGCGACAAGACCATCGTTGCGGGAACCATCGTCCTTAAACTCAACGTTCGGGAAACGCTTATTGAACTCCGGTTTATCTTCAAAATCAATACATCCACCATTGGACTCCATGAAACGAACGATATTCAGGATCAACTCGTCCTTTGACGTAGTGTTTTCCCATTTGACATTCTTAAGGATTTTCTGAGCTTCGTCCAGTGCGCTGGTTGTATATGCAGACCAGTGATAATAGATCGTGGCGATATCTTCGTCAAACGCATGGACCGTAATAACCAACCGCTGTCCCATTATTTCAACTCTCCTTTTTCATACAGTCTCTTTTTATATTCCTTTGACCTTCGATGTGCTTCCCGCATTGTTTCTGCATCCGGGCGATAGTACATCCAGTGCGTTCTGTTGTATTCGTCGTTCTTTCGTTTTGCCCGTTGATCGACAATGAGCGAAATCGTTTTGTGCGAGACGTTATATTCCCGCGCCAGACCACGGAGTGAGTATTCGCCAGTTTCAAACTTACGGGCGACTTCTTCCTTTTTGGCCTTGGTCAACTTTACCCGGCGATCCTGAGTTTCTGATAACCGACAGGTTTGCCACTTGCTTGCCAATCAATCATCCTCCGATTCTGCGAACGCTGATTCAAACTCATCCTCATAGCTTTCGAGCTCCCCGTTATCATACTTTGCCAGAGCCTGCTGCATTGCATCGTCTGTATCTTTTGCATCCTTGATATGTACTTCATAATAGCGATTTGCCGTAATATATACTGTGTATCCCATCTCGCCATCTCCTTTTAACAGTGACAGAGCAGCCACAAAAGCAGCTCATCATGCTTGAACCAGCCCGCCGGGAACCCGCGCCAGTTGTTTTTATCCGTCCAGCTCCTGGATTTCGTCTGGCCGATCTGCTGAAGTTCTACAGAAAGGCGTGCCATGAATTCCTTGCAGTCCGCTTTGTTCTTCATCGCTGTCTGCATCACAAGATTATCCTGCGGCTTTCCGTTAACGATTTCACAGATTGCACATGGACAGTTGTGACAATTCTTTTCGGCGCACATCAAACAGGGTGACATTATGATTCCTCCTTATACACCATCAATGTGGCTGGCCATCATATCAGCGGTATGTGTCCACAGTACATTGGGATACTTTGCAATTGCATTGTTGTAATACTTCCACTCATTTGTGTCGGTTTCATACGCACCCATGTGCCAGCGGATACACGTGACCTCTTCCTCGGTTAGTGTGATGATGCTCGCCAGCATACAGATCGACTTCTCACCGTGGTGACTGAAGATGGAATCGGTTCGATAGCTATAATGATACCCTGTCGTCACAAGATCAATCATATAAGTGTTATCAAGCTTGTATTGATCTGCCTTACAGACATCATGTAGAAGTCCGATCAAATATGGAGAACGTGGATTAGCCCATTTCAGACCGAGCTTTTCCGTTAAAGAGACCAGATTCTTGGCCACTGCAATACTATGTTCGGCAAGACCACAAGGATGAGCGCCATGATATTTTGTGGACGCAGGAGCCAACCAAAACTCATGTTCGTTCAGCCATTGAGTGAGCTTGATATAATCATCCCACGCCAGATATTTTTTCAGGTCTTCATAAATCTCGCCCTTGAGTTCGGCCTGCTTCTTTTTGATTTCTTCGTTCATATCCATTCTCCTTTGTAAATTGTTTTGGCGGCGGTTATGTCTACCCTAGTACCGCCAATCACCTAGCATTCGGACATTAGCCGAAAATAATAATCTCTTCCATTGATTACACCTCAAGATCAATATCAAAAGAAGCAGTCCCGTCTTCGTTCTCCCGATAATTCATTTCAGCGAGAGAGTCCATACACTCCTTTAACCTCTTTTGCGTGTTCTCTACATCCGGATGGCTTAGAAGATACCGGAGTCGTTTTGCTCCATCAGCACTCAAAATAATATCTTCATTAACGTAGTGCATTTTATTCCTCGTTCACGATCTCAATCTGGCACATCTTCATAGCTGCCAGTGCATTCTTGTGGGACTCAGGAGTCACACCGGCACAGCAACTTGCATCCACAATGATAGGAACCTCAGGTAGTGCTGCCTTAAGCAGAAGCGCGTTCGAAATGACGCAGATATCCGTGCAGAGGCCGACCAGAGTAATGGAATTGATCTTAAAATCTGCCATTCCTCCAATTGTAGAGAAATGAGAGTCGTATAAATCTTCCATTAGCAATGTCGAACCGAAAGTTCTCTTTTCGTAAATTTTTGCTTGTGGGTCTTTCATTTCCGGCAAAAGATCGTGTTCGATTTCATCAATAAATAACCAGCCCCTCGTATGTTCGATACAATGTTTTACAGGAAGATGTTTGCCTTCCTGAGTTTCGAGGTAGTTGTCATAATGCGTATCCTGCGTATACAGAATTTCACCCTTCCAGTTCTTGATCTTCTCAACGACCTTCGGCACAATGGCCTGCGCTTCAGGAGTACCCAGCGGACCGGTGACAAAATCGTTCTGCATATCGACAACGATCAGAACATCAACTTTTTCCTTTTCCATTTTGAATCCTCCTTGATTAGAACAACCAATTAAACAAGGTCGGGTCATACGTAGGCATCGGCAAATCCTTAAACAAATTTGCCTCGTGCATCCGATCAATCTTGGCAGCCGTAGCGGTGTCACCGCCGAAATCACCAGTACGAATATATTTATCAAGAAAATCATAGGTGAAGCCGAAATTATCCTCGTCGGTCTTTCCAGTCAGTCCATCTTCCGGCGCTTTCTCGATGAACTTTTCAGGAAGACCCAACTCACGACCAACGGCTTTTACCTCAGTGACAGTCAGCTTACTGAGAGGACTGAACTGACCAAATCCATCCCCTCCCACAGTTTGCCATCCGACGAAATTTTCTGAAGCGTTGCAAGTGTTAGCCACTCGCCCATTCATACTCTGAGACACCATGAACAGAGTCGCCATACGGATTCGTGCCGGCAGATTCACACGAGCCTGCTTGGAATCGCACAGACCAGCTGCTCGTCCATTGGCCAGCAACGCATTCACGGTTTCAGCGATATTGATCTCGAAGGACTTAATTCCCAGATGGGCGACCAGTTCTCGCGCCACATCGATATCGCTCTGAGCGCCCTGGGGCATCAAAACACCGATTACACGGCCATTGCCCAGCGCTTCACAGCACAAAGCAGCCACGATACTGGAATCCTTGCCACCAGAGATGCCGATCACCGCATTGCAATCAGGACCATTCTTGCGGAAATAGTTCCGAATCCACTCGACGATTTCATCCTTGGTTTTTGCTGCGTCAAATTCATACTTACGCATATTATTTACCCTCCAGTTTCCACAGTTCCACGTCAACGTCTTTAAATGTAAAATCGATAATTTCTTTCACAAGCAGCCATTTTGCGCCGCCACGAACACAGCCGATTCCATACGGCATAGCCACTTTGACTCCTGATGCCTTGGCGATTTTGGCCACTTCTTTGAATGCTTCAAACAGTGCGCCAACAGACGTGTACTGCTTTCCGTCATATCCATAACCGTTCTGACCGAAGCAATTGACGATCCATCGAGAACCTTTTTCATCAACTGGAACCATCTGAGCGACACCCAGCATTCGTTCAGGACAATCCTTGTTGCTTTCGCAGTAAATGTGATATTCCTCGTACACCTTTGGATACCGCTCACGAACTTCTTTGGCAACACCTGACCCCATAACGCCCTGACAATTCACCTGATGACAGATGATCTTAGCGTCAGAATCAAACACATTGCCTTCTTTGATTACAACAGCCATATTTCACCTCCGATTTAGCTCTTTGATTCCAAAATATTGTGCTCCTCGTTGACTGTGCAGATTAAAATTCTCAAGGTCCTGCGTCCATACCATCACGTTCAGATTGTCAAACGCTCCTGCCTTAATCAGCTTCACAGCATCTTTCCGCTCACCTTTCCAGATAAGTCTTTGATTACTCCAAAACTGAAGAATCGGCTTCTCCATCAGAATTCACCTTCCCACAGACGATCGCGAACTTCCTTTAGGCTGTACTCTTTGATCATGGCCCCATTGCGGAACACGGTTTGCAGCAGGTTACCATCCGAATGAGCTGCGTGATCCATCAGGCCGTCGACATAAACCAGCTCGTCGTTTACATCCTTAGTGACATAGCACATACCCTTCAGGCTCTTCTTAAAGTGATCAGTGTCGGTCTTGGGGTCCTTGAAAATCTGAATCTCCTTACCATTGACCACGCCATAAGTTGCCTTGACAGCCATGCCGAACGTATCGCGGGTGAACGGTTTCAACTGACCATTCTGCTCGATGCACTGCATAGAGAAAGAGCCAACGCCAAGGCTGACATTGTTGCAGGCGAAACCGTGTGCTTTGAGTTCGGCATAAATCTTTTCGCAGCGCTGCACAGTGATGGAATCGCCGTACAGAGCCTTCACATGAGGATCGAGCACCTTGTAGCCCTTACTGTTGACTGTGCCGCCGAAGATATCCCACAGATGATAGACCGTCTGCGTGACGATTTCGACCGGGTCGCCAGAGTCGCCACGGATCAGCAGCGTACCATTATGAGCCATGATTTCATCCTTGAGCTGCGGCAGGATATTATCGACCAGATTCCAGTAGTCGTAGGAATCAGACACCATACTGAAGCTCATATTGGGATACAGCTCCGTCAGCGCCCGGCGGATGAAAGTGATCTCGTCGCCATCGACAGCGAAGTTAGAACACATCACACTATGCTCGGTACTGACAGCGCCAAACGCAACGGGCTCTTCTTCGCAATTGCAGCGATACATTTCTTCCAGATACGGAATCGCAGGGACAGTAGCCGTATTCAGAAAACTCAGACACCAACCGGCGCTTGACTTAACTGCCGACTGCATACACTCCTGACCACGGAAACTGAAATCACCCAAAGCACGAGCATGAGGCACGCCATCCTCAACGGTTTCATCGTAATACTTGTCCACAATATCGCGATACAGAGTTCCGACCGTTGCAGAAATCATTGGATGCCACAGCTCAGAACTCATAAAAGATTCGAGGAACTGCGGAACCCATGCGAAATCAGGATGCGTATTGCTCATCTCCAGAAACGGCACATGGATGGGGCAACGAGTACCTTCTGGCAGTGCCTTGATTTCAACAGGAAGATATCCCAGATCATGTAGCGCTGCAATCTTGCTCAGATCGTAAGCATCCTTACCAATGGTCGCATCCAGGACACGCTTGTACTGAGGAACTACAATACACTTTGGTTCGTCGAAGAAATTGTCGTTGAAATATCGTACCAGATAATCCTTGCAGAACGCCTGAATGCCGAACACAACGACTTCATCCACGCCATCCAGTCGGCTCATGCGTGGAGTAAAATAACTGACCAGCTTGGTAGTGCCGGCCGGAAACTGCTTACTGTGGGTTGTCTTGTAGAAATCACACAGCAGCATCGGGTTGATATTGATCATTTCAAATCCTCCAGTCCAATTTCTGACCACATTGTCCGCAATAGTGATCATATTGACCAATTAACGTTGTATTGCACTTTGGGCATCTGTAGCTTTCATACTTTGGATCGATTACAACTTTCTTGCTCTCGATTCGATTGAAGTAATCACTCAGAACATCACTTATCATTGCTTTTTCAGACCAGTATGCATCTCCATATTTGATACTTTTCGTCAAGCGCTGATATGCACTAAGGATTTCACCTTTTGCATACTTCATATTTAGCCCTTCAATAATTCTTTTACAACCTGCCTTCCATCGATTCCAAGGCAGTCTCCATACTTCTTTTGAATTTTTTCGTATTCTTCTCTTGTGCAGTTAATCTTGAAAGACATTTTATCTTTTGACGTATGAATTCGGAATTGAACATAGGAACCATCGTAGTTGCCAGACAGTTCATGATAGAAATCTTCTTTCCACTCTTCGTCAAGAGAGTCATTTAGCATTTCTTCAACGTAGTCGGAAACGTACTCTCTGGTGGTATAAAGATTTTTAATCAGCTGTTCCAAAATCCAATTAAATTCGGCAATCACTTGACGTTTTTCGACATCGTTTTTAACTTCTCGAACTACACTCAGCCTGTAAAATTGATTGTTGGCATTATAGGTCATTGCAACCGGAGCAAGCCGCCAACCAAAATCTCCATCCGTATTAAAATGAATATCTAATGCCCAAACTTCCATATCAGTCCTCGTCCCACTTGTGTTCAAAAACAGTGATCTTATCGTGATGACCGGTAAAGATACTGTCTGTGGTATAGACCATATGAATCAGTTCCGGATCATCAAACAGATGGCCACGCTCAGAATCCAGAATGCTGTTTTCGCAATGGCTGACATACATATCGATATCACCAGCACCCAGTTCCTTCAGCTTCTTGGCCGAATAGAACATGGTACCGCCGTAAGAACAGATATCATCGATCATCAGAACCTTTTCACCAGGCTTCACTTCACCAACAACATCCAGACCGAGAATTTTGCCTGTTGCCCAGTCCCGCTTTTTATCACCATGGATGATATAGGCATTGCACTTGACTCGCTCCAATGCCCAGTGAACAGTTTCCTCATATCGTTTCATTGCGCCGGCATCCGGGAAGTAGATCACATCAGGCTTACTTTCTTCGATTGCCTGACAAATCTCACGAATCGGAGTATGTACTTCGCACCGATCGATCAGTGCGGGGGCCACATCACTGTGAGGGTCAAACACGGTAACGCAGCTGAATCCACATCGATTGATTTCATCTGCGAACCACTTGAGAGTGAACACATCTTCGTCGTGATAGGCGCGGTCCATACGAGCATTCGGGATGTACGGCATAAACAGCTCGATGTCTGCTCCGTTATCCTTTGCGTCTTTTGCGATCATAATGACCGTGGGAAGCTCGGCCATGGATTCAAACGTCCAGACGATGCTGATCACGTTGAGATAATTGATGGTCAGATCCTTCTTGATCAGCGGAGTACCGTCAGGAAAAGAACTGATTTTATAATGATTTGCTTTGACCATATTGAACCTCCTTAGACCATGTAGTGAATGTCTCTTTCACGAGTACGAGAGATGATAACTTTGACCACACCGTTGTCCTTTTCAAAAGCTTCATAGCGATCCTTTTCATCGTCATCGCTCTTGGAATACGGATTGATCACATCAACCTTCTTGCCATCAATGAACTGCTCACCGTTGGCGGAGTTATACTGGATATCCTCGGTGTTGATGTAGCAATCAGGCCAGTAGCCATCCTTCAGCTTGACATCAAAACAGATACGCTGTGCTCCATTGAACATATCAAAACGCTTGGTGCAGGACGCACGGTAACCATCCTTGAAGATAACAGTGAGCTTATAGCTGGTCTCGTTCATGTTGATGATATTCAGATCCTTGATGGCCTCTGCGAATGGAGTGCCCAGATTCAGTTCAAAGGCAATAGACCGCAGGCAGTCATAGTTCAGATCGATCTTGCCAGAAAAATCAACCACAGCAGGGATCTGATCGTAATACTTCTCTTCGAGTTTATCCTTGAGATAGGTTTCGACCTCGTCAGCGCCCGGGTAATCGAAGCGGAAGTGATAGTGGAAGCGGCCGGGACGGTTGACCAGATAATCGTTCAGGCCATTGAGCTGGTTACAGGTGACAACGAACAGCTTTTTACCCGCGCTGGTGCCATCGAACAGACTCAGCATCGTATCCTGCGGGCTTTCATTGTCCCTGGCCTTGAATGTCTTATCAAACTCGTCAAACAGGATCATAACTTCCTGATCGATGGATTCGATGAAATTGGCGATACCGCCGATATAGCGGTTAGCCAGAATGACAGGATAGCCCTGCTTGACGGCCTCGATTGCAATCATCTTAGCGGTCAGAGATTTGCCGATGCCTTTGTTGCCGCTGAGGATGACACCCAGATTGCGATTGAACACTTTGAACGAATTCAGCACTTTGGCAACCTTGCTGCTCTGGACACCATACACCTTTTCGTTGATGACCATATCGGGGCGGCGGGACAGATAGAAACCGGTCATCTCAGAACAATGGATATCATAGGTACCCGCCGGGATCTTGTCATACGCCTTCATATCGTCGCCATACAGGAACAGATTGCTTGCGCTTTCAACAACTTTCATGTTTGATACTTCCCTTCTCAGTTCAGCTCTTCCAGCTTCTTCATCAGATCCTCGATGCCCATGTCTTCCAGCGCCTTATCCTTTTTCTTTGCCACGATCTCCATGATCTTATCGCGCTGTGCCTTCTTCTCGGCGGCAGACACACGCTCCGCTGCCTCAGCCAACTTGACAGACACGATATACCTGACGATATCGATCTTATTGGCCAGATCCTGATCCTCGGCGCTCTTAGTGGCCAGCAGAGAATCCTCGTCAGCGGTCTTCTTCTGACGGTTCAGCATCTTGAAGATGGCATCCAGATCCTCGACCCGCAGACTCCACAGATCCTCTACGGTCATAACGCCCTTGTAGTTAAAGCGATAGCGATTACGGGTTGCGATTTCAAACAGATTCTTTTCCATGATAATTTCCCCTTTCAGATTTATAAAAGCGATTCACAGTAACATTCGTTGCCGATTTGGTCAGAAAACATGTCGTCTGTCCAGTAGCGACCTCTTGCTTTGTATTTTTTACCATCGACCGTATCGACTACTTCTTCGATTTCGATAGTTTGTCCACAAAGCTCTATCATGTCTCCAGTTACAACATCTGAAACCTTCCTCCAATGACCGTCTTCTTTTACACCTGATCGCATATAATAATACTTTCTAAGATCTAAATCCTGACGGACAATAACAACATCGCCTACATGATATTTTGTATCTTGCAACTTGTGCCTCCTTATAACAGAGATTCACAGCAGCACTCTTTTTCGTTCGCCAGACCAACAAACATATCATCTGTCCACAGGATTTTCTGATTCGTTTCTTTGATGATATATCGATTGCGGCGATACTCAAGAATCGTGACAACCGTTCCCTCCAAAGCTTTTCGTGTGCGAATCGTACATTCGTTCACGCAGATCGCATTAGCAAGCGGGAACTGACTCCCAGAGCGCATGTAGTATTCTTCGTTTTCTCGAATTTCATTGATCACTACGACACGATCACCCGGCTTATAATGATAGTCCATCAAATCACCACTTTCAGAACTCGCTCAGTTGCCCCCTGCACCTTAACGATGAAACTGTTATGCTGCGTCTCAGAGAAGCCAACACCGGACAGCTGGTCATCCACGGACTGAACTGCCATCTGAGAACCCAGCGCCTCAAACACACGCTTATGCTGCAGCAGGTCTGCCTTCAGGAATTCATTGTAGAAACCATTGGGCTTTTCCGGATTGACGCAGTCTTTGAGCATGAAGAAGTAGTGACGATTGCCATTGCCGGTCTGTTCGTCCCAGTAGTTCGGAGAGTACATCGCCACAGACACAGGTACAAACTGATTGGAATTCACACCCCAGATCTCGCGGGTACTGGTAGAACTGGGCAGCAGTTCCTTGATAGAGAACTTACCATCCTTCAACGTGACTTTTGCCACGGCGACATTCTGACCACCATGCAGCGGCTTATCGTAGTTGAAAGAGTAGATGTTGCCATCAAACTCGATCTCAGCACGGAAACCAGTTTTACCGCCACGACTAGCGAAGCAATGCACATAGAAGCTGTACTCGCCCTCCTTCATCTTCTTAATGTCAGGCCAGGTGATGTTCTCGACCGCAGCCTTATCCCGCGAAGGATGAGTGATATCCACATCCAGGCGGCCATCAGTATGAGGGTGCCACTTGTTGCCGAAATAGATGTGATTCTTATCGGGTTCAATGCAATGAGCATCTTCATCGTTTTCATCCCATTCACCCGGCATATCGTTCCACTGAATCGAGAAACGCAGCACACCATCCACCTTGCCACCAGCAGCCTTAACGTTTTCGCGAATATCGCTGTCTGCCATATTACCGGTATAAGCCCAGCTGAAACTATTGGACCACTTAAACATGCTTGGCGCACTCTTATCCTGCGGCGCAATCAGAGATACCATGTTCTTCGAGAAGCGATTCTCCATGAACAATTCCAGACCTGCCGCAGTAGGCAGAACTTCTTTGACAAACTTTTCGATGCCGATTTCTTCTGCGCGGCCGAACTTCTTGGGATCAGTACCCAGAGATTTCGCCATTGCCTCAAACGGATTCGCAGCGCCCATCACCCGAGGAGCAGCATCACGGTTACAGAACAGGATGTTGTTGGCGGTGATGTCATCCAGAGTGGCGAACCGACGAGCCAGACTGTTCATATATCCCAGCTCAGTGACGGTTTTCTGTGCATCCTCCAGCATCTTCTTGGTGAAAATCGCCTTAGGACGCTTATAGTTTGCAGGAGCAACCACCTTTTCAAAAGCGGTCACAGCAGCATCCACGTCCATGCCCTCGCTCAGGTTTACCAGCAGAGTACCGATTGCCGTATTGCGAATACGAAGCCGGTTCATCGATGCACCGCCGGGAGCCATCCAGACATAAGCGGGCTTCTTTTCATCGGGCAGACGATCATACACCTGCTTATCGCTCTTGAAGCCACGAACCAAACCCTCGAACTCCTTGCCGCGATACAGGCTGTTCTGAGCAATCAGCTCCAGCACAGTATCCACAGCGTCCATAGTCAGCTCTTCCAGAGAGCGCTTGAACACATTGGCAGAATCACGCCACTCAGCCATCTTGGTGGACACATCATAGGAATTGACAATGAACCGCTGAGGAATCTCGACAGCGAAATGATCCCAGGTGCGAACCGCCTTGTGATCAGCGTCATACTCATAGTTCATCTCTGTGCCGAACTTGCCATCAGAGATCATGTTACGGCTGACGTAATACGGATTCACAACGGCGCAGGTTTTCACATAGGCAGCCAGCGCATCCACAACCGGCTGATAAACATCGGACTTGGTGTCGAAATCCCAGACAGTGACCATCTGACCATCCATGAAAGAAACCAGCTTGCCGATATTCTTCACAAAACGACGGCAGCAGGAGCAATCATACTCACGCCGCTTACGGAAGGTAGGATTCGTGCCAGCCGGGAAGCTGTCCAAATAGAGGTTATATAGCTTGTCCTCGTCGGCATTGGTGATAAACAGAGGTGCGCCATCCTTGACCATCTCATCGAAATGCTTCTGAAGCAGAGTGCGGAATTCTTTGAAGTTTGCCATTGTTTTCATTCTCCTTTTTTGATTACAGTAAACTGTCACAAATGCATTCGGTCGGGCTTTCAAACATCGACTCAGTCCATAGCCATGGGATTTCCCTTAGCGTATAGAAATCATCGTCATCGGAATATCCATTGACTTCATATGTATTGCCGCTATAGTTGACCATACTATCGTTACAATAAAGAGTTCGTTTACCTGCTGAAGGACCATACAGGACGGGATAATCGCGGTCGCCAACCAAATCCGAACGGATCGTTACCAGATCACCCGGCCGATACAATAAACTATCCATCACCATCACATTCACCTCACAACAAAGATTCGCAGCAGCATTCGTTTACCGACATCGGCTCAAACATTTCATCAGACCAGTACAGATGATCAGGGTCATTATCGATTTTGTAATAACCCAGCTCATAAGAAATGATTTTGTGGACTGACCCCTTATATTTTCCGATATTATATACAGTCCCGGGTTCGCGTCCAGCTTTGGGACCGGAACGCATACGATACTGCATGTTTCGATCAATATCGTCGCGAACTTTTACGAGGTCGCCAATTTCGTACAGGTATTTCCCTTCCATAATTCACCTCACAGCAGCGGCGTGCAGATACATTCGTTGGGCGCTGCAAACATCTCGTCCGTCCACCGATCGCACCCGTAATCTTCGTCGATGTAATAGCGGCCATTTCGCTTGCCGGCAATATGAACCACAGTGCCAAGACGCTGCGCCTGAGAATAAGTAAGGGTGGCACTGACATCATTTGCTCGGTAACCGGAACGCATATAATACTGAACACCGCGCTCCAAATCAGGCCGAACAAACACTTCCTCTCCGTTTTTGTACTGATAATATCTTGACATCGCTCTACTTCCTCCATTCCATTACAGCAGTGAATCGCAAACGCACTCGTCCACGACAAGCGGCTCAAACATCTCGTCAGTCCAGATGCAGCCATCGATTCCTTGTGCTTTGTAAACACCACGATCTTGTACGATTTCCTGAATGACAATCTCTTGTCCTGCGTATTTTTTCATCCAAGAAAGAACCAGCCAGCACTGACCTTTATTTTTGCCAGACAACATTTTATAGTCTTCATATTCAAAGAGCTCAGGTTTAACGCGGACTCTGTCGCCAGGGTGATACATGTAATCAGTCATTCTGTTCCTCCATCATCAAACCAGTCCGACACACGATCAGACATTTCGTCCATCTTATCCTGGTCTGCCTTGACGTAATGCATCGTGACACGCTGGCTGCTATGCTTAAACTTTTCTTGAAGCATCTCGATCGTTTGCCCAGATGTACCAGCCTTTTTCGCTGTCTGAAGTGCAGCCATTGCATAGGTTTTGCGCATGGTATGAGTGGACAGGTCGATATCCAGCTCACACGCCTTCCCTGCTTCTTTCAAGATCCTATAGAATCCGCGCACTGTCAGAGGACCACCCTTGCGACTGCGAAACAGATAATCAGATTGACTGATCTCGAAATCCTGTTCATCGAAATAATCTTCCAGAATGTCGGCGGCCATCTTGGGAATCTTGCACACATTGCGCTTGCGGGTTTTTTCTTCGATCAGTTCAACATGCTCTTTTACACTGCCGTCCTGCTCATAAACATCGGCAGTTTTCAAACTGAGAAGGTCTCCACAGCGAATGCCCAGACTGCACCCGAACACGAAAATCGCCTTATTACGTAGACGAAACTTTGGATCGCCGTTGGAAGCGAGATAATTCGCCAGTTTCTGGAAATCCTCTTTGGAGCGAATCGGATCAGCAGGCGAAGGTTTGATGCGGCCATCCTTTGTATAAAGGCTGTTGGTTGGCTTTGTCTTGTGCTTTTTCTTGCGAGCGGCAGCCACGATGTCCCAAATCATTTCCTTCAGCTCGGCTTCGCTCATGGTGATGTGAGCTTCGGAACCAGGCTGTTGCGGGAACTGAACTACGCGCTCCTTACGCTCACGTGCCGGTTCTGCCATTGATCTTCATCCTTTCTATGTAAATCAATACCTGTGTTGATGTTTTGCTCTATAACGCAGGTTATAGGTGTACAGCTCATTGTCGAAATAATTGATCATGCGACATTTCTCTTTGTACTGGTGCTGCTGTGTCAGCTCGATTTCGACATACTGCTGGCGCTCCTGACAGTGATCGTGGCACCCGGGATAACGCTTGGGAGCCACACAATAATGGCAGGGATTCTGCATCTTCAAATCATTCCAATCATAGTAAACTTTCGCAAACACAAGCAGTGCTGTATTTGTCCTGTGCTTGGAACATCTGATCCGTCCAGGCATATGCACTACCGTCTTCTTCGATGAAGTATTGACCATCAAGATGCATTGCGATGTGAACGGTTTTACCTTCTAGCTCTTTCATTTCGTCGACAACAGTGTTGTATGTATTAGGATTGTGGCCGGACATCATAAAGTAGCTGCAATTCTTTCTGAGATCTCGCTTTACAACCACTGCGTCGCCAACATCGTATCTGTATTTCATGGCCCACCTCACAGAAGGCTATCACAGCAACACTCATTGATTGGAATGAACATATCGTCGGTCCAGCCATAACCAGACTCTTCCAGAGTGTATCCAGCTCCTCCATCGCGAGGACCATGAATCGTAAGAACCTTTCCAGCTTGACCTACCATTTGGTCGACAACATTGTAGGTATACTCTCCATTGTAGCGGCCTGATCTCATACGATAAACTTCACGACAGCTCAGATCCGGGCGAATCATTACTTTATCGCCGGGCTTATACATCAGTTCCATATTTCTACCTCATTTTCTTTTTATCAAAATCACTTTCTAAATCCGATGCTCTGGAAACGGGAGGACGCACGATCAGGGACTTCAGTCACGCGACCTGGCGCGTGACTTTCGTCCCGGATCGAAGGACGAGTGTTTCTTGACAAGGATTTGGGTGAGGCCAGCTGCACGATCAGGTCCCATGGTGAAGTGCAGCGGCCGATTGCCGGGGTATTCTTCTTAACATCCGCCTTTGGCGCAATGCTCGCTTTTTCAAACGATATACAAAGTGATTTTTTGTTTACTGATTACTGATCGGGCTCATCAAATTCGATTTGCTCGCCCATAGATGCCGCCGTTTCACAGACTTCATCAAACAGGACATCTCTGCCGGCTTCCAACATTGCCTGGTGAATGCGCGGCTCTGCGGCGGCCACAATGGTATCGCAGAAATTAGTATCGTCTGTATTGATCGACTTCAGATTCAGACTTTCCACGATCTCTTTGACATCCTCAGGCCCCCAGAACACAAGAGCCCGCCGGTCCTCTTCGTAGACCACCTCTGTTTCAATGCCCGTGGAATAGTAGATCATATCCGCGACATTTTCGAGCTCCTTCGCTGGGACCTTCCCATCCCTGCACATAATTTCAATCATAGATCACAACTCCTTTCATCTTTATGCAACAATGCCCTCCTTGGGACGAAGATCCTCTTTGAGCATCGCAATGATATCGGTGCCAAACTTCGCATTGTAGCGACGAATCAATTCATCGATCACTTCAGGCTCGACCATGTGATAGTAGTTGAGCTTGCCATTGAACTTTTGCAGATCTTCCAGCTCCCAGGTTCTGCCGTGCTGCTTTGCATCGATATAATTCGTCAAGGCTGAACGGAACATTTTGAGATTGCGCCAGCCGACCGTGATCTGATTGTCTTTATTCCACATCAGACCGAGGCACCAGTTCTTGCTGGAGTGCCGGTTTCCATAGTGCGTTTTTGTTTCGTTCAGCGTGAACGGTGCATGGAAAAAATTCAACGTATCAATGATGAGCTGCTGAATCTCCATCGGATCGAAGTGATGATAGCAGCTGATGAGGATATCGTCTGCATACCGGGTGAAAGTGAACTCGCGCTCAATGCCGTCCTTTGCCTTGTAGCCATAACACAGCTTGCACGTGATACAGTGATCAAACGGAATCATCATCACATTGGTGAGCCAAGGACTGATGGGAGTTCCCTGCGGCAGGCTGTTGCGAAGGAAGCACAGATTAACCGCCTTTGCCAGTTCATCCCGACCCCGGGCATCCTGCATGATCAAAGCGAACGGATAGATCACACTCATCACGCCGAGCAGATAATCCGGTGTCGTGCTGGGGAAGAAACCGTGGAAGTCGAACTTGACCGCCCAATGATTCTGATAGTTGACAATCTTTTTCATGCCGGTTGCTTCATCAACGACGGTTTTGTTGTGACCAGCCTGATGCTTACGGACCGCATCGATGAAGCTGCGATTGGGAATATACGCGAAAGCATTCGTGTGATAATCTGCGATCATAAAGCTTTTCAGCAGCTCCCGCAGCTCGATCAGTGCATCAGAAAGAACTTTATCGGGCGCATCAATAGGTCGCCAGCCGCCAGATTTCTTGGGGATCTCGAAGTGAGAATAGTGACTTGGAATATTGCTGGATTCAAGCGCCGCATACTTCACGTTGTAAGCAGCCAGCTTCTCGATCATCTCAGGAACATTGGTGATGGCACGAAGCTTGGCGGTTAAATCGTTGCGGCATACGGTCATTGTAGATGTGTTGCCGCCGCCATAGTGCAGCGCTTCCACATTCTGAACACCGGCGAGGATCTCATCAAAAGTGATCTGCCGGGTCTTAGGAGGATTCAGATATGTAATGTACATTATTTCTCCTTTATGATTTCATCGTGATCTAAATGGGTTTTTTGAGGCGAAGAACGCGTGCGATCGGAGGTCCCAATCAAGCTTAAGCTCCTAAAAGTGGCTGTTAACCCTCCTTGGATGACCCCAAAAATGTCGCTTCAACCCTGTAGTCGCTCCGCCCGCCGGCGATTGCCATCCTGTTTTGCAATGTTGACACCCTCCGGGGTGGGTACCCCACTCTAACAATGCGATACACTTGGCTTGGCCTAAGTGCGCTGTTTATGAAAACAACTATTCATCACGATTATTTATTTACGATTTTATCAGAACGCCATGACGCTCTCTTCACCCAGAATGAACGGGGTTGCAACGATCTGCTTTTTCAGCTGGTTGCCTCCCACGAAATTGATAAAGTTCGTAACCGCCAGACAGCAGATGAAACGAACGGTCGGTGCAACACCCTGAACAATGCCACATGCAGACACCGGCGTACTTACCTTTGCTTCCTCGTGAGTGAAGTTCATGGAGTTCTTCAGATTGTCGATCTGCTTGCGATCCTTCCAATCGGCCGACCAGCACTGTGCATCATACAGGCCAGTGCGGATATCGAACACACCGAGCAGCTCAGGATTGTACTTATTCTTCTCCAGGAACTGCTTGCGGATCTCGATGCTATCCACGGCCAGGAACACATAACCCTTGACGGTTTCGCCCTGCCAGCCATTGGGCATCAGAACCAGATCCTCTTTGATATCAGGATTCACATTGCACAGAATGTTCCCCACAGCTTCTACCTTGGGATGGGCGATATCCTGCTGGAAGAACATCTGGTTGACGATATTCTTGGGTTCGACAAAGTCCATATCCCACAGAGTGAACTTGGTCAGACCGTATCGTGCCAGCAGTTCAGCCACAGTAGAGCCGACCGAACCACAGCCGATGATATGAATGCGACCCTTAACAGACGCAGGGTCAAACACCATTTCGATTTTGCTCAGATCCATTGTTGTTTCCTTTCTTAGTCCTGAAATGCGTCAGCGTATGGATAGCAGCTCGAATTCCAATTGTTCATCAGGTCGTTCGGATTCTCCTGATAATACTTCATCAGATTGGATTCGCTTCCCTTGCTCTTGGCTGGATCGATCTTAGGGGCGGCTCCACCCGTGACAGTTTTCAGCGCCGGGTTCGTCGTGGCTGCCGGTTTCGTTTCTGCTTTTGTTTTCGTGGACGCGGCTGCGGTACTTGCGTTACCAACGAACGCGCCTCCCCGACAAGCTGTTGTGCCCGTGCTGTAGCTGCCGGAGTAAGCTGCGCCATTGTAGTTGCCGCTGTAGCCACTGTTGTAGCCACTGTATGTAGTTGTGCCCTGCTTTTGGACGAGCGCTTCCGCCTGTTCGAGAAACCCTTTCGTATCGGCCTCTCCAATCGTCACCTTGACATCATCGCCGCTGTAGATGGCATTGTCCGCCATATCCACAACACGGACGTTATACTCCCGCCGCTTGTTCCAGATCATAAAGATGTAGTAGTCTTCAGAGCTCAGGGTATCAATGAGATCCCACTGATTCTGCATATCCACGCCGCTGGGAGAAGTGCCCATGTTCACATGACTGTGGCCCTGGAACCGCAGCGTATTAAAGGATTCATCATCCAGCTCATACAGCCAGGTCGTATACTTTTCCTGGTCCGTATTCACTGTTGCACCCGTGACCTGCTGCGGATAGACCAGGATCTTGGTGATTTGGAAGTGAGTCTTATCAATGCGATTCACCAGACCGTGCCAGGCGACCTCGGTACTGAAGTGATCGATCAGAGCACACATCTCGTGATAAGCTTCCAGAGTGAAATTCACCTCGACTGCGTCCTTAGCAGGCTTGGAAAAATTCTTGTTAAAGGAGAACTTATCCGCCTGCAGGTTACCCAACGCAGAAGCCTGTGCATAGAACTCCTGCAAAATTCCCTGGATCAGTTCGTCATTCATCTTAACCGGCTGCATACTTCAAACCTCCTTATGCCGTTTCATTGCTTTCGTTTTCCAGAATCTCAATCACCTCTCCGACGGTGTAGAGATTGCCATCCTTATCTTCCAGACACTTCCTGTTTCTATAATCACCGAACAGCTTTTCCATCATCCATTCGACAACCGTAGAATCCGTCCAGTTGATATAAGAAGAAGAGGTCACCAGAGTGGACAGAATGCCGATGTAATCACGACGAAGAGCCAGATCCTGAAGCATACCGCGATAACCGCCGTAGCAGGTAAACCGGTCGATATGCGGCTGAGGAAAACGATCCTTCATCAGGTCTTCCCGGTGATTCATGTTACTGCTTCTGATAGCTTCGACGCGGCAGTCATCATAGACGATCCACTCGCAGTAGACACGCAGATTGAACCGGTGCTCTTTCCAGATAGCCAGGAACAACTTCTTGGTGAGATCCATATCATACGGGCTCTCCTCGTAGATGTAGCTGGACATTTTATCCTGCTTTTCGACATACTGCTTAAAGATATCTTCGTTGTAGTCATTCAGATAGCAGTTCACGCCGACCCACAGCTGATTGCCGGACTTATCCAGAGCGATAAGAGATTTGTTCGCCTTGAAGAAATCGACCAGCTCCTTCTCATCGTCTCCAGAGTTGCAGGCACGATTCCGGAGTACCAGAAGCTTCATCTGCTCTTCGTCCACCTGCTTCATGGCAGTGCGGGCGCTGCTCATGTAATCATTGACGTTGTTCTCTGCCCGGCGGACACGTTCTTCCTGATCGTGGATCGAGCGGGTGAAGTTCTGACTGCAGAATCCCTTGAGCATGCCTTCGACTTTCTTGCCGTAGAAGTCATAAGTCGCATAGATCTTGTCGATTGCTGCATTGAACTTGTCATACTTCTGCTCGGCCAGCGTCTTCAGCAGATCGAGTTCATCCCTAGTTGCCGGATGATCCTTGAATGCCCACGGAAGCAGACGAGGCAGACAGCTCATCATCATCTGCATGACCTGGATTCTCTTGGGCGAAGGAGCGAACACCATGGTCGCCTGCTTGGTTTCGTTCTGATAGACCAAAGCGTCACCGCTGCGATCGACATACAGAGAGACATCCTCAAGACGAACCCAACCCGCCTTCTTGTAGTCCTCGTCGAACGTTTTCACCTGCTTGATGTAATCGGCTGCTTTCTTGTTGGGGATGAAATGGAAATACAGACCGAGCTTGATCTTTGTGAACGGACCACGCTCACCAGCGTAATAGGCTGCTGTCAGCTTCTCATCGTCCGGGAGCCGGATCTCGTTCTCGACCACCAGAGACTGCATGATACCCTTGTTCTCGGGGTCAGCGGTAAAAGTCGCCAGCCGCTCCTCGTTCATCACTGCCCGGAGAACGGTCAGGACGGTGTTATCTTCGGTTTCGAATTTGTTCCTGCTCTTGATGTCAGAGAAAAATTCGTTGCATTCGTTCGAGCCGAGCTTCGTCAGCAAACCAGTGAATGCCATAGTTACTTCCTCCTTAAATTCATATCTTGCATTTGAAAAGCCCAGATACTGGACACATATAAGGCAGACTTTAACCGGCCTGCCAGCGGCTGCAATGCTACTTATCTGTTGTAACCAGAACAGATTTATATTCGGACTTTATTCGAGATTCGCTCGAACAGATTCAGGATTAAGCTCCGTTAATTCCTTAACGGGCGTTGTCCATCTTCTGAACACAGACCAGATAAGCCTTCTCGGTAACGTTCATAGCGGCGAAGGTCTTGTCCATGTCGCCAGGCTGCAGAACACAACCATCAAGAGAAGTCTGACCAGTAGCGTAGTTGATATCGTTCTCCTCCAGGCACTGACGCAGGGTAGTGTCCTCGGTAACCATGACAGTCTTACGGTTGGTGTTGGTACCCACAGTGATCTTCAGCATAATATGTACTCCTTTTTAATTTGAAAAAATTTATTGTAGAAACGTCGGATTGACGAATCATCTAAAACGAATGCCGGACGTATTGCGCTGGAACATCCGGCGTGGAACCACAGTGGCGCTCTTACCAGGCGGCGCTCTTACTCAGCGGCGGCCTCGGGCTCAGCGTCGTTCTCGATGGTGATAGCAGCGTTCATAGCGGCCTCATCAGCAGCGATGGAGCTCATAGCCTCAGCGATCTGCTCCTCGATCTTGGTGCAGTTCACGATGGCCAGACCCAGCTTCTCACGGACGAACTCGTTGATCTCCTCGACGGTGGTCTTGCCGTTGGGCAGCTCGATGCTCATGGTGGCGACCTTGGGAGTGGTGACGGAGTTCTTTGCGAAGGTCACACCCATCTCATTGGCAGAAGCAGAACCGCTGACACCGATGGCGCAGACAGGCTCCTTCTCCTTGCCCTCGCCCTTGTACAGAACCAGAGCCTCGGGACGGAACTTCTTGACCTTCTTCAGGGTCTCGATGTCGTAAGCGGAAGTGACGAAAACGTTGTTGTACTTAACAGTTGCCTTCATAATATTGATCTCCTTTATAATAAAAAAATGTTATGTAAACGAGCCGGTTTGCTCGTTATACCGTTGTTATTAGCAGCTCTTTCATATCATCAAGAGCCTCGTCCCATGTGTCGGCCGACTGAATGAACTGGCCATTATCCGCCGACACGATTTCATAATGGCCGTCCACATACTTGATATGCATCCGTTTTCTCCTTTCATTTGACAGTGTAAAGTGTGTTTGGATGGCAAAAAAAAATTAAAGCAGAGACTCGCAGCGATATTCACTGGTTGACTCTACAGGTGCCCACCAACCATCATGCAGGTGCTCGACCAGGCGGCAACCTGGCTTACTCCATGTGTACCCATCGCAGAGCTGCACTTGAGGACAACCGGTGTCTTCTGTATACCCGACAACGATTCCCTCTTTACCCTCATTGACATCACCGGGACCCCACGGAGACTCAAGCCTTACGCGATCACCGATACAGAATTTTCTCTCGTCCATGTTACTCAGTCCTTTCTATCCATTTCTTTGACCTTGTCGACCGCATAATCGATCACATCAGTGACATACTCAGTGGCGTTGTTGATGTTATCCTGCGTAAACATATCAGCGGCGAGCATCTTATAGCAAGTGTCTTCGGAAGGAACCACACAAACCAGAACCGCGACAACAAAAGTTGCAATTGCAACCTTGATGCAGAGTTTTACTTCTTCGGCTACATTTTTGTCTTTAAAGCCATAATCGTCTGCATCGCTTATGGTGCACATGAACATAATCGCTCCTACGATCATAAGCATAATTAGAATGGCGATTAGTAGTGCTCTGATACTATCTACGATGCTGATCCAATAGAACACCCACGGACTGATAATGGAATTCATACGGATGTGCCCTCCTCTTCTTTGAAACTCTCAACCCTCATAAGTTGTTTCGTTTTTCCTCGATTTTTGTTTTGCGTAAAAGCCTTAAACTGAGCTGCGTAATAATCAACAGGAATACAAAACACGCCATGATCATTATGGATAATATACAAGCCAGTCCGCTCAATGTGGAAGTAACCAGAAAGATCGTTGAACAGCTTGATGGATTCCTCTGTGGGGAAATACAGATAAAAAGTATCAGGCCATCCATACATGTCGGAATCATTACCCTCACAATCCAGAGCAATCACACCAGCCTCCCGGCATTTTTGGTTCATTTCTTTTGCTCTTGTCAAATCACTTTTATAAAGATAAACCATTTTGCGTTCCTTCTTTTTGTGTGTTGATATTCGAACATGGTGCGGGTAGTGGGATTTGAACCCACATGCACCTAAGCACGAACTCCTAAAATTCGCGTGTCTCGCCTATTCCACCATACCCGCATATAAATTAGGTACACCTGCACTCCCGATTCTCCAAGCAGGACAACTTCCATTCCGGACCACAATATCCGAAACATTAGGGCGCAACAAGGAAGTCGTGGCTATTTTATTGATCGTACTTTTACCACCATGTACCTATTCCCCATTTTGTTAGAGACCTAATGGGCAAAGCTGTCTACCTGCACCGGTTGTGGACGGACTTACCCGGCTGGATTTATATGTAGGAGTCTCAAACCGTCGCACATAATGGAGCAGCGAATGGGAGTCGAACCCACATTTTCGACTTGGAAGGCCGACGTATTAGCCGTTATACGACCGCTGCATAGAAACCCGGCTTACAAAGCCTTGTTGCTTTCGATACGATATAGACCGAAGCATCGTATCAAAAGAGCCGGGAATAACAAGAATGAGGTAAAAGGTTCCTGCTGAATAACATACCAAAAAAGACAGGAACCTTGGTGCGATTGGATGGACTTGAACCATCGACGCGCATTCAGCCTGCTGCTCTACCAACTGAGCTACAATCGCATAAGATACTCGGCTTACAAAGGCACGCTGCACTCTTTCGAGCGAGCCGAGAATAACGTACATGGAAAAATTTAACATTCCCCACAGGGGATGGTATCTCGCACAGGCGCGGCCGGATCTGACCGCTAAAGATCCTACCAGTACGAGATTGGTGCTACAGGTGGGATTCGAACCCAACAATCCATCGTTTCAGGCGCTCCGTCTTAAGCGGAGTGTGTCTCGCCAGTTGCACCACTGTAGCATATCAAGAGCAGGATTTCGTACCTGCTACGACTTGTTCAGTCACGGTGATTCGTGTCTGGAACCCATGAACCACTTCAAACACCTTTTGGAAAGGAGACAGTTTGGGCGACGCAACTCACCCATGGTGTTTCGGATGGGACTTGAACCCACATGCTTGCGCAGAAGTTTTTGAGACTCCCCTGTCTGCCGATTCCAGCACCGAAACATATATGCTCGTCTTTCCGAGCCGCCACTGCTTATGCAGATTAGCCCTCTACTTCAAACACCATGTAATACATGTGATTATCTTCACCATCGCCGACTGCCGCACCGATAACATACTCAGGATATGGGTTCAACTCGCATCCGCAAAAATCAGCGTAGGATTCAGTGTCAACTTTCACTGCATCTTCATACCGAGCAGCCTCATCTTCAGGCATCCCATTGAGAAAGCACTGAAAACTAACAGCGGCAAAAGCAATCGCATCGTCTCTTGATTTGAATGCTTTATCAATACTTACTGACTTGTAGACATCAGCTTTCTCGTTGGTGTAATCGCTTGCAACGATGTACATCTGAATCACTCCTTATCAAAGATATCGGTATACTTGGTGTACAGCTTACCGTTATGATAGTAGGTATTGTAATCGCACTGGGTGACATACCACCAGCGCTTCTGATGACCAGCCAACAGGAAATCGTGCAGATGATAGGTTTCCTTGTAGTGCTCGTCCACACGCTGCCGGAAGGTAAGCTCGTCGATTTGGTCTGACTCCTCAACAAAATCAGCAATGGCGTTGATGTCGTCCTCAGTCATGCTGTCATCCACAACAAAAACCACCCGAACAATTTCATCGCAAGCACGAGTAACCTTCTTTAACTCGTTGATGTTGTGAACATGATATACAATTCTATCAAACATGCTGTACGGAAACAGCACAAACATCTTCGAATCAGTCGTCGGAAGATAGCTGGTATGAAGCTCCAAATGTCTCCTAGCGCTTGAACAAACAGTAAATAAACCGAGCCACCAAAATTGATGCTCCCACCAATGGAACAGTGGATCTCCGCCACCAGATACGGACACCCAATTCATATCAGGATTTTCTCCAAGCGTCCGAGACAGATTATCCCATGAGGAGTTTTCATCGGTCGGGGTCATCTTGAGCTTGTTGTTGCGGACGATACATTCCGGGCAGCTATAGTGGCACCCGAAGTTCGTGATAATACTAAGATATTTATCAGCCATTTTAAATTACCTCACTTCATAAAGGATCGATGTGAGATGCCCGTTCGGTTTAACCTTGTATTTAGGTTCTCGGAACTCGAATTCGCTTCCTTCTTCTTTAGTCCAAGACAAATAGGTGTTAAACATCCGACGAGTACCGCTACTATTAGAACCAGCTTTGTATCCGACATCATACTTGAATTGATTCTTAAATCCTTCGTGGATCGTATCGGGAGTGTGTCCAAACTTTGCTTCCACGATTACTTCGACATATTTGCCTGGCTTTTTCTCACTTTTCCGCATCTCAAACCAATAGATTTTCTCCCTAAGATAAGAACGATGCTTCGGATAATACGTAAGGAAATCGCCAGCAAATGTTTTGCCGAGTTTCACTTTGTTGACAGAACATTCACTCAGAATCATCTTGAAGATATGTTTACGATGTTTCTTTGATTTATTCTGCATTTTGATTTACCTCTTTTTGATTTGTTGATATTCGTACACTAATGGTGCGGCGTGGGAATCCTGACATCCCAACTGCTGACTTATGAGGTCAGTGTTCTTCCTTTGAACTAACGCCACAGAGAGGAGGATTTAACCATGTAACGACATCAGCGAGGAGTAAACGACTTACAAAGTCTGCGCTATACTCAGTCGCGTCAGTGGATACAACACATAAGCGAATTGGTCTCTTATGGTGTCCATCCTCAAAGGCTGCCCTTTTAAATTCACTCTCCGCCAGTCTGGGCACCGACTAAGCTAGGCCACAACTCAGGTCATCCAATAGCCTACTCATATTGTCACCAGACCATCACTCCACAAGGAGCTACCTCGTCGCAGTCTGTTCGCATATTTTCGGATATAAGCGTTATGGGTGTGTCAGAGGGGGAGTATGATCACCCACGGTGGAATTGCGCCACCCCAACAGCTTTGTACTACACTACGCCGCTGTATCGAACCTAGCTGGAACCCAACAGAATCGAACTGTTGTACGACCATCGGCTCCATATCAAAGCAGGGTTATCGTACCTGCCTGGCAATTTCAGCCACGAGCGAAGAAAAAGGAAAAGTGAAAGAGAAAAACTTCGCTTTTTTGCACAGGGAGAAAGGATAAAGCCCTATGCTATGGTCCAAGTGACAGGTTACGATCCTGCTGCCTCATGCTCCCAAAGCACGCGCTCTGCCAATTGAGCTACACCTGGTTATATGCCGGTCTTTCCCGGCTGCCAGCCTCAAAGGCTAATGGAGGAAGTAGATAGCTTAGATAGCTGCCGCCACGATCTTTGCAGCCTCCTTAAACACTTTCATGTTCTTATCAGAATGCTGGAAGATATCAGGAGTAGACTTGGGCGGCTTATTGTGAGAACGCACATACGCTTTACGCATTCGGTCCATCTTTGCAGTGCCGATCGCGTCATAGATCTTTGCATAGGTAACCCAATACCCAAGCGTCTTATCGCCCAGCTTTTTTGCAATAGGCTCAACGATCGGAAGCGTGATACTCGGCTTGTAGTAATAATATTTCTTTTTCGGCTCTTCGACTGCAGGAGCTTCGACTGCCGGTGTTTCAATCTCGACTGCGTGAGCCTCGGCCACAACGACCGGTGCGGGTTCTTCAGCAACGACCTCAGGAGCAGGTTCTACCCTGTGGCGAGTAGGAATCATATCAGCAGGGATCATAGGCGGCTTCTTGGTGAGTGCCGACTTAATCCCCTTTCGGACCTCAGCGTCATGCTTTTCGTTATCATACCGATCCTTCATGATCGACATAAAGATCGACTTCCACGTTTCGCTGTCCTCGATAATGTCCAAGCCGCTGAGGTTCTTGATGTCACCCATGTAGCCGACCCGCTCAACATACGCCTTGCGTTCGTCTTTGAAATACCAGCCATAGTTGCGGCCGATATAATCATAAGCCTGTTTCAGAACAGCATTCAGCGTCAGACCAGTCATGCGAGCGATGGAGTTGCCGAGCTTGTAGATCTCAGTCCGCCATTCGCTGCGTCCTTTGTATGTAGTGGTTTGGATTTCCTTTGCGGCGGCTGTGGCAGTTGTGACGGTCTGCTCAGGCTGCTTCTGCGACTGACCCATCGAGATGAGCTTTCGTTCCAGCTGCTTGCAGACGAACAACACATTGTCGAGAGCGTTGCGGTCCTGCTGGCGTGCGGCTTCGAGAGCGTCCATCTTAGAATGAATCTCCGCCAGCGCCTGAGTCATCTTATCGAATCGCTCCTGCCGCTTGAGCTCAGTCTGATTGGCATTCAGCGATACGGTTTCACCCCGCATCAGAGCGGCGATCACATCCCAGCAGAAATCAATGAAAGCATTCGCTTTGGGTTGAGTGCTGTAACGGCAGATCTCCATTACACCTCTCATACTATATACGTAGGTTTGCTGTTTTCCACCAGGGGTAATCAAATTGATTAACCCTGAAAGCGGGTCAAGACGAGCCGCATTGCGCTTGTGAATCGTTCCAATCGAAATTGAAGGATTCTTATATCCCAGCGCCTGACCGACCTGCTCACGGGTCATCCAGAAATCATCCTGAGCTCTGGTGTGATCGACCGCTGGATTCTCATAGACCTGGATCTCCATGTCACCGAACTGCTTGGTAGTGGCTACTTGCATTACTACATTCGCATTCATTTTTTACCTCATCCTTTTCGTTTGATATTGGAAAGTGTGTTTCGCTTGAAACAAGTATTACACAAAAACGTATCGTTGTCAATTGGAAAATATTCACAAATGACAGCATTACATTTTGTTTGTATTTGTTGCTCTTATCACAACCTTCATTATTATAATATAGGCGATTTGTGATCTAAATCTGTCTGAAGCTACTAGCTGGAGATGGTGATCTTTCATGAAACCAGGGGTTGTGGCCCAAGTTTGGTTGTTGGATGCGTCGGTTGGGGTGCTATAAGGCTCCTTCGACTCCCTGGCGACACCGCTTGGTGTGGCCAGCGATGTCTGGACCGCTGCGTCGACGTGTCTTCCGCCTTCCTCGGGGGTGTCCCCTCAGTCTAACAATTCGTTCCGTTCGGCTTGGCCTAAACGTGCTATCGTGGTAAAACCAGATAACAATTCATCACAAATCTGCTCGTAAAATACGGGATTCCTCACATGGGAGGACCGGTTTTCAACATAGTTTTCAACTCGCTTTCTTATTTTATTATGTACTTTTGTTTCAAATTGAGATCTAAATATCTGTGGAGTCCTGTGCCTCCGCGATCGTACCTGCAGCAGGCAGCGTTGATGAGCTGCGGATGAGCTGCGAGCGTAGTTCGGGATTTCGGGGTGACGCATTATCGCTGTATTTCTATTCGGGCTCTACCGTTAGTGTCGTGAGTCGCTCCCTGTTTGGTCACCTGCTGAGCTTAATGGTCCTCCAGTGGCAGCCATGGGTGGGATATCTCACTCTAACAATTCGTTCCGTTCGGCTTGGCCTGAACGTGCAAACCTTTCGACTTGCTATTCATCTCAATCTGTTTTCGCGGCGACTCTGCTGTACTATGCGGAATCGTCGAAGGGCATTGCGTTCATCTCATTCACCTCTTGATTCAAACCTTGCTGTTTTCTTTAATAGAATTACAAGGCAAAAACACCTAACACATCTCAGTAGAGTAATTTCATTACCGAACCATGATGTATGTTTAGAATACAGTCAAACTCTTTATGAATTCGGCTGAGAATTGATGCTGGCCTTATTCTGTCGAGCCGCTTGTACCTTTTTCATTCGCTCACGAAGTTCTGCACGCTGTTCATCGGTCAGTTCGCGAGGCGCTGTCGGCGTTCCGAACCGAACCAGCTTACGCGGCACCGAATACCACTTGCACAGGATCAGTCCGTCTTTCGTGCGGTGGATCTTGGTGAGCTTGTACTCGTCAGGATGCTTCTCACACATGGCATCAAGCTTGCGCCAGTAAACAGGATCATTGGTGCACACATCGGCCGTCTTATCCAGAGCGCCAATGGTGATGATGGTCTCCTGTTCAGCCCGGGTCATCGAAACGCCGCCATGCTCAGGAATGGCTTTCATTATGATTTCTTCCACGATTTATCGCTCCTTTTTCTGCTGGGCTCATTCATACCAACACATCGTGACAACGTTGGTGTAGCCAGTTTGGTATTTAACGCCGTCAATTCTGACCGTAACCGTGCCATAAGACACCCAGCAAGAATCGTACTCGCCCTCAGCAAGCAGCGTGCCGTCAGGGTTATAGACCTTGGCATAGTTCACCTTGCGTCCATCTTCATCTTTCGAATTGCCACCACATCCAGTCAGCATCAGTGCAGCAGCCAGTACAGCTGCCGCGATAAGTCTTCGGAATCGCATTTAAGCCACCTCCTTATTCGTCATCACTGTCAAAGACAAAACCTTCTGCCTTCCACATCGAAACAACAAATTCATCGTCACTTCGATCAGTTTTCAAAACCCCGCTCAATCCATGCGCGGTGTCGGTGATATCGAAAACAAACTTACTTCCGTAAATTTTGAACAGATGACCGTCTCTCTTGCGTTTGTTGCGGCAGGTCAGGTAATCCGTCCCACGAGTGGTCTTGCCCAGCTGAACCCACTTTGTAGGCACATGGATCTGCAGATAAGATTTCGAGCCGCACACAATCGTGAAGTCATCGTGCTGCTGAACCAGCTTGAGGAAGTCCTCCGGTTTGAATTCGTGTACGCCAAGATCTAAGCTCGCCATAAAAACCCTTCTTTCTCTTTTTCTCCCTGATGGTTCTTTTTCCCCTTAACAATCTCCTTTATCTCCTATAACCCTCTTAAACCTAATCATCAATTTTATTTTCGCGTCGCTTGTTCATTGGCGATTGCGTAATTGAGTTCGAGTTCGAAATAGGAATGAATTATTGTTGCAAGCGAAAAATGAATCAGCGATTAAGTTTTCAACAATTTGAACAAGTGAGTTTTCAACAATTCGGAATCTCAGCAACGACCTGAATCATCTTGATTGAAGTCGGAATGAAGATTCGTCCTTGCAGCATGTTCATAAAAGTAAGCGTCTGAAGCAGATCGAACCAGTGCGAACTCTGTTCAGCAGGTGCCGCATTCAAATCAGCGATCAGGCTCTCCACAACCTTATCGTCAAGAAAATCGAGCTGCGTACATGCTTCGCCACGCTCATAGCTAGTTCCGATCTTAACTTTTGCATCGTATGTAATCTGTACTGACTTCATACTGTTACGCTCCTTTTTATTATACAACTGTTTGGAGTTTTGCTCAACAACTAACAGGCGTTGATTAGTCGCCATTTTCTTCTGAGTCAACGATCTCGACGCTCTCGATGGAGTTCGGCACGTACATGCGCTTTCTGAATCGCTCCACTGATTCGAGGTAGGCTTCGAAATGGATAAGTGCCGTCTGCTCTTCTTTCGACCGTTTCTTACGTTCTGTCTTAACAGCGGCACACAAGTCGTTAGCTACGTCTTCAGGAATCGGATCGAAATAGACAGTCGCGTTTTCGTAATCGAGCCCATTCTTTGTTTCAGTGGCTGCACGATAGGTAACTTTGATCGTATTCAAACTAACACCTCGTTTTCGATATAGCATTCGCTTGTAGCTCGCTCACAGAGGATTGCGGCCGCTTCTTTCAAGACGCAGACTCGTTCAGCCTGACTCGTACAAGTAACATCGTGCCAGTAACAATGAATTTTCATACTTTTCGCATAATAATCCCACATCTCAAGCGGAGTATTATTGAAGTACCTGTCTTCACGATATTTTGGAAGTAGGTAATCAACTTCGAACGGGATGTACTTTTTGACCACGTCTAATCCGCCGAGCTGTTTGATGTAGCGAATATTGAGCTCGCGAAATGTGAGCCGCTTCCCTGTTTCATTATCGATGTCACATGCGTGGACACCAACTGCTTCATTGAAGGTCATCTGGCAGAGCCTCCTTCTTCTTCGATTGATTCGCCCCGTGCCAGCGCAATGATTTCATCCATGTTGTTTTCGATCAGATATTTCCAATCTTCCAGCCGCTGATTGATGATTTCTGTCGCCTGAACAATGACTGCGCTCGGCGTGATACACTCACAGTTGCATTTCACAGCCAGAATCAGGTCATCGAATGTGACGGGGTCAAGAATCGCATCGCTGGGGATCATGTCTTCACAGAGTTTCCATGCAGACATTGTCAAAACCTCCTGAACTGTACGAACTTACCGTCCTCATAGCAGGGTGAGTAACACTGCGAGGTGCAATAGTTGTTTACGAAGGTGGTCACGAAAACAGGTTCGCCCTGAATGATGATTGCTTCGGGTTCCAGCGTTTCAACCTCTTCACTCACCTGCCATGCCAGATCCTTGACTTTGATTGATGCATCGCCGGGCGCAATCGTAGGCAGGTTATAATCGTGCAGCACACCATCGGTGCAAAGTTTGCGGGCTGCATTGAGCTGCTCCAGCGACCACTGTGCCACGGAGAGTTCAGTCATATTCAAAAGCATTGCTACGCTTGCCTCCTTTAATCCATTACAGATAATTCTTTTGCCATAATTCTTTCGCGCATCTCGGCTCCGGTCGAAGAGAGATAATCACGAGTGAGAACCCACACATCTTCTTCCCCGCAAATTTCAGCAGGCTCTTTGAACAGGCGGATGGCTTCATCTGGCGTTTTCCCACCAAAGAACTCCTTTTTGGCCGCATCTACAATACAAGGGTCGGCATATAATTTGCGCCACCACTCTTCTTGTTCTTTGAGATAGTTGAGCGCTCGTTCTTCGGTAGCGAAAAGGTCGTAATGGAACTTATCGTCGTGAATCGTTTCGTCGCGGGCTTCGTGAGACATGAAAATCCCCCAGGCAAACATACTGCGTAGCTCCTTTCAAGTCAGATCGCGGGTGATGATCTGTACAAAACGTTCGCGCTGTTTGTTGTCGGCATTCTTCCAGCGATAAAGCACATACGGAATCGCCGCTTTTTCATCGATCATCACATCGTAATTATCGGGGTTCTGAGTTGCTTCCTTGTAAATTGCACGAAGGACATCGAGAGCATCCTCAGAATTTTTATGTACCGACTGAATGCTGTGGGCGTATTCGTTCCAAGAGAACTTACCATCCTGCTTGTAAAAACAGTTCTCAACGATATATACGGGTACATTCATAGTTATTGTGCTCCTTTCATTCCATCTCGATTGTGACACTGTTATATCCAGGGGTTCGATACATCACATCGGCCTCCCACTTCTTGGCGCAATCGTAACTGGCAAATGCACGGTGGACTACTTTGAGCGGGATCTTGCCATTGTTGTCGGCGTAGAATGTAATCTTGTAGTGCTGGAGCTGATAACCAGCGTCTGCGTAATCACTCATGCTGCAGAGCCTCCTCGTCTTTTAACTCAACACAACTAACCCACTGCTCAAATTTGTATTGAACACCGTACTTAGGATCTGTAACAATATACTCAAGACCACATTCGTCGCCGTCTTTATAATCCACATCTGATACGTTTTCATGCTTTCTGACAAAGCAATATTTTTCAAAAATAGTATCAAATGCTGCACCAAAAGTACGATGAGCAGATAGTGGACGAGTACCATTGTCGCGCCATCTATTAAATTCAGAATCATTGACTTTGACGTTCTGCATGACAATATAGATATCCATGACCGCGTTCTTCTTTCCTGTTTGTGCAATTTTTCGTGCAGTCTATAATTGAATTGGCACGCGTTTTTGCACATTTTATTATGCTATTGCATTGGATGTGGTTACGTCTGCCTCGGTACCACCAGTCGCCCGACATTAACGGTAAATCCAGAAGATAGCTAATCTTCTATGTACGTACACCACGGCGATATATAAATCGTCATGGATTTTTGCTCATTAGCTGAGCGTATCTATTCATTTCAAAAAAGTATATCAGCCGGGTGTTAGAAGACTTTGTATCGCCACTCAATGAACTGCATTTCCATGGAGACAGACGCGACCCTGCACCAATTATCGTTTCTCATCTCGACTATAAACCCTCCTTTCATTTAGTTTCGCTCACTTTAAGTAACACCCTCTAGTTTACTTTTCTCATTGATTTATCTGCGTGGCCTTTGCATCAAAATCAAATCAAATTTCACTAGAGCGGTGGAGCGCCCTTCTGTTTACGCTGCTGCGTTCTGGGCTTGGGACCAGTACAGGCTCTGCAGAACCCGTAGCCGCATTAGGCTGAGCGACTATTGCCGCCCAGCCCCCTCTGCGATTACTTACGTTTAAACTTTGCTTGGGTACGCTTTATTCATTATCAGCCTAATCGAAATAAACATCATAGAGTATATCATCTATGACATCTTCGATTGACCGATTGGAAATCATTGTATGTAAGTAAATTTTTACCAGCAGTGCGTCGCCGGGTTAGCCCTGTGCTGCCTGTTCGCCAGGGTTGCCACGCTTCTTGCCAGACTTCTTCGGAGTAGGCACCTTGAATCGAACCAAGACAGTAGTCGGGCGAGTGCTGGAATCGACAGAGAGATGGGGTTTGTATACTCGCCGATCTTTCAAACGACGAATGACTTCCTTCTCAGCTTCCTTGGAAAGCGGTTCAGGTTTTGATTCGACTGCTACCTTGGAGATATTGGCATCAAAATTCGCCACACGATAGCAGCCCTGGCGGTGAGTCTGATTCTTCTGGATTTCGACCGGCTCCAGGTAATCCATATTCAGATTCAACTTGGTGACTTCCTTCTCGGTGAACAGCTCGTCGGCGATATAGATAGACCAGGCTTCCTCGTTCGCCTTGCGGCCTTTGCCACGGTACATAGGTTTGTTGTTGGCTTCTTTCTTGGTACGATAGTACAGCATAATTTTTACCTCTTTCACTTTTTGCGTTTATGTATTACTGCGTGCCGCTTAGACCACGACAGCAATCAACAGAGTCAAGGCGATCGAGATGAGAAAGAAATTGCGAATCGTTTCCGTCATTTCGATCGGATCTACGGTATCAAACCAGCGTGCCAGGGTATCGATGACCTGATTGTAGCGGCGGAAACACCCCAAATAATACAGGCCGATTCCGATTTGCTGGAGTGCGCCCACCAGAAGCAACATGGCGGCGAATACCCAGACGATAGGATGCTTAGACAATCAAATCACCTTCTTTCACTGTGAATGGCAGAGTCAGAATGTGAAACTGCAATTCGATTTGAACACGCGGCCGGAGTCTGCTATAGGGCAGGAAGTACGGGTCAGCCAACTCGATGCGACGCTTATGACGGCACTCTTGCATCCAGATGGAATCCGTGTCACTAAGGTATGTTGCGAACATGATTCATATTGCTCCTTTCTTACTGCGGCGCTGCGGCGCTACTTACGGCTGCTGCTGCGCTTATACTCTTGTGAATTCGTCCAGATAATAACGAGAGCCATGCATAATGAAGTACGCACGGCCCTGATTCGTCTGATAGATTTTGTGGCGGCCAGCCTGCTTACGGCGCTCACCATTGTTGGTTGTGACTTCGACACACGCTTCTTCAATCGCCGTGATTTCAAGCCCGCCCCAGTTGTTAAGCGGATACACGGCGATTGCGTGTTTCTCTGGGGGAAAAACGTCTCTCATAATTCAATCTCGCTTTCTTGCTGAATAGAGATCTTGCCAGCTGAATCATATCAGGACTTTCAAACACGACGAATCCGCCCCGATTGTTGATGGATGCAACCAGCAGACCATATTTTTCAATGATGAGCCAGTTCAGATTGTTCGGATTGTACGGTCGGAACGGTTTCGCATTAGGGAATCCCGCCTTTGCATCACTGAAGAACTGCGGTGTCAGCTCTTTTACATCCAGATTTACGACACGAATCGGCGTGAGAGTTTCGCTTCCCGGGTCCAGCACAACGGCGCATAATCTATCGTGCATCTGATAGATCTCTGACAAAATCATTAGAAGATATCCTCCTCTTCGGTTTCGCCAATACTGACCAGAGTCTCTTTCATGCCGACACTTTGAATCACTCTGACGATTTTTGCGCCACGGATTCGCCCGACTTTCAACTCGTATTTCAGAAGTTCAAAGGTAGCTTGAGCTGCGGACAGAATCGGAAATCGCAACACCTGTTCGTCGTTGTTCAGATGGATGATGCGGACTTGATACAGTTGCGCTGGTTGTGGACGTTTTGCCTCTTTGAGCTTCTGTACATCACCATCTTTTAGATTCAGAGCAAAGAGCACAGCGGTTTCAGTGGCTGGATTCGAGCTGGCGATACAGTTTTCTTTCTTGTCGAGGTTGTCAATGACATTCTGAATTTCTCTGGTAATCTGGGCAAGCGCATGTGCTGCGTCAAAATTCTTACACTTAGTTGCAAACTCATACTTCTCGAACGCTCCATCACGAGCGAATTCAAAAACTTGTTTCACAGTCAGCATTCGATTTCACTTTCCTTCTTGTGGAGCGGCGCTCTTACAGCTTGCCGCTCAAAATGCCCATCACGGGAACACGCTGACCTTCGCCCTGCTCGTACACATGGGCTTCGATTACGTTGCCATTGTGGACTTCACGCTTGGCAGCCTCGAACGCTTTCTCAGCCTCGGCGAAGCTCTTGCACGGGTATTCGATTTCACCCATGATAGGATTGTTCCACTTGACGACGATGACATAGGGAGCTTCTTCGGTAGCCTGCTTCATGCGCTGGGCTTCGGTCTGCGGCGCTTTGGGAGTCTGCTCCTTGGCGACGATTTTCTCGGCCAGATTCTTCAACTCTGCAATCACATCGGCATTCAAACGCCGCTTGGCTTCTTCGGCGCGAATCATCTCGGCGATTGCATTCACATCCGCCTTTGCTTCATCAGCCATCTTACGAGCCAGGCTTTCAGCGCGGTGACCTGCATACTGAGTGGCAATCCTGTCATAGCGCCGACACTTTTCGATAGCGGAATCGTAGGCATACTGGAGCAGTTTCATGTTATCCATATCCATTTTGTTTTACCTCTTTCACAGATTTGTATAGTCAGTCTTCAGTGCAGTTGCACCAAAGAATGTCTTCGATAATATCATCGTAATTATCATCCGGAGTGCCATTGCAATTCATAACCAGAATCACACTCTGATACATGGGCGGGACATCATCAAGGTTATCCATCTCATATGCGTATCCCCATACTTCGCCATTGCAATCTTCAATCATGCAGTACAGGAGCTGGATATTATTCCCATCGAGATCTTCGCATTCAATGATGGGTTCCTGAACAACGGTTCCGCTCAGGATGTAGCGGCCACCAGCATTGGGTTTCACAACGGAGTTTCCGGCAGCGCTTGCAGTTGGAACAGGCAGGGCAAAGATTGCGGCCATCAGAAAGACAGCGGCGACTGTTACTGCCATGGAACGGGCGGATTGCTTCAGCGATTTCAGAATGGATTTCATAACGATATACCTCTTTCTTTTTTGTGGTTTAGATTCGAACAGCGACGCTTGCTGCGGCTGCATCGCTTAGTGGCAGCGGCGCTTAGTAGTGCCGTGCTGCCCGGCGAAAACATCATGCCAGATAGACTGCGCTACGATTGCCAGAGCGACACCAACGATGATGCCGCAAGCGAAAATGAATTCAGTACTAAAGTAATCCATATTGCTAAGCTCCTTTCAATTAGCACCACGTCGGAGTGGCGCACCGCTCACATGCGAGCTGAGATTCGAACCAACGTTCACATGCTTCACGATCCTTCAGGGGAAAGCGGTCAACGACAGTGCCGTCCTCTGCATGGATTTCGATGCCAATGTGACCATTAGTATCGAGAAGGTACTGCTCTGCGTACCAATCGCCGATTTCATTTGCCATAACAATTTCTCCTTTTTTGTTTTATTGTGGTTACGGTTACGTCTGCCCTGGTACCGTAAATCGCCCAGTATCGCTCCTTGCGGAGCAGAGAAAAGAGGTAAAAAGAAAACGCCAGCACTTGCATCTTGCGATTGCATTTGCTGACGTTGGGGTTGGTTATTAAATTTATATTGTGTTTAGATTTTAGAAGTGATAAACTTAAATCAGGTGATAAAAATGGTTAAAAAGAGGAAATCACTTAATCCTAAAACAATATCTAAAATTGATAAATTAGGACGCAGAATATGTTGGTGGGACGGCTGTAATCGTGTTGCTAAGAAATACAACTTGTGCAAAGAACATTATATAGAGTATTACAAACGATTACATTCTGATATTCAATATGGCGGAGAAGATATCACTTGTTTGAATATCAATCTTTCGAATGACAATTTAAGTGTAACCGGGCAATGGAATCATGGGAACAACAAGTAATTACTTGTGCTTGCCTGATTTAACTGGGAATTGAGGTTCAAGGGGACGACGATCACTATTATCGAAATTTGGACCCATTCCAGTACCATCCATGTATGTTGCCATTCTGGACGACCCGATATCATATCTTTTGCCGTTGATATCGATTTCTCGCCCATAAATTGCAACACTATGACATTTATATTCGGATTCCAACTTTACATGAGGAGCATAATTTTCAATATGTTTCGATGGGAGCCGAGATTTGTGGTGTCCTTTTCTAATTACAGAGTCTTTGCCGATATGGGTTTTCTTTTTGCAAATCTCTTGAGGGCATTCGCATTCGTGTTCTTTGATGAAATGCAAGATTGCAGGGATGATGTCTTTCGACCACGCAGTCATTTCACGATGCGAAATCATTCCCCATTTTTTGCCGTCTTTAACAGCGATGAAGCGTGTACCATCCGCCATCTGGCCGTACCATGCGTACTTTGGCACAGTATGACTATCAAAATACACGCGCTGTTTCGTTGTTGGACGGTTCTGACACAAGAAAATCTTATGCTCTTTTGAAACCTTCGACTCTGCGGAAAACAGAATCGTTGGAGATCCTTCAAACATATTCGTTACCTCTCTTTCTTTCAGAATCTTAGTTCAAAGCTCCTGCGCCACGTCAAGGCGTTCTGATTGCAGGAGTGAGCAGTTTAACGTCATGCTCAGGACACTAGCTATTATTTTTGATTTCATCGCTACGCAGTCTCCTTCTTAGTATCAAATAGGCTCGCCTTCGATGCTCTTGAAAATAGGCGTATTGTTCGCCCGCGTAGTTGCACTAAACCACGACTTACCCAACGTATCTTTAAAACGTTTCTCTGCTTCGTCATAATCGTTAAAGCGATACACAGCAACATCGTCATACATATCTACGATTGCGACAGTATACCAGTTGAACTCGTCAGGAATAGGAATGATTACCGCTGTGTCGTACTGCTTAACGCCACGGCGTGCACGAGTGATACCGCCAACTTTGACAGACTTCTTGTGCTCAGGGCGAATGTATTGGATGTCCCCGTCTTTTCTACTTGCGACGAACTTGACAGGCAAACCAGCAGACAGCATCTTGAACACGGTCTCAACATCTAGCTGAGACAGGGTTTCTCCGCTCTCCATGGCTACGTCGTACAACGGGGTGGTGATGACCTCAACGTCAGCGTCTTTGAAGTCGTGGGTCAGGTCGTAAACCATCTCGTCAAGCTGGTAATAACCATGCTCATGGACACGGCCAAACCCAATGGATTCTCTGATGATGTAAGGACAGGACATAGTGATAACCTCTTTTCTGAGTGTCAACAATGCGCCACACTCTTGAGCGCTACGCATACTGCGTTGGAAAGGGGCCGCTTTGAACGGTGCGACCCCGAAAGGGTATCCGCTTGTTGTGTGATTACTTATTCTTTTTCTGAGCGAAACCACCCTTGTTGCTGAAGTCGTACATGGTCTTGCGCTTGCCGTTCTCGTCCAGGTTGATAGCCATGCCGATTACCGTGATGATCTCGTCAGTCAGTGCCCAGTCGCTGATGGTCTTGATAGCGCCATTCTTTGCACGGGCAACAACAATCTTGAGGTACTTGACATCGAAGCTCATAGCTTTGACACCCAGTTCCTCGCCGCACATAAGGTTGCAGATGTGCTTAAGCATGAGGATGCGGTTCTGCTTGGTGTTGGTTGCGAAGCATTCGGGCATTGCCTTGACAGCCGCGGACATCTTATCCTTGTCGATGGTGTTTGTGAGCTTGGTAACTTCCTTGCCGTCAGCCAGAATGTCGTCCTGAAGGTAACGGTTGAACAGTGCTACTGCAATATCCCACTGCTTGTAACGGCAGAGGGTGCTTGTCTTGGTGTTCTCGTCCTGGTATGCCTTTTCAAGCGTCTTGAACTTGATGCGGAAGTCTGCGTTCTGAGCCTGATAGCCGTTTTCGGGGGTGTTGGTGACTTTGGTGCCCTGATAGTAGGGATTGATTGCGTAGGTGCGCCAGAAGTCGGCGTTCTCCATTGCGAACAAAGCGTCCATGCGTTCCTTCTGAGCCTTGGTGTTGCTCTCAGTGACTTTCTCAGTCAGAGCATTTTCCACCTTCTTGGCCTGCTCAGCAGTTGCGTCCTTGCCGTCTCCGTTCAGCCACTCGATGCACTGAGCGATGGTTGCCGTGTCGATAGTCGGATAGAAGTTCTCAAATTTCATAGTGTTTACCTCTTTTATGAATATGTTTGCTACCCGCTGGAATTGAACCGGCGTTCTTGTGAAACCATTCGATAGCACAAAAAGTCCCACGACTAAAAGCCATGGGACTTAGAACAAGACCTGGCTATAACGTCAAGTCTTGAGAGATACTATGTAATTTTCTCCCCATCCAATAGAGCATACCTACTGTGGGACAGTCCTTTTGCTCTTTTTGCTTTTGGATGGGATACTGCGCTTGTTACGGCGCTTTCTTTGTCACGAACTCTTACACAAACACCTTTTAGCGTGCTTTAGCTGGCTAGATAACCCATTCAGCAACGGAACAACGCCAGATTATACTATTGTCGTCCCTACACTTTTCAGTGTTCTATTGTGCAGTTTGTCTTTACCATGCAAGGTAAAATTGTATAACGTGGGACACACTTACAAAGAAGTGGATTTGTTGCACACTACTGCACTTGCCCTAAAAGGTACAAAAGTACCTACCGTTAGAAGTTGTTGCCCTTGCCCATATTCCGGCCTTTACCGGAATACTCTTTACTAGAGCCGGGTTTGCGCACTTTTAGCTCAGAATGCGCCACTGTATTTCCTTGTTTGGGGGAATACGCCCTAGACGTGTATCGTTACCACGTCCACGCTTGATTTTTTGCATAGTGGTTCCTAGTTCTTTACCGTTCCGGGGTAGTTGCAAGGGCTTCTAATCTCAGTCCCTAATACGCCACCGGATAAAGGGCACTACTCAAGCTGAGCGCCACAAACGGTAATTTTTCGGCCTACTATGAAATTGTCAAGATATCCGAGGGGACTAGGTGCCGTTCCGGTGGTTCCCGTGTCCCTCAGGACACCTGTATAATAGCATATTGAAAATTTTGCACGAAACATCCATGGAGAAGCCCGCCCTATATAGATAAGGTATTAAAGAAAATAACGGATTTCCAGCAGTCGAATACTACCTAATAACGGAAGGTAGCATTCACAGAAAACCCGCATGATTCCTAGACTTTTCAGGCCATACCGGGGGGATGTTAAAAATTGGAAAAGGGGTCGAGTTTGGGTCGTGCGTACCAGTTATTCCATCTCCCCAGCCCGTACCAAATCACCCGGTTTTCGCATCTCGCCCGCCGCTCACTCGCCTCCTCAACGCAACAATCATCCATCCGCATTCGCTCCTAATTCGCAGTCACCAGCACCCAAAATCACCTGTTGATCGCCCCTAAATCACCAGTCACCTCCCCTATCTGCGCACCCGTAAAACGCCCATATTTAACCACCGATTTCATCTCCGGTAAACAACGTATTATCGTTATAAAATGCTCCGTGCCGAACGTGATTTTACCCCAATTTTCACACAGTTGTGCCTTAATCGCCGCGTAATAGCTCCCCAAAAGCGCCGTAGAAACGCTTAAAATGCATTATTTTTGCTCATTTTTGCTTAATTTCTGCCATTTTTACTATATTTTATTTATTTTTACAACAGATTATTTTATTCCGGTATTTTGCACAAAACTATTGCTTTTACAGCGCCATGGGTGTATAATAAGGTATAAAGAAAAAGCCCGCAGTTCTCTCCACAGCTGCGAGCTTATATTTTCAGTAGTCAATCACACTTTACAATATCATTATAAAAGGAGGATCACCCGTTAATGAAGTTTTATGACACATCCGCGCTTCTTGATTTGGGAGCTGCCGCCTTCGAACCTGCCAGTGCAACCGCTTCTAGTGCAACAGAGCCGTTTCTGATTGCCGATATGACGCTGCACGAGTTGGAAGAGATCAAGACAAGCGGCAAGAAGAGCGAAGAGATCCGCTATAAGGCCCGTACTGTAACCCGCCTGCTGGCCGAGCATCACGACGACAACACCTTTATGGTAGTGGCAGTCCCCATGTCTTCCCTGTTCTACATTCTCGATGGCAAACCGATCAGTGATAACAACGACGCGACAATCATGGCAACCGCCCGCTGGTATCTGGACGAGATGCAGCGCAATCTGGATGACGCGATTGAAGCCGGACTCCCGGAAGCACAGCGACAGATCCAGGCCAATATTGATTCTTTTAAGTTCGTAACCAGCGACCTAAGTTGCGCCAATATTGCCAGCGGCATTCTTTATCTGCCGATCGAATTCACCTATCCCGATGCAGCAGCAAGCGCCAACAATAACTACACTGGCTAGACCGAAGTCACTCTTGATGAAGGCGGCGAGGAAGCCATGGCGATGGCATATCAGACCCACGATGAAGGCTATACATATCAGAATCTGTTTGACACTCCAGTGAATGGCTATCTGATTGTTCGTGATCCAGACACAGTAGACGATGATATGCCGGCAGGCAATGCGGTAGGCTGGCTACGATGGAATGGCAAGAAATATGTACCACTCAAATACAAAAAGATCAGTAATCGCTTCACTGGCGACATAAAACCGCTCAATGACCAACAGAAGCTCGCATTTGATATGCTGCAGAACGACGATATTACCGTTAAAATGCTGGCTGGCACATTCGGCAGCGGCAAGACAATGCTTATGGTGTCCTCTGCTATTGATATGATCGAGAAGCACAGAGTTGAAAAGCTGATTTGGATTCGCAATAACATCGAAGTCAAGAATACCAAGGAGTTGGGCGCACTGCCTGGCACCCTACTGGAAAAGCTCGGCGCTGCTTCTTTTGCTGGCCCTCTGGCTGATCACTTGGGCGGCGAGGCCGGTTTGGAATACTGGATCAATAATGGGCAGGTAGAAGTAGCTCACCTTGGATTTATTCGTGGCCGCGACTACAAGAACGCAATTATTATGGTTTCAGAAGCTGAGAATCTGACCAAAGAGCATGTACAGCTGCTACTCGGCCGTGTTGGTGAAGGATCTATGCTGTGGCTTGATGGCGATCTGAAGCAGACTGACGAAGCCGTGTTTGAAAATAACAGCGGTATGCGTAAGGCAATTCAGTGTCTGGCTGGCAACCCGCACTTTGGATATGTCTACCTGAACAAGACGGAACGCAGCGAGACCGCACAACTGGCTGACCTGTTAGACTAAGGGGCGCAGCAGAATGATAAAAGTAAGAATAGACGGCTTACGACCAATGGATTACATCTCTCCTACTGGCGACTGGAACTATGAAGCGATTGACGGTTTGGCGAAAGCTTTGTATGACCGTTACAAAGAAGCGGAATTCGAACAAATAGTAGAGCTATTCAAGAAATACATAGGAGAACAAACATGACAGAAGGGTCAGCAGTATTTCATCGACAAGTTCGTAAAAGACCGCTGCGCAAACCTGATGATACCGGAGGCCGTATGAGTAACAAAGGGTACAGTATATGACAATCGATAAAGTGATGAACAATCTATATGATGCTCTGAGCAAAAATCAAGATACTACCTGGTTCGATTATCAAGGATTCCGCTGGGAGCTTGGTCATGACCTATCTTTTCATCCACGACATATACTTCATCCAGGAAATTGCTCTGAAGATCGACGTGTAGCTCAATACAGTTGTCCAATCCCCTACTATCCAGAATCAGAAAACGAATATATATGCGAGAGCTTATTATGACAGACAGAATAAATAATTTGATTAACACATATAGAGCCTTAGCAAATGCAGCTGGCGCTAGACTCCACAAGAAAAGGAATCAACCCAGGACGTTGATGTATAGAGCGCAATATCATAACTCAAAAACAGTTTTTGAAGGAGAAGAAATCATGCGCGTTTTATTCGTAAGGCCATCGATCTATGACACAGTATGCGACTGGTATGAACGCATGGATACTGTGCAAAAGCATCGCAAGGAGACAGCAATCTGTAAATCACCCGAAGATTTTTGGAATATATTCAATAAAGATAAATTCGGCGCACAATATACGACATTCTATTTTGACGATAGGTTGGCGCTGACCGATACTTTTGAATTTTTCAAGGAGATCGCGCGGTTGTATGGTGAAGAGGATGCGAAGTATATTTCAGAAAATAAAATGCGGCGGATCACCATGAACTATTTGATGAACAACAATCAGCTTGACTTGTTCCAGCAGTTCTCCATCACACCCGAATGTCTGGAAGATGTAATCCACGATGCTCTGGCTGATCAACAGTGCGAATGTGTGTGCAGACCGCTATTGTAAAGGAGAGGCGAAATATGGAAAGAATATTAACGCCACGAGGCGGTGGACGTACATATGCGATCTGCGAATACGCTGTCAAAAACAACTGTAACATCTTGGTGCCAATGGGCGGGACAGCTATATTATGTGCACAGGACTATATCAAGGAAATAGCCAGGAATCTTGATATTCAATATTAGGGGTATAGGGTTGATCATCAATGTCTTATAGTGGATTTACAAAGCAGAGAGCGTGGAGAATATGCTATCCATATACTGACGGCGACTCGCCTTCCTGACAACTACAATGGATTACGCCTTGAATACAAACCACTTGTTGTTGATGATATCGACCGATGTTTTAAACTCATGTGTTTTCCGAATGTACAAATCGATGCCTGTTCTTTGATGACATACGATCCGAGCGAGGTTGCGTTTACACCGCCAACTGCGCCTCAAGAAGTGCAGCGGGATGAATGCGTGTGTGACAGCTTGGTATGACAGAGGTGCCAACAATGAATAAATTTGATACGCTGCATGATGATCGCACGCTGCGATGGTATGAGTACAGATATCCCGATGATGTCGACAGTGGCGAGTTTACTTTTGACTGCACGAAAGATGGATTTATATGGTCTCTGCCAAGCGATAAACCACTGCGAACCACAAACGAAATTGTATCTTACATTGACGCAAATGGTAACCAGCGTGAAGTTCAAGCGGAAGTAAAATACTATGGAATGGGACACGACACGCTGTGGACGATTGCGATTCCTAATGTTGTCGAGGCAGAGAACGAGTGTGTCTGTGAATCACTATTATGAGGCACGATATGAACAATCAATTATTGATACCCGATGATAAGATATACATATATCCATCAGATTGGAAGCAGCCTGTACGAATTCAATTTGAAAATGGATCGACCATAGAGACTGTAAATTATGGCGATTCACATCGTACTATTCAATTCGATAAATGGGTTGATTACAACACCATGGTTACTGATGAAACTTTACAAAAATTTATCAAAGACTATGTATCGAAAAATTTTCCAGTAGAACATACGGTATCGATCTATCACGAATGTGTTTGTGAAAGTCTATTGTAAAGGAGATGAAAATATTGGATGAACAAGAGCTAACTGTAAGAGTTGAAGAAATAGATAATCATTTATTTTCTATGCACGATACAGTAAACCATGCGATTATCAAAGTCGACGAAGCAAATACTCTGTCGCATTTTGCAGTAGAACGTATAGATACTATAAGAGCAACAACAACCTCATATCAAACTGCGATTGATCAATTACAAACTCGGATCGCAGAACTTGAACATAAAATCGATTTACTGACAGGGCCATGTATTTGTGAGCCGCTGCTATAAGGAGGAACTATATGAAAGAAAACGACTTTTCAAAACAGGATATTTATAATATTGGATTTGCCGTAGCTGATGCTGTGCGCGATTATGATGTAACTTACGAGGATATCCTTGACGCGATTCAGGTATATGCAGAATAGCAGGAACTGATCGGCAATGCATCACTTTATGATACGTTGTGGATGGAAGACGGTACGCCTATGTCCCCTTCTTTAACACGATATTTATTCCATGAGATGTACTGCCCAGATGATTATGGTTATGATGAGGAGGACGGCGACGATGAGTGATCGCAAGCGTGATAAGGTATCTAAGAGCAGCTATATGCGTAACGCCCGCAAACAGCGTATGATCGAGAATCAGTTTTTGCAGGAAGTCGAGAAGGCTCAGGAGAGCGGCGAACGCCAGCGGCAATCAGAGCGGCGGAAGCGGCGTACAATGTGGGACGATGACGAGGACTAAGGAGGTACGCAGTAGTATGAACAAAGAGCCTAAGAAGCCGGGCGGAGAGAATGATACAGAGCGAGACGATATCCAGGAAATCCGCGTTAACTCTATTCCGCTGATGGTACTTATCGCTGGTGTTTTAAGTTCCGTTGACTTTGTTGATTGGATGTTTACTATCGCAGAAATGCTTGTTGTATTTGTGCTTACATATCAGATTCTAGGACGTGTGCTCTTTACTGCCCTGGTGGTTACGCCCATTTTGGTTGTGTTTATCAGCAGGTGTCTGGCGGCCTACGATGAGATTATGTATGGCGACGATGATATGGGCGGCAGCGATGGCGAAGATGACGGCGATGACCACTTTAACGACCACTGGAATAATTTGATTCATTGATTGGAGTGATATAAATAATGCGGTTTATTGATTTAACAGGAAAGAAATTTGGCAAATTAACTGTTTTGAATCAAGAGCAGGATTATATTCAGGCAGATGGAAGACATCGTTCCAGATAGAAGTGTGTTTGTGAATGCGGAAATGAATGTATTGTTGATGGAGACGCATTAAGAACGGGAAATACAAAAAGCTGTGGCTGCTCAAAGCACAAAAAGTGGGCCAAGGATCTTACTGGTCAACATTTTGGAAAACTAACTGTGCTTGGGCGTTCTTCGAAATATCTTAATCAAAAAGTATATTGGCACTGTAAATGCGATTGCGGTAACGAAGTAGATGTCATAGGTGCGCTATTAACTAGTGGTAGATCAAAATCCTGTGGATGTTCTCACATAACTCAGGGCGGATTTGGGAAATCGAGACTTTATGAAGTATGGTTTGCGATGATGTCACGTTGTACAAAAACAGAAAACAAGGCATATCAAGATTATGGCGGACGTGGTATCAAAGTTTGTGATGAATGGAAAGATTTTCTGAAATTCAAAGAATGGGCTGATAAAACAGGTTATGATGAAAACGCGCCAAGAGGACAATATACCATCGATCGCATTGATAACAACGGCAACTATTGCCCAGAAAATTGTCAATGGAAAACAATGTTAGAGCAGGCCAACAACAAAAGAAACACCCGAATGATTGAGTACAATGGTGAAAAGAAATCAATTTTAGAGTGGTCGAAATCAACAGGGTTATCAACTAGTTTAATCAAAAGCCGTTATGACAGAGGTTGGACACCAGAAGAAATATTTACAATTCCATTTGGTCATAAAAGGAGTGAAATAAGTGATCAGTCCTAAAAGTTATACAGTGCGAAAATATCCGCTAAGCTTATTTATTAAATAGAATTATAAGGTTCCAGCAGAGGTCGCAAACGATCCTCAATATCAGGTGTTGCAATCTGATACAATGCTCTTGCGTCAAATTAGAATTGTATCAAATAATTACGATGACTATAATCCGTTTATTGTTTTTATTGATGCAACTGGCGCACAAAGCAAACCAAAGGTTGTTCGTCATTTAATTGAACATGGAGCGAAAATTGGCAAGTATCACTTTTCATTTGGTGATCGTAGTGCCTCTATGATCCGTCAGTTTATCTTCTCAATGGTTGAATCTCATATTTGGCCAGAAGTAGACAAGCGAATCAGTATGGATTTAAGCTTCAAAGATGCGCCCACTGTACTTAGTAAATATTATGCCTATCGTGGTCTTGTGCTTTCCAGCTGTCATTGTATTGCATTGAGGGAGTGGTTTCCAAAGATTGTTGTAGTGCCCGACACATTCGCAACTATTCCGAATCAAAAAATAAAATATGTTCGTGATGAAGAGGTCGAATTTGTTGACCAAAAAACAGGTGCAAAACGAACATGGAAGCAAAAAGCAATTGCAAAAAAAGAAGCCGATATTGAAATCAATATGTTCGATGGATGCGGTATCGCACATCCTGCCCTAATGCGTGAAGTTGAGCGGCGGATTGGAACAAGTGAGCAGATCAATAGTATGGTGTTTCGTATGCCATACTTTAAGGGTGTCTTTAATGAAATGGATTACGTCTCATTTTATGAGGAGCGTGGGGTCACTGAAATTACAGACATTTGGGGCATCAAGCATTCTGTAACCCGTGATGCTGAACCCATGTTTATTGCATGCGAAAGTATGTATAAAGGGTATAAGTATTTCAAAAAAGACGGTACTGTCAATGATTGGAACCGTTATAAAGAACTTGCATTGAAATACGACCACGCCCTCGGAATTGCAAAATGGAATTATCAAGCAGATAAAGAAAATCTGGTCAGTTTAGGAAACTATCAGCTTATCCAGGACTTACAGGATGTTCCATTTGATGAGTTCAAGCATCTGGCTGATAGATCTGTTGACTGGTACGAGAAAATCGTCAATGGTGATCCTATTTATACATATTGCTTTTTAGGGGCTTTAGCTGACAATACAGAACCATTAAATCATTATATTGCAGCCATTATGCGGAATCCTGAGATGACGCATGAACCAAGTGTAAAAGATTATTTCCATAGTCTGCTTGATAAATATCGTAATGGATTCAAATGCGGGAAATTGTTCTTTGACGCAACATTCAAGTTTTTACTTCCAGACCAAATTGCATTGATGGAGGCTATCGCGGGACTTCCAATAAAAGGTTGTTTGAAAGCAAATGAATTTTATAGCTTCGATCGGCAAGGTGTTATTTTGGGAGAACGAGCATTAGGTCGTAACCCTCATATATGCCATCAAGAACACGTTAAGCTAAAAGGTATTGATAATGAGCTAACGCAAAAATATTGTAGTCACCTTGTCAACTGCTGTATGATCAATGTGTTTTCGATTACTCCACAACGCTTGTCGGGGGCCGACTACGATGGGGACCTAACTCTATTGTCAAACGAGCCAATTATTATCAATACTATTCCAGACGATGGATATGTCACTATCGATATCGAAGACAAAGTAACAAGTCTTGCTCAAGTTGATAATCTTGAAAACAAACTGGCTTGTACTCTTCGTGGCCTTAAAAGTATGATTGGTGAGATTAGCAATATGGCTTCTGTATACCACAATCGTGTTGCGCGAACAGAGGAAACAAAGCAACTTTACGAAAGCTATGTTGACTTGCTTTCTGTGGCAAACGGGAAAGCTGTGGATTTTGCAAAAACCGGTGTGCTCTACCCTATTCCACGGCAGATTAGTAAGTGGGCGAAAGCAAGTGGAATGCCGTACTTTTTCAAATATAACGGTCCTTACTACGCACGTTTACATAATCTCAGCAAGGCACATAGCAACATGAACCTGCTTTGCATGAGTCTGGAGCGTTGGGAGCGCGGTGTACGGTGGCGCAAAGAGCCCGCAGGCAGCTTTGATTGGCATATCATGTACGATCCAGAGGTCTCCTATGACCAGGCAGTTTTTGATGAGATCGAAGCCATTTTCTTGGATTTCAACAAATGCCGCAAAGAGCAACTTGAGTTCGAAAAGAAATGTCGCAATTGGCAATTATATCATAAAGAGATTGAAGGTCGTATCACCAAGGAAGAAGCCAAAACCTATGAGACAAACTGGCAGGCGATCTATAACGTGTACCGCAACAAGTGCAAGCTGGTGTGTCCCGATGTGAGAGAGTTGGCGAATATTCTTGTGGTACTCTGCTACGAAAAATATCCCAATAAATTTAAGAAGTTCTTATGGCACATGGCTGGGGCTGGTGTGGTCGAAAATATCAAACCGGTTCCTGTTCAGTTGCCAGTTCACGATCCGAACGGCGAGTACGAATACCTTGGCCAGCGATATAGTCTGGCTGAACCGAAAATCCATGAAGCGAGGGTGAAATAATATGGGTTGGTTTAAGAAGAAAACAAAGAAACTGCAGAAAATAACCAAGTGTCCTACCTGTGGCGGCTTGTTGACAAAGCAGACTGGACTGGAGCACGAATTTACTTATAAAAATCAGATGGTTCATGTGCCGGATATCACGGCGATGGTATGCGGTGATTGTGGCGAGATGTATTTTGATTATACCGAATTCGAGCGTATTTCAAATTATGTTCACGAAGCAGTTGATGAGAAGGATGAAACAGAATGAGTTATCGGTGTTTTAAAATAACAATCATTACTTTGATAGCTGTAATATGTTTATGTTTAGGTATTGGAATTTGGGCATCTATTCCGCGTAAAAACAATGTAGGCGATAAAGCTGTTTATAATGGAAGTTCTTTGTATAGTATTTCTAATACGAAACTTATCTATGATGAGAATACAAGAGTTATATATTATTGGCTACATAGTGGATATATGTCTCCATACTATAATGCACATGGACAACTTTGCCGCTATATTGATGGCGAAATTATACCAATCGAGTAAGGAGGTTAAATGGCATATACAACTTTCTACTGTAATGAGAATATGCTGCTCGATCATTGGCAGGACTATCACGAGTCAAATCTGATGCTGCGAAACCTGCTGAAGCGAACCTCCCTCTCCCCTATTGAATGCGCTACCATTTATTATGAGCGGATGAAAAATCCTGAGTCTGTCAGCTATGATCGTAGCCACTTGATCCAGATGTTCAACAGAGGCCGCAAAAATAACGCACCCATACTTGACGTACATCAAGTTGTGCTTTATCAGAAAGATCTGGACTATATTACAGAGGCGCGCCGAAAGTATCATATCAACTACGCACAATTACGTGTTCTGTTTGGGGTGATATTCTTCTGCCGACTGTACGGAAGTGACACCTTTGCCTTGGACACCGAGTTTAAGATGAAGCGTTTTGGGAGCTGCTTTGAAGAGCAAACGGAGATTATGTATTGTGCTGGGAAAAACTAGGATGACGGCTATAATACAGTGCGGGGCATGAAGGAGATCTCTGACGACTATCACCTGTTGGGCAGGACAGGCACCGACGACATTGGATGCTTATATCAGTACACAAATTTTGCTCTTGATAAGAATGATACGATTGCGTACACGTTCAATGTAACGTTTGAAAACAATCGGCTGAATCTAAGCGCCATAGTGCGAGAGTTGTTTGACCCGAAGGAATGTTATTGCATTGTGTGTGGCGAACAGTATCACTCAGAAAAGCCAAATGCCAGCAGATATTGTAAAGGATGTGCGGCAAAGAAAGAACAAGCACGTCTGGCGAAAATCAAGCGAAAACGCAGCGAATGCACGAAATGAACTTTAGATTCTTAATATATGAAAGGGTGTTGTATATTTCCCTTTCGATTATAAATTACAAAGGAGATTTATTATAATGGTTGAAATTACTAAGCGTGAGGCAGAGTATCTGCGTAAGGTTATCCCCGGTGTCCATATCACCCGTACCGTTCACCACTGGTATGCGGAGGAGATCAAGTCTGTTCTGACTCAGCTGCCTGGAAATCCCGAGGCAGAAGAGGCGCTGCGTGAACTGAACCGCACCCAGCGTACCAACACCAATTTTGAGATCTGAGGTGGCGCATGGACGAATTTAAGAAAGCGGACGGCGAGACCTTTGATGAATATATGATGCGGATTGGTGAGGCATGCAGCGAACGTAAGCTGACTTAGAATCAGGCAGCAAAACTGCTGAATGAAGCAACCGGCTCAGACTATGGCGAATGCAGATATCGCAAGACCTATAAGTCGTGGAAAAATGGTTATGACTACGCTATTGATCACGCCAACGAAGAAACGATCCAGGATGAACTACAGCGACTGAAGATTGAAAAGATCAAATTACAAGATGAACGCAATGCAGCAAACAAAGTGTATCGCGATGTTGCCCGTGCCGAATCCGTTAAGGAATTGATTCTGAAGAACGTTGCTCCGTATAACCCTGACAACTTTCTGAATGTTGTGCAATACGAAGACAGCGGTCACGATGTGATTGTGTGTTTGTCTGATTTACATGCTGGCGCGGGTATTGATTCGGCGTGGAATAAGTTCAACAAAGATATCTTGAAAGCTCGGCTTGAGAGTTATGCTGCACAGGTATTCAATATCGTAGCGCGACATACAGCCGAAAAGATTCATGTGTTGCTGTTGGGTGACCTGATCAATGGGCATATCCATGTTAATACCCGCGTGCAGAACAATGAAAACAGCATTGAGCAGGTTATGACGGCTGCAGAACTGGTAAGTAATTTTGTTGCTACACTGTACGAGGTATGCCAGCATATTGATGTATATTCTGTGAGTGGCAATCATTCACGAGTATTCCCCAACAAAGAGGATCAGGTAGCAGGCGACGAACTTGAAGCACTGATTCCGTTCTATATGAAGGCACGACTGCAGAATCTGGCTGGTATTGATATCAAGACAGAGAAGCTCGATCCGACCTTTGGCGGATTTAAGGCTAGAAATAGTCTTGTGATGTACGCACATGGAGATAAGGACTCCCCTACTAACGTGGTTGAGCATCTGACATTGATGGTAAAGCAGCCAATCGACATGGTGTTCCTTGGTCACCGCCACACAAACGGCATGACAACGGTGCATGGTACGAAGGTTATTGAGAGCGGCTGCGTTTGTGGCAGTGATTCCTACGCAATTGGACTGCGTAAGAATGATGTGCCGCAGCAGGCAGTGGCTGTAATCGATGACAGCGGCCTAGAATGTCTGTACGATGTCAAGCTGGAGAAGCCAGCAAAGATAGTAATTTAATAGAGATTTTTGATGCCCTGGGCTACGGCCTGGGGCATTTTTATATGTCGCAGGTGACAGCGCCGGTGTGCTGACCAGCCTCATAAGCTGTGTTTGGATGCGTTCGACTCGCATACCTGTACCCACAAAAATAAATTAAAAAGGAGGGTTCCAAATTAGAGATGGAAGAAAAATATCACAAAGATTTAGGAGGCGATTACTTCTACTGCTATTCCAGACGGACAGCGCTGTTTGTTCGCGCTATGGGAATTTTTTACGAAGAGATTGGAGAGCACCCGGTAACCGGCTCTGTATATACAAAATTCCGCAAGACGAAAAAACTGAATGAAGTTTTAAAACTATAGGATCAGATTAAATATCGCTTCGATGATATGATGGACGACGGAACGGTGGTGATTGGCTATGGCCAGAGTTGCCGCAGATAAGAAACAACCCCGTATCAAGGTTCCGCCGTCCTGGAGTGGCGGCAAGTGTATGTGTTGTGGGAAGATCTATGACGTGCGTAAGGGAAATTTCTCAAAAACGCAGAGCCAATGGTTTATGGGTAATGATGGATATCTCCCATGGTGCAATGAGTGTCGTGAGCGCATGTTTGAGTTTTACGCCAAGAAATATAACGACGAGGACGAGGCGATCGATCGTCTGGCTATGATGTTTGACACCTATGTTGATGATAAGCTGCTGGAGGCTTCTGAGCATTCTACCGCATCCGCTTTGAAGATCAACACCTACATGGGACGGCTTAATATGCGCCAGCACGCTGGTAAATCCTATGATGATGTAATCGATCAGAAGAAAAAGGATGCGTTGGCTGCCGGCGATACAAAGGGTACAAAGGTCACTCAGAGAATGATTAAGAACTGGGGACGTGGTTTGGATGACCAAGATTATCTGTTCCTCGAAGACCACTACCAGAACCTTATTACACGCCACGAATGTAAGACGGCCGCGCAGGAGATTCTGTTCAAACGCATCGCAAAGGCAGAGCTTAACTGCGAAAAGGCTGATGCAACCGGTGATACCAAAAAGATCAAAGAGGCAAACGATAACCTACAAAACCTAATGGGTTCTGCCCAAATCAAGCCGAACCAGACGAACGATAACGCACTGGCTGAGACGAATACTTTTGGCACGCTGATTCAGAAATAGGAAGAGGAAGAGCCGATTCCAGAGCCATCGCCCGAATGGCAGGACGTTGATAATATCGGTAAGTATTTCAGAGTATGGGTTCTGGGTACTTTGCTTAAGATGTTCAACTTAAAAAATCCATATCAAGACGAATTTGACGAAGAGTTTGAACGATATACTGCCCATAAACCAGAGACAAATGAGGACGATGCCACAGATACCAGCCTCCGCGAAACTATTTTCGGTATTGGCGAAGGCGGTGGTTCCGCATGAGTAAAGAGAAATTAACAGATAAGGAAGTAGCGAATACAAAATCAGAAAAAATAATGAACGCAGTTGCCCTGAGGGCATCATTCTATAGAGCGAATCCTCAGCGGTTTGCAAAAGACTATTTAAACCTGACATTGAAGCCATTCCAAGAGCTACTATTGTTTTTGATGGTGAGATGCACCGGCTTCTGCTTCATTGCTGCTCGCGGCCTTGGTAAGTCATTTCTAACCGCAGTTTTCTGTGTGATTACATGTATTTTATGGCCCGGTTCTAAGGTTTGTATTGCCTGTAAGGTAAGAAGCCAATCTATCAGTATTTTGGATGAAAAGATAATGAAGGAGATCTACCCCAATAGTCCCCTTCTACGATCTGAAATCAAAAAGGTCGATATCAATAATCAAAAGGCAGAAATTATATTTAGGAACGGTAGCTATATCAAAGTTGTCACTGCAACAGATAGCAGTCGTGGTAGTCGAGCTACACTTCTCATCTGTGATGAATATAGATTACTATCTAAAGATGTTATCGATTTAATATTGAAGAAGTTCCTGAATATTGTTCGTCATCCTGGATATTTGGACAAGCCACAATATGCACATCTTGCAGAGCGAAATAAAGAATTCTATCTAAGTTCTGCTTGGTTCCAAAACCATTGGAGCTATGAAAAATGTCAGGACTACTTCGTAAATATGATCGATTTCAATAAGAAATATTTTTGCGTATCCTTCCCGTATCAAATGTCAATCAAGAGCGGCTTGCTGTTGAAAGAAGCTGTAGAGGACGAAATGAGTGAATCCAGTTTTTCTGATTTGACGTTTGCAATGGAGAACGAATGTAAGTGGCTTGGTGCTACCGAAGGCGGCTTATTTCAATTTGATGACATCAACAAAACGCGCGTCATTGAAAAGGCGTTCTACGCACCGAATCTTTTACTTAATCAAGCTGCTATGGACGTGCCGAAAAAGAAAAATGGCGAAGTGCGAATTCTCACCGCTGATATTGCATTGATGAGCAGTCGCAAAAACGACAACGACGCAACCAGTATCTTCTTGAACTGTATGCTGCCGAATAAATCAGGACGCTACACCAGCAACTTTGTCTATTCAGAGAACGTTGAAGGTATGAGTGCGCAAGACCAAGCACTAAAACTGCGACGGTATTTCGACTACTTCAACTGTGATTATATCGGGGTTGACTGTAGAGGCGTTGGATTGCCTCTGGTTGATTTGCTGATGCGTGATATGTATGACCCAGAAACAGGCGAAACATATCCTGCGATCAGCTGCTGTAACAATCAAGAAATCGCATCTCGCTGTGCTGACAAAAATGCTCGCAAGGTCATCTAGGCCATTATGGGCAGTTCCCAGTTTAACAGTGATGTAGCCATTGGATTACGCAGCGGTTTCCAGCAAGGACGTATCCATCTGCTTCAGAGTGAGTACGGATGTGAAGACCAGTTGCGCAAACTCTATAAAGGCTATGATAAAATGTCGCCCACTGAACGAGCCGCACTACAGATGCCATATATCAATACCGGACTTGCTGTAAACGAGCTTGTAAATCTGGGCTACGAAACCGTGAATAACGTTATCAAAGTCAAGGAGAAATCCGGCTGCCGTAAAGACCGCTACTCTTCCCTGTCTTACAACTATTACATTGCGCAGCAAGTTGAACGAAGCATGGAGAAGAAGAATAAAAAGCCAACTTCGCTCACGTTTAACTTTAGAGCGCCTGTGTTAAAGAAGGGAGGACTGTAATGGCTGAAGATAAAATGCAGAAAAAGGTTCGCGTAACAAATGCCAAGGATGGTAAGACCTCTTATGTAACATACCAGGATCTTGTCAATGGCGTTTATGCGAACCTGTCACATATCGGTATCCGTAATCTGACATCGAGTACCGATACAAATCCGACATATACAAAATATACTAAGGATCAGATCGTCACCTATCTTGGCAACCCTGCCAACTACGAGAAGCAGCTGCGAAATATGAGTAAATATCTATTCAATATTTCAAACTACTATCGCCGACTGATTCAGTATTTTGCGAATATGTCTACATATTCTTACACGATTTCTCCGTATGGACTTGATCGCTCTAAGACAATTAACGCCAATAAATTTAAGAAGGCGTATTATTCTGCTGTAACAGCAGTTGAGCTGATGAATATCTCGCACGAAGCCACGAAGATACTGACAATTGCATTCCGCGATGACGTTTACTATGGCTATGCGTGGGAGACAAATGACAGTTTTGCTTTTCAAAATCTTGATGCAGACTATTGTAAAATAAGCAGCATTGAGGACGGCGTTTATAACTTTGCTTTTGATTTTTCTTATTTTGATTCCAACAAAGATAAGCTGCCCAACTATCCGCCAGAGTTTGAGACGATGTATAACCAATATAAGGCTGACTCGCAGAACTACAAGTGGCAGGAGCTGGACAGTTCCAAGTCCATTTGCATCAAAGTAAACGAGCACGATTATATCCCCATTCCCCCGTTTGTGAGTTTGTTTAGTGCGCTTGCCGATATTGAAGACTACCGTGCCATCAGTAAAAACGCAAGTGAGACCAATAACTATAAGGCGCTGGCAATGGAGATTCCAGTGAATGATACTGACGGCTCTTTCCTGATCGACTATGATACAGCAAAAGAGTTCTATGACATGATGAGTAATGTACTTCCGCCGAATATTGGCGCAATTCTTACTCCCATGAAGATCAGTAGCTGGAACTTTGAAAAGAGCGGCGTGAACAGTGACTCTAAAGAGGTCTCAAATGCTGAGGCCACATTCTTTACAGGCGCTGGCGTGAATAAGAATCTGTTCGGCGGTGGCGAAGATCCTTCTGCTACTACCCTGCAGCTGTGTACTGTGAATGACCAGGAGATCGTGTTTGCAGTGATGCGACAGTTGGAACGCTGGATCAATCGCAAGCTGAAGAGCGTTTCCAGTTCTTATAAGTTCCGCCTAAACTTCCTACCAGTCACTCATTATAACGTGACTGAGATGCATGAAAGATATCTCAAGGATGCCACCTATGGTATGCCGACTAGAACCGCAGCTCTTGCGACTACTGGTTATGCGGGCAGCGACTATGAAAATATGACTTATCTTGAAAATGAAATCCTGGGACTTAGTGCTGGTGAAACACCGCTCAAGAGCTCCAATACTCAGTCCGGTTCCGCCGGGGATGAAGGTGGTCGCCCAACAAACGCAAGTAAGGGCGAGGGCCTGTCTGATGCTGGCAATGTAAGCGCTGATAGACAGGAGGCATAAGATGAGTCAGGAGATTTATGAAGTTATCGTACACGGAGCGCACTCCGCCGGGATGGCAAAGTTCCTGACCGACCGTGGCGCTCTGATGCTGCGAATAGACCCAACAAATAAGTATGTTTTTGTATACGATTCTGTGTTTGAAAATGCTCTGGCTGAGTTGCAGGTTGCGATTCGCCAGGGCTTTTATTTTGCTGACGAGGAGGTGAAAACAGAATGAATCAACGATATCCGGTTTCTTTTATTAAGAAGGGCGAATACGAATCTTCTGATTTTCGCTTCATTGATGTCAGCATTGATGTAATGCACACTGGAGCAAACCTCAATAAGACAAGTTTTACAAAAGACGCGATCAACAAAGCAGTACCGACAATCTGTAATACGCCGATCCTTGGTTATGTTGTAGATGAACTTGACGAGGAAGATAAGGACTTTAAAGGGCATGAACATGAACTGCGAATCACCAACAAAGACGTGAAGTACGTCTATGCTGGTCAAGCTTATGGTGTTATTCCTGAATCTTGTAATCCTCGCTGGATTGTTAAGGATGACGGCACCGGTATTGAACGGGAGTATTTGCGTGTTGATGGTTTGATTTGGACAAAGTTTAGCGATCCTGTAGATATTTTTACCCGCGATGGTACGAAGAATCACAGTGTTGAGCTGACCGATATGGCTTGTGGCCCCGCAGATAAGAACGGCAACGTTCCTGTGGGGTCTTTTAAATTTGACGGTTGCTGCATTCTGTCTACGACTGATCCGAGTATCAAGCCCGCTATGACAGGCAGCTGCGTTACTGCCAATTTTTCTGTTGAAGATATTACTGCTCAGATCCGCGACCGGCTCTATGAGTATCAAGCAATTCAGCAGAACTATACTGCGCAAAATGATAATCCATCCGATGAGGAGAAAGGAGATACAACGCCAATGAATGAAAATGAAAAGAATCCTGCTATGACTGAAAATGCCGTGGCAGAAGGCGCTGTGGAGAATCCTGAGATTGAGACTCCCGCCGCAGAGAATACTGCGACAAAGACCGAATCTGAGGCTGCTCCTGCCGAAAACGCCGCACCTGAAGAAGGTGCAGAAAATGCAACAACTGAGGTTCCCGCAGAGAATACTGCGCCAGCCGAAGAGGGAGAGCCCGTTGCATCAAGCGAATTTACTCTGACCACTGAGCAGCTGTTGAATGAAATCAGCGGCGCTCTGGGCGCATACAAGATCCCGTCTTCTTGGGACCCTGAGAATATGGTTCCCCGCTACTGGATGAATGATGTCCAGGGCGATGAGGTGATCGTGATCGATTGCACCACTTACAACCTGATGGGTATTCCCTACTCTATGAACGGCGACAATGTTGTTCTGGATGTGGAGAACGCCAAGCGTAAGAAGGTGACTTTTGAAGACTGGGACGAAGGCGAAGTTCTGCCTGGTATGAGTGCAGCCTTTACTGAGATCACCAATACAGTCGCTGAGATGAATGCTAAAATCTCCGACCTGACAAAAGAGTTTACTGAAGCATCTGAGACCATTGCCGAGATGAAGCCGAAGCTGGAAGCATACGAAAAGGCCGAAGCTGACGCAAAAGCCGCTGAGATGGAAGCAAAGCGCAACGCTCTGTTTGCCACCTTTGACGAGAAGCTTGGCGCAGATGCTGAGTATATTGCACTGAAAGAGAACAAGGAAATCAGCTACTCCGATCTGGAGACCAAGTGCTATGCGCTGGTTGGCCGTAAGAGTGCTGAGTTCTCTTATGTTCCCAATAAAAACAACAAAGGAACTGTCCGCTTTGGCGTGGGTGGCACCCAGAACGGTTCAGATGTCGCGTATGGTGGTCTGATCGAACACTATCTCGGCAATAAGTAATTTACCAAAAATTAGGAGGTACATAATTATGGCTAATAATAAGCATGCTGTTGTGCGCATTGACAAGCTGGGTGGCACCCTGGATGGTGCTCAGCTGGAGAGTGCTATTTTCTACAAGGAGTCCGATGCTGCTGAGATCGATAACGCTCAGCTGGTTGTTCTGGGCGAGAAGCTGGGTCGTGAGGTCTACAAGGCTACCGCTCCTACCGCAACTTCCACCGTTGCTGACCTGTATCTGACCGCTGGCGTTGAGCTGTTCTATGATCAGACCGTGGCACACTATCTGCCCGAGTGGGTCAATGAGGCTGGTAAGCCCGTGCGCGTTTACGCTCTGAATGTTTCCAAGGGTGGCTTCTCTGCTACTGCCGAGGCATTTAACGGCACTCCTGCAAAGGGCAAGTATGTCGGTTTTGCTGCCGATGACACCAAGATCCAGATTCAGGAAACTGCTGATGACAAGACCTTTGGCTGCATTGACTTCGTTGAGACTGTTGGTTTTGGCGATGGTCGCTATACCTACTACATGATCACCCTGAAGTGATTCCGAAGTTTTAAGAAATCAACATAAAGCCGTCCGTTTAAAGCGGGCGGCCATTTTTATTATAGGAGGTTTATACCATGGCTATTGATTCTAATCTGGTCAAGCTGGCTCTCGATGGCTACAAGGGCCACGTTGCTGGTGATTATTCTGTGAACGACACCCAGGAGGCTCTGCGTAAGGCTCTGGTTGAGGCAAATGGCGGTTCCACCAAGCTGGACATTAAGGCTCTGCGTGATGGCAGCTGCTCCAAGGTGTTCGCTATTGTTGAGGAGCTGGTCAATGTTATTTCTGAGGAAGGTCTGAAGGGCGACGAGTTCTTTATGAATATGGTCGAGGACCGCAACCTGGCTCTGGGCGACACTCCCAAGTTCCACATCGAGCGCGAGTGCCTGTTTGCTGTTGCCGATATTGCCGAGGGTACTCAGGGCGTGCGCCGTCAGCGTCTGGAAGCTGGTACTGACATCACCGTCAATACTCAGCTGCACGCTATCAAGATCTACGAGGAGCTGAACCGTGTTCTGGCTGGCCGTATCGACTTTAACAAGTTTGTTGATATCGTTTCCAAGTCCTTCACCAAGGATGAGCTGGATTCTGCATACGCTGCATTCGTTGGCATGTTCAGCAAGCTGAATGCTCCCTACATTGAGACCGGCTCTTTTGACGAGGACAAGCTGCTGGACCTGATCGAGCACGTTGAGGCTTCTACTGGCGAGACCGCTGTGATTGTTGGCACCCGTAAGGCTCTGCGTCAGATCAAGACTGCCGTTGTGTCTGATTCCGCCAAGGAAGATATGTACGCAATGGGTCACTTTGGCCGCTTCAATGGTACTGAGCTGATTGCTGTGAAGCAGCGTCACGCTACCGGCACCACCGATTTCATCCTGGATGACAAGACCCTGTACGTGTTTGCTGGCGACACCAAGCCCATTAAGCGCGTTACCGAGGGTGATGTCACTATGCTGATGGGCACACCGATGAACAACGCTGATATGAGCCAGGAGTTCCTGATGATGAAGCGCACCGGCATTGCCGTTGTGTTTGATCGTGACTTCGGCGCATACAAGATGGCCTGATCGATAATTTGAGTTGAATGGCGGTGGGGCAACAGCCCTGCCGCTTCTTTTATTAAATAGGAGGAACGAATGGCAAGACGTATAACTAAGACTACCGCTGCAAAAGCCGCTGCTCCCGTAGTGACTGAGCCTGTAGTCGAAATTACAAACGAGACCATGGTGGAGTGCCGCAATGGCACAGCTGGCAATCTGATCTATAAGTCCACCTTGAATCCCGGCTATACCGTTGAGTGGGAAGCTTTTGGTGATGTTCAGGAAATGGAGTATCGCGAGCTGGTTTCCATGCGCGGCAATCAGCGCCGGTTCTTTGAGGAGAATTGGATTTTGATCGATGACCCCGCCATTATCAAGAAGCTTGGCGTTGAGCGCTATTACAAAAATAGTCTGACCACCGACAACTTCAATGATGTGTTTACAATGCCCGCCGACGAGATCAAGAAGATCGTCCCGACACTGCCGGGTGGCACTAAGGATGCGATTGCATCTGAGGCCAAGAAGAAGATCGAAACTGGCGAGCTGGACAGCCGCAGTGCAATTAAAGCGCTGGAGGACTCCCTGTCTGTTGAGTTGGAAGACACAATTTGATGTAAAGGAGGCGGGTCATGGCAACCACTTTTGAAAGTATCTATGCCCGCTGTCGTGGGCGCATTCGAGATTATGACAAGGAAGGATATACTGACGAGATGTTTGCAGATGCAGAGAGCGACCTGCTTCAGGCCGCCATCGATGATTTTGCAGACATTTGTGTACAAGACCTGACTGACTATGACGATGAGCTGCAGCAGTTCAATGTTACTCTGACCCGCAAGGAACAGAGTATTCTGGCGTTGAGCATGATCGTGCATTGGCTGGAGCCGTATGTTTACAACTCTGACGCTTTGAAGAACGCTATGAGCACCAAGGACTTTTCTTTCTTCTCCCCTGCTAAGTTGCTGGAGCAGATGAAAGATCTTTTGGCGCAATCGCAGCGCAAATTGACTGCCGAGATGAACTTGTATTCCTTTAAGTCAAACAGTGTTTCTGAGTGGACACAGTAAGGCGGTGGGATATGACGAGATCTCAATATAGAGCCATGCTGAAACAGGATGGAGAGACACAGCGTGACAGAGTGGTCAATAAGGCACTCCATGATACGCGCTTTTTAGCGCCAGTCAGTCCTTCTTATAAAGAGGTAACGATAGATGACGTACCCCGCTGGGTAAATATTATATCGTCTACTGTTACAAACCAGAAAATATTCCGTACAAGACCTGGCGAGGATTTTGAGATCGGCAGCATTATGTACTGGGGTAAGAGCCACTGGCTGATTACCGAACGTGATGCAGACGATGAGATCACCGTGCGCGGCCGCATTCAGATCTGCCAGAAACAGATCGTGTGGCAGGATGACCAGACAAAAAAGATCGTATCTCTGTGGGCAACCGTGGAAAAGCCGTATTATTCCAACCTGAGCGAGAATAAGGTGATGAGTTATTCAACTCGTGAATTCCGTATCCAAACTCCGTTCGACGAGTATTCTGCCCGTTTGAACATTGGGAAACGGCTGATGTTGGAGATCATCAACGGAGAACCAAAGACCTATCGAATCACATCGATTGACCAGATGACTGGCCGAATTGACTATGACGATGATCAGATCGGGTTCCTCTCGTTTAACGTAGAACAGGATCTTTACAACGCAGAAACAGATAACGTGGAGAAAATGATCTGCAATTATGTGCCGGAGGATGCTGCCGATAACGTGGAAATCACCTACCCCGATGACAACACGGTGGACGACAGAGTGCTTTCGATAGAGTTTACGGGCGAACCATCTATCCCAACGGGTGGATTTGGCAAGCTGTTTACTGCAAAAATCGATGGCGAAGTATACGATGGCGCAGAATGGACACTTACCGGCGATTGTACTCCTGCGGGAGTATGTTTCAAGGGTGGCAATACAACTGCGTCTGGTGCAAAGTGCAAGATTACTTGTGTGGATGATTCTAAACTGATTGGGCAAGTCGTGGTACTGACGGTCAAAGCAGCCGGCCTTACCGAAAAGATCGAATTGGGGGTGATCTGATATGAATCTCGACGAGATCGGGGTATTCAAAAATCGGGTCGTTTCCAAGTTGATCAACGACGAAAATGTCCTTGATGTCCTATTGGGCAACACAGATGATATCGACGATCCCGAAACTCTTCTGCTTGGTAAGAACGGGTCGGGTGAAGGCGGATGCGTGTTTAAGTATGAATATGTTCCAGACACACAGGAGAATTCAAAAACGTTTTTGTGTGTTGAGGTCGTGCCAGAACAAACCAGCGGTGATTCTATTACGATGATGACCATTTACGTGTTTGCATATTGCAGTAAAAACCTGATGCAGACATATCATCGAAAAGGACAAGCTGGGACACGCATTGATATTTTGGCCAGTGATATTGATAAGCTTTTAAATGGAAACAAAGAATTTGGGATTGGTCCGCTTGAATGGGCTGGAAGCAGCATCTATAAACCGGCGCAGTGCTATTACGGGCGAATGCTCGTTTATCAGGTCGGCTCTTTTAGGAGGGCTCGCTGATGAGAAAGATTTCGTACCTTGAGCATCTGAGTCCATATGGCGTGCAGCTGAAAGACGTTGGGCGAATCCACTCCCCTTTTCTGAAAGACATTTTGAAGATGGGTTATACCCAGTATCAATACGCACTGACCTTGTTTCTGTACACCCCAGAAAAATACTACCATGATGCGGCAACTATGATGAAGATGCCAGACATCTGGGAGCAAATGACAAGCGAGCAAAAAGCAAATATTACGATGTTTGACATTCTTACATCGACAGACGAATCCAGGGCTGAACTGATCTCGGCCCTGGGTCTTTTTGTTTCTGGGGAATTGGAGTGGGACGAGCAGCATCGAGCAATTTTTATCGATAAAAAAAGCACCAGTAAGAAAGGATTTTCTATTGGTGGCTATATCGACAGGAATAACTATTCGACTGTAACAAGGCTTTGCTTGCAGCTGGTCGACATTGATGAAAGCGACATTCCGGAAGAAGCTCCAAAATTCAAGACTGAAAAAGACCGCTTGTTTTATGAAAAGTTCCAAAAGAAGAAGAAAAAGTTCAAACAAACAAAAAAGGCAGACCCGAATTTCGAGCTGCCGAATATGATTTCTCTCTTATGTACTTTTCATCCAAGTTTGAATTACTCAAACATCTTTGAGCTGACGGTTGGGCAGATACGAGATACGTTCTCCCAGCTATTACGCGCAAAGCAACTAAACATCGCTGAAATGAACTATTCCGTTTGGGGCGGAAAATACGATCCGTCGAAATGGATAGAGCGAATTGACAAAGAAAACGAAACTATAGGAGGATAACAATTATGGCTAACAAGAATGCAAATTTCGCCAACCGCGAGGTCGCCGATCTGATGCTGGTCGACTACTCCACCAAGAAGCTGTTCCTGAATGTTGACTGGGCCAACGTCACTTCTACTTCTTTTGAGGGTGACCGCGTGTTCGCAACCGGCGGCCAGGGCGCACCTAACCGCGTGCAGTTTGACGGCTCTCGTACCGGCACTCTGACCATCGAGGCACAGGTCTACCCCGTCAAGGTCTTCCAGATGCTGTCTGGTAACGACCTGGGCACCACCGCAAACTTCCTGAAGCGCGAGAAGGTCACCTGCACCGAGGCTGGCAAGCTGACAATTTCTACCGCTGCTGGCACCACCGCCGTTCAGGTCTTTAAGGCTGATGACGATCTGGGTACCGAGGTCACCGCTACTGTTACTGAGGGCGGCACCGAGGTTACCGTGACTGATGCAACTCAGGACACTGCTTACATTGTTTATTACTACGCAAAGCAGGCAGCTGCTCAGGTTGTGCACCTGGATAGCCGTCACTTCCCCAAGGCTTATCGTGTCGAGGGTTCTATTCCCTACAAGACCGAGAACGACGACATCATCGAGGCACATCCCATCTGGTACAAGGCCGCTCCTCAGGCCGGCTTCGAGCTGTCCTGGCAGAACACCGGCGATCCCGTTTCTCTGACCATGACCTTCGACGTTCTGGCCGACGAGAATGGCGACATGTTCTCGTTAATCTTCCCGAATGAGGGTTAAGTAATCGTTAAATAAAGGCGTGGTCTGAAATATGGCCACGCTATTTTAATTTATAAGGTGGTATTAAATTGAACAGCACTGAGAATACATATTGCGTTTACAAACATGTAAGTAAAATTAACGGCGCAACATACATCGGCATAACTAAATACGGAGACAACCCTAACAAACGATGGTTAAATGGCCGTGGTTATAAAGGGTTGAAATATAGCCATTTTTATAATTCAATTCTTAAACATGGTTAGGACTCTTATAATCATATCGTTATTGCCAATGGACTATCAAAGGAAGAAGCTGCAAACATGGAGATTTCCCTTATATCTGAATTTAAAGAAAAATTTCCAAAACTACTTCTAAATATTAGTCCAGGTGGGAGTCTTGGTTGTGGATTATCAGGGGAAAACAGCCCTAATTATGGGAGAGTTCCATCTCTTGAATCTCGCAAGAAAATGTCTGCCGCTAAACACGGAAAATTCACAGGGAAACAAAAGTGTCCACCGTGTCCAGTAATTGATTTGGACACAAAACAAATTTTTGATTCTATTGAAAACTGTGCAGCTTATTATGGGATTAAGGCAAATTGTATCACTCAAGTTGTTCGACACAAGAATTATTCTACACATGGCCATCATTTTGCAAAGCTGGATGAATACAAGGAATATGGAATTGTCGATTCGCGTGTTCTTAATCAGCGAACCCAAATTTATGGTCGTGCAGTTAAATGTCTTGAAACAGATATCATTTATAAAACAGTAAAAGAGGCATCAAAAGAAACTGGTATCCCGGAAAACAGTATTTATTATGCTGTAGTACATGATAGTCATATTGCTCATGGATATCATTTTGTTTATTTAAGCGCTTCTTGAATACGAGGCAGAGTCTTTCGGGGCTCTGCCCCTTTTATGAGCGCACAACCGCTGGAGCAGTTGCGCGTTGATATGAGGAAACTCACAAATAAGAAGAACACCCACGTGGCGACTTTCCGCTCTCTAATTTGCATAGAGGCTTCAGTGAATACTCGGACAATTGGCCCCGCTTATGCCCGGGGCTGGCTTACTTCCATAACAAACTTGGCGATAGTCACCAAAGCAGCTACGAATTGAACGAACTTAGACATGGTGTCGAAGTCAATCATCATATGGGCCTCCTTTCTGCCAGCAGCCTTACTACCGGACTTCGGGAAGCCCCTACTAATTCTCGCCGTTTTAATAATTCCCAAAAGGGATACGCAGGTGTTCTTCAAATTTGAATTTTACCACATCCAGAAAGAAAAAGGAAGTGTTTATTATAAAAATCATTGCTTTTGACCAGGCTCTCGGCAAGACGGGTGTCTGTACCATTGACGGCGACACTGTTTATCACTCGCTGATCGACCTGAGCAAAACCAAGGATGTTTTGGAGCGCTCTACAATGATGCGCCAGATGATCCAGAGCCGCATCAAGAACAATCACCCGGATCTTGTGGTGATCGAAGATGTTGCGCTGCAAAGCTCGCCAAAAACATTGATTCAGCTGGCGCAACTGCAAGGGGCGATTATGGGGGTATGCGAGTTAAACAATATCCCCTATGAAATCATTAAGCCATCTGAGTGGCGGAAGATATTGGGATTTAAGCAGGGTCGAGTAAAGCGTGCCGAGTTAAAACAGCAGGCCATTGACTATGTTAAAACCTATTATGGAGAAGATGTTTCATCTGATGAAGCCGACGCGATGTGCATTGCGACAGCTGTAAAGATGGAACTTGAAAACAATAAATTAAATCAGGAGGACTAATACTTATGGATGCAAAGAATAATCTGACTTTGGCGGAACGAATTTTATTTGTTGACAGCGTGGTGAACCTGTCTGAGCGCAATGGCCGCTATGAGCCGGCACTGTATGACTACGCTTTCCGAATTACAACACTGATCATGTTCGCCGGTCTGGAAACAAATGAGATGGATCAGGATCAGATGAGCGAGTTGGCTTTCTCTGATGAGACGACCAAGCTGATGAATGAGACCCCGCGCAAGTATATTCTGACTACGCTGAATAAGGCTTGCCGCGAAAAAATTGAGATTGCCCGCCAGCAGTATATGGCCGCTTTTGAAGCCGCCGCAAAGAACCAGCCGTTTGAGCAGTTGATGCAGTTGGCAGCTGAGGTACTGAGTGGCATTGGTGATCAGTTCGACATAAACAAAATGATTGAAAAAATCGCTGAAGAAAATCTGAAGAAACCGGTAGAGAAAGATGATTATATCATTAAAACTCCTGAAGGTATTATGCTCGATGGCGTTCCGTCAATTGATGCGGCAGAGCTTATTTCTGCGGCCTCTGAAGACAAGGAGTAAGCTATGGGGAAGAAATCATTCAATACCGTTGAAGGGCTTCAGCGAGAAATTATGAAACGGGCAAATAAGGCTCTGAAAAATGAGGTCAAAGATTATGTGGAAGATAAGATGAAATCTCATGTAGAGCAAGATGTTTATGCAACCTATTCCCCTGTTGAATATGAACGTCGTGAAACCAATGGCGGATTATTGGATGATTCAAATATCAGAGACGTTGTACATGGCCGTGTTTTAACTGTGTATAACGAAACTCAGGTTGAAGGTCCTCGCCTTGCAAACCATAAAGAATATCATAACCCAGACGGACTCCCCCGCTTGCTTGAAAGTGACAACATACGAAACCCGTGGACACACAAGCGCTATAGGTGGATGAAGCCGCGTCCGTTTATGACGAATACTCAGAAAGATATCAATAAACATAACAAAGATATCGCAAATATGGTCGAGCAGCGGATCAATCACGACAATACAAAATAATCGAAAAGATGAGCAGACTTATTAAAAGCCTGCTTTTTTTAGATTCGGAGATTGGTTGCTCCAGAAGGAGGAATAAAACATGGCGAGAGAACCAGAATTGAGCATCAAAGTTAAGGTTGACCCGCAAATCAATAAAGCGAAACTTGAAGAAGATGTACGGGCGCAAGTTAGCAATATAAAAAAATTACCTGCTGTCACTATTACGCCTGATGTATCCAACTTACAGGACGAAATTAAAAAAGGATTAGGTGGACCTTATAGTGTTGATATCAAACCAGATCTTGAGAAAAACTTAACGCAACAGATTAACGACGAGATTACTGCCGCACAAAATGGAGCTCAACAAATTAAGGTCAAACTAGACGTTAAAGAATTCGGCAATGACCTTTCAAAGCAACTAAAAGAGCAGCTTCGTGGTGTAAACCGCACTCTCTCTAATTATCTGAAGGAGATGCAGACAAATCTTGCGCTCGCCAACAAGGCCACTTATGGTCTCTTTGGTGGCGGAAATCAAGATGTGACGGTTGATAGCATCTTCAACGAGATTTCAAAAAAAGATATTAAGAAAGCAAAGGTTTTAAGTGGGCAATTAGGATCAATTTATTCTGAATTCCCAAATTTATTAAAACTCGATAAGTTAAAAGACACTAGTAGCATCAAATCTGTTGAAGAATTGAGCTCAGCACTCTTAGGTCTAGGGCACTCATTAGACGAAATAAATGATGCGGTAGGCAATGAAGATCAAACGGCGTATGAAAAAGCTCTTTCTAATTTTAATTCATTTTATGCAGGAATTAAAAGTTCAATTGAGCAAATTTCGGCCCTTACAAAAGATTCGAATTTTTTAAAATCTATTGGTATAGATAAAGGAAATCTACTAAAAAATTTTGTATCTGATGTTAATACAGGACTTGATAGTGTAAAAGGGTTAAAACTTGCGCCAAAAGACGTTTTAGGATTTGATGCTTCCAAATATGAACTCGAAGATATCGATGATTTAAGTGCGTATGCATTAGATTTTATTAGATATAATGATCAAATTGTCACATCCGCTCAAAACACCAAAAAAGAGTTGGAGTCTACAAATAAATCAACACAAAATTCAATAGGTGCAGGTGTTCCTATTGATCCATCCATCCTTGATGCCAATACAAAGAAAATCATTCAATCTATTGGCGATGTTAGCGCGGCAATGGATGATTTAGAGAGTAAATCTAAAAACTTCTCAGACAATCTTACAATCGAGGTCGATAAGCATGTTGGCAACATTGAAGAAAAGGTAAAACAGCTAAAAGCCCTAGTTGATGTCTTGCCGAATGGTCAAAAAAATATTTCTGGTGATTCCAAAGGGCAAGAAGATTCTAAGGATGGCGCAGCAGGAGTCGAAGAAGGGTTGTCTTCTGTTTCTATTCAAGGTAAAGTCGTTATAACCGATGCAGATGTGTCTGTTGATGTCAAAGATCCAGTTCAAATTCCTGGTGTTGTCGTAGTTGATTCTGATAACGTTCAATTTGGCAATACAGAAGAATTGCAAAAAAATGTCGATTCAATTACATCTGCAAAAAAAGCATTGCAAAGTATCGTTAATAAAACTGAGAGCTATGCATCAGAAATAGCTGAACTCGGTCCAGCATTTCAGTATGTAGCGCAGGAAGTCGATAATTTAAGTCATTCACTAGAGAATCAAATTGCTGATTTTACTCGCATTTCTGAACAGACAAACAATTATATCGATAAATCTAATTCTATTAAAATCGATACCTCCACTATCGCAGTCACTGGTGAACCGGCCGCAATTGATGGTAAGGTTATTTTGAGTGCTGATGATATTGTAGCACCCAAAACACCAGTAGATATCAAAGGCCATGTTACTCTTGAGGCCGCAGATATAACTCCTCCGAAGACCCCGGTTGAAGTTAAAGGTAAAATTGTCACGACGACTACTGACACCGAGACGAAAGGCAAAAAGAAGAAATCGCAAGACGACATTGAAAATCCGGAGCTTATTGAGTTGAAAGGTCACATCAAACTTGAAGACAAAGATATTGAGCGACCTGATCCAATAGTGATGAATGGCAAAGTAACTGTTGCAAAAGACAACATCAAGTTACCAGAAGGCGGTATTGATGTTAAGGGTAATCTGATTCTAAAAAACGCTGAAATTGTCAATGCCATTCGAGATGCATCAGAAAAAGCTTCTAATCCAAAAGATACTACTAAAACACCTTCTACTAATAGAAAATCTTCTACATCTCGTCGCAGCTTGATTAGTGAGCTGATAACAGTCAATAAAAAAATCGCTGAAACAAAGAACACGCTCGACGATATTTCTGAAGATGAAGTCGGTACCATTCAAAAGCATCTCGAAAGTTTAAGAGCAAATCGTGATGAAATCGTAAAGCTGTTAAACGACACAAATACAGATAGCGACAAATGGTATGTTGATCGAAAATTCCGATATGCTAATAAAGAAGTAGACTATACTCGACTGCGTCATGCAGATTCTAAGAGTGTAAAAGAAAGTCAAGAAAATATTCAAAAAGCTCAAGACGAAAGAAATAAATATAATAACGGAAAGCTTTCTGCCTATCGTGCATACAGAAACGAACAAAATACATATAAGCTAAAGAAAGCGCGTCTTGGGGAAGATGAAAATTCTGACGAAGCAATAGCAATAAAAGATGCGATCGCCGAATTAGATACGAAGAAGGAAGCAGCTTTAAATTCGATGAAACTGACGGTTCAAGAACATGTCGGTCTAATGGATCTTTTAGGCAAAGAGAATACTGAAGCTCAAGAAAAAGTAGATCGTCAGATTTCTGTTATCAAAGCTCAGCAAGAGAGCAAAAATAAAGTTGCACAAACTACTCGTGGCAAAAAAATCACTGATCAGTTGACAGAAGCTCAAAAGACTTATGGTACTGTTGAAGAAGCTAATGCAGCTAATAAAACCCCTACTGCCATCCAAGAAGCTCTTCATGTACAACAGCAGCTCGTTGATGAAATTGCAAAAGCCACTGCTGGTACAGAAGAATATAATAATGCGGTTAAAGCAGCAGAAGACCATTGGAAGAATGTCGCGCTTGCTATAAACTCTTCTAAAAAAGCAGAAAGTGCTCTCACCTCAGCAGTTGATGCTATTCGCAAGAGATTTGCTTTACTTAAAGAAGAGGTTTCTCAAAGTTCTAATGACGAACTAAAAGGCGAGATAGCTAACATCGAGAAACAGGCTGCTGAACTTGCATCTAAAAATTCGGCTGAATACGAAAATTATGCGAGCGATCTCCTTGATTTAAAGCAAAATACTTATTCTGTCCAAGCAAAACATACCATGTGGCGCAAAGGTTATAAAGGGCTTGAGAAAAAGGGCAATAAAATCGCTCAGAGCGTTGAAGTTGCACGGCAAATGCAGCAAGATGGTAGTCTTAGCGATGTCGATTTTAAAAATATTGATGAACTAATTGCAAAACTCAATAAACTTCCTGCTCAAACCGATGAATACGTTAAAACCTTGGAAGAAATTGTTCCACTTTGGGAGGAAATAAAGACAAAGGTTGATGCTGTAAACGATGCTGAAAATAAAGCTATAAAACAAGCTAGTGCTCGGATTGCAGGAGTATCCGCAGTAAACAAAGCCATGGACTCCAATCAATCTTTGATGGGAAAAGTAAAAAACAATAACGGAACAGATAAAGTTTTTTATTCTCGATTGAATGAAAAGCAAGATAAGTTAGGCAACTTACTTACCAATGTCGAAGGAGAAACTGATCCTGTACAAGCTGCAAAAACATAGGCTACAAGTAATTTAACAAAAACAGCAGCTAGTAACATCAACTCTATCACTGATGCACTAAATGCGCTTAATAACGAATATAGTGAAGCAACGCAAGAAGCCAAAACCTTTAATGCAGCCACTTCGCAGGAGCGTTCATTTAATAAAGCGTCTACTGAAGTTGCAAATTTGAAATCAATGATCCATGATTACCTTGATGCAAATAAAAAACTTCAAGGCACAGACACAGGAAAAGGATTTTATGAGCTTTTAAATGCTTTAAATAGCAGTGATGCACCTGCACGAATTGGTGAACTAAAAAAGAGGTATGCTGAACTTCGTGCTGAGTCAAAACAACTTGGACTTGAAACAGAGACCTTGGTTGACAAGTTCGAAAAGCTTTTTGGCCAGCATCTGAGCACTATGATTACCATGGCCGCTTTGCACAAGATGCAAGACGCTCTGCGTATCGTATATCAGAATGTAGTTGAAATCGACACAGCTGTTACAGAACTGCGCAAGGTTAGTGAATACGCCGGCAAATCTCTTGAAGAATATATGAGCCGCGCGTCTGAGCAAGCACAAAACCTTGGTGTTTCGATTAGTGATTACGTCAATTCGACCGCTGATTGGAAGCGTCTTGGCTATTCTGATGAAGATGCCGAGAATATGGCCACCTACTCTACCCTGCTGAAGAATGTTGGCGATGGTATTGATGACGTTAATACATCGTCTTCCTATCTAATTTCGACATTGCAGGGCTTTGGACTGCTTGCTGATCAGGCAGAAGATGTTGTCAACAAGATTGATGCCGTTGCAAATACTCAGCCTGTCACTGCAAATGATTTGGGTGAAATTCTGACTCGTAGTTCTGCTGCAATGGCGGCCGCAAACAACACGCTGGAAGAGACGCTTGCATTGGGCACAGCCGCAAACTCTGTTATTCAGGACGCTGATTCTGTCGGCACCATGCTGAAGACTCTGAGTATGTACCTGCGTGCAGCCAAGACTGATGCTGAAAATGCCGGCATTGAAGTCGATGGTATGGCAAACTCTGTATCTGAGCTTCGTAGCGAACTGAAGTCTCTAACCGGCGTTGACATCATGCTGGATAGTAAGAACTTTAAGTCTACCTATCAGATTATGAAGGAGTTATCCCAGGTTTGGGGCAACCTTTCTGATGTTACTCAGGCCAATGTCACAGAAATGATTGGCGGCAAACGCAATTCTAACGCTGTCAGTGCTATTTTGAACAATTTTAGTGTAGCAGAATCCACAATGGAATCCGCTGCAAATAGCGCAAATGTCGCATGGGCTGAGAATGAGAAACACCTTGATTCTATCCAGGGTCGTCTTGCTCAGCTTGATGCATCCTTCCAAGCTCTTTCTACCGATGTACTTGATTCCGATCTGGTCAAGACTGTCGTATCTCTCGCAACTGGACTTACAAAAGCCGCAGATGCAATGATCAAATTTACTGGCGCTATTCCAATGGGCGCTGGTATCGCAACCTTTATTACCCAGCTGGGTAAACCCAAAATGACGGGTTTCACGATTGTGCCCAGCAATACTCCGGGTGGTGACACGGAACAAGCCTGCTGCGCTTATTATATTAAGTGCTGCAGTGCGAGGGAGTATTTAGTAAAACCGACGAACATGGCAGCGTAAGCTGTGGCGAGTTTGGGTAATTCTCGTCCGGGAACCGAAAGGAATCCGCAGGCAAGCTCTGCATGTGCCTACATTATTATAACAGGAACTGCCAGAGACGCTTCAGAGAGCATAATGTCGGAGTGGAACTACGTGCATAACAGCGCCGCAGGTTCACTATGGGGTGCTCCAAATCACTACTGCGTATGGCATTGCTATAACGCCGTAGGCAAAATTACAGGTGGCCTCTCCCCTGCCGTCAAAAGTGGAGAAATATTTTTGTTGACTATCTTAGTATTTCTGGCTATAATAAAAATATCGAAAACAACATGCAAAACACATGTAGTGGAGGTATTATATTATGCCAAGACCCAAAGGCAGCAAGAACAAAAAGGTTCTCGACGGCGTTGATTACGCAGCACAGATCGCTGAAAAGAATACTGCCGCAGAATCTCTCGCTGAAGAAATCGCAACACTCGGCACGAATATTGCCGCGCTGAATGCTGAGAGAAAAACCAAAGAAGCAGAACTGAAAAAACTCAATAAAGAGATTGTAAAACTCGAAAAGAAAAAGGCTGATGCCGATGAAAAGATTGCGGCAGAGCTGAACCGTAAAAAGGCAGAAGATATTGTTGCCAATGCACTGGCCAGCGGCATGACTGCTGAAGAAATCGCTGAACTTCTGAAATAACTGCTGTGCAGCTATCATAATGAACAAGCCCGACTTCCCTACTACTGGGAGGCCGGGCTTTTGCTATTTTTATAAAGGAGAATTATTATGAAGATTGAAATTGAAGCAAAAGAACTCACTGCCCTTCTTGATTACATTAAAGAACAGAGAAAACCTATTGGAAACGCTGATGATTTGGCGAAAGTAATCAAAGAAAAATTACCTGAAAAGACAAAGAAGCTAATGGAATCAAGTGAACGATTTGTAAAAACTTCTTCGATCAATTCAGGCAATTCAATCAACTGGAAGTGTTAATTTTCGTAGGTTAACACTCCAGCCTTTTCCAAGACAGATAAGATGATGTTATTGGATGCAGCAATTGCGATAGCCACAGATTCTGTCAGAATTTCATCTTGATCCTTATTGCTAAAATCAATAGATTCAATAACATGCTTTATTTCTTTATCTGTTTCCTCAGAAAGAATCTTATTAAACTCTTCTCTAGTCATTGTAACCTCCTCCTTTCTCCTAGTCTCTATTTAAGTCTACCATAAAAAGACAAAAAGTAAAGAGCACCGCAAGCTTAAAAATCACTCTTACAGTTATTACAATGCCACTGTTTGCCGATCTTCCCGCTGGCAGCCCCCACGAGGGACACAGACACGGCGCGGCTCACGGTGCTGATCTTTTCAGTGTTTGTAGACTTGCAGTATGGACAAGTGACATGAGGGTGTTTTGCTTCGTATTCGGCTGAAAGCGCTCGCGCTATTGCCCTTTCTTTTTCTTCCTGTTCTTGTTCTCTTTTAAGTATGCCGGGATTATTTTGTTCCTTTATATAATTTTCGAACGATTTCAAGAACGCTTCGTTTATACCTTTGCGAGACATCTCTCCTCTACCGCTTGGTCGAGTTGCTAGTTTGTCTTCAGTTGCTTTTATATATTCATTCATCAAATACTCATTGTCGCTATACTCTTGTAAAATACAATCAACCATATAGGCATAAACTACTGACGCAAAAAACTCGTCGTCGTTTTCTACCATCCAATCATCTTTTAAAATTTTATAATCTGGATACTTTTTCAAAATCTTTTTTCCTTCAGACGTCAGAGCTCCTGTTGTCCAAAATCCCCATTTATTCGCCTTATCGTGTCTATAATCAACATCTGATTCAATTTCGCCAATTTTCATAATTCTTACCACCTATTTCACAAATAATCTTTGCCGACCACCAAGATTATTATACGGTTTGACAATCAACAAGTCAATAGGCGAACTGACGACGTTAGATGGATCTTTTGATAAAACACTAAAAGCGTCAGAACAACTCAAGAATTTGCCGCAGAGTATTCAAAAATACATGCTCTTTGGAAATTATCAAATTGGAAATGCCAAAAAATTTGACAGTCATTCGATTTTCGATGATATAGGAAGCATTGATGGATTTGTCGCACAATTTGTAAATCTTGACGAAGCCCAACAGAAAGCATTTCTTAGCTTGTCCACTTTTGATAAGGGTTTAGAAAAGTATATTAGAGACACGAAAAATGCTGTCCAAACAGGTGAAAAATTCAATTCTCAATTGTTTGAACAAATCGCATCTCAAAAAGACGGTATTACAACTGGTGTTCTGGATGAGTTTATGAAAGCAGGCGGGCTAAAAGATGCTAACGGGGTGCTCTCACTTCCAAACACACAAGATGCTATTGCCTTGATGGAAGATTACGCCAATCATTGTTCCGATGCAAGTAAAACGCAACAACTGTTCAACGCTGGAATTTTAGAACAAGAAAATGGTGTTTATAAGCTTTCTCAGGCATTCTTGAAAGAAATTAGCGTCAAACAGACGAGCACGGTCGCCACAATAGCTCTTACTGCGGCTCAAAAGGCTTGGAATGTAGTAGCTCAATATGGCAAGCAACTTCTCCTCTCTCTTGGCGTAGCAGCTGTTGCCTTTATTGCAACCAAAATTGTCGATTATCTGATGAACCTCAAAACGCATTCAGAAGAACTTGTCGCTACAATGAATGATTCTCACGAAGCTGCACAGCAAGCCACCAAGGATGTTGAAGAGATTCAGTCCAAGATTGACGACCTGAACAAATCTCTAAAGGACGCGGGCGTTGATAAAATAGAAGACATTGTTGATCCTGCCGAGCGCGAGCGGTTACAAGCTATCAACGATATGTTACAGGCTCAACTCAAACTCAAGAAGCAACTGGAGAAGGACGCGAACAATAAAGCAAATGCCGACACAAGTACTGTTGTAAATGATAAAACTGAAAACAGTATTGTGAAAACACGCACTGTGAATGTTTCTTATGCCGAGGGTGGTGCAAATGCTGGCACTCATCAGGTTGCAGAAAAAGTCTCTAAGACTGAATCTCTCCAGGAGTATACAGCAGCACTCGAAGACACTGTTCAAAAGCGTCGTGATCTTCAGGTTGAACTTGACCAAATTGAAGCTTCTAGCGGGAAAGATTCTAAAGAGTATGCAAATAAAAAGAAAGAACTCGATGCTCTGAATGATACTTTTAAATCCCAGAAAACCACGGTTGAAGAGCTTTCCTCTGCCGTGTCTGAGCAGATGAACAATTATAGCACCGACGCTGATAATTTTGATCAGTACAAAGATGAATATGTTGCCGGCACGAACGCAATGACCGCAGCCACTAAGGCTCTTGCAGATGCACAAGACGATACTAGTGTTGATACGACCAATGTTGATATCTTTGCAGAAAAAGTTAGTGCAGTCAAAGCTTCTATGTCTCGTCGTGGTACGAATGATTCTAAAGGCAATTCTTATATCGGCGCTGTTAATGAATTTAGCGGCATGACTGGCGATGCCGTCTTAAATATCGACGCTGATACCGAACATCAAACAGAAGCGGAATCGAACGCACTAAAAATTCTACACGAGACAGCTGATAAAGCACATATTTCTTTTGGAGATTTGATTGGTGTATTTGAGCAATTTGGTTTTCTTCAGGTAAGTAATGCTGAGGCAGCTAACAACTATGCGTCTCAGCTTGAAGAGACAATGGGCGTTATTGACAACATTCAATCCGCTTATAAGAATTGCTCTACTGCGGTTGAAGAATACAACAAATATGGGTATTTGAGCATTGATTCTTTACAGAGTTTACTTCAGATGGATGATGCATACCTCAATACCCTTGAGCTTGTCAATGGCAAACTTCAGGTCAACCAGAACGCTTATGCCGATCTTTTGGCCACTCAATATGCAGAAGCTCAAATGGAAGCCATTTCTCAAGCGATATCAGAGCTAAATGCGATTGCAAAGGGAGATGCCGCAGAAAAAGCAGAGACATTCACAGAAGCAACTGAAGACGAAAAGAACAAACTTGAAGCTCTTGCTCCTGCATTAAAAAATGCCACAATTGGAACTGGAGAACTGGCTGGTGCCCTTGCTGCTGCCCGATCCGCTGAAAATGGAGACAATACAGAAGAGATAGAAGCAAAAATCTCGTCTGTTATGACGGCTTTAAATACCAGATTGTCTTTGATCAGCACTAATATGAATAACGCCATGAACAGTGCTAGTGGTCTAAAAAATCAACTGAATGGATTTAGTGATTCCACAAAAAATTCTTCTAAAGCTGCTCAAACTTTCCTTGATGCATGGTCTACTGTTACATCTGCACTGAAAGAGTTTAACGAACAAGGTTATCTAACAATGCAAACTGTTCAGAGCCTGACTGGCCTTGAGGATAAATATTCTTCGGTGCTTCAGAAGAACGATACAACGGGAAAGCTTGAAATTCAGACTGCAAAATTCAAGGAATTGATGGAAGCAGAATTAAAAGATGCTAAAATCAAAGGTGATAATGCGAGCGCAACCCAGTATAACAAGATTCTTAAGTGGACAAACCGTAACATCAAGGATCAGACCATGTCCTACTGGGATCTGGTTGCGGCGATTGAAGGTTATTCTTCTGCTCTTTCAGGGGCAAAAGAAATCACCGACGGTTTCAAGGATGCCTGGGATAATGGCAAAACTGTCAAACAAAAAACAGAGAAAAGCCGCACTGGTGCACTTGATTATGAAGGCACCGAAGCTCAAAGTGCTGCGCTGCAATCCATTAAAAAGTACAGCCAATACGACCCGGATCTGATCAATAAAGCCTACAATAAAGACACTGGCAAGATCGACTTGAGTGGTGATGTGCTGAAAGATGCGGTTGTAGAATCATTAAGACAACAGGCAGAAGCTGCCCGTACTGAAGGTGGCGCGGCTTCCGAGGCGATTGCAAGAAGTTACGAGATTGCGAAAGAGAACATTGAGAACGACGTTATCTCCGTTCAGGACTATTTCGACGGACTGGGTTCTACGGTTGAAGAGTTTAGTTCCAAGATCGATGAGATGCAGAGCGCCTGGACTGATCTGAGTGATGTTACAAACGAGTATAACACTTACGGCGGTTTGAGCATTGACAGTATTCAGAAACTGCTTACAATGTCTCCAGAGTATCTGCAGTTCCTCAAATTGGAGGGTAACCAGCTCGTCTTTAATAAGGAAGCGATGCTGGCAAAAACCAAGGCCGACATTCTGGCAAAGGCTGCAGAGCTCGAACTAAAAGAAGAAACCAAAGATCAGGCAGAGATTCTGCGTGCGTTGGCGGACTCTCTTGACAAGGGCGCAGATTCGATGGAGGGCATGGGCAAATCGGCTGACAAGCTGAAAACTCTGATGTCCCAATTGAATACTGTTTTGAATTCTTTTATCGGTGTTTTTGATGACTTGAACGACAAACAGTCCAACGACCTTAAGATTCAAGGTGAAGCCTGGATCGATGTTATTGACAAACGTATCGACGCGCTTAATGAAGAAAATGATGCACAGGAGCGAGCAATCGAGCTGGCAAAACTTCAGGATGAATACGAGCGTGCAAAGGCCAATAAGACTGTCCATGTATATGGCGGCAGAGGTCAGGGATTCGTATGGAAAGCAGATGAAAATGCCGTTCGTGAAGCTGGTCAAAACCTGTCTGACAAGCAACGCGAGTATAAGAAGCAGGACGAAATCGATAAGCTGGAAAAGCTCAAGGATAAAGTTCAGGAAACCAATAATCTTATTGGCACCAGCTGGGATGATTATCAGAAGAAGCTAAAATACACAGCTGAGTTCGAGGCCATGACTTTTGAGCAGATGGAAGGTCACTATGACGGTTTCAAGGGTAGTGTCCTTAACAATATGCAGGCCATTCAGGGCGCGACAAACGTAAAGAATGTTATCACTGATATTTCCAATCTGATCTCTACATTGGAGACACTGGCGAATATTTTGAACCTTCTTAATGGTGGAACTGGTGACGGCGGCGGAGTCTTTGGCTTTATCAATCAAATCAAGAACATGTTCACTGGTGAAAACGGTGACTTTGATCTGGGTGGCGGTTTCAAGAAGATGTTCGATGGCGCAGCCAAGGTAGTTTCTGACGGTTGGAACTGGATCACTGGTAAGAACAGGGCTGGTTCTGCCGCACTAAAATCAGACACCACTGCGACATTGGATATCCTTGGCAACACAATAAAGGTGAATACCGGCGATATTCAGCGTATATCTGGTGGATTCTTTGAGAGACTGGTTGGTGCTGCGAAAGACAACCTTGGTAGTATCGGCAAGTTCTTCTCAGGTGCATAGACATCTATCTCTGAGAAAACCGGATTGATGTTTAGTGACATTGGTTCGTTCTTCACAGAAGGATTTGGTCTGCTGAACAGTCAGACAGGACTTGGTCTTGGTGGTATTGTTGAGACCGTCGGAAGTATGTTTGGCCCAATTGCGGCTGGCGCACAGTCTATCGGTAGTGCCATCTCGTCTGGCGTTGTAAGCTTTTTCCCTTCTATCTTCGCCGGACTTGGTACTCTGGTGACGAGCGTTGGCAGTGCCATGGCCGCTATGATGCAAGCGATTGCTGCCGCTCTTTCTTCTATTCCTATTGCTGGTTGGATTGCTGCCGCCGCAGCTGTTGCAGGTGCAGTTGCTCTGATTGCTACGATTGCTTCAATTGCAAGTAATGTTTCCAGTACACAGGTTGATGAACCTACTCCCGCATTCCAAGCAAAGAAATATGCAAAAGGTACTCGTGGCGTTAAGAAGGGTCAGATTGCAAACGTTGATGAAAAGGGCGAAGAGTTGATTGTTCGTAACCCCGATCAGGGACGCATGACCTATCTTGAAAAGGGCGACGGTGTTATTCCTGCAAAGGAAACTGACAACCTGATGGCGATTGGTGCTAACCCTGAGGGCTGGCTGGCAAAGGGCTTGGCCGAAATGACTGGTAGTGCCGCTGCCGGTGCTGGTATGAGTGCCCAAGGTCCGAATGCTCAATTGAGTGGTGCCGCAGCTGCCGCAGCCGCTGGTGTTGGCTCAATTTTCGAGAACGAGTATGATGAGATCCTTGGTGATACAAACGAGTTCATGTCTGGACTCTCTGATATCTTCAAGAAGAGTGATAATCCGCTCGTTGCCGCAATTCAAAGTATATTCTATGTAGCCACTAAGACTGTATATCGTATGTCTACGGTCGGTAAGATCAACTCCTCTAAGACAGTAACAGAATCCACAAGCAACACAAAGAAGGCGGCTCAGAGCCAAATTTCGTCTATGACGAGCAACTTTGAGTCTAGCTGGAAATCTGTAGCTGGCGAGCTCGGTCTGGACACAAAGGATATTGAAAAAACCAGCAAAAAGATGTCTGAGAAGATGAATGAGCTGGTAAACAACACCTTTGATGCACTGAACGAGAATACCGGTCTGAGCGCTGAACAGGTTGAAGATGTCACCAACACGATGTTTGATTCGCTGCAAAAGATTTATACCAGTGGATGGAACAGCCTAGCTTCTACTTCCGGCGATATGTCTAAGGAGATTGCGGATAAGCTGAATGCGTCTTATAAGTCTTCTGTTGATAGTACAAATAAGGCCATGAATGAGATCTCCAAGGCATTCGGTCACAGCTGGAGTAAGGTTGGTGGCGGTGTAAAAACCCTGAGCACCAATGTTCAAAAGACAATGGAGCAAGCATGGGCTGATACGAGCCAAGACACCCAGAAGCTGATGTACGATATGCGTGCGTGCTTTGACAATAGTTGGAGCATGAACGAGGCTGGTGTAACTCATCTGGCAGACATGACTGAGCAGACCATTGGCGGTGCTTATGACGAGATCACCTCTGATGCCGCAAATACGTTTGGTAATGGCGGTTCTCTGTCCACTGAGACAGACAACGCATGGGCGAATGTTGAGCCTGGCGCAAAGGACATTAACACCAATCTGACATGGATGATGGACCAGTCTTACAACGCCATCAAGGCTGGATGCGAAGCTGCCGTTACATCGATTAAAAACGATTTGGCGACCACAGGCGATGCATTTGAAGCTGTTGGTAAGAAGGCTGCTGATACTTCTGCCGCAATCAGTGAAGCAAGTCAGAAAGCACAACAGAGCACACAGCAGAATACCGGTCCAAGCAAGGGCGTGACTGCCGCTGCTGGTGCGGGCATCGGCGCTGCCGTTGGTTCATTCCTTGGGCCTCTGGGTGCAATTGGCGGTGCTGCAATTGGCGGTTTCTTTGGCAGTCTGTTTGGCCATGCAAATGGTCTGAAGTCTGCTAAGTTCCCTCACATGGCTAATGTTGATGAGCAGGGTCCTGAGATGTTGGTTCGTAAGCCGGATTCCGGTCGGTACACTTATCTTGAGACTGGCGATGGTGTTGTCCCTGCCGATATCACCTCTCGCCTATTCGAGATGGGCGGCAACCCGGATGCATGGTTCCAGAAGCAGATGACAAAGTACGGTTCTCAGCCGATTGTTCAGGGCGGCGGTGGAGATGTTACAACTTCGATTGGCGATATTATTATCACAAATCCCGTTGGCAGCTCTGATGCTCTGGCAAATGAAATCAAACAGAAGTTACCGACTAAGGTTGCTCAAATGCAAAGTAAGCGGTAAGTAATAGTTTTTACAGCCGATACCACTAGGATAGCCTAGCAGGTCGGCTTTTATTTTTGATTAGGAGGAATAGGATGGCAGATAAATCAGTAACTGATGTGCTGGCCGAAGTGGTGACTTCTGCCGCCGAACACGCCGTAAAGAACGCAAAATTTGACGTGTCCGCCTATGGAGTGATTACAGAAAAAGAAGACCAGCACTATAAAATCGCTGTATTCGGTGGCGAGTACGGCATTGTAACAAATCACGACTACATTGTGGGCCAGAAGGTTGTTGTGACTGCATTGCAGGGCAACTTCCGTAACTTGATTGTATCGGAGAGTAATACCAGCGTTGAAATTCTGACAGTGAAATCTCTGGTGACCGGTGTCGATAGCTTGAACGCCGAGTTTGAGTCGATGAAAGACAAATCCCAGCAGACAGAAGACACCGTTCAAGATCAGCTAAAGAATACGATCAATACTTGGTACAGAAATGGTCATCCGCATACATACAACTATCCTGCTTCAGATTGGAAGACAGATGAAGAGAAACAAGCACACGTCAACGACATCTACTATGATAAAAGGACTGGCATTTGCTATCGCTGGGTATATGATCAGGATAAGCAGCAGTATTTCTGGATGGAAATTGTGGATGCCGGTGTTATCAATGCACTGTCGATGGCAACATCCGCACGAGATCTTGCGACAGAAAAAGTTCGTGTTTTTACTGACACACCGACTGCTCCATACGATGTGAATGATCTATGGATTTATGGCGGTGTTGGTGGTGCATTGTATATCTGTATTACTGCGAGAGGTGAAACTGAAAAATGGACATTCAGCGACTGGGCTGTTGCGACAAAATACACGGATGACACAACTGCAAACGCAGCGGTTGAACGTGTTGGCGCTCTTGAGACAAAAGAAGCCGACGATGTAGCTAGTCTGTGGCGCTCGATGAATGGCTTTAATGATAATATTGGTGGTTTCACAAACAAAGATTATACCGCCACAAAGAAACAAGTATACGACAATAAAAGCAACATTGAGAAAAATGCTTCTGATATTACTTCGTTAAGGACAGACCTTGATTACGCAAAAACGGCTGAATCCAATCACTATCAAGATATGACACGCAAGATTTCGGCTGCAAATACAAACATCTCGACCTTGAAAACGAACGTATCAGATATCAATAAAACGATTTCAGAAATCACTGTTGACAATTTTCTGGCCGCACTGAATCTGGCTGTGAATACCAATGGTGAGCTTTGCTATATATCGAAGGATAATTCGGAGGTGATAACTTGAAACCAATTCTATCTAAAATCGGCGCATTTGATGCCACAAAGGATCATACATTTCAGTTTGCCGCATACGCAGACATTGATATCATTGCTCTTATCGTCTTCGATACTCCAACGGGCAGTATTTTGCAGGGTGATACACTTTCAAAAGGCGTGTATAAGTTTGGTACATTCCCTGCCGGTGGCACTGGTCTGGCACGATATTTTACAATTCCGGCAGGCACGTTTGAGAACCGCAAAGATCCGTATTATATGATCATTCGCTGCCGACTGAAAGGCACGAATCTGTTTTCAGAATACTCGGACAAGCTGCTGTTTTATTGCCATGAGGAACCGACAATCAAACTGAACGACCTGAGTTCTTCCGGCGTGACTACTATTCCCTACCCTTCTTATTCCTTTGAGTTCTCTTACAAGTATAAGGTATCGGAGGGTGAATCTGTAAACCGTTATGAATTCTGGCTTTATGATGCGAATCGCGAACTGCTGAAAAAGTCAGTGAGCTATTATTACCGTGATTCTTTGAAAGGGTTTCAGATCGATGGACTGGATAACCACACCCTGTACTATCTAAGAGCGACGGCAGAATCTGTTGGCGGCTATCAGCTGGACACTGGCTTGCAGGCGTTCCGAACTGACTATCCAGAGTATGTGGATGACGTAGAATTCACCGTGCAGAATAACTATCGTATGGCAAATATCAGTATGCACGCACAGTATTTCCTGACAAGAAGCAGTGGTGCAAATGCCCTGCGAATCAAGCGACGTAAGAAAGGCGCAGCAATCTGGACTTCGCTTTACCAGGAAGAGATCGATCTGAATCATGTCATTATGAAGATGGGCTGGTCAAACCTTCACATCAATAAAACGACTGGTCAGCCGATGGGCAACTATAAGGCAGTGACCTCGGATTATATCGACAAGAATCGAGTTCTTTCTTTCCAGTTCAAATCTGAGGACAAGGCGTTTTGTCTGATTGCATATACTGCTGACCGCAAGTTCATCAAGGCATCAAGTGATTTTACATCGACCGACGAATTCAGAAGTTCCAGCGAATACAAGGAGTGGTTCTCTGAAACCTTCTTGAACAACATGAAATACTATCGTGTTGAGGTATCGGCAACAAAGAATCAGGATTTGGAGCCAAAAGACTTCAATGATTTTTATATGTACAGCGCTGACGATGGTTATGTGATGATTGATTACATCGACCTGTACGCCATTGGCCGCAAGACCGACTATGAGTACGCCGTAGCTCCCGTTGCAAATGGCATTGAGCTTGGCTATGCGAAGGCCAGCGTTGTGAGCGACTTTGACGGTGCAGTGATCACTGACGGCAATAAGACCTACCATATCTTCCTTGAACCGAAAGTGGACAGTGTTGAGAAGGTACGTTCTGCTACAGTTGTCGAGACGATGGGAAGCAAGTACCCGTATCTATTTGCTGGCAGTGAAGCCAATTATTATAGCGGCCACTTCTCTGGTGTTGGCATCCGTTTTGATAACACAATGAAAGACTTTGATATCAATGGCGGCAATGCATTCCGTGATGAACTGAGCGAGTGGCTGACCAACGGCAGTGCAAAGCTATTGAAGATGTTTGATGGCCGCAGATGGCTAATGGGTGTCAATGGCAATGTGTCTATCTCCTGCTCTGATCACTACGACAAGGGCGTATTGGAGTTCGACTTTGTGGAGCTCGGTGACGCAGAGAGTGAGAGCGACATGTATAACAATGGGCTGAGTGATTATCAGCCAGGAGGCAGCGTATGACATATCTTCCGACTGACGCAGACCTGGCGCTATTGAACAATCATTCGTCTAATATTTACTGCCGCATTGATATGCTGAACAAAGATTTTATTACAATTGATAGTTTGGAAGGTCTTGTGATCGATGGTTCTATTTCTATCGACTCAGAATCTGACGTGCGGCGAACCTTTAATGTGACCCTGTATCTGGGTAAGAAGAGCGGCATTTCTAGCCTGACGGAAGAGGATTGGATCAGTAAAAATGTGCGTGTATTCATTGGTCTGTCAGGAAGAGGAATGTCGAAAATCAGTGCTTCAAAGAGTATTGACGAGATGATCAGGGAAAATGCGGATTATCAGCTCGCTGCGACGAATTATGATGATTTGATTCAGGACATCACAAATAGAGGCTATGCAAAATACGGCAATATCGACAATCTGAATCGAGATGTGCTGGTGTGGACACGAGCCAATATCTCAAAGTATCATACGTTCTTTGACCAGATCAATGACGGCACGCCACCGGATGACCCAGCTGAAGCAGAGGAATGGTACACCAAACTTGGTGATTACTCTACAGTTTTGGGAAGTGATAACCCAATTTGTCAAGATGGCCCTTATATCGCATTTACACCGATGCTGCAGACCAAAGACGGACTTGTACCGCTTGTGAAGGATGATATCTGGGCTTATCTGGATGCTGTGGCAATAAAAGCGAAGTCAATGAGCGGCGGTCTCTCCCCTGCTAATATCCTTGAGGTAGATAAGTCAGGCATCGATAGTTTCGTGTATGGTAACAAAATGCATGTCAATGGAATGATTGCTGCTGTTGAAGGTATGGTTCTGAACGGAGTTACGCTTGGTAAGGTGGATGTTTCTGCTATTGCCGGTTAGAGTGAGGACGAATTAAGGGAGACCTACGGAAAAACCAGTGTGTTTGCAGGACATTCCATGCACGACATTCAGGCAGAAATGATTGACACAAAGACCGCACTGAATGAGCTGTATAACGACCTGTTCCTTAGCTATTCCAATTCAGCTGACAGTTCTTATGTTGATGGTGTAAAAATCTATTGGTACAACGAGGGGTGCTATACATTTACATCCAATGGCTTTACATATAGCGCAACAGAAAACACTGTGCAGGCAAGCTGTGTTGATTTGGTTTCTCGTATCAATGGAGATCTGGGTGGACAGCTGGTTGGTGGCACACATCGCATTGAGAAAGGCACTCGTATCGGTGATGCCATCTGGGCGGTGCTGAGAGATGAAACGGAGTTCAAGAAATATTCCATCGATTATTGGAGCCGCACTGTTCCACATGACTTGGATTACGATACCGGCTCGACTGTTTGGGATATTCTCTCAGAACTGCGTGACCTGTATTATCCGTTTGAGATGCGTTTTGACGATGATGTGTTTGTATGCAAGGAAATCCCCAGTGGATTTGACGACCCGCCTGTACTTGACCCGGAAGTATTCGAGAAGCTTGTGACAAACGATGGCGAATCGGCCACGGTGGATTATTCCGCTGTTCGAAACTGTGTCGAAGTGTTTGGTGCGACGATTGAAGCGGATGGAGCTGCAACTGTAAAAGGATGGTCTGGTACAAATAAGACACTTAACCTTGTATTAGATGCAACCAAAACAACATTGACGAGTGAAACGAAAGTTTCTTTTGTTGCTCCTGCAAATGTTGAAGCTGCCAAAACGGATAAGAACGGTAATGTATTAAGCGGCGCAATGACGGTAGTGCTGACATTTACATGGAAGGAACCTAAAGACAAAGACGGCAATGAACAGGTTCACTCTGAGACAAAAACAAGTACGTTGTATCGTTCTTTGACTGATGCTAATGGTTCGGATATTATTCAAGACCCAGGCTGTATTAAGGCAACGAAGTATTATGTTCTCCAGTGGAATCCGAATACTGGCCGCATCTACTTTTTGGGCCAACAGCAGAGTCACGCTATGGCAAAACTGGTGGACGAAATCCCGGCTACCAAAGAGATCGAAGCTCAAAAGGCAGAAGATAACTGCGATAATATGGCTTTTATTTGTGTGAATGACCCGAACAATATTGATGACCTGTACAATGCACGATTGTCCATTGAAAAGATCGGTCGTAGAACTGAGATTCTATCGGGTGGAGACTACGAGAATTACACCACGGATGACGCAGCCATGGAAGTTTGCCAATACGAACTATGGAAGCGTGCCCGCCTGACTGACGGCCTGAGTGTGACTACGCGACTAGTTCCGTGGCTCGACGTGAATGAAAAGATCCAGTATGCTGCCAAATATCTGGGCGGTAAGACCCCTGTGGATTGGATTATCAAGAGCATCTCTATGAATCTGGGTGAAGGCACTATGTCGCTTTCTATGAGCCGCTATTATCCCTATTACACTTATATCGTAAACAACAAATATACGTTCTATCAGGACAATTTGTTTGATAAATATTTTCCCGAATTAACTGCCACTACGGCAGATGAACAATAAGAGAGGAGTGAGCAAATGGCACTATCTTTTGGAGAATCTAAGCGGTTGGCTGCGAAAAAAGCCGCAAGCCCCGCAAATGTTTCTGTTGATGATATAGATGTCGCAACTCTGGAATTAAATGACGAAGGCCAAATTGCCGTGTATGATGATAACGGAGAAGAAACATTTGAGCGTAGTGGCAATTACACCTGGTTTGCTGATTACTCTGATGACCAGTGGTCTTACATCGACAAAAACAAAGATATTCAGCTGGATGCAAATCAGATCAATATCACACAGGAATCCAACTCGCAGGTTATTCCGTTTGAAATGCCGCGTTACTACGACGGTATTGACCTGCTTCAGATGACGATTCAGATCCACTACCTGAACGCAGACAGAGAAGAGAATTACGCTTCCCCTATCAACGTGAGCTACAGCAATACCAAGATCCGCTTTTACTGGCTGGTGGCAAATGATGCTACTGCAAAAGATGGCGAGCTGCAGTTTGAGATCATGGCATCCGGCGCTGTGAATGTCCCGAATACAAGCACCACCAAGAGCTATCTGTGGCGCACCCGCCCGAATGGCCGATTGAATGTGCTGAAATCACTGACCGGCAAGCAAATGGTCGATCCGAGTGGCAATGACTGGTATACCCAGTTCCTGGCAACAATGAGTCAGAAGGTTGGCGAAGCACAGGTTGCCGCATCCGCTGCTGAGAAGAGCGCACAGGACGCAAAGAATGCAGTTGCAAGTGTGGATGAAAAGCTGGCGCAGTTCTATAAGAAGGACGAGGTTGATGGCTTTGTTACGATGCTGCGTGGTGAGATTGCTGCCGTTGATGGTCTGGCAAATTTCAATGTGCAGTATGACAACGATAGTCGCACCCTGACGTTCCTGAATGGTGCCGAAGAGATCACAAAGATCAAGTTAAACACTGACCCTTCTGCTGAGTGGGTAAGCATGTATAACGGCATTGTGGACAATAAGATCAGCACTGCTGTGACCCCTGTCCAGACTGAGCTGACTGAATACAAGACCGCAAATGATGCCGCTGTACAGGAGCTGAAGAATAGTGTTGGTGACCTGCCTGAGACCCTGAAGTCCTCCTATTATAATAAGGAAGCCACCGACGCATTGCTCGATAAGAAAGCAGACAAGACGACCATTGACGTGCTATCCAGTGATGTGAGCGGCCTGAAGAATACAGTTGGCGGCATTCAGACCTCTGTTGACTTGGCCAATGCGGATATCGCTAAGATTCAGGAAACCTTGAAAGACTTTAAGCCCGATGAGAATTCTGGTCGCGAGTACGATATCACTTACGAAGATTCCAAGCTGAACCTGTTGGAGAACGGAACAGTCAAGACCACTGTTATTATTGAAGGTGGCGGTGGTGGCGGTGGCAGTACCTCTACGATCACCATTGAGCGTATTGGCGAATCTTCTATCGCTGTTGTTAAGGGCGACACCGCAACTGTCGAGTTCAACTTTACTTCTGTGGATAACTCTGGCGAAGACACTGGCGATGCTACTGGCGTATGGTACGTTGGTAACACAAAGGTCGCAACTTCGACTGTTTATCAGGGCAAGAACAGTTTCGACATCACTCAGTATCTGCACAATGGCGACAACAAGATCAAATTGCAAGTCACTGACTCCGTTGGCAGCATGGGTTCAAAGACTTGGAATATCAATATTGTCGAGTTTTATCTGGAGAGTATCTTCGATGATTCTCTGGTTTATAGTGGTGAAGTCACTTTCCGCTTTACTCCATACGGAAATATCAATAAGGACGTTTCCTTTACTTTGGATGGCAAAAAGCTTGGTAGTGTTACAACTGCGGTTACCGGCAGACAGATGACCTATGCGATTCCGGCACAGAGACACGGCGCTCACCTGCTGGAAGTGACCATGACTGCAAATATCAATGGCAAAGCTGTGACCAGTAATACCATTTATAAAGATATCATGTGGGCAGAGGAAGGCAACAACACGCCGATCATCAGCTGTGCCACAAAGGAGTTCACCGCAAAACAGTACAGCACCACCGGCATTGTTTATACTGTCTATAACCCGGCCTCTTCTACTGCAAGCATCACGCTGGAAGTTGACGGCATTAAGACTTCTACACTGACTGTTGGCCGTACTGCTCAGACTTGGAGCTTTAAATCTTCTGATATTGGCACTCACACTCTGACCATTACTTGCGGCGCTACCATCAAGAGCATCACTGCAAAAATCAAAGACCTGGGCATTACCATTGAGCCCGTTAAGACCGGCCTGATGTTGGACTTTAACCCCGCTGGCCGCAGCAACGCAGATGTGAACCGTTTGTGGAGTTCTGGCAGTAACAAGATGACTGTCAGCGACAACTTTGACTGGGTGAACGGTGGCTACCAGATCGACGAAGATGGCGACACCTACTTCTGTGTCAAGGCCGGTACGACTGCTACCATCAGCTATAAGCTTTTCGCAGACGATGCAAAGAAGAGCGGCAAGAATTTCAAGCTGGTGTTTAAGACCACGAACGTCCGCAACTATGATGCTACTGCCGTGACTTGCTTGAATGGCGGTGTTGGTCTGAACATTCAGGCTCAGAAGGTTACGCTAACCAGCCACCAGAACAGTATTGATCTGCCCATCTGTGAGGACGATTTCCTCGAGTTCGAGTTCAATATTCTGCCGGACAAACAGTTCCGCGAGATGGTTCTGTGGTGTGACGGTATCCCTTGCCGTGTTGAACTGTATGATACCAGCGACAGCTTTACTCAGGCTGCTCCCGTTGGCATTACTATTGGCTCTGACGATTGTGACGTTATCGTGTACCGCATGAAGAGCTACGGTATGAACCTGACGGATGATGAGATTCTGGACAACTTTATTGCTGATGCGAAGAACGCAGAAGAGATGGTCTCTCGCTATATGCGTAACGACATTACGGATGCGAGCGGCGAACTGACCCCTGACTTACTGGCAGAAAAGTGCCCCGATCTGCGTATTATCAAGATCTCCGCACCTACTTTCACAACTGGTAAGAAGAACGAGGTTGCCAACACTACGATCCAGCAGATCTATAAGAATGGTCGTGCCAAGGAGGATAACTGGACTGCTACCGGCTCTCACAAGGGTCAAGGCACCAGCTCCGACCACTATGGCGCATCTGCCCGAAACATTGATATCAACTGCAAGGGCGGCTTTACGTTTGGTGACGACACTACCGGTGACACCTATGCACTGACCGAAAATAGTGTTCCTGAGAAGTATTTTAACATCAAAGTTAATGTTGCTTCCTCTGAGAATGCAAACAACGCCCTGCTGGCGGATGATTTCAATGAATTTAACCCCTATGTGCGTCAGGCTAAGAAGGATAATCCAAAAGTGCGTGATACCATGGCGTTCTATCCCTGTGTCGTGTTTATTCAGGAGACCGATACCACCAATGCGACCGTATTTAACGATGGTCAGTGGCACTTCTATGCCTGCGGCGACATTGGCAACTCCAAAAAGAACAATGATACGATGGGTATGGACCCCGAGAATCACAAGGAATTTATCGTTGAGATCGACAACAACGCCGATGAGCAAACCCGCTTCCTGAGCGGCGATTTCTCACAGGAAACTTGGGATGGCGACCACTCCTTTGAGTTCCGTTACAGCAACCCTGCCTGCACTGAGGAAGAAATCGAGGCTGGCAAACAGGCGTGGATCACAGCTCAGAACTGGGTGGTGAATGCGGATGATGAGGAATTCAAGGCACATTTCAAGGATCACTTCGATCTGGATTCTGCTATTTTCCATTATCTGTTTACTGAGCGTCACACCATGGTTGATAACCGTGCAAAGAACGTATTCCCGCACACCAGCGATCTGGTTCACTGGGACTTCTGCTTTGACTACGATAACGATACCGCCATGGGCAATGATAACGAGGGAGGTCTGACTCTAACTTATGGTTATGAGGACACTGATACTATCGGCACAAAGAATGTGTTTAACGCTGCTGACTCTAAACTGTGGTGCAAGCTGCGTGACCTGTTCCCTGATGAGATGGCAGCGATGTTCCGCAACCGTGAGAATGCGCTGGCATGGAGTGCGACCCGTATTTTGAAAAAATTCGAGGAATATCAGGATGTGAAGCCCGAAAAGCTTTGGATCATGGATATGCGGCGTAAATACTTCCGCACCTACGAAGATCCCACCATCAACACCACCAGCTATCTGCCTATGATGCATGGCAACAAGCGGCATCAGCGTCGGCAGTTCCAGCGTTATCAGGAAAAATACATGGCATCTAAGTATTCCGGTTCTGCTGCAACCAGTGATGATATGACCATTCGTGGCTATACTCCTACCAACTGGACTGGCGTGAAACCGGACGGCACCTTCCATATCACACCATACGCTGATACATATGTCTCTGTTCTGTACGGCTCTAACCCTGTGAAAGTGCGTGGCAAGCGCGGACAGACCTACACAATCGAATGCCCTATCACCGCAATGAACGATACTGAAGTTTATATCTATAATGCTTCTATTATTCAGAGCATTGGTGATATTTCTGGCTTCTACCCCGGCTATGTTGACTTCAGCCACGGTGTTAAGCTGACCGAGCTGAAAGTTGGTTCCGGTGTGAGCGGCTATAAGAATACGAACATGACTGACTTCGCTGTTGGTAATAACACTCTGCTGGAACATTTGAACCTGCAGAACGTGCCGAACCTGAAGAAATCTATCGGTCTGACCGGATGCACCAGCCTGACCGAGTTCTATGCTGACGGCTCTGGTATTACCGGTGTCTCCTTTGCAAGCGGAGGCAAGATCAAAATCGCTCATCTGCCTGCAATCGCCAGCTTGACCGCAAAGAACCTGAACTATCTGACTGACCTGACGGTTGAGGATTACACCAATATCACTACGCTGACCGTTGAGAAGTGTGCAACCATCGATCTGAAAGATATGTTGGACAAGTGCACCAACCTGAACCGTGTGCGTATTACTGGTATTGATTGGGAACTGGCTGATACTTCCCTGCTGAATCGCCTGTACGCAATGAGTGGTTTGGATGAAAATGGCTACAACACTGACAATTCCGTTGTGGAAGGCAAAGTGCATGTGCCCATCATCCGTGAGCGTGAGAAGCTGCTGTACACTGAGCGCTGGCCTGACTTGGAGATCACTTACAACACCATGATCAACCAGTACGCTTGGAAGTTCGTGAATAAGGATGGCACTGTTTTGGATATCCAGTATATCGACAAGGGCGAGCGTGCAGTTGACCCTGTGACCCGCTCTGACAATCCTATCCCGACACCTACCTTCCCGAGTACCATCAGTACGGTATTTACATTCAGCGGCTGGGACACCGAGTTCACTCCTGTCTTTGAGAATCAGACTGTTACTGCTGTGTACGATGAATCTGTGCGTCAGTATCGTGTTCGCTATATGAATCGCGGCGCTGTTCTACAGCAGACAACTGCTCCGTATGGCTCTATGGTCCTGTATGATGGCGACACTCCGACCTATACCAGCGAAGAGACTGCTTATAAGTATTATCTGTTCAGTGGCTGGGACAAGGGCGGCTATGTCAATGGAGACAAGGATATCAATGCTGTTTACGATATATGCGAATACGTCAGCGGCTATTTCAGAGACAAGCAGCTGAGTGACCTGCGCCCTGTTGAGATTTATGCTATGACAAAGGTGAATCTGGAGCAGAGTGTTGTTTCTGACAAAGACGCTATCACCATCAAGATGGGCAATGACTTCACCTTTAGCGACGTGGAAGAGAAAGTTCTGTTCAACGAGCCGAAGATCTTTACTGGCAAGAATTATGTCGACACCGGCGTATCTCTGTTGTCTGAGGATCGCAGCTGGGTTATGGCACTGGACTATCGAATCGACGAAGATTCCGCCGCAAACTCTGTGATTGCTCAGTGCTTCCAGACCAACGGCATGAATGGTTTCCGCTTCTGGGTCAACAACGGCTCCAAGGTTGCATGGGGTACTGAATCCACCACCGGCGCACATCTTGGTTCTCGTGATATGATCGTTCTGCGCCATACCAAGGGCGAAAATGGTATTCACGTTTATGCGGCAAATACCACTGCCGCTGAAATTGGCTATATTCAGCTGAACCGTACTCGCACTACACAGACGAATGCCACTCTGGTATTTGGTTGTGCTAAGGCAGACGACGGAGCTTACGAGCGTTACGCAAAGGGTACGATCTACTGGGGCAAGCTCTGGTATACCGACCTGGGTGATGCTGCCTGCCGGAAGTTGGCCGCATGGACACATGAGGACTTCACCTTCGAGGCTTGTGGCTTTAAACGGTATTACCTGAGTGACAATTCCAACAAGCGTTGTTCTATCACCTTTATTCAAGCTGGACTGCTTGGTCAAAAGATGGCTCTGAATACTGGCTCCACCAACACTGGCGGCTGGGCAGATGCGAATATCCGTACATTCCTTGACGGTCGTATTCTGGAAGCTCTCCCGATTGGCTGGCAACAGATTATCAAACAGGTTAAGGTTGGCAGTACCATTGGCGATAAGAGCAGCGAAGTTGTGACTGCGGACAGTTATTTCTATCTGCCCTCTGTGGCCGAGCTGTTCCCCTCTCAGAATGTCGAGCCTTATATTTACGAAGGTACGGCAATCAGCTTTATGACTGATAATACCAGCCGCATCTGCAATGACGAGAATGGCAATCCCGCTGCATATTGGACGCGAAGCCCGAATGCTCAGTATGGCAGCTATTTCTGGTCTGTGACTGTGACTGGCGAATATTACGGATTTACCCCTGCAAATAATGAACAGGGTATCCGCTTAATGTTCAGCGTTTAAGGAGGTGTTGAGAGTGTACTATAAGGTATTGAAAAATGGCCGGGTGATCGATGCTCTTGACCACCTGCGCTTTGTAAAGTATCAGCCTAAGCACGACATTATGGTGAACTGCACGGAGGATGATGCACAGGGAATTATCAGCAGTGACGGCAGTCATATCTGGCATGTGGACGGGTATTACCTCATCCCCTGTCCTGAGTATGATACCGTGGAACTGCAGGAAATTGACCTGTATGAATATGAGCAGCTGAAAGCCTTGGGTGGTAAAACGCCCGAGGCTATTATTGATGCTTACACTTTGAGTTTGATTCAAGGAGGGCTGCTATGAGTGACGAGAGGAAGTATAGCGAGTTCGTTGAGAGTATGCATCGGCTGTACAACGGCGGAATGATTCAGGACAAGCTCCTGGACAATCTGTTTGCCGGACACAAAATCTCAAAGGACGAGTATCTGTATATCATTAGGAAGGAGGTGTGATATGTATACCTTTTTGATCAATGAGGATAATACACTGACCGTAAGCAAGCGGGAACGCATTATGGAGCGCAGTAAGCAGGTGGATACTCTCCATTTTCTGGCTGACACTACATACAAGGATGTTGACATGAGTGAATTCACCGTGATGCTTGAGTATGTTCTGCCAATCAGCAAGCGATATAAGACAGAAATTCTGCAGAAATCAGAAGAGCTTTATAAGAACAAGCTAGAGTATAAGCTGCCTATCGACACCAACCTGACCAATGAGCCGGGCGATATCCAGATCCAGCTGACATTCGTTGATGTAACAATGGACACAGATGGTGCAACTGTTCAGCATGTGCGCAAGGTTGGTCCCGGCGTGATCACTGTTGTTCCTATCCAGAATTGGAGCGACATTGTTCCTGATGAGGCTCTGGGCGCACTTGACCAGCGCATTATCGCACTGAATGCACAGATTAAGGCGCTGAGTGATCGTAACAACGCTATTCTGGATGGTAAGGCTGATGACCTGAGTTACAACGACGACCATACCCTGCAGCTGCTGGCTAATGGTAAGCCGATCGGCAGCGCGGTCAAGATTACTCAGGAGAGCGTCGAAACTGAAGACGGTAGTTTGCGGGTGGTTCCGTTCTAAGCCATCCGCTTCTTTTATAAGGAGGCAAAGATGGCACAGGCTAAATATTCCAAGCTTGGATATGGTAACGCCGAAGATGTAGAAGCTGCGATTGCGCTGGGAATGTTGGACGGCAGGGATATGATCATCACAAAGGATTCCTCGGAATTCATGTATGTGCGTGACGACCTATCCGTTCAAAAGATTCGCCCCCGCAATCGTTGTTTCGCCAGCGTTACTGAAGCAAACGAGCAATTAAATGAAACGGAAGACACTTATGCAGGTCAAACCGTTATGGTGAAAGACGAAAATGGTAAATATGCTCCGTGGATCGTTCAACAAAGCGAAGCCACGGGGCTTTTTTCTATTGAGCCTTTTTACGTTGAGCCGACAAATTTTGTTTGGCAAGAATTTTAAGAAAGTGAGGCAAAGATGGCTAATGTAAATTTTGGCTACGGTACAAAAGCGAATTATGATAAGCTGACTACCAAAGATGCCAACACATTGTATTTTATTACAGACACGCGCCAGATTTTTAAGGGTACTGATGAGTACACCAAGAGCTGCAAGCTGGTGAGTGCTCTGCCTGCAAGCGGTCAGATTCAGGGCCTGCTGTATATCCGTATGACTGACTATACCTTCCACATCTGGAATGGCACTGAATTTGTACAGTTGAATCGCCCCGTTGTAACTGAGATCCCGAATGCAAACGCAAGCGACGACAATCTGCCCACCACCAAGGCCGTGGCAGACTATGTGAATGCAAAAATCGCCGCAACCGAGGGCAAGGAAGGTCTGTTCGTTACGGATGTCACCTACTCCCCTGCTACCGGCACTCTGAGTGTGGCAAAGAACGGTGCTCCTGTTCCCACCGTGATGAGTGGCCTGACCCATGACCCCACCTATGATGCCGAGACTCGCACCATCAAGCTGCCTGTATTTGGCGGCGATGAGCTGGTGATCAATCTGGGTAAGGATCTGGTTGTTAAGACTGGTACTTATAACACAAAGACCCACGAGATCGAACTAACTATCACCACTGGCGAGGTCGTGAAGATCCCTGTTGGCGCTCTGATCGATATCTATGTTGGTGTGGTTACTCCTACTGCTGAGGTTACTGTTTCTGATGACAATAAGATCTCTGTCAATGTGCGTGTGTCTACCAAGGGCAATAACAGCATCACCGTTGAGGAGGATGGTCTGTATGTTGCAGTGCCGGACGCTTACACTAAGGCTGAAGCAGACGCGAAGGTCAAGGTCGTTAATGACAAGCTGGACGAGCATATCAAGGATGCTGTAAAGCATATCACTGCTGACGAGCGCAAGGCTTGGAATGCAAAGCCAACTCAGGATGAGCTGGCTGCTGCGAAGGCTGAGGCAATTTCTACTGCCGCTGATGATGCGACCACAAAGGCTGATAACGCTCTGGCTGCTGCTAAGACCTATGCAGATGGTCTGAACACCACCATGGATGGCCGTGTACAGGTGTTAGAAGGCGCTATTACATGGAAATCCCTTGATGGCTAATTGATTTGTTTCACCACATGGCAATGACGCTGTGTGGTGAATCTTATTAAGCAAAGGAGTTGAGTATGGCAAATTTATCATTACGCGAGGTCGCACAGTCTCAGCTGGATCAAGCTCCTGTGATTGACGGCCAACTGATCGTATGTACTGATACTGGAAGCACTTATCGAGATATCGGCACAAGACGAATTCAAATCAGCAAAGACTTGGAGATCGTAAGCTCGCTTCCGCTGGCTCCTTTGTCTAATAAGATTTACTACCTGCGTCCAGACAGCTTGTATGTTTATAGTGGCGATGACTGGATTCTTTTGAACCCATCAAAATTCACACTGGAAGCCGACAAAAACGCAGTCAATGGCGAAGTTAACATCAATTTAATCCTGAATGGTACGGCGCAAGATAAGATCAAAATCGCTGGCGGTGGTGTGACTACAGTGACAACTGGTGAGACGGGCGATATCACGATTGATACCCCGCACCCGGATGAACTGCTGGCTGCACTAACGAATGAAGAGATTGATGCGATCACTGGCGGCATGGTTGACGATAGCGGCAATCCCCTGCCTACACCGCAGGTTGTGGTAGATGCGACATTGACTGTATCTGGACGTGCTGCCGATGCCAAGGTGACCGGCACAAGAATCTCTGAGGCGCTGAATATTGCAAAATCGGCTGATGCTGGGCTGACCAATGTGCGCACTGAGCTGGACAAGTTGAAGCTGGATTCTGTTGCGGTGGACAAGACTCTGACAAAAGAGAATTTCGCTGCCGATGCCAAAGCTGTTGGTGATGCTCTAGCGAAGAAAGCAAATACAGAACATAACCACGATGACCGCTATTATACGGAAGACGAAATCAATGTAAAGCTCTCAAAGAAAAGCGACGATAGTCACACCCATGATGAACGATACTACCAGCAGAATGAGATCGACGAGAAGCTGAAGGTGAAGGCAAATACGATCAATATCCACACACTAACTATTCCAACTACAAGTTAGCTTACTGACGATACAGTGGACCGATATTCAAAGTATATTGACCTCGACATCGACGGGATCACCTCAAAGGATGTTATTTCTATCAGCGTGACACCGGCCAGTGCAAAGGTGGCTTCATACGCCCAGTTTGCAAACCCTGAGACCTTTGATGGATATGTACGTCTGAGAGCTGTATCAGTTCCAACAACTGCAATTACAGCTCAGTATTATATCGTGCAGGGCGGCGGACAAACAGATAGCGGTAGTGGTACGGTTGTTGAGGGATATACCAAGGCACAGGTGGACAATAAGATAGCGGCGGCAATCAAGGTAGCCAAAGAAGAACAAAAGCTACTCGATCACCCTGTTGGAAGTATTTATCAAAGTGTAGAACCGACAAGCCCCGCTGAGTTGTTTGGTGGAGAGTGGCAGAAAATTGAGGATCGTATGTTGATTGCCGCAAGTAGCACGTATCCTGTTAAGAGTACGGGTGGCGAGGCGACACATACGTTGACAATTGATGAAATGCCAAAACATAGGCATTCTTTGGATAGTCTTAGTTATAGTGCTGGTCCAAGCGAAATTGACACTAATGGGAATGGTGTAGGTTACAAAAAGAGCCCTACATATCCTATTTATGCATCAACTTACGCTGGTGGCGATGCTGCTCATAATAATATGCCGCCATATTACGCGGTCTACACCTGGCTCCGCACCGCATAATCACATTATAAAAGGAGGATTACGAAATATGGCAATCGGGGACTTAAATATCGCAGGGGGGGGGGTAGAAGCCTACCCTATTGGCTCGATTTATATGAGTTTTAATTCTACTGAACCAAGTATATTGTTTGGTGGAACATAGGAAAGAATCAAAGATAGATTTATTTTAGCAGCTGGAGATAGCTATGCAGCTGGAGCGACAGGTGGCGAAGCGACACATGAACATAATTGGGGTTTGCGATATAACTTGTTTTATGGTGGATTTATGGGCAGAGATAATGAAGTTTTACGTGGTTTAAAATATTCTGGAACTAGTATCGCAGGCACTGTCGAAGGTGCAAATACAGGTGATTCCAATGCGATGGTTTCAAATACAGGTGTTGGCAGTGATTATACAACAGACACTCGCAATTCTGCCGGATATAATTTAATTTCAAACACTAGTTCAGCATCTTCTATGCCGCCATACTTGGTCGCTTATATGTGGTATCGCACCGCATGATTGTGGCAATTTTCGTTGCTAAAATATCCGTTTTATAAGGAGGAAAAATATGGCGCTAGGAGAAATGAATAGCGGGAACGAAATGACCACTGAATGGAATGAAGTGCAGAATAAACCATCTGAATTTAATCCATCAAAACATTTTCATAATTTTATTGTTGATGATGGAGATAACAGAGATTCGAATACAGCACCGTCTGATTATTACGGGGACAAAAATAACGATGATTGTCATGGTAAAATGATTTTTCGTGGAATAAAAAGAACTTCAGCTGTCAATTTGTCTGCTGGTGGAAACGGATATTGTTTTTTACTTGGTCTGTGTGGTTAGAAAGACTATACTGGAGGATATTCTTACGAAATAGCTTTTTGTAATGGGAATATTTATTACCGCTATGGCGGGGATGATAGTTGGGGTAATTGGGCTCGGATTGCTACAGCTTAAAGGAGGTATGAATTATGGCTTTGGGAAATATGAATATTGGTGTCGATAGTGAGTTCATTCCGTCCAACCTCAATACGGTTCTTACCCCCCCCCCCACAGATTCTGACGAAGTTGTGATGAACACGAGTGCTGCCGGGTATCACCGCAAGCCATTGAGCGCATTGTAGAACTGGATTAAGAGTAAAATAGCAAGTGAAGTGATTTCAGATGTGGTGACGATTCAAACTTCTGCGATTACGATCACAACGGATTGGCAAGATACTGGAATTCATTCAACTGATCTGCCATCTGGAACTTATATTATGCAGTTTCGTGCTGACACGACCCCGTATTGCAATATTTGGGGAGACATATTTTGTGGAGTTGTCCAGTGGTATGCTGAAGAGACAAACAGCGGTAATGCAGACGATATTGGTTTACATTGTTCTGGTCATTCTACAAACGGACAACATTTTTATCTTAGGACAATTCGTTCTGACCGTTCCGAAGGTGTTGGCTTAAGACTTCAAATCAAGGGCTCTATGGCTGCAGATACCGCTTCCACATTTACATTCAAATTCCGCAGACTGATATAAACAACGCATTGCAGATAAAATATTTTATAAGGAGGCGATCACATATCGATGAACGATGAAAAGAAAAGTTGGCTAGACAGAGCGGGTGCGGTTCACCTCTGGAAAACGATTGAGGCTATACTCGGTACAAAGGTAGATAAAATCGAAGGATTCGGCCTGTCCAGCAATGACTATACAACAGAAGAAAAAAAGAAGCTTGCTAGTTTAAGCGACCCTGATGTAGCTACTACTGAAAACAACGGTTTGATGAGTTCGGCCGATAAAGCAAAGCTGGATGGTATTGAAGCTGGAGCTAACAATTATACTCACCCGGAATACGAAGCAAAACAGGCTGGACTATATCGCATCAGTGTTGATAATACAGGCCATGTGGCAACAGCAGATAAAATGACGAGTGAAGAGTTGGCCGCAGAGGGTGTCTCCCCTGCCGATCATACGCATGACTTGGGTGAATTAGTAGATACACTGGATACGAGTGCTGATGCTGTTGAAGATGCTGATACTGTTGTGGTTGGCGCTACAGTTACAAGTGACGATGGCAGTGCTACCACGAAGTATACCCGTAGACCGCTGGCTACTTTATGGAACTGGATCAAGAGTAGGACGGATACGTTATATGCCGTTGTTGGACATACACACAATTACGCTGGTTCTCCTGAACCGGGTGGCGATGCGCTGACAACACTGACAGTGAGAGATTACAATAATCAAAATAATACAATTCAGATTGGATGGAGTGGATCTGATCTTAGTGGAGATAATCTCGCTTATATTGCAGGCTACACACCAGATCAAAAAATTCATACATGCTCGAAGGATGGCGTACAGAATTATATTGGGTTGAATAATTATTTACCACTAACTGGTGGCACGATGAGCGGTGCGCTTAATTTTGCAAACAATACATGGAATCCGATTGGAGATGACGTACAAATTGGAGATCATAACACATCTGGCTCTTTTTATATCCAAGGTTTGAATGGTCCTACAAATATTAAGTTGAAGAAAAATGGTGACACGTCAGCAGAATCCGGTGACTCTGCGACTATCACATATGATGGTGGCAATTTAATTATTGATAAAACTATTCAAGCGAATTTACAGGGCACTGCCGATTATGCTAATAACTTAATTTTTCAAAAAGATCAAGGTATAGACACGAGCTCTTTGAACGTAAATACATGGTATCCTGTTATTTGTCAGCTACCTTGGACGACACTTTGTCATATTGAGTGTTGGACGGGACTTGGAACCAGTGGCAAACCATCGTGGGCAACACATAGTTCTGGATTTTACGCAGATTTGGATATGCTTGCCACAGCATCTGGTTGGGGCTGCACAAATGCACATACGGTTAAAATACTTGATACATGTAGTTGGTGTGATACGAGTGCCGGTAAACCTATTGGATATAGTCAGGTTATTACGGATTCACTCGCTGTTTTTTGGGTGCGCGGAGGAGGATATTATCACTTCCGTTCCAGTACGGCAGAAAATTAGACATTGATAACTGGATCACATTCAACAAATACTGGAACATTAAAACCCACTACATCGTATCCAGGTATAAATTATACACCAAGCTGTCTTGACCCTGCCTCAGTTATATCGAATATATATCCCGTTGGTGCTATCTACATGTCCACCAGTTCAACCTCACCTGCTTCCATCTTTGGTGGCAGCTGGCAGAGCATTGCCTCCGAGCGTGTGCTGATGGGTGTTTCCAGTTCCCACGGCGCTGGTTCAACAGTGGACGCTGGTCTGCCGAATATTAGCAGTGGTAGTGATGCCGCATTGGATATTCAAGGTTCGTGGGGCGCTCCAGCTTGTAGAGCTCCGTTTGCACAGACATGGCAGGGCAACTCGGAATTATCTTCTTCGACATGGAGTAGTACACCAAAAGTTATTAGTGCACGGTTTGATGCTTCTCTATGTAATTCGATTTATGGTCGTTCAAGCACTGTTCAGCCAGCAGCATACTATGTTTATATGTGGCGGCGTACTGGCTAATTGGAAAGGAGAAATACTATGAAAACAATTGATGAATCTGGCAATATTATCGAAAATCCTGACCTTGAAAAAGGCTATCTTGAGCCTGCTAAGGAAACGGTGCACCATGAAGCAGTTGAAGGTGTTGAAGAGCAGTATCATTAGGAGACTATCGCTGAATACCCGAATGGCGGCAAAGATGTAGAAAAGGTTATTGATGTTGAAGGTGTGAAAGCAAAAGACGCATGGGACGAAGAAGTTGATGTGATGAAGTATGTCCTATACACTGAAGCAGAACTGACACAGCGTCTTGACCGCCACAAAGAGATGCGCATCAACGAGAGTAAGAATAACCTTTCTACCTTCCTGTCTCTGCATCCTATTCAGTGGACAGACGGAAAGTATTACAGTGTCACCAGCGAGAAGCAAGCCCTTCTTACAAGCAATCTTGCCCTATATCAGATCTCTACAGCCGCCGGGCAGCCTTTTAAACTGACATGGAATTCTACCGGCGATGAATGCGTGGAGTGGACTTATGACGACCTGGCCGCTCTGGCACTGGCGATTGGTGTATATGTGAAACCCTTTGTCTCTCATCAGCAGGAATTGGAGATTGGTATCAAGGCATGTACGACCAGCGCAGAGGTAGACGCTATTGAAATCAGTTATGATGCTGTGCTTGCAGAATATCTGGATCTTCACGCAGATAAGGATGTGACCGAATGAGCAACAAACTTCGTGAACTAATCAAATGCGGTATCCTCTTTTTGATTGGAGGGTGCCTTTATTATTGTATTGAGATTCTGTGGCGCGGGCACTCTCATTGGACAATGGCTGTTGTCGGTGGCATCTGTTTTCTTGTGATCGGTGGACTGAACAACTATATTCCCTGGGAAATGCCGCTCTGGAAACAGGCTGGTATTGGCGCACTCTTTGTGACTGCTATGGAGCTTGTGGTGGGTGTCCCACTGAATTTGATGCTTGGCTTACATATCTGGGATTACTCTTCCCTGCCGTTTAATCTGTTGGGTCAAATCTGCCTGCCGTTTACAGTGCTATGGTTCTTCCTTGCGCTGCTGTGCATTTTTGTTGATGACTGGCTGCGTTATGTTCTATTCCATGAAGAGCGCCCGCATTATCACTGGCGTACTGTATGTGATGGTGGAAAACGCACATAAAGAGAAAGAGCCCCTGTGACGATGGCTACATCACAGAGACTCTAACTCATGCAACAACTCATAGAAATGAGGTTGTACTAGCCCGATGGAGGGTTTGTACTGCTCTCACTATATCACGTTGATAGTAATTTGTCAATTGAAAGGAGGAATTATGGCGCAGGAAATCTTAAAGCCGCTGTTGTTAGACGAGACAGGCAAAGAAATTGTAACCGCACTGAACGCTATTGTTACACAGCTGACCGCGATCAATGAAACACTGAAAGCCAAAAACACAGATAGTGGTACGAATGGTGGTGAGAAGACATGATAGGAAATTTGAACGCTGCACCTCACGTCTATTCTTTTACCATACAGCAGCTGTAGACCATGGTTCTGAGCATCTGTGGTGGTATTACTGCTATTTCAGCCGCTATCGCTGTTATTATCAAGGCAATCAATCATGCGAAAGCCCCGGATGACAAACAGAACGAGCGACTGAGTGCCCACGATGCAGAATTCGAAAAGGTCAATAGAAAGCTGAGTGCAGACAAAGACAGGCTCGACCTGTTTCAATCCAAGCTGGTCTCCCTAGAAGAGCACCAGAAAGAAAACAGCATCACGCTGGAAGTACATGACCGCAAGATTCTCGAAGCAGAACAGCGTATCGGCCACAGTGAACAAGGTAACAATGTTACAATGAAGGCTCTGCTTGCACTCCTCAGTCACGGTATCGACGGCAATGCAATCGAGCCAATGAAGGAGGCCAAGGCTGCCTTGGAGAATTATCTGATCGATGGTCAGAACACAAAGAATACTACGAACTAACCCGAGACTGCGTGTCCCGGGCTTTTTTATTTTGGAGGTTTATTATGATGGATATTATCAATGAGCTGGTTTCCGTTATCGTCCGCCTGGTTATTGCTGGCGCTGGCACTGCCTTTATGGCTTATGGTATCCCCTACCTGAAGAAGATCGGCGTGTACAAGCTGGTGCAGATCGCTGTTCGTGCCGCTGAGAAGCTGGGCGCAACAGGCGCTATCGAAAAGGCCGACAAGAAGAAGTATGTTATCGAGGCTCTGGAGCGTCTGGGTGTGAAGATCACTCCGACCATTGAAACCATGATCGAGGCCGCTGTCAAAGAGATGGACATCCAGAACGATAAAATCAAGGACGAGTTCAAAAAGAATTGAAGGTGTGATGAAATGGGTATTATTACATACTCTATGAAGAAGGACTGGAACAAAAAGGTGTCGGCTCATTTTTCCGTCTATGAGTTCGCCTGCTCCGATAAGAGTGATACGGTTCTGATCGATAGCCAGCTGATTGAAGTGCTGGAACAGATTCGCGTTCACTTCGGCGCTTCTGTCCACATCAACTCTGGGTATCGTACTCCTGCCTATAATATTTCCATCGGTGGAAGCCCTAAAAGCCAGCATTGTAAAGGCACTGCCGCTGATATCTGGATCAAGGGCGTTGACCCGATTCGGATTGCGCTGTATGTATCTTCCCTGCCCTATTTTGCTAAGAGTGGCGGTATTGGATATTACAGCCGTGCTGTGCTTACGAGTGGCTTTGTTCATGTTGATGTGCGCACCACACGGAGCCGCTAGATCAGCAAAACTGGTACGAAATATATCAGCGTAGCTAATCTCATGCCGACTATCAGACAGGGTGCGAAAGACGCTATGAACGGCGCTTCTTATGCTGTGACTGTACTACAACGGCATATGGGTGTTAAAGCTGACGGCATTTTTGGCACGAATACCAAGGCGAAGCTGATTGAGTATCAGAAAGGACACGGGCTGGCTGCAGATGGCATCTGTGGGCCTGCTACTTGGGGTTCATTTTGATGGTGTAGCAAAAGCAACTACACGCAGGAGACAAAATTAAATTAGACGGAATATTATTTTCAAACAGCCAAACACATTGCGGTATGCGCCGCTCTGGTGAATGGTATATTTTTGATGGGAAACTTGTAAACGGGCGCTATCGAGTGACGAATCTTGAAAGCCGCATTGGCAAGTATCCAATCTCAGTTAATGTATCTGGCTATGTAGAGCCGAATGATATTGAGCTGATATAAAACGAATGGGGTACCAATCCGTAATTGGACTGGTACCCCATTTTTTAGCATTGATTATTTTATAGATTCAGACAGCCACCCTTTCCAGCCGCCAACTGTGTGCGGGCAATTATCCTGCTGTGCGACCAGTTCATTTAAAAGCGCTGCCAGCTCATCATCTGACAGTTCTCGAATAGCTTGTGCTTTATTATTTTTACGACCAAATTCATCCAGGCCATGTTTATGTAGAACAAAGCCGAGTGCGATATCAAGTATTGCTGGATTGTTCATTGGATTTGTCCCCTTTCATTGCTTCAAGAGCATCCTTCATCTCTTGTTCCCAATTAGGATGTTGATCAATATATTTTTGATATATCATTTTCTCAGCTTCTTTTCGTGCTTTGATTGCATCGTTAATATCTTCATACATACCAAGGTGGATTCGCCTACCTTTAAAGGTTATGGTCGCTTTATATTTGTTACCATCTTTGCAAACACCTGTCACGCCAGTAGTCGAATTGCGATTTATCCTTCCTTCGAGTCGCGCCTTTATAGACGTTAAGCTGGAACCGTCTACGTTTGATATCTTTTTAATTGTCTCAGCAGGCTTAGCAATATTATTTGTGCATTTCATACACTTGTTGATTTTCTTCACTTGAGACAAACGCATCTCTGCTGGACGATTACATAAAGGGCAAAGCCCAGTACAAAAATAATCTCGTTCTCCTTCTTTTTTATAAACGTCGGTTATCTTCCATCCGTTTATGACAGAGCCGATATATTGTTCTCTGCGCTTTTTTAGAATAGATTCGCTACGTTTTTTATCGCATCTTGTAGTTTTAGCCGAACGACCATCATCTGGCTTCATATTACTTTTCCTCTTCAGGTAGTGGCCCAAGCTTATACATCCAGTTCGGGTCTTTCCGCATTACAAATGGTTTTCTTAGCTCACAAAGATGGTCATGTCTCGCTTTATATTCAAAATAATTTTGTTCGTGCTCAGGAGTATCACGATTTAACTCGTACATGACATATTGCTTGCGAAGATTTCGAAGCGCTTTAATAATAGCATCTTCTTTTTCCATAGACATTGGTTCAAGAGCATCAATATAGTCATATTCACCAGTCGCGTCAAACTGTCGCTTTGCTTCGGCACTAAGCATCTTCCAAGTGATAGCTTCATACGCCAGCTGATACATCATTTCGTCACTATAATGAGAGTATGGATCAACAATGCCGGTGCCTTTTGATAGTTCTACGTCGCGATCGTGTTGTTTTTTAATTTGTTTCTCGGCTTCTTCTACAACGGCATCCATATCAACGTTCATGGAGACACCTTTGTATTGCACTACAGATTTGAAACCAAGCTTCTCACACATAGTCATCGTTGATATCCTCCCGATTTATTTCATACCCGTTCTTTTGCAGACAATAAAATCTTGCGGTAGAATCCATCAGCAAACCATGCGCCTTCCCAACGATATGGCAATGGCTTCTTCAACACTTCGATATCCACAAGACTCATAAGGCCGGTACTATCGTCTCTAAAAACTTGAAGGCGGACGATTCTATTCTGCTCCAGACCGATTTCGCGAGTGATACGACCTTCTTCATCAAACGGATCTTCACACACCCATTCTAAAGCCTCTAGGAAGTCCTGTAGCGTGATATCTGTGTGTTCGACCCAGTTGTTACATATACGGCTTTCGCCGGCCTGTACGATCCTCTTTTTGGCTTCGTAGTTCACAGAAGGATTCGTCATAGTTCTCGCCTCCGTTTTTCTTTGATTATATTATATCACGTGCTGTAACCAATAGCAAACAAAAAGGAACAGAATTGATTATGCATCTAACAGAATCAATCATTCTTTTTCATCATTATCTTCTGTATCCGGAAGAATTGCCATTTCAGAAATATCTTCTCCGTCCTTGATTTTATTATTTCTATCAAAGACCTCCTGTTCTCCCATAACCGTATCTATAATAGCTGCAACTTGCTCATGCATTTCGTCTGTAATATGGGTATAGTATTTAAGAGTAACGTCGATCTTGCCATGTCCTAAACGTTCCATAACATATCGTGGATTGACTCCCTTATTTGCAAGAATGGTAGCATGGGTATGGCGGAGATAGTGGAATTTAAAATCAAACCCCGCTTCTTTCTTACAAATGCGAGCAAGAGTTTTATCTGAGCTAGTCACATACATTTCGCCATTTGGTTTAACATTGATAAAATCATCAACGGTAATTAACACAGCTGGCTTTCCATAAAACTCTGGACGACGATCCATGACCTTGTTACTTCCCTTCCAGCCAGCACCAAACAACTCTTTATTTTCTGCGTATTTATTTTGAAGGGCTTTCAGATAGTCGATTAGTTTTTGATTCATTTTTATACTGCGCAAAGAGTTTGGTGTTTTAGGATAGACAAGGCTCCATACTTTATCTTGGAATTGAAGCTGACACCCAACTTGAATGGTTTTATTGTCCCAGTCTATATCGCTGAATCGCAGTGCAAAGCACTCTCCAACACGAACACCGAGATATAAACCAAGTTGGTAAGCAGTGTATAGATTTGTTGACTGGAATCGTTTATCCATCCATTCGATTTGCGGCTGAGTATAATATCTTATCTCCTTGCCATACGCACGATAGTCTTTTGGCGGAGTCACATCGTCCATTGGGTTGGTTTTGATATATTTCTTTTTCTTTGCAAGAGCAAATAACACAAGAAGGAAATTATAAACACTGCGAACATAAGCCGCACTTAGCCCTTGTTCAGAATGACCAGACATCTTATTTTTCTCTTCTTTAACTTTATAGTTGATGAATTTTTGAATTCGTTCAGTTGTAATTTGATACAGATAGTTTGAAGCAAATTCAGGTTCTATTTGATTTCTATAAAGTGACTTGTAGCGAACAATGGTTGTATATTTTCGAGTCAGCGGAGCCTCCTCTTCAATGAACTCTTCATATAGTTGTTGCATTGTAATTTTTTGTTCTGCTTCTACATATTCACCTGTTTTAAGCAGTTCATTTTCTACAAGAGTCATTGCGGCAGCCGCTTCTTTCTTTGTGGCAAAGCCGCCTTTCTCTTTCTGCACACGCTTACCATTGACAGCACCAAGGTCAACTCGATACGACCACTTGTCGCCTCTTTTTCTAATAGTACCCATGATATCACTCCTTTGCTCACTTAGTCTATTCATCTGACTTGATTCTATCATGGCCGATGTTTGGTGTCAACGATTTGCCCACAATGGCGAATTTTCCCACCTCTGATTTTTCTAGGCCACAAGCCAACTTTCAGGCTTTTTGTGGGCAAGGTTTGAAAAAGAGGTCAAAACTGGTCAAATCAAAGGTCTTTGCCCACGATTTGCCCACAAAACAAAAAAATCTGTTCTCAACCGATAAAAACAGTTAAGAACAGATTTGAACAGATTATTCTATGACCAACTTGATTTATTGCGTTTTACAATTGTATTTTTTAGCTTTTTTCGTTACAGCTCCACGTTGAAGTAGCGCTTCAGCAGGCCCTCGAAGCCGCGGCCATGGCGAGCCTCGTCCTTTGCCATCTCGTGGACGGTATCGTGGATTGCATCCAGGTTCAGGGCCTTTGCCTTCTTGGCCAGGTCCATCTTGCCGGAGCATGCGCCGCACTCAGCCTCAGCACGCATCATCAGGTTCTTCTTGGTGCTGTCGGTCACGACCTCACCCAGCAGCTCGGCGAAACGGGATGCGTGGTCAGCCTCCTCGTAGGCATAGCGCTTGTAAGCCTCAGCGATCTCGGGGTAGCCCTCGCGCTCTGCCACACGGGCCATGGCCAGGTACATACCGACTTCGCTGCACTCACCCTCAAAGTTTGCGCGCAGACCGTCAACGATCTCCTGAGGCACACCCTCAGCCTTGCCGATGCCGACCACATGCTCGGTCACATAGGTATTGCCGGTCTTTTCGACAAATGCGGATGCAGGAGCCTTGCAGACGGGGCACTGCTCAGGGATAGAGCCTTCAGCGATATAACCACAGACGGTGCAGACATACTTTTTCATAGGAATATCCTCCATTGTTTTTCATTATGATCTTGGCCTCTCCTCTGGTACAGGGGGCCTTGCTTCTGAGCCTATTATAGCAACGATTCCCAGATTAGTCAAGGCTAATTTTAAGAATTATTCCTATTTATTTTTCAGACCTGCAGGTTGCCGCTGCTCGGAGCATCGGAACCGTTGGCAGCATCAAACTCGTAATCATTGCCGGGGAGGATGGCGTTGAGCAGGATGCCCACGATAGCAGCAATGGCCAGGCCGGACAGGTTGATGGAGACACCGCCCACAGCGAAGGTCAGACCGCCCACAGAGTTGAAGCCCAGTGCGCAGACCAGGATGACAGCGGCAACGATCAGGTTGCGGCTGTTGGTAAAGTCCACACGGTTCTCGACCACATTGCGGACACCGATTGCGGAGATCATGCCGTACAGCACAAAGCTGATGCCGCCGATGATGCCGGTGGGGATGGTGTTGATGACGGCCTCAAACTTGGGGCTGAAGCTCAGGATCACAGCCATCACAGCGGCAATGCGGATGACGAGCGGGTCGTAGATGCGGCTCAGGGCCAGAACACCGGTGTTCTCACCATAGGTGGTGTTAGCGGGGCCGCCCAGCAGACCGGCCATGGCAGTGGCAAGGCCGTCGCCCATCAGGGTGCGGTTCAGGCCGGGATCATTGATATAGTTGTGGCCGACCGTAGCGCTGATGGCAGCGATATCGCCCACATGCTCCATCATGGTTGCCAGTGCAATGGGAATGATGGTGAACATTGCGCTGATGAACTCAGGGCTGCCGTCGATGGCAAACAGACCCATGGCACTCTTGTGCAGGGGGATGCCGAACCAGTCGGCTGCAGCAATGGCCTCAAAGTTGACAGCACCGGTGACCAGAGCCACAGCATAGGAGACCAGCACACCGATCAGGATGGGCAGGATCTTGACCATGCCCTTGCCCCAGATGTTGCAGACAATAACGGTGCCCAGGGCCACAAAAGCCAGCAGCCAGTTGGACTCGCAGTTGGTGATGGCGGAGGGGGCCAGGATCAGACCAATAGAGATGATGATGGGGCCTGTGACCACCGGCGGGAAGAATTTCATAATGCGGCGGATGCCAAAGGTGGAGATGAGCAGGCTGACCAGCAGGTACAGAATGCCGGACAGTGCCACGCCCGCGCAGGCGTAGGGCAGCATTTTGGTATTGACAACGGTCAGGTTGCCGTCTGCGTCAGCCAGCATGGGGGCTACAATGGAAAAACCGCCCAGGTAAGCAAACGAGGAGCCAAGGAAGGCCGGGACCTTGCCCTTGGTGACAAGGTGGAACAGCAGGGTGCCCAGACCGGCACAGAGCAGAGTGGTGGAAACGCTCAGGCCGGTGAGCAGGGGCACCAGCACAGTTGCGCCGAACATGGCAAACATGTGCTGCAAGCCCAGAATCAGCATCCGTCCGGTACCGAGCTGCCGGGCATCGTAAATGCCCTTGGAGTAATCGATCTTTTCACTCATAGAGAAGTTCTCCTTTCATCGCTGCCCAAAAAAAGAGGCATTGCCGCAGCAACGGCAGTGCCTCAATCCTTCTGGAGCAGATTCAAAAAACGGGACCGGAAGGCAAAACACGCGCTCCGCAAAGTCGAACGAAACATTTTGCTCTCCCCTTCCCTGTCTGACTTTATAAAGTATACCAGAAACCCTGCCCGGATGCAATCCGTTTGCCGCAGTTTCCCTCAGCTTTTTGGCCGGACATCTTGAAATATGCCCCTGTCCGCACTATAATATAACCTATTGAATTGATTTGTATTTCAAGAGGAATGTTATGATCTATCTGGACTATTCTGCAAACACCCCGGTGGATGCGCGGGTGTTGGAGCAGTTCTGTGCCGTGGAGCGCCGCTGCATCGGCAACGCCAACTCTCACCACCAGGCAGGCTCTGCCGCCAAGGTAGAGATCGATGCTGCCACCATCAAAATCGCCTCTCTGCTGGGCGTTCAGCCAGCCGAGATCATCTATACCTCCGGTGCCAGCGAGGCCAACAACTTTGCCTTAAAGGGGCTGGCCCGTCTCTCCCGCCATGCGGGCAGGCACATCATCTCCACTCCGCTGGAGCATTCTTCGGTCAGCGGCACCCTGACGGCATTACAGGAGCAGGGGTATGAGATCGACCTGCTGGACGTGAAGCAGGACGGTACTGTAGATCTTGAACACCTGAAGGATCTGCTTCGCCCGGATACCATCTGCGTTGCCATAACGCTGGTGGACAGTGAGCTGGGTGTGGTGCAGCCTGTACAGGAGATCGCCACCATCCTGAAAGCATACCCTCACTGTCACCTGCATGTGGATGCGACCCAGGCTGTGGGTAAGATCCCCGTTTCTTTTGAGGGCGTGGACACCATGAGCCTGACGGCCCACAAATTCTACGGACTGAACGGCATCGGCCTGCTGATCAAGCGGCGGAATCTGGCGCTGGAGCCTCTCATCCATGGCGGCGAGAGCACCACCATCTACCGCAGCGGCACCCCCACTGTGGCGCTGGCCTCCTCGCTAGCCTGTGCGCTTGATCTCGCCGTCATCGACCTGCCCGGACGCGTTGACCATGTGGCAAAGCTGAATGCAGAGCTCCGCGCCGCCCTCAGCACATATCCGCTGGTGCGCATCAACAGCCCGGAACACGCCATCCCTCATGTACTGAATCTGAGCGTCCGTAATGTCAAGGGCACTGTGTTCCAGCGGGAGCTGGATGCCAAAGGGGTCTGCGTCTCGGTCAAGTCGGCCTGCTCTTCGGACGGTCTGCCTTCGCGTGCGGTGTTTGCGGTCAGCCGCGACCGCCGCAACGCACTGTCCTCCTGGCGCATCAGCCTGAGCCATCTGACCACCGAGGACGAGATCAAAGCCTTTTTGCAGGCGTTCGATGTCTGCTACCGTGAGCTGACCGCCGTACATTAAATAAAAAGAGGAACCAACATGAAACGTGAGCTTGAACCTTATCAGATGATCGAACGCAGTATCATCAAGAAATACCGCAAGGAGCTGTGGACCCCCTTTATCGTGGCGGTAAAGCGCTACGAGCTGGTACAGGAGGGCGACAAGATCGCCGTCTGCATCTCGGGCGGCAAAGACTCCATGCTGATGGCAAAGCTGATGCAGGAACTGCAGAAGCACAGCGATGTTCCCTTTGAGCTGGTCTTTCTGGTGATGGACCCCGGCTACAATGAGATCAACCGCCAGAAGATCGAGTCCAATGCCGAGCTGCTGCACATCCCGGTGACCATCTTCGAGAGCAACATCTTTTCCGTTGCCAACAACACCGAAAAGAACCCCTGCTACCTCTGTGCCCGGATGCGGCGCGGCCACCTGTACAGCAAGGCCAAGGAGCTGGGATGCAATAAGATCGCGCTGGGCCACCACTTCAACGATGTTATTGAGACGACCGTGATGAGCATGTTCTACGGCTCCCAGATGCAGGCCATGCCGCCCAAGCTCCACAGCACCAGCTTTCCCGGCATGACCCTGATCCGTCCCATGTACTGCATCCGGGAAGAAGATATCCTGGCCTGGAAGCGCTACAATGATCTGGAATTCATCCAGTGCGCCTGCCGCTTTACCGAGAACTGCACCATGTGCGACAACGGCGGCGGTGGTTC
>ERZ1026864.26-NODE-26-length-121977-cov-28.729967_pt1 | contig 121977 bp, 118 predicted proteins | sample MGYA00380162_ERZ1026864 | MGnify/ENA primary metagenome ERZ1026864 (study PRJEB33269, sample SAMEA4719798) | human gut metagenome | biome: human-associated habitat; feature: organic feature; material: feces | place: Cameroon | collected 2013-10 ... | reverse complement strand
CTTACAGAGCGATTACGTTTGCAGCAGAAGGGCCTTTGGCACCGTTAGTGATTTCGAACTCTACGCGCTGACCTTCAGCCAGAGTTTTGAAACCATTGGACTGGATTGCAGAGAAGTGTACGAATACATCTTTGCTGCCATCTTCCGGAGTAATGAAACCGAATCCTTTGGACTCATTAAACCACTTAACGTTACCTTTAATCTTAGACATCAAAATTACCTTTACATGAAAAATAGACACAAATGCTGTGTCGGTTACCAGTACACCAATTGTGGTACGCTTTGTCCAGTGCAACTTTACTAAAAAGTGATAAAAGTCGCGTTATTTTTGATGTTAATTATTTTAGTTATTGATTTTAAAGAAGTTACTAAAACTTCATTTGTCTCAAAACTGAAAGCGCATCCAGGCAAAGTACACATTGCCATTGTTGTAGGTACCCGGAATGTAGGTCATCTGAAAAGTCACTGGACCATAACCCACGGAGGCCAATGGCAGTAGAACCGGGAGAGGGATGTAATTCCAGTTATCGCGTGCCGTTACGCCAGCGGTGAATCCCAGGCCTAAATGAAAATTTTCATCCGCCAGCGGTCGCCAGGTACTTTCCCATCCGTATCCGGCAATCGGTTCCCATTTGTTCCACGAGTCCTTAAATGCCATGGCATACAGGCCATGCCAGTTTCCTTTTTCATCCCAACGCGACAGGCCAAAACCGCCACCCCACGGTCGCTCGTTATAGCGATCGGTTTTTTCTTTGTCGTAAGCGAAACGTGCATGCCAGGTGATGGCAGGAATATATAAATCATAATGTTCAGGCTGTTGCCAGGTTTGTGCAATATTTTCTCTAAACGTTGTCATCCACTCATCTGCGTTAGCAAAAACTTTACCAACGCTGATTAACTGAATAAAAACAAAGGAAAAGATAGCGACATATTTACTCACGTTCATTTGTGACCATAAAACATTTATCAAAAATCTACTACTAGCATAGCAAAGCTACAATTAACATAACCTTAATAGCCCCAACATAAAGAATAATCTGAATAGCTGCTCTATTTATTTCCGCTTGTTTAAGTTAAACATTTCCGCGCATCGATTAAAGATGATGCGTCGTTTTCTTCGATGGGAATAGTCAAAAAAGAAAAACCAAGTCTTTTTTGATGACATAATGCAATCAAGGAAATATTTCTTTATTTTTTAATGAGATACAACAATCATCTTAACTAAGTATATAATATATATCGTCAACCCATGCTCATAGTAGATTATTTTCTGAGCACGCAACCGCAGCTAACACCATTGCGATTAACAAATTTGCATCAATCCTCCATCAATTTACACACATTATTATGTGATAATTGCCAACCGCTAAATATGCGTTTTGTTATCTACGTATAAAAACAGCAACTTCAATGTCTTAATGGCAGTTTTTCTTGATTTTAATCAGCATTCACCGCCAATTTATTGGGCATATTTTTTCCTTAAGCTTTAGGAATTTTTTATTATTTACTTTGGGGCCTGGAGACAGGAAAAATTATGCTGACATTCATTGAACTCCTTATTGGGGTTGTGGTTATTGTGGGTGTAGCTCGCTACATCATTAAAGGGTATTCCGCCACTGGTGTGTTATTTGTCGGTGGCCTGTTATTGCTGATTATCAGTGCCATTATGGGGCACAAAGTGTTACCGTCCAGCCAGCCTTCAACAGGCTACAGCGCCACGGATATCGTTGAATACGTTAAAATATTGCTAATGAGCCGTGGCGGCGACCTCGGCATGATGATTATGATGCTGTGTGGATTTGCCGCTTACATGACCCATATCGGCGCGAATGATATGGTGGTCAAGCTGGCGTCAAAACCATTACAGTATATTAACTCCCCTTACCTGCTGATGATTGCCGCCTATTTTGTCGCCTGTCTGATGTCTCTGGCCGTCTCTTCCGCAACCGGTCTGGGTGTTTTGCTGATGGCAACCCTGTTTCCGGTGATGGTAAACGTTGGTATCAGTCGTGGGGCAGCAGCTGCCATTTGTGCCTCCCCGGCGGCGATTATTCTCGCACCGACTTCAGGGGATGTGGTGCTGGCGGCGCAGGCTTCCGAAATGTCGCTGATTGACTTCGCCTTCAAAACGACACTGCCTATCTCAATTGCTGCAATTATCGGCATGGCGATCGCCCACTTCTTCTGGCAACGTTATCTGGATAAAAAAGAGCACATCTCTCATGAAATGTTAGATGTCAGTGAAATCACTACCACTGCTCCTGCGTTTTATGCCATTTTGCCGTTCACGCCGATCATCGGTGTACTGATTTTTGACGGTAAATGGGGTCCGCAATTACACATCATCACTATTCTGGTGATTTGTATGCTGATTGCCTCCATTCTGGAGTTCCTCCGCAGCTTTAATACCCAGAAAGTTTTCTCTGGTCTGGAAGTGGCTTATCGCGGGATGGCAGATGCATTTGCAAACGTGGTGATGCTGCTGGTTGCCGCTGGGGTATTCGCTCAGGGGCTTAGCACCATCGGCTTTATTCAAAGTCTGATTTCTATCGCTACCTCGTTTGGTTCGGCGAGTATCATCCTGATGCTGGTATTGGTGATTCTGACAATGCTGGCGGCAGTCACGACCGGTTCAGGCAATGCGCCGTTTTATGCGTTTGTTGAGATGATCCCGAAACTGGCGCACTCTTCCGGCATAAACCCGGCGTATTTGACTATCCCAATGCTGCAGGCGTCAAACCTGGGTCGTACCCTATCACCCGTTTCTGGCGTAGTCGTTGCGGTTGCCGGGATGGCGAAAATCTCACCATTTGAAGTCGTAAAACGCACCTCGGTGCCGGTGCTTGTTGGTTTGGTGATTGTTATCGTTGCTACAGAGCTGATGGTGCCAGGAACGGCAGCAGCGGTCACAGGCAAGTAAATAGTAATGCCGGAGGCAAGTTTCCTCCGGCTTTATCATGTCACCCACTGTGGTATATGCGTTGTGGTCTGCCAACTTTGCCGTGAACAATTTCAGCAATAATCAGATGGCGGCTGGCGCAATATTCAAGATAACGCCTGGCAGTGGTGCGGCTGATGGTCAGTGCCTGCGCCACCGTTTCTGCCGTATGTTGCACACCAGGCTCTTTAAACAGTTTTCGCACCGCGTTTAGCGTCAAGGGGTCAATGCCGGTCGGCAGTTCGTCTTTAGGTTCACCGCGAGCATAGGCATTAAACATCTCATCAATTTGCTTCTGGCTGGCGCTATCAATACTTTCCAGCATATGTTTACGCTGGCGGAAACGGGTTAGCGTTTGCCCCAGCCGTTCATAGGCAATGGGCTTAATGAGATAATCAAATACACCACAACGTACGGCTTCAGACACCGTTTCCATATCGCTGGCTGCAGTGGTAAACACCACGTCGCCGGGATAATGCGCCTGCACCAGTTCATGCAGTAAATTAATCCCTCTACCGTCAGGAAGATAGTTATCGAGCAAGATTAGCCCCGGCTTAAAACGCTCGATCATCATTCGGGCCTGCGCCAGGTTTCCCGCCAGTAATATCTGACTGAATCCGGGAATGTGACGAATATATTCCGCATGCATCTCTGCCAGCGGCGTTTCGTCCTCAACGATCAATAGGGTTAATGGAGCTGTCATTAGGTTTCACTTTCGGAATATAGATTGAAAATAAGGTACCGCAGGGATCATTATCTTCGAGAGTGATAACACCACCGCAGCGCGTTACATAGCTGGCAATCAAGTACAACCCAATGCCATGTTCACCGGGTTCGTCAGCACGCGTACTGACCCCCTGCTCAAATATTTTGTCTCGTAGAGACTCTGGAACGCCGCAGCCCTGATCGGCGACTTCAATCACCACATCATCGCCTTCATCGCTGAGGAATAATTCAACGATCTTGTTTCCTTCATCGCTACGCAGGCTGGCCTCGAAGGCGTTATCAAGTAAATTGCCAACAATGGCGGCAAACTCGGTGCTATCCAGTCCTGGCGGCAGTTGCGAAAGCTGGCTACCGGGGACGATGACCATTTTTAGCCCCAGTTCCCGGGCGCGCTGCACTTTACCAAAAAGCAGCCCCGCCACCTGGCGATCGGCAAACGCCTCGCGCAGGCTGTCAATAAGCTGTTGCTGGGCCTGAGACTCCCCCTGCACCATCGCCAGCACGCGATCATACTCTTTCATCTGCAACAGACCATTTAGCGTCGACATCCAATTGAGATGCTCGTGTCGCAATGTACGAAGGCTCTCAACGTATTGTTTTATTTGCGTCAGTTGCGCATTGAGGGTGGAAATTTCGTCTTTACTACGAAAGCTGATAATGGCCCCCAGCAAATCATCACCTGAACGAATAGCTTCCCGGTTGGCAATAACGCTCAGACCGTTAAAGTTCGCCACCACATCCTGACGTTTTTCATCAATCTGTTCGGTAAAGAAATCGGCGGGCCTGACCACTTCAACAATGGGTTTACCCAACCATTGCCGTCCGGGGGAACTCAGCCCCAGCATCTTTCTTGCGTTACGATTGATGGCGGTAATGTAACCGTGCGGATCCACCGCAATCAGCCCTTCATAAACCGAACTAAACAGCGCCTCTTGCTGACGGACCACGCGTGCGATTTGCTTTGGCTCCATGCCCATCATCTGCCGACGGATATGCGCGGCCAGGAACCACGACAGCAACATCAGAATCCCTAACAGCACGACAAACACACCTGCCATCGGTAATAAAAACTCAGCCCGCCAGCTATCGATTTTACTCACCAGGTAGCCAATCGACACCACGCCGATGACTTTTCCATCGTCATCAAAGATTGGCGTTTTGGCGCGCATCGCCATCCCCATTGACCCTTTCCCGGTAATGAAGTAGCTCTCCCCTTTCTCCAGCGCGCCCTGTTTGGTGAACTGCATAGGATAACCAATTTTCTCCGGATTAGGATGGTAAAGGCGGATCGAGTGCCGGTCCCCAATCACCACATAATCAAAATCGGTATCTCTTTGTAATTTGTTAGCGATGGTCGCCAGCCGTTTGTAGTCACGCGTTTTCACCGCAGAGATGACACTGTCATTGGAGGCAATAATTTTCGCCTGATTCATTGCCATGTCGCGTACATGAAGCGTTAAATAGTCCTCAAAACTGGCCGTAAAATATTGCGCCAGGGCTGCAATGACAAATATTGAGAACACCAGAATCAGCAAAAAGATACGCAGCGGAAATGCAAGTCTTTGGAAAAATGCAAACTGTTTATTCTCGTTAAGCTGCAACATTGTTTTCCTTGCGGGTTGTCCCGATCCTCTTTGACGGATGTAATTAAAATGTTGAATCAAAATACATAGATATTAATTATGATCGTGGCAAATTTTATTCATTAAATCAATTAAATCACTTAAACCTGCAGGTCATTTCGTAATTACATTAATTAAAAAACTTAAAACCATTAAATAAATAAAAAACCACTAACTCTATGTGAAATAAATCAAAATTTCACGCTGCAATACTCCTTAGGATGTATAGCGAAAGGAGAAAAAGATATACCTCGATCACCCCCCTTTCTCCCAAGTGAAAATAAAAGGTTATCAGTTTGCAACATTGAACAACATTCGTTGCAAATCGATAACAACATGCACCTTCAGGATACTATTTATTATGTTCGGCAATGATATTTTCACCCGCGTAAAACGTTCAGAAAATAAAAAAATGGCGGAAATCGCCCAATTCCTGCATGAAAATGATTTGAGCGTTGACACCACAGTCGAAGTATTTATTACCGTAACCCGCGATGAAAAGCTTATCGCGTGCGGTGGAATTGCCGGAAATATTATTAAATGCGTTGCTATCAGTGAATCCGTTCGCGGTGAAGGACTGGCGCTGACATTAGCCACTGAACTGATAAACCTCGCCTATGAGCGGCACAGCACGCATCTGTTTATTTATACCAAAACCGAATACGAGGCGCTGTTCCGCCAGTGCGGTTTTTCCACGCTGACCAGCGTACCCGGCGTGATGGTGCTGATGGAAAACAGCGCCACGCGACTGAAACGCTATGCCGAATCGCTGAAAAAATTTCGTCATCCAGGGAACAAGATTGGCTGCATTGTGATGAACGCCAATCCCTTTACGAATGGTCACCGTTATCTGATTCAACAAGCTGCGGCACAGTGCGACTGGTTGCATCTGTTTTTAGTCAAAGAAGATTCTTCACGCTTCCCCTATGAAGACCGGCTGGATCTGGTGTTAAAAGGCACCGCCGATATTCCACGCCTGACTGTGCATCGCGGCTCCGAATACATCATCTCCCGCGCTACGTTCCCTTGCTACTTCATTAAAGAACAGAGCGTCATTAACCATTGTTACACCGAAATTGATCTGAAGATTTTCCGTCAGTACCTCGCTCCCGCACTGGGTGTAACTCACCGCTTTGTCGGTACTGAACCCTTTTGTCGCGTTACCGCCCAGTACAACCAGGATATGCGCTACTGGCTGGAAACGCCGACTATCTCCGCACCGCCCATCGAACTGGTTGAAATTGAGCGGCTGCGTTACCAGGAGATGCCGATATCCGCTTCCCGGGTACGTCAACTGCTGGCGAAAAACGATCTCACGGCTATCGCGCCGCTGGTCCCTGCAGTCACGCTGCATTATTTGCAGAACCTGCTTGAGCACTCCCGCCAGGACGCGGCAGCTCGTCAAAAGACCCCCGCATGAGAAACAGGTGAAAAATGAAAATAAACCAGCCCGCCGTTGCAGGCACCCTTGAGTCTGGGGATGTGATGATACGCATCGCCCCACTCGATACGCAGGATATCGACCTGCAAATCAACAGCAGCGTTGAGAAACAGTTTGGCGATGCAATTCGCACCACCATTCTGGACGTTCTCGCCCGCTACAACGTGCGCGGCGTACAGCTGAATGTCGATGACAAAGGCGCACTGGACTGCATTTTACGTGCACGACTGGAAGCCCTGCTGGCACGCGCCAGCGGTATCCCGGCTCTGCCATGGGAGGATTGCCAATGATTTCCGCTTCGCTGCAACAACGTAAAACTCGCACCCGCCGCAGCATGTTGTTTGTGCCTGGTGCCAATGCCGCGATGGTCAGCAACTCCTTCATCTACCCGGCTGATGCCCTGATGTTTGACCTCGAAGACTCCGTGGCATTACGTGAAAAAGACACCGCCCGCCGCATGGTTTATCACGCGCTGCAACATCCGCTGTATCGCGATATTGAAACCATTGTGCGTGTCAACGCGCTGGATTCCGAATGGGGTGTTAACGACCTGGAAGCCGTCGTTCGCGGTGGTGCGGACGTTGTGCGTCTGCCGAAAACCGATACCGCTCAGGATGTTCTGGATATTGAAAAAGAGATCCTGCGTATCGAAAAAGCCTGTGGTCGTGAACCCGGCAGCACCGGCCTGCTGGCGGCGATTGAATCTCCGCTGGGCATTACCCGCGCAGTGGAAATCGCTCACGCTTCCGAGCGTTTGATCGGTATCGCCCTCGGTGCAGAAGACTATGTGCGCAACCTGCGTACAGAACGCTCCCCGGAAGGAACTGAACTGCTGTTCGCTCGCTGCTCCATTTTGCAGGCCGCGCGCTCTGCGGGTATTCAGGCGTTCGATACCGTCTATTCCGACGCTAACAACGAAGCCGGATTCCTGCAAGAAGCCGCCCACATCAAACAGCTGGGCTTTGACGGCAAATCGCTGATCAACCCGCGTCAGATTGATCTGCTGCACAACCTCTACGCACCGACCCAGAAAGAAGTGGATCACGCCCGCCGCGTCGTAGAAGCCGCTGAAGCCGCCGCTCGCGAAGGCCTCGGCGTGGTTTCCCTGAACGGCAAGATGGTGGACGGTCCGGTTATCGATCGCGCCCGTCTGGTGCTCTCCCGTGCAGAACTTTCCGGCATCCGCGAAGAATAAGGCAATCAAAATGACGCAGAAAATTGAACAATCTCAACGACAAGAACGGGTAGCGGCCTGGAATCGTCGCGCTGAATGCGATCTTGCCGCTTTCCAGAACTCGCCAAAGCAAACCTACCAGGCTGAAAAAGCGCGCGATCGCAAACTGTGCGCCAACCTGGAAGAAGCGATTCGTCGCTCTGGTTTACAGGACGGCATGACGGTTTCCTTCCATCACGCTTTCCGTGGCGGTGACCTGACCGTCAATATGGTGATGGACGTCATCGCGAAGATGGGCTTTAAAAACCTGACCCTGGCGTCCAGCTCCCTGAGTGATTGCCATGCGCCGCTGGTAGAACACATTCGCCAGGGCGTGGTTACCCGCATTTATACCTCCGGCCTGCGTGGTCCACTGGCGGAAGAGATCTCCCGTGGTCTGCTGGCGGAACCGGTGCAGATCCACTCTCACGGCGGTCGTGTGCATCTGGTACAGAGCGGCGAACTGAATATCGACGTGGCTTTCCTCGGCGTCCCGTCCTGTGATGAATTCGGTAATGCCAACGGCTACACCGGTAAAGCCTGCTGCGGCTCCCTCGGCTATGCAATGGTTGATGCCGACAACGCAAAACAGGTTGTGATGCTTACCGAAGAACTGCTGCCTTATCCGCATAATCCGGCAAGCATTGAGCAAGATCAGGTTGATTTAATCGTCAAAGTTGATCGCGTTGGCGATGCTGCAAAAATCGGCGCTGGTGCTACCCGTATGACCACTAACCCGCGCGAACTGCTTATTGCCCGTAGCGCTGCGGATGTGATTGTCAACTCAGGCTACTTCAAAGAAGGTTTCTCCATGCAAACCGGCACCGGCGGCGCATCGCTGGCGGTAACCCGTTTCCTGGAAGACAAAATGCGTAGCCGCGATATTCGCGCCGACTTCGCCCTCGGTGGTATTACCGCGACGATGGTTGATCTGCACGAAAAAGGTCTGATCCGCAAACTGCTGGATGTACAGAGCTTTGACAGCCATGCTGCGCAATCGCTGGCCCGTAACCCCAATCACATCGAAATCAGCGCCAACCAGTACGCTAACTGGGGTTCGAAAGGCGCATCGGTTGATCGTCTCGACGTGGTGGTACTGAGCGCGCTGGAAATTGACACCCAGTTCAACGTTAACGTGCTGACCGGCTCTGACGGCGTACTGCGTGGTGCTTCCGGTGGTCACTGCGATACCGCGATTGCCTCTGCGCTTTCCATCATCGTCGCGCCGCTGGTACGCGGTCGTATTCCGACTCTGGTGGATAACGTGCTGACCTGCATCACCCCGGGCTCCAGTGTCGATATTCTGGTCACAGACCACGGTATCGCAGTTAACCCGGCACGTCCGGAACTGGCAGAACGTCTGCAGGAAGCGGGCATTAAAGTGGTTTCCATTGAGTGGCTGCGCGAACGTGCGCGTCTGCTGACCGGTGAACCACAGCCGATTGAATTCACCGACCGCGTCGTTGCCGTTGTGCGTTACCGCGATGGCTCGGTGATCGATGTTGTGCATCAGGTGAAGGAATAAGCCATGCACCTGCTTCCTGAACTCGCCAGCCACCATGCGGTGTCAATTCCCGAGCTGCTCGTCAGCCGGGATGAAAGGCAAGCACGGCAACACGTCTGGCTCAAGCGCCATCCTGTTCCACTGGTCTCCTTTACCGTGGTTGCGCCTGGGCCGATTAAAGACAGTGAGGTCACACGCCGAATTTTTAATCATGGCGTGACAGCCTTGCGTGCCTTAGCCGCAAAACAGGGCTGGCAAATTCAGGAGCAGGCTGCACTGGTTTCCGCCAGCGGGCCGGAGGGTATGTTGAGCATTGCCGCCCCGGCTCGCGACCTCAAGCTCGCCACCATTGAGCTTGAACATAGTCATCCTCTCGGGCGGTTATGGGATATCGATGTCCTGACGCCCGAAGGCGAAATTCTCTCCCGCCGCGACTATTCACTGCCGCCTCGCAGCTGCCTGTTGTGCGAGCAAAGCGCAGCCGTCTGCGCGCGTGGAAAAACCCATCAACTGACCGATTTACTCAACCGCATGGAGGCACTGCTGAACGATGTCGATGCCTGCAACGTCAACTAAAACCACAAAGCTTGCGACGTCATTAATCGATGAGTACGCCCTGCTGGGCTGGCGCGCCATGCTGACTGAAGTCAATCTGTCACCGAAACCAGGCCTCGTGGATCGGATTAACTGCGGTGCGCATAAAGATATGGCGCTGGAAGATTTCCACCGCAGCGCGCTGGCGATTCAGGGCTGGCTACCCCGTTTCATTGAATTTGGTGCCTGTAGTGCGGAAATGGCACCAGAAGCGGTACTCCACGGATTACGCCCAATTGGTATGGCTTGCGAAGGTGATATGTTCCGCGCCACTGCGGGCGTAAACACGCATAAAGGCAGCATTTTTTCTTTAGGGCTGCTATGTGCGGCAATTGGCCGTTTGCTTCAGCTCAACCAGCCGGTAACGCCAACAACCGTTTGTTCTACGGCGGCAAGTTTCTGCCGTGGTCTGACCGATCGCGAACTGCGTACCAATAATTCACAACTGACGGCAGGTCAACGGTTGTACCAGCAGCTTGGCCTTACCGGCGCACGCGGTGAAGCCGAAGCGGGTTATCCACTGGTGATCAACCACGCCTTGCCGCATTACCTCACTCTGCTGGATCAGGGGTTAGATCCTGAACTGGCATTGCTCGATACCTTGCTCCTACTGATGGCGATCAACGGCGATACCAACGTTGCTTCGCGCGGTGGCGAGGGGGGCCTGCGCTGGCTACAGCGCGAGGCGCAAACATTATTGCAAAAAGGGGGCATTCGAACCCCCGCCGATCTCGATTATCTCCGGCAGTTCGACAGGGAGTGTATCGAACGAAATCTCAGTCCAGGCGGCAGTGCCGACCTGCTGATCCTTACCTGGTTTTTAGCACAGATTTAATTATTTAAGCACTTGATAAATTTGAAAATATTAATTTTCGGAGAACCCGTATGTCTTTAGCAAAAGATAATATATGGAAACTATTGGCCCCACTGGTGGTGATGGGTGTCATGTTTCTTATCCCTGTCCCCGACGGTATGCCACCACAGGCATGGCATTACTTCGCTGTGTTTGTGGCAATGATTGTCGGCATGATCCTCGAGCCAATTCCGGCAACAGCGATCAGTTTTATTGCGGTTACTATTTGCGTTATTGGCAGTAATTACCTGCTCTTTGATGCCAAAGAATTAGCTGACCCAGCGTTTAATGCGCAAAAACAGGCGCTGAAATGGGGTCTGGCTGGTTTTTCCAGCACCACGGTATGGCTGGTATTTGGCGCATTTATTTTTGCATTAGGGTATGAAGTTTCCGGGTTAGGTCGTCGCATTGCCCTTTTCCTGGTGAAATTCATGGGCAAACGCACGCTGACGTTGGGTTATGCGATTGTCATTATCGACATTCTGCTGGCACCGTTTACACCGTCCAACACCGCGCGTACCGGGGGTACGGTTTTTCCGGTCATTAAAAACCTGCCGCCGTTGTTTAAATCATTCCCCAACGATCCGTCCGCGCGTCGTATTGGCGGCTATTTGATGTGGATGATGGTCATTAGTACCAGTCTGAGTTCGTCCATGTTTGTCACCGGTGCGGCACCAAACGTGCTGGGTCTGGAGTTCGTCAGCAAAATTGCCGGTATCCAGATTAGCTGGTTGCAGTGGTTCCTCTGCTTCCTGCCGGTTGGGGTTATCTTGCTTATCATTGCGCCGTGGCTTTCCTACGTGCTGTACAAACCGGAAATCACACACAGTGAAGAAGTGGCAACCTGGGCGGGTGATGAACTGAAAACCATGGGTGCGCTGACACGCAGAGAGTGGACACTGATTGGCCTTGTATTGCTCAGCTTAGGTTTGTGGGTTTTTGGCAGTGAAGTCATTAATGCTACTGCAGTTGGTCTGCTGGCAGTTTCGCTAATGCTGGCCCTGCACGTTGTGCCTTGGAAAGATATTACCCGCTATAACAGCGCATGGAACACGCTGGTCAACCTGGCAACTCTGGTTGTGATGGCTAACGGCCTGACTCGTTCTGGCTTTATTGACTGGTTCGCCGGTACCATGAGTACGCACCTGGAAGGATTCTCACCAAACGCAACGGTGATTGTACTGGTTCTGGTGTTCTACTTTGCACACTACCTGTTTGCCAGCCTGTCTGCGCACACCGCAACCATGCTGCCGGTTATTCTGGCCGTCGGTAAAGGTATTCCGGGCGTACCAATGGAACAACTGTGTATCCTGCTGGTGCTGTCTATCGGTATCATGGGCTGTCTGACGCCGTATGCAACCGGTCCTGGGGTGATTATTTACGGCTGTGGCTATGTGAAATCAAAAGATTACTGGCGTCTTGGCGCAATCTTCGGGGTGATTTACATCTCTATGTTGCTGTTGGTTGGCTGGCCGATTCTCGCCATGTGGAACTAATACGTTCGCCAAACGCTGAATAAATCATCACGCCCGCCAGGTTAGCCCACCTGGCGGGCTTTTTTATGATTTAATAGATAGTATTCAGTGTATGTATGAGTTCCACACCCATTATGAAAGCATTCTGGCGTAACGCCGCGTTGCTCGCGGTTTCTCTGCTTCCCTTCTCTTCTGCCAACGCCGTAGCGTTGCAGGCAAAACAGTATGGCGATTTTGATCGCTATGTCCTGGCCCTCTCCTGGCAAACCGGATTTTGCCAGAGTCAACACGATCGAAATCGTAACGAACGAGATGAATGTCGCCTGCAAACCGAAACGACCAACAAAGCTGATTTTCTGACCGTACATGGTCTGTGGCCAGGATTGCCTAAATCGGTTGCTGCCCGTGGTGTTGATGAACGCCGCTGGATGCGCTTCGGTTGCGCTACTCGCCCAATCCCGAATCTACCAGAAGCACGCGCCAGCCGAATGTGTTCATCGCCGGAAACCGGGTTATCACTGGAAACGGCCGCTAAACTAAGTGAAGTCATGCCAGGAGCTGGCGGACGTTCCTGCCTGGAACGCTACGAATATGCCAAACACGGTGCCTGCTTTGGTTTTGATCCGGACGCATACTTCGGTACGATGGTACGCCTGAATCAAGAAATTAAAGAGAGCGAAGCCGGAAAATTCCTTGCGGATAATTACGGTAAAACAGTGAGCCGCCGTGACTTTGACGCCGCCTTTGCCAAAAGCTGGGGAAAAGAGAACGTGAAAGCAGTTAAGCTAACGTGCCAGGGTAACCCTGCGTATTTGACTGAAATTCAGATCTCGATCAAAGCTGACGCCATCAACGCTCCGCTTTCTGCAAACTCATTCTTGCCACAACCACACCCAGGCAACTGTGGCAAAACCTTTGTGATTGATAAAGTGGGTTATTAATCATCTGATTTACAAAACACGCTAATTCGTCTTCCATAAACCGTGACGATTAAGAATTATACATAATGCGCTGCATTGAGGAATTCCCTGAATGTGACGCAAATCACTTCAAAGAGTGAGCAACAGTCAGTATCATCATGTGAGTTAAACCCTCGCCGCCTGACGGTGAGGGTTTTCTTTTGGGTATGTTTATCTGCGACACTCGCAGTACCGACGACATGGAGTAAAAATGTCCAGACCAACTATCATCATTAACGACCTGGATGCCGAACGCATCGATATTCTGCTGGAGCAACCCGCCTATGCTGGTTTGCCAATCGCCGACGCGTTAAACGCAGAGTTGGATCGCGCCCAAATGTGTTCGCCAGAAGAGATGCCACACGACGTGGTGACAATGAACAGCCGGGTTAAATTCCGCAATCTTAGCGATGGCGAAGTGCGTGTGCGCACGCTGGTGTATCCGGCAAAAATGACCGATAGCAATACTCAGCTTTCCGTTATGGCTCCGGTAGGTGCCGCACTGCTGGGGCTGCGCGTTGGCGATTCCATTCACTGGGAACTTCCGGGCGGCGTTGCAACCCACCTTGAAGTGCTGGAACTCGAATACCAGCCAGAAGCTGCTGGCGACTACCTGCTTTAATCCCATCTGCACAAGCGATAACTCGCTTTGCCCAGAGGATGCACTCGCATCCTCTTTACGCAAAATCAGCAATTTTTCCTGGTTCTCACTGTTCACTTTTGCTGCAAAATTATTCCGTTTCGTTTGTGGGAATAACCATGGCAGAAGCATTTTACATCCTGATAGGATTTCTGATTATGGCGGCGATTATCGTCATGGCTGTCCTTTACCTCGAAAACCACTCCTGACGATCATATTGTTCCCCCCGGCATCGCATTCACCAGACCTGAAACCGCCTTCTGCGCCGCCTCTGCGCTTTGTGCACCGGGTACCAGAATCACCTTACGGCACTCCTCTTCACGTTTTTCGAAAATCTCATATCCCCGGGCGGCCTCTTCAAACGGCATATAGTGGGTAACAATTTCTTCTGGTTTCAGTAATCCTTTCTCAATTAACGGTAATAATTCTCCCAGCCATGCGTGAACGTGGGTCTGTCCCATTTTAAACGTCAACCCTTTATCAAAGGCGTCGCCAAACAGGAAACCGTGAATAAATCCAGCGTAGACGCCCGGTACGCTAACAATGCCGCCACGCCTGACCGCCGCAATACACTGGCGCAACGCTTTACCGCTGCTGCCCTCCAGTTTCAGGTTAGTCAGCACCGTTTCCGTGGTGCTGCCTTTCGCTTCAAAACCGACGGCGTCTATTACTGCATCCACGCCCCGGTGACCTGCCGTTTGTTCAATAATTGACTGTGCCGGATCGCTATCTTCATCGAAATTAATCGGGATCGCGCCGTAGCGGTCAGCGGCGAAACGCAAGCGGTAGGGATGATGATCAACAACAAAAATCTGTTCCGCACCGAGCAACCGTGCACAGGCGATTGTCAACAATCCCACTGGACCGGCACCATAGACTGCAACGCTTGAACCTTGTTGGATCTGCGCATTTTTTGCTGCCTGCCATGCCGTTGGCAGAATATCAGAAAGGAAAAGGGCTTTATCATCTGAAAGCAAAGGCGGTACTTTAAACGGCCCCACATTCCCTTTAGGGACGCGGACATATTCCGCCTGTCCACCAGGAACGCCACCATACAGGTGACTATAACCAAACAATGCCGCGGGAGCTGGTATCTGTTTTTTATTGAGCGCAGCGCCTTTACCCGCATTGGTATTTTCGCAGGCGGCATATTGCTGCATTCGACAGAAAAAACAGTCGCCACAAGCAATGACAAACGGAATTACCACCCGGTCGCCTTTTTGCAAATTTTTTACGTCCTTTCCGGTTTCAACGACTTCCCCCATAAATTCATGACCAAAAATATCGCCATGTTTAACCTGGGGTATTTTGCCTCGATAAAGATGGAGGTCAGAGCCACAGATCGCCGTTGCCGTAATACGCAGAATAATATCATCTGCCTGTTCAATGCCCGGATCGGGAACATTTTCTACCTGAACGTGATGTGGGCCGTGATAAGTCAATGCTTTCATGCAACCTCCAGAGACAGTTCAAAAAAGAGTCAGTCTTTAAGGGTAGCTATCACAGCGGGAAAACGGGCGGTACCGCAGGTTTTGGGAGAATTCCTGGTGTTCAGTGAGAATATATTAATCACAGAAACCGTTCGTAAGGAAAAAGAACCAGACAAATATCAGGGATAAATATTATAATCATGGCGAATGATTTGTTCATGATTAACAGGGAGAAAGGGTTATGTATAAGACAATCATTATGCCAGTTGATGTATTTGAAATGGAATTGAGCGACAAAGCTGTTCGCCACGCTGAATTCCTCGCCCAGGATGACGGAGTTATTCATCTACTTCACGTACTACCCGGGTCAGCCAGCCTGAGCCTGCACCGTTTTGCCGCTGATGTGCGTCGTTTTGAAGAGCATCTGCAACATGAAGCAGAAGAACGTCTGCAAACGATGGTCAGCCACTTCACCATCGATCCTTCCCGCATTAAACAACATGTCCGTTTTGGTAGCGTGCGGGATGAAGTCAATGAGTTGGCAGAAGAACTGGGGGCTGATGTTGTAGTTATTGGTTCTCGCAACCCATCGATTTCGACCCATCTGTTAGGTTCTAACGCCTCGAGCGTGATCCGCCATGCCAATCTGCCGGTGCTGGTTGTGCGTTAATTGCCAGAATAAATATCCCGCCCTGCCCGGAGCCATCCCGGCAGGGCTTTTTAATGCCATAAAAAAGCCGCCAGGTTTGACCCCGGCGGCTAAGCAATTGCAGGTGAATCTTACTTCTTCTTATGCAGTTTTGGTGCGAATCAGGTAGTCAAAAGCACTCAGAGAGGCTTTGGCACCTTCGCCAGTGGCGATGATGATCTGCTTGTACGGAACCGTCGTACAGTCACCCGCTGCGAATACGCCTTTGACGTTGGTTTCGCATTTCGCATCAATGATAATCTCACCCATGCGGTTACGTTCGACTGCGCCTTCCAGCCAGTTGGTGTTCGGCAGCAGACCAATCTGGACGAAAATACCGGCCAGTTCGATGTTGTGAATATCGCCGCTGACACGATCTCGATATTCCAGACCAACGACTTTGCTGCCGTCGCCTTTCACTTCCGTGGTTTGCGCATTCAGAATAATGTCGACGTTTTTCAGGCTGCGCAGTTTGTCCTGCAGCACCTGGTCGGCTTTCATTTCTGGCGCAAATTCGAGCAGCGTTACGTGCTCAACGATACCCGCCAGGTCGATTGCCGCTTCCACGCCGGAGTTACCGCCGCCGATAACCGCTACGCGTTTGCCTTTAAACAGCGGGCCGTCGCAGTGCGGGCAGTAGGTCACGCCTTTGGTGCGATACTGATCTTCGCCCGGAACGTTCATGTTGCGCCATTTTGCACCGGTCGCCACGATAATGCTGCGTGCTTTCAGTACCGCGCCAGAAGCTGTTTCAATCTGGTGTAGACCACCTTCAACCGCTGCCGGGATCAGTTTGCTGGCGCTCTGGCTGTCGATCACATCAACGTCGTATTCATCAACGTGAACTTTCAGTGCGCCTGCCAGCTTCTGCCCTTCAGTCTTCGGTACAGAAATGTAGTTTTCGATATCAACGGTATCGAGGATCTGACCACCAAAACGTTCGCCCATCAGACCGGTACGGATGCCTTTACGTGCGGAGTAAATTGCTGCCGCTGCACCCGCCGGGCCGGAACCGACGATTAATACGTCATAAGCATCACGCTTGTTCAGCTCTTCTGCCGCACGTTTTTCCGCGCCAGTATCAATTTTGGCAACGATTTCAGTCAACGTCATGCGGCCCTGACCAAACTCTTTCCCGTTTACGAACACTGCCGGAACGCCCATCACGTTGCGATCGGTGATTTCGTTCTGGAAGGTGCCGCCGTCAATTGCAGTGTGCTTGATGCGCGGGTTCAGTACGCTCATCAGGTTCAGCGCCTGCACCACGTCCGGGCAGTTGTGGCAAGAGAGCGAGTAATAGGTTTCGAATTCAAAATCACCGTCAATATGGCGAATCTGCTCCAGCAGAGACTGCGCTTCTTTCGACGGATGACCACCGGTCCACAGCAACGCCAGTACCAGCGAGGTGAACTCGTGGCCCAGCGGGGAGCCTGCAAAACGTGGCCCCTGGTTGGAACCTGGGTTGGTGATCAGGAAAGACGGCTTACGCACCGGCAAGCTGTTATCTTCTTTAAAGGTGACTTTGTCTGACAGTTCTGCGATTTCAGCCAACAGTTCCTTGATTTCTGCCGATTTAGCGCTGTCATCCAGCGTGGCAATTAACTCAACAGGCTTGGTCAATTTCTCAAGGTAAGCCTTGAGTTGAGTTTTCATATTTGTGTCGAGCATGTTTATCTCCTGGGCTTTAAACATCATCATGCAAGCGGCCTCTGCGGCTACCTGGATGCAGCTTGCATCATGGTGCGGGGAAGAAAATCGGGTGCCGCAGCACCCGATTAATTACGCGATTGCGGAACTTAGATTTTACCAACCAGGTCCAGAGACGGAGCCAGAGTTGCTTCACCTTCTTTCCATTTAGCCGGGCAAACTTCACCTGGGTGAGAAGCTACGTACTGTGCTGCTTTGATTTTACGCAGCAGGTCAGACGCGTCACGGCCAATGCCTTCAGCGGTAACTTCGATTGCCTGGATGATACCCTGCGGGTCAACAACGAAGGTCGCACGATCAGCCAGACCTTCATCTTCACGCATGTTGTCGAAGTTACGGGTCAGGGCGCCAGTCGGGTCGCCGATCATCGCATATTTGATTTTAGCGATGGTTTCAGAGCTGCTGTGCCATGCTTTGTGGGTGAAGTGAGTATCGGTAGATACTGCGTATACGTCTACGCCCAGTTTCTGCAGTTCTTCGTAGTGGTCAGCAACGTCACCCAGTTCGGTCGGGCATACGAAAGTAAAGTCAGCCGGGTAGAAGAAGAAGACGCTCCAGCGGCCTTCGGTATCTTTTTCGGTGATTTCGATGAATTCGCCGTTTTTGAATGCCTGGTTTTTAAAAGGTTTAATTTTGGTGTTAATCAAGGACATCTATACTTCCTCCGTGTTTTCGATGAGATGTAAGGTAACCAATTTTTGCCGATTCGGCTAATGCGTTTCCATTATCAAATCGATAAGTTTTACCTTACAACCTTCGTAAGACAACTTTGTGAACTTTGCACCGCCAGCGGCGATAAAAAGTAAAATGGCCCCCTTTCCAGGTGACCGTGTAATCTGAACTACCCTTTGGTATCTTCAGCGCCTGCCTGCAGGCTGAGGTGTTGCCCTTACAAATGCAACAACGACATGGATTACAACACCCTCATAAACAAAGGGCAATCACCTGATCTAAGCTCTTACCTATGACAGTGATAGGTTATGCCTTTTACTCGACTTTTGCACTGACTGAAAAGGACAAATTAATGTTAAAAAAGATACTTTTACTGGCTCTGCTTCCTGCAATCGCCTTCGCAGAGGAACTTCCTTCCCCAGTAAAAGCGATTGAAAAACAGGGCATTACAATCATCAAAACGTTCGATGCCCCCGGAGGAATGAAAGGTTATCTCGGAAAGTATCAGGATATGGGCGTCACCATCTACCTGACTCCCGATGGTAAGCACGCTATCTCTGGTTACATGTACAACGAGAAAGGTGAAAACCTGAGTAACACACTTATCGAAAAAGAAATTTACGCACCAGCCGGACGCGAAATGTGGCAACGGATGGAACAATCCCACTGGCTCCTCGACGGTAAAAAAGATGCGCCGGTCATTGTCTACGTGTTCGCCGATCCGTTCTGCCCATATTGTAAACAGTTCTGGCAGCAGGCGCGCCCGTGGGTAGATTCTGGCAAAGTGCAATTAAGAACATTGTTGGTTGGGGTTATCAAGCCAGAAAGCCCGGCGACAGCAGCGGCAATTCTTGCCTCCAAAGATCCCGCAAAAACCTGGCAAGAATATGAATCCTCTGGTGGCAAGCTTAAGCTAAACGTGCCTGCAAACGTAAGTACAGAACAAATGAAAGTGTTAAGCGCCAACGAGAAACTCATGGACGATCTGGGGGCAAATGTCACACCAGCGATCTATTACATGAGTAAGGAAAATACGCTGCAACAGGCCGTGGGGTTGCCCGATCAGAAAACGCTTAATATCATTATGGGGAATAAATAAAAGATAATTCATGGATGGTTGAAATACATCCCTGCTTTTCAACCATCCTAAAAAAGCATGAATTGCTCGCTCTGCCCTAAGTGGCTATGCTATTTTAGAAAAACTTAATCCTGAGTTAAGCAAAAAAATATAATCAATAAAAATATATACGCAAAAAACATTGATTAAGTGAATATACCATGGAAGAAAAATATAACCGGAGTAGTGTATGGCCAATCTCTACGACTTGAAAAAGTTCGACTTAAACCTTCTTGTCATATTTGAGTGTATTTACCAGCATTTAAGCATTAGCAAAGCTGCTGAATCACTATATATCACCCCATCAGCCGTGAGCCAGTCGTTACAACGCTTACGTGCGCAATTTAATGACCCTTTATTCATTCGCTCAGGAAAAGGTATCGCGCCGACGACAACAGGGTTGAATCTGCATCACCATCTTGAGAAAAACCTCAAAGGCCTTGAACAAACAATTAATATAGTCAATAAGTCCGAACTAAAGAAAAACTTTATTATCTACGGCCCTCAGCTCATTTCTTGCTCTAATAATAGTATGCTGATCCGCTGCCTACGGCAAGATGCCTCTGTCGAGATTGAGTGCCATGATATCCTCATGTCAGCAGAGAATGCTGAAGAACTGTTGGTTCACCGCAAAGCCGATCTGGTGATCACCCAAATGCCAGTGATCAGCCGTTCCGTCATTTGCATGCCATTGCATACAATTCGCAATACTCTAATTTGTAGTAATAAGCATCCGCGAATTACTGACAATAGCACTTATGAACAAATTATGGCAGAAGAGTTCACCCAATTAATATCCAAATCAGCAGGAGTTGATGATATTCAAATGGAAATAGACGAGAAGTTTATGAATCGCAAAATTTCATTTCGTGGTTCCTCTTTGCTGACAATCATTAATAGCATTGCAGTTACAGATTTACTGGGAATAGTCCCCTATGAACTTTATAATTCCTACCGTGACTTTCTTAATTTAAAAGAGATAAAACTAGAACATCCGTTACCTTCAATAAAGCTTTACATTTCCTATAATAAATCTTCTTTAAATAATTTGGTGTTCTCCCGATTTATTGACCGTCTAAATGAGAGTTTTTGATATATAACTACAGACAGCTACTATAACTTTCATCTATTTATTCACAGCGCGAATGAAAAATAAAACACTCTGCTTTGCAGTGTTTACTTTATAATTAACAGACTTATCTCACTGATCACCCTGTAACGTTCAGAGAGCGTCTTCAGATGTCTATTTATAAAATTCCTCTTCCGCTCAATATTCTGGAAGCTGCACGAGAGCGTATTACCTGGACACTCAACACCCTACCCCGCGTTTGTGTCTCATTTTCTGGCGGCAAAGACTCTGGTTTAATGCTGCATCTGACAGCCGAACTTGCCCGACGAATGGGCAAAAAAATCTGCGTTTTGTTTATCGACTGGGAGGCGCAATTCTCTTGCACCATTAACTATGTTCAGTCCCTGCGCGAGTTGTACACCGATGTCATCGAAGAGTTTTACTGGGTTGCGCTCCCGCTTACGACGCAAAATTCCCTTTCACAATACCAACCCGAATGGCAGTGCTGGGAACCTGATGTCGAATGGGTGCGTCAGCCCCCGCAAGATGCGATAACCGATCCTGACTTTTTCTGCTTTTACCAGCCTGGCATGACCTTCGAACAATTTGTACGTGAGTTTGCCGAATGGTTTTCACAAAAACGTCCGGCGGCGATGATGATCGGCATCCGTGCGGATGAGTCCTACAACCGTTTTGTCGCCATCGCCAGTTTAAATAAACAACGTTTTGCCGACGATAAACCATGGACTACGGCCGCACCAGGCGGTCATAGCTGGTACATTTACCCCATTTACGACTGGAAAGTGGCTGATATCTGGACCTGGTATGCAAATCATCAAAGTCTCTGCAACCCACTGTATAACCTAATGTATCAGGCAGGCGTTCCTCTGCGTCATATGCGAATTTGCGAACCTTTTGGCCCGGAGCAACGACAAGGATTATGGCTCTATCACGTTATCGAACCGGATCGCTGGGCAGCTATGTGCGCACGAGTCAGCGGGGTAAAAAGTGGCGGCATTTACGCCGGACATGACAATCATTTCTATGGGCATCGGAAAATCCTCAAGCCAGAACATTTAGACTGGCAAGAATATGCATTATTGCTGCTCAATAGCATGCCGGAAAAAACAGCTGAGCATTACCGCAATAAAATCGCCATTTATTTGCACTGGTATCAGAAAAAAGGCATCGAGGTTCCACAAACCCAGCAAGGGGACATTGGCGCGAAAGATATCCCCTCCTGGCGGCGGATATGCAAAGTTTTACTCAATAACGATTACTGGTGTCGGGCATTATCATTTAGTCCTACGAAAGCGAAGAACTATCAGCGTTATAACGAACGGATAAAAGGAAAACGTCAGGAATGGGGGATACTATGCAACAACGATTAACGCAGGATTTAACGCAATTTCTCGCCAGCTTGCCGGAAGATGATCGCATCAAAGCGATTAATGAAATCCGCATGGCGATCCATCAGGTTAGCCCCTTTCGTGAAGAGCCAGTGGATTGCGTTCTGTGGGTTAAAAACAGCCAACTTATGCCTAATGATTACAACCCAAACAACGTGGCACCACCCGAAAAAAAACTGCTGAAAAAATCCATTGAAATAGATGGTTTTACCCAACCCATTGTGGTCACGCATACGGATAAAAATGCCCTGGAAATCGTGGATGGTTTTCACCGCCATGAAATTGGTAAAGGCTCATCATCATTAAAATTACGCTTAAAAGGTTATTTGCCGGTGACCTGTCTGGAAGGTACGCGTAATCAACGCATCGCCGCGACTATTCGTCATAATCGCGCTCGTGGACGCCATCAAATCACCGCCATGTCGGAAATCGTCCGTGAACTTAGCCAGTTGGGATGGGACGATAATAAAATTGGCAAAGAGCTGGGAATGGACAGCGACGAAGTGCTGCGCCTGAAGCAAATTAACGGCCTGCAAGAGTTGTTTGCCGACCGTCAATATTCCCGCGCCTGGACGGTTAAATAGCTAAAGCTGGCGCAGGCGTTCAGCTGCTGCCAGCAACGTCGATTCCTTCTTGGCAAAACAGAGACGAATCAGTTTATGTGGGAAGGGATCGGCGCAAAACACCGACAGCGGAATCGCCGCTACGCCGTGCTCCTGCGTCAGCCACTGGCAAAACTCAACATCATCCAGGGTAGAAACCGCGCTGTAATCCACCAGCAAAAAGTATGTACCTTCACACGGTAAAATCTCCAGCCGGCTTTCATTTAAAGCATTCACCAGAATATCGCGCTTCTGGCGATAAAAGTCCGGTAACGCAAGATAATGCTCAGGTTCTGCACGTAGCATATCAGCAAGCGCCAGCTGTGCCGGGGTATTCACCGAAAAGGTCAGATACTGATGTACCTTGCGAATTTCGGCGCTGATGGGCGCTGGCGCAACACAATAACCCACTTTCCAGCCGGTCATATGATAGGTCTTGCCAAATGAAGAAACCGCCACTGCCCGCTCACGCAGCTGCGGATGCGCCAGCACACTGGCATGGCCCTGTTGTGAAAAGTTGATGTGCTCGTAGACTTCATCGCTAATGACAAAAATCTCGTGCCCGGCGATCGCCTGCCACAAAGCGGCGAAATCAGCCTGCTGCCAGATAGTTGCACTGGGGTTATGCGGAGTGTTGAGGCTCACCAGTCTGGTGCGCTCGCTTAATAATGCGGCAAATTCCTGCCAGTCAACGCGAAAATGCGGTGGTTGCAGTGCCATACGCTTCACTATTCCCCCAGAAAGCGCGATGGCGGGGGAGTAACTGTCATAGCTGGGATCAAAACAAATCACTTCATCGCCATTGCGCACCAGTGCGGTAATCGCCGCGTATAACGCTTCCGTCGCCCCTGCCGTTACGGTGATATCGCTATCGGCATCTGGTTGATAGCCATACAAACGTTCCGTTTTCTGAGCAATCGCCTCGCGCAAGGCCTGCACGCCGGTCATGGGCGCGTATTGGTTTGCCCCCTGGGCAACGTGGTACGCCAGCCGCTCCTGTAAATAGCGCGGACCATCAAAATCAGGAAAGCCTTGCGACAGGTTAATCGCCTGGTGTTGCTGCGCCAGCGCGCTCATCTGGGTGAAAATAGTGGTGCCAAGTTGTGGAAGTTTGCTTTGTGGAATCAGAGGGTTATTTGTCATTTTTATTGTACCTGACGAAGTTGCGTGTTGAAGGCACTATAACACGATGCTAGTATTTGGCAATCAAGACGTTTAGATGTCTAAATAAAACAATAAGGACAACACAACATGCCTCACAATCCTATCCGCGTGGTCGTCGGCCCGGCTAACTACTTTTCACATCCAGGAAGTTTCAATCACCTGAACGATTTTTTCACTGATGAACAACTTTCTCGCGCGGTGTGGATCTACGGCAAACGCGCCATTGCTGCGGCGCAAACCAAACTTCCGCCAGCGTTTGAACTGCCAGGGGCAAAGCATATTTTGTTTCGCGGTCATTGCAGCGAAAGCGATGTACAACAACTGGCGGCTGAGTCCGGTGACGACCGCAGCGTGGTGATTGGCGTCGGTGGCGGTGCACTGCTCGACACCGCGAAAGCCCTCGCCCGCCGTCTCGGTCTGCCATTTGTTGCCGCTCCGACGATCGCCGCCACCTGCGCCGCCTGGACACCGCTCTCCGTCTGGTATAACGATGCCGGACAGGCGCTGCATTATGAGATTTTCGACAACGCCAATTTTATGGTGCTGGTGGAACCAGAGATTATCCTCAATGCGCCGCAACAATATCTGCTGGCGGGGATCGGTGACACGCTGGCGAAATGGTATGAAGCGGTGGTGCTGGCTCCGCAACCAGAAACGTTGCCGCTAACCGTGCGGCTGGGGATCAATAATGCGCAGGCCATTCGCGACGTCTTGTTAAACAGTAGCGAACAGGCGCTGAGCGATCAGCAAAATCAACAGTTAACGCAATCATTTTGCGATGTGGTGGATGCTATTATTGCTGGTGGTGGGATGGTCGGTGGTCTGGGCGATCGTTTTACGCGTGTGGCGGCGGCCCATGCCGTGCATAACGGTCTGACTGTCCTGCCGCAAACCGAGAAATTTCTCCACGGCACCAAAGTCGCTTACGGAATTCTGGTGCAAAGCGCCTTGCTGGGTCAGGATGATGTGCTGGCGCAATTAACCGGGGCGTATCAGCGTTTTCATCTGCCGACTACGCTGGCGGAGCTGGAAGTGGATATCAATAATCAGGCGGAGATCGACAAAGTGATTGCCCACACCTTGCGCCCGGTGGAGTCCATTCATTACCTGCCAGTCACGCTGACACCAGATACGTTGCGTGCAGCGTTCGAAAAAGTGGAATCGTTTAAAGCCTGACGTGCAAATTTAGCAGCAGCGCGCGCCGCCTTTTCCACCGTAGCGCGCGTCCTGCCGCTCACGGAAAAACTCCTCGTAGGTCATCGGCGTTTGATCGGGATGGTTAACCCGCATATGTTCGACATAGTTGTCGTAATCAGGCATACCAATCATCAGCTTCGCCGCCTGACCTAAATATTTTCCGGCTTTTGCCAGTGAATCAAACATCTTGGCCTCCGCTAACCATGTTGCTGAAAGAGTGCCGGATGCGGCGTGAACGCTTTATCCGGCCTACAAATGCTATCAACGCACTCGGTCAGTCCCCTCGCCCCATCGGGGAGAGGGTTAGGGTGAGGGGGAACCCTCGGCACTATGCCAACATTCGCCAACATCCCCCCTCACTCTGACTTTAGTGCGCACCTTTCGCCTGCGCTACGATCTCCTCAACATTTTCCGGCATTGGCTCATACGGCGTTTCTTTCGCCGTTGGCTTCGGCTCTTTCAATGCCGCAAGTGCCGTCTTAATCGAGAACAGTGCCAGAACCACCACGACCACCATAAAGAAGATGGTTAACCCGGCATCCAGACGGTTGTTGAACACCAGTTGCGCCAGCTGTGACTCAGTATACTGCGACGGAATATTGCCGCTGTCGATCATTGCCTGGAACTTGTTAGCAATGGCCAGGAAGCCGACTTTCGCATCCGGGCTAAACGCTTTCTGCCAGCCTGCGGTCAGGGTACAAATCAGTAGCCAGGCCGTTGGTACCAGCGCCACCCAGGCGTAACGTTGACGTTTCATCTTGAACAGCACCACGGCACAGAGCATCAGCGCCATCCCTGCCAGCATCTGGTTGGCAATACCAAACAGCGGCCACAGAGTGTTAATACCGCCCAGCGGATCGACCACGCCCTGATGGAGGAAGTAGCCCCACGCCAGTACGCACAGCGCCGTTGCCAGCAGGTTAGCAGGCAGTGAATCGGTCCGCTTCAGGCCAGGAGACACCACGCCCAGCAGATCCTGCAACATAAAGCGCGCAGCACGCGTACCCGCATCTACCGCCGTCAGAATAAACAGAGCTTCAAACAGAATGGCGAAGTGATACCAGAACGCCACATCCATCATACCACCCAGCGCACCGTGCAGGATGTAAGCCATCCCCACCGCCAACGTCGGCGCACCGCCCGCACGGGAAATGATCGACTGTTCACCCACTTCGCTGGCAATCTGGTTGAGCGTATCTGGTGTAATGCTAAAGCCCCAGCTACTCACCACCTGCGCGGCAGAAGCGACCACATCCGCCGTCCCTGCCGGAGCCAGCACCGCCATTGGGCTGTTCATGGCAAAGTAAACGCCCGGATCGATGATACAGGCGGAAACCAGCGCCATAATCGCCACGAAGGATTCCATCAACATCCCACCGTAGCCGATAAAGCACGCCTGCCCTTCGTTCGCCAGCATCTTCGGCGTGGTGCCGGAAGAGATCAGCGCATGGAAGCCAGACACCGCACCACAGGCGATGGTGATAAACAGGAACGGGAACAGGTTACCGGTCCATACCGGGCCAGTGCCATCGACAAATTTGGTCAGCGCAGGCATGGTCAGCGTCGGGCGCATAATCAAAATGCCTACCGCCAGACCGACGATAGTCCCGATTTTCAGGAAGGTCGAGAGATAGTCACGCGGGGCCAGCAGCAACCACACCGGCAGCACCGCCGCCACAAAACCGTAGCCCACCAGCATCCAGGTCAGCTGCACGCCGGTAAAGTCAAAGTACGGTGCCCAGGTCGGACTTTCTGCCACCCAGCCGCCAGAGATAATGGCGAAAATCAGGAACACCAGGCCAATCACTGACACTTCGCCAATGCGGCCCGGACGCAGATAGCGCAGGTAGATTCCCATAAAAATCGCCAGCGGAATGGTGAACGCAACGGTATACGTTCCCCACGGGCTATGAGTCAGGGCTTTCACCACGATCATCGCCAGTACTGCAAGGATAATGACCATGATCATAAAGCAGGCTACCAGCGCAATCACCCCGGCAGTTGGCCCCATCTCTTCTTTGACCAGCTCACCCAGCGATCGACCGTCACGGCGCGTAGAAACAAACAGCACCATGAAATCCTGCACCGCACCAGCGAGAACCACCCCGGCGAGCAGCCAGATCATCCCTGGCAGGTAACCCATTTGCGCCGCCAGTACCGGCCCAACCAACGGACCTGCTCCGGCAATGGCCGCAAAATGGTGACCGAACAGCACTTTCTTGTCCGTCGGCACATAGTCCAGCCCGTCGTTATGGCGCACCGCTGGCGTCATACGCGTCGGGTCAACCGCCAGCACATTTTTGGCGATATACAGCCCATAAAAACGGTAAGCGATCAGATAGATACAGACCGACGCCACCACAATCCACAGCGCGTTGATCTGTTCCCCACGATTTAAAGCAATGTATCCCAGAGCAAATGCTCCCATTACAGAGAGCACTGTCCAGACGAGGTATTTCCCTGATTTGTTCATAGTTGTTATCCGTGTGCGTGTCCATAGAGATGTTACATTTTGTTTCTATAACATCTTTGTACGATTTAACAACACGGTAACCATGTAAATCGGAGTTGAAACCAATATTTAACTTAACAATGTTAACTCGATCACTCCGTTAACCGAGTTTTCCTGCAATCTCATTTAATTCTGTCGGGCTCATCCCAAAACTGCCGTACCCAGCCGACAAGTGCAGCAACGCCGCCCCTGTTCATCGAAAACGACGATTTCCCAGCTCTGATTTTGCCGCCCAAGATGCAGCGGCTGGCAGACGCCGCGTACCTTGCCTTCAGACACCGGGCGATGATGGGTGGCGTTAAGTTCCGTGCCCACCACACACTGTCCGTCGCGGGTCATCATAAATCCGGCCATCGATCCCAGCGTTTCCGCCAGCGCCGCCGACGCGCCGCCATGCAGCAGGCCAAACGGCTGATGAGTACGGGTATCAACCGGCATTTCGGCTTCCAGCACATCATCGCCCAGACGGGTATACACAATTCCCAGATGCGCCACCATTGTGTTATCGCTGGTGGCGTTCAGTTCGTCGAGCGTTAAATGGCGTTTCCAGATCATGCTTATGCCCCCAGCGTTGAGCCGCCATCGACCACAATATCCTGTAGGGTGATATGGCTGGCGAGGTCAGAGGCGAGGAACAAAATCGTGTTGGCGATCTCTTGTGGACGGGCGATTTTCCCCAGCGGAATGCCGAGTTTAAACTGCTCGCCAAAGCCGCGAATACGCTGCTCTTCGGCGTCATCACTCACCCACAGCGTGCGTTGCATATCGGTATCGGTGGAACCCGGCGAAACCACATTACAGCGCACGCCGCTACCCGCCAGTTCCAGCCCGACGCTCAACGCCAGACTTTTCAGCGCCGCTTTCGATGCGCCATAAGCACTCATACCAATACGCGGCGTGTGTGCGGCGTCGGACGCCACAGTGACAATCGCCCCGCCCCGCTGACGACGAAACTGGTTCATGGTCTGCTGAAACAGGTTAAACGCACCGCCGACGTTGACCGCAAAAGTCTGCTGCCAGTCCTCTTTGCTGAGCTGATCGGTCGCGCCCATGCGCAAAATTCCCGCCGCATTGACCAGCACGTCCAGTCGCTCCGTTTCAGCTAATAGTCGCTGACATACCTGCGCCACCTGCGCAGCATCGGCAACATCCATTACTTCGGTCGCAAAGGGATATTGCTCCTGAGCGAACGCTTGATCAAAACCTGTAACTATCGCTCCCGCTTCAACAAACGCCAGCGCCGTGGCGTAGCCGATACCTTTCCCCGCGCCGGTTACCCAGACATTTTTACCGCTGAAATCCATTATTTCACCTCGCGGGAGAGTAGCTTCCACCAGGCGTCGATGGTCGGTTTTTTCGCCAGCATGACAAAGTCGATATCGCCATGCACTTTGCGCCAGCGCGCCGCCAGCGCCATCATGCGCACCGAATCCAGACCGTAGTCGATCAGGTTGTCGTCATCGAACGGTTCATCGGACTCGTCCAGCAACGGCAGGATAACCTCACGCAGCGCCGCTTTGCTGGCGGGGATCGGTGCTGGCAGTAATTCTTCAGTCATCACCACCCGGCCAGACCGCCCGGCCACATATTTCAGCGACATCAAATGCTCGTCACGGCTGAAATCGGCCAGCGCATCCGCCACCATAAACGGTTTAATATCGCGCATAAATGCGTCGGTTGCGGTGGTCATACAGCCAATGTGGGCATATACCCCGGTAATAATCAGCTGGTTACGTCCACTCTCTTTGAGCATTTGCTCCAGCGGAGAACGATGAAACGCGCTGTAGCGCCACTTCACCAGCACCGTGTCGTCGGCATCTGGCGTCAGGCGATCCACCACCTTTTGCTGTTCCGGCGAACGGGTCAGGCCCGGCCCCCACATATCATTCAACAGCGCCCGATCTTCATCGCTCTGCTCTTTCGGCTGGGCGGTGTAATAAACCGGGATATTGTGCTGTTTGCAGTAGTCGCGCAGCGCAGCAATATTCGCGATCACCTGCTCCATCATCGGGCAGTTCTCGCCCCAGAAGCTGACAAAATAGTCCTGCATATCATGGATTAACAACGCGGCACGTTGCGGTTCAAAGGCCCAGTCAACTTTATTCTGCGGAATATCGTGAGACTCCGGCAGTGCGTAAGCCTGTAATTTTGGAATAGCCATCGTGTTCTCTCCTTCAGGCTGATGCGCGTGACGCCAGCCACTGACGTAATTGTTTTTTATCGACTTTCCCGACCGCCGTCAGCGGAAGTGAATCCACACACTCCACGCGATCCGGTAATTTAAATTCGGCAATACCCTGTTCACGCAGGAAACGACGCACCTGCACCGCGCGCAGCGGCTCTTTTACCACCAGATAAGCACAGCTTTTTTCGCCCATCAGCTCATCTTCCATGCTCACCAGTGCGGCATAGATCACCGCCGGATGGCGCAGCAGCAGGTTTTCGATCTCTTCGGCAGCGATCTTCTCGCCGCCACGGTTGATCTGATCTTTCTCGCGCCCCTGCACGGTGATGTAACCCTCTGGATCAATAGAGATCAGATCGCCGGAACAGTAAAAACCGTTGGCATCAAAGGCACTGGCATTGTGCTGCGGACTTTTGTAATAACCGCGGAAGGTGTACGGCCCGCGCGTCATCAGGCGTCCAACTTCCCCTTGCGGCAGTGGATTTCCTTCAGCATCAGCAACCCATACTTCATCGTCCGGACACATTGGGTAACCCTGGGTATGGATAATTTTCTCCGCGCTATCATCAAGTCGGGTGTAGTTCACCAGCCCTTCCGCCATGCCAAACACCTGCTGCAACAGGCAGCCAATCTCAGCGGGAATACGCGCCGCAAGGGTGGCTGAAAGACGTGCGCCGCCGACCTGTAACAGTTTCAGCGAGGCAAGCTGCGCCCGGCTTTCACCTTCGGTCAGCGCCTGCAACCACAGGCTGACTGCCGGTGGCACCAGCGCGGTGACGTTCACCTGATGTTTTTCAATCAATGGGAAGCAAAGCGTGGCGCTGGGATCGGCCGCCAGAACAACCGTTCCTCCGGCAAGAAAGACGCCCAGCGATCCCGGCGAACTCATGGCGTAGTTATGAGCCGCCGGGATCGCGCACAGGTAGCGTGTCTGTTGTGTGAACTGACAAATCTCGACGCTACGACGCACGCTGTAGTAGTAGTCGTTATGAGTGCGCGGGATCAGTTTCGGTGTGCCGGTGGTGCCGCCGGAAAGCTGGAAATAGGCCACTTCATCAGCAGGTGATGGCGTGGCAGTAAAATCCTCAGCCGGATGGTTAATCGCATCCTGCAAGTTATGCTCACCGCTGTCGTTGTGCAGTTGCACCACACGAATGGAGGAATGTTCTGTGACGAAAGTATTGAGGAAATCATCCCCGCTAAACAGCGCATGTTGGCGATCGGCAATCAGCAATGCGGGTTCAATCTGGCTGGCATAGGCGTTCAGTTCACTACGCTGATGGCTGAACAGCGCCAGCACCGGCGCAACGCCCAGTTTCAGCAGCGCGAAAAAGGTAATATACAATTCAGCGACGTTACCCAGTTGTACCAGCGCGGTTTCACCAGGTTTAATGCACTGACGGCGTAAACTACACGCGAGGTTATCCGCCGCCTGATTCAGCTCCCGATAACTCAACTGCCGCTCGCCGTCGATAACCGCGATGCTATCACTCGCAGCGTGGCGAGTCAGAATGTCGGTCAGTGGCAAATCCTGCCAGTAGCCTTTTTCCCGATAGCGACGGGCAAACTCTTCCGGCCAGCGGGTGAATGGAATGCTCATCCTCGCTCCTTAATGCAATCCAAAAACGTTCAACATGGTAGAAAGTTTGACGCCTGTTTCGCGCCACTCACCCAACGGTGACGACGCAGGCACAATCCCCGCTCCGGCAAACAGACGCACCTGATTTTCCCGCAGCTTCGCGCAGCGGATGGTCACCACCCATTCGCCGTTACCTTCGCTGTCACACCAACCCACAATGCCGCCAAACAGTTCGCGGTCGAACGGCTCCAGTTCAGCAATAACCTGGGTCGCGGCCTGATGCGGGAAACCGCTCAGCGCGGGGGTCGGATGCAGCAGACAGGCCAGAGTCAGTGCGTTTTCTTGCGAATTCGCTTTACCTTCAAAGGGAGTTGCGAGATGCCACAGCGTCGGCGTGGTAATCAATTGTGGAGAGGAGGGAACGTGTAACTCACTACTGCGTTCGCGCAGTACCTCTTTCATCGCCTGAGTCACCAGTTCATGTTCATGGCGATCTTTTTCTGACGCCAGCAGACGATTACCCGCTTCGCGATCGAGCACTTCATCCGGCTGACGACGCGCGGAACCGGCTAACGGAATGGAGCTAAAACGCTCGCCGTCTTTACGTAGCAGCAGTTCCGGGCTGGCCCCCAGCAGGACGCCACCATCAGCCAGCGGGACATGGAAGTTGTAACTAACCGGGTTTTGCGCAATCAACCGTTCCAGCAATACGCCACTATCAATGGCGGCGTCAGTGGTGATATCAATCAATCGTGACAACACCACTTTGTCGACCTGCGGCGTGGCGGTAAGTGCGGCGGCGCGGGCAACCATCTGTTCAAACGTGGTTTGTTCAGGAATTGCCTGGCGTTCCACCACGTTCAGCGACTGGCTGCGGGTAAAACGGCGGGCTGAGGTCTGTTTTTCCTGGCGGGAGAACGACTGCCAGGATTCGGGAATATACAGCGACGAAGGCTGACGTGGATCGAAGGGAATCGCCCCGACCATCACCGGATTTTTGATGCCCTGCGCTTTGGCATCGGCAAACAGCGCGGCGAGTTTTTGCTGGAAGGGACTGTCGGGCGAATCCCCGTTCACAGCCGGTTCATCGAAGCGGGCGAAACATCCTGACGTCGTAAAACTGCGGTACGGCGACATAAAGAAAAAGCGATTGGGCGCAAGTGTTGCCATGGTCTGCTGTACTTCCTCAGCCAGTGACGTATCCATATCATCCTCCACAAAATGATAAAGGCTTTAATAATGATTATCATTTATATTTTCGATCGCTAACCTAAAAGCAAACGCGCACTATGTCAACTCTTGAGGTAACGCAATCTGCAACTCGGGGTTGCATCTGGTTGTGGTTACAATGAAAATGAGAAGCATTAACTTCATTAATAACAGGAAGCTGATTTGTGAGACTCGCCCCGCTCTACCGCAACGCCCTTCTATTAACAGGACTTTTGCTTTCAGGAATATCCGCAGTTCAGGCTGCCGACTGGCCGCGTCAGATTACTGACAGCCGGGGCACTCATACCCTGGAAAGCCAGCCGCAGCGTATTGTTTCCACCAGCGTCACCCTGACCGGATCACTGCTGGCGATTGATGCTCCGGTGATCGCCAGCGGCGCGACCACGCCAAATAACCGCGTCGCGGATGACCAGGGCTTTTTACGCCAGTGGAGCAAGGTGGCGAAAGAACGCAAACTGCAACGGCTCTATATCGGCGAACCGAGCGCCGAAGCCGTTGCCGCGCAAATGCCGGATCTGATTTTAATTAGCGCAACCGGCGGGGATTCGGCGCTGGCACTGTATGATCAGCTTTCCACCATCGCCCCGACATTAATCATCAATTACGACGACAAAAGCTGGCAGTCGCTGTTAACGCAACTTGGCGAAATTACCGGGCATGAGAAACAAGCGGCAGAGCGGATTGCGCAGTTTGATAAGCAACTGGCGGCGGCGAAAGAGCAAATCAAATTACCGCCGCAGCCGGTCACTGCCATTGTCTATACTGCCGCTGCACACAGTGCCAATCTCTGGACGCCGGAATCAGCACAAGGGCAGATGCTGGAACAACTCGGCTTTACGCTGGCGAAGTTGCCCGCAGGCTTAAACGCCAGCCAAAGCCAGGGCAAACGCCATGACATCATTCAGCTTGGTGGGGAAAATCTGGCTGCTGGGTTAAACGGTGAATCGCTATTCCTGTTCGCTGGTGATCAGAAAGATGCCGATGCGATTTATGCCAATCCACTGCTCGCGCACCTGCCCGCAGTACAAAACAAGCAGGTTTATGCGCTGGGAACCGAGACGTTCCGTCTGGATTACTACAGCGCCATGCAAGTGCTGGAACGACTTAAGGCGCTGTTTTAAGCATTAACTGTCAGACGCTGTCACCTGCGGCGGCGTCTGGCGAAAACGTCGCAACTCCACCAGCACCAGCAATAACAACACGCCGATAATCAACAAACCAAAACCGCTCGCGCTTGCGGAAGCAACCGGTGTCATCATCGCTCCCAAACCGCCCAGCAGCGCCGCGCCTATGGCATCGCCCGTCACGTTTTGTGCCGTCCACAAACCGTTAATCCGCCCTAACATCGCTTCCGGGGTTTGCGTTTGCAGCATTGTGTATTGCAGCAACGAGCTGACCGCACTCAACCAGCCGAACAGCGCCAGACAAACCACGCCTAAAATCCACATCGGCATCAGGCCAAACAGACCAATGGCGAGGAACGATCCCAGCGTGGAGAGCAGCATCAATAACCCTGGTCGCGCACTATGTGCCAGCTTCCCGCTGGTTAACGCACCAATAGCCGCGCCGAGCGGGATCGCCGCGTAGAGAAAACCAATCTGTGCCGCTGACATCTGCCAGTTGTCAGCCAGCGCCGGATACAGTACCCGCACCGCGCTCGCCATCGTCAATAAACCACCCAGCAGCGCAATCCCTCCTACCAGCGGGCTGGCGAGCAGAAAACGAAATCCTGCCAGTAATGATTTCAACGGATGCTCGCGCGGCTGCGGTGGCGGTGGCAACGCCGGAAGGCTTAACAACGGTAGCAAGGTAATAAACGTGCCCGCCGCCGCCAGCCCGTAGTTCCAGGCTACGCCGCCGGTCGCCAGCAATAAACCGCCAATCATGGGCGAAATCACCGACCCCAGACGCACGGTCAACATGGTGATCGCCCCGGCCTGCATTAAGTTTTCACGCCCTACCAGTGCAGGTGTTGCCGCCAGTAGCGCCGTAACACCAAGTGATGCGAAAAAACCATCCCATAAACCAAGTAAATAGATTGCCAGCAATGACGGCTCCGGCAGCAGCGCGTTCAGGCACAGTCCAATGAAGCCAATGCCACAGGTGCCGCGCGCCAGCAAAATCACTTTTTTGCGTTCATAGCGATCCGCCAGCACACCGCCAACCATCAGGCCAACAAACATCGCGCCGCCGGTCAGCGTCACCGAAAGCCCCACCTGCCAGGTAGAATGCGTCATCATCTGGATCTGCACCGGCACCGCGACGCCGAGCAAACCCAGAGAGACAATTGAGATAAAACGAGCGAGGAATACTGCGCGAAACGCCGGGTGCGTTTTCAACAGGCTGAGGTTAAGCAGCCAGGATTGTTTATTCATTACAATGCCTTGCCATCAAATATTTTAAATACCTATTCTTAGGCTGCACATGCTAACATATCCAAATAAGATCGATAACGATAATTAATTTCATTATCATGGAAGTTCGTATGTCTGGTTCTGTTGCCGTGACACGCGCCATTGCCGTGCCCGGATTGCTGTTATTACTGATTATCGCGACGGCATTAAGCCTGCTCATTGGGGCAAAATCACTCCCCGCTTCCGTAGTGCTGGAGGCCCTCTCCGGCACCTGCCAGAGCGCCGACTGCACCATCGTGCTCGACGCGCGACTGCCGCGCACCCTTGCCGGTTTACTTGCAGGCGGCGCGCTTGGCCTTGCCGGGGCGTTGATGCAAACCCTCACCCGAAATCCACTTGCCGACCCCGGCTTGCTTGGCGTGAATGCCGGAGCCAGCTTTGCCATTGTGCTGGGTGCGGCGCTGTTTGGTTACTCATCCGCGCAGGAACAACTGGCGATGGCCTTCGCCGGGGCGCTGGTGGCCTCATTGATTGTTGCCTTTACCGGCAGTCAGGGCGGCGGGCAGTTAAGTCCGGTGCGTTTAACCCTGGCGGGCGTGGCGCTGGCGGCGGTGCTGGAAGGACTGACCAGCGGCATCGCCCTGCTTAATCCTGACGTCTACGATCAACTGCGTTTCTGGCAAGCCGGTTCGCTGGATATTCGCAATCTACATACCTTAAAAGTGGTGCTGATCCCGGTGCTGATCGCCGGAGCAACTGCGCTATTACTGAGTCGCGCGCTGAACAGTTTGAGCCTCGGCAGTGACACCGCGACGGCGCTGGGCAGTCGCGTGGCGCGCACACAGTTAATTGGTCTGCTGGCGATTACCGTGCTTTGTGGTAGTGCGACAGCGGTAGTTGGCCCGATTGCCTTTATTGGCCTGATGATGCCGCATATGGCGCGTTGGCTGGTGGGTGCCGATCATCGCTGGTCGCTGCCCGTCACGCTACTCGCCACCCCTGCCCTGCTGCTGTTTGCCGATATCATCGGGCGGGTGATTGTGCCCGGCGAGTTGCGCGTTTCTGTGGTCAGTGCGTTTATTGGTGCACCGGTGCTGATCTTCCTCGTGCGACGTAAAACGCGAGGTGGTGCATGATTTACGTCTCTCGCCGATTACTCATCACCTGTTTGCTGCTTATTTCCGCCTGTGTGGTTGCAGGTATCTGGGGATTACGCAGCGGTGCCGTCACGCTGGAAACCTCGCAGGTATTCGCCGCGCTGATGGGCGATGCGCCGCGCAGTATGACGATGGTGGTCACCGAATGGCGTTTACCACGCGTGCTGATGGCGCTGTTGATTGGCGCGGCACTGGGCGTCAGCGGTGCGATTTTTCAGTCGCTGATGCGTAACCCGCTCGGCAGCCCTGACGTAATGGGCTTTAACACCGGGGCGTGGAGCGGCGTGCTGGTGGCGATGGTGCTGTTTGGTCAGGACCTGACGGCTATCGCGCTGGCAGCAATGGTGGGCGGCATTGTCACTTCGCTGTTGGTCTGGCTGCTCGCCTGGCGTAACGGTATCGACACCTTTCGGTTGATTATTATCGGCATCGGCGTTCGCGCCATGCTGGTGGCCTTTAATACCTGGCTGTTGCTGAAAGCGTCTTTAGAAACGGCGCTAACAGCGGGTTTGTGGAATGCCGGATCGCTCAATGGCCTGACGTGGGCAAAAACTTCGCCTTCCGCACCCATCATTATATTGATGCTCATTGCCGCCGCCTTGCTGGTGCGGCGAATGCGCTTGCTGGAGATGGGCGATGATACCGCCTGCGCGCTGGGCGTCAGCGTCGAGCGTTCGCGTCTGTTAATGATGCTGGTTGCAGTGGTGCTTACCGCTGCGGCAACGGCGCTTGCCGGGCCGATTTCCTTTATTGCTTTAGTCGCGCCGCACATTGCCCGACGCATTAGCGGCACCGCTCGCTGGGGGCTGACCCAGGCGGCGCTGTGCGGAGCGCTGTTACTGCTGGCGGCCGATCTCTGCGCCCAACAACTGTTTATGCCGTATCAACTTCCGGTTGGCGTCGTTACCGTCAGCCTCGGCGGTATTTACCTTATCGTCTTGTTAATTCAGGAGTCTCGCAAAAAATGACCGAATCAGTAGCCCGTTTGCGCGGCGAACAGTTAACCCTGGGATATGGCAAATATACCGTTGCGGAAAATCTGACTGTAGAAATTCCTGATGGTCACTTCACGGCAATTATCGGACCAAATGGCTGTGGTAAATCCACGTTACTGCGTACCTTAAGCCGCCTGATGACGCCTGCTCACGGGCATGTCTGGCTGGATGGCGAGCACATTCAACATTACGCCAGTAAAGAAGTTGCACGCCGGATTGGTCTGTTGGCGCAAAATGCTACCACGCCGGGCGATATCACCGTGCAGGAGCTGGTGGCGCGTGGACGTTATCCGCATCAACCGCTGTTTACCCGCTGGCGCAAAGAGGATGAAGAAGCGGTAACGAAAGCGATGCAGGCCACGGGAATAACTCATCTGGCAGATCAAAGCGTGGATACCCTTTCTGGCGGACAACGCCAGCGAGCGTGGATCGCGATGGTGCTGGCCCAGGAAACGGCAATTATGCTGCTCGACGAACCCACGACCTGGCTGGATATCAGTCATCAGATTGATCTACTGGAACTGTTAAGCGAACTGAACCGCGAGAAAGGCTATACCCTGGCGGCGGTGCTGCACGATCTTAATCAGGCCTGTCGTTACGCCAGCCATTTGATTGCATTGCGGGAAGGGAAAATTGTTGCTCAGGGAGCGCCGAAGGAGATTGTCACTGCTGAACTGATTGAGCGCATTTATGGTCTGCGATGCATGATCATTGACGATCCGGTAGCCGGAACGCCGCTTGTGGTGCCGCTCGGACGAACGGCACCTTCAACCGCAAATAGTTAAACTAAGTGGTCTGCCATCATGGCATCCTGTTTTCTGGATGCCATCGCATAGCGCAATAACACGCTACCACAAGCCACCATCCCGCCGATCAGCGCGGAAAGGATCACAATAATCGCCTTACCCGGACCGTCTTTTTTCACTGGCAATGACGGGCTTAACTGATATTTAAACGGCGTAAAATTCACATCGTTGACATTTGCTTTTGTTAATTGCTCGACAAGATACTGCCGATTACGTAATTCACCGTTCAGTTCCGCAACGTCAGTAACCGCTTTTTCAATTTCCAGTTTGCGTTCAATACCGTCTGCGCCGAGAGAAATAGAGAAATCGGGGTCATCTTTAACGGCCTGACCATTACTGTATACGGGCTTTTTAATTCCCGCCGCGTTGGCAATGTCGAGTGAATAATTGAGGCGCTGAATGTTTGCATCAAGTTGATTTTTCGTTTTAATGCGATCCTGAGCCAGTTTTTCTTTTTCAAACTGGGTTTTGATTTCCAGTTTATTACGGACGTTTTCGAGTGACTCTTTCACCACCAACGCAGAGATATAATCGATATACCCGCTCAAAACGGTCTGCGCCTCTTCACTGGTTGGCGCGGTAAAACTTAGCGTCCAGGAGGTATACAGTGACGGTTCATCTTTTTTCTTACTGGCATTGTCATCAACCGCTTTCATTTTTTCGCTCAATGCAACAATAGCGCGATGCAAATCCAGTTCATCGATTTTCGCCTCTTTTAATTGGTCCATCACATAAGGTGATGAACGCAGGTACTCTTCCAGCAAGCTAACCGACTGAAACTTCTTGATAAACAGGTTAAATGCTTCTGTACGATCAATTTTGATATCCAGATCCAGCACTCGAAGCTTAGTGAATGTTTTCTCCAGCTCTTGCCACTGAACAGGTTCTGGAGGCGTGACAACCGCCGCGCTGGTCCATTTTTGCGGCAGGATGAAAGAGATCAGCAAGCCTGCGCAGGCAAACGCAAAAATGACCGCCATGACCGTTTTTTTGGCCCGCCATAAAACTGCGATTAGATTAAGTAAATCAATTTCATTATTACTGGGCGACGCCAGAGGATACTCAGGAAAATGAGCGTCACTTCCCTGTTTAATATTCAGTGATGACATGGGGTATAACCTGAAAATGAGTCCAATAGGGGAAATCTCCACGGCGCTCACTTTACCAGTTGGTGATAATTATCCGAAGCTGAAGTTTGTAAATTCCTTCCACTGAATGCAACATTCACTCTATTTAAGAGAAATAACCAGCAAACTTATAAATTAAACAAATGATTAACCCATAATTATTTCCTGTAATTATGGGTTAATAGATAATGTTAATTTACCTGTTTAGCGTTGCGCGAATAATCGGCCCAATTTTTTCAAACGCCCCTGGAGAGATAATATCCACATGCGCACAATCCTGACGATAGATATCCAGCTCGGCTATCCACGGCGACCAGGCGCGTTCGGGGCTCATACCTTCCTGAAGCGTGCGTTCAGCAACAAACAGCGTCGCTTTACCATCAAACGGTACGCTATGAGCAGTCGTCAGCAGGCGCACAGCATCAGCGTAGTTGCCTTCAATGGTGGTAAACAACTCCGTTGAAGTACTTCCCTGCTGTGCCGCCAGGAAGGCCTCGCGTTCGCGGTTAATCTCCGCCAGCACTTCCGGGTCCAGACCATTAGCTTCTTTTTCCTGCCAGTTTTGCGTTTCTGGCGGCCAGGTATCCAGCAAGCCAAGAAATGCCACCTGTTCGCCACGGGCACGCAGCCGCGCCGCAATACCCTGCGCCAGCGTACCGCCCAGCGAATACCCCAGCAGGTAATAAGGGCCGCGCGGTTGTTGTTCAAGTAACGTTGCCAGATGCGCTTCGCAGACTTCATCCAGGTTCGTCGCCGTCTGCATGGGGCCATGAGGGCGCGGCGACTGAATGCCGATAATCGACCATTGTGGATCGATATAACGCGAGAGCACGCTAAACTGCCAGGCAAAACCGGATGCCGGATGGAAACAAAACAGCGTCGGGCCATTACCTTCACGCAACGGCAGAATGGTTTCGAATCCCATGCGCCGGGAGCTGTCCTCTTCACCATCAATAATCGTTGCCAGTTTGGCGACGGTTGACGCAACCATCACCTGCCCCGGCGTCACCTGACGGGCAAACTGCCGACTTAACTGCGCTGCCAGTTTCATTGCCAGTAGCGAATGACCGCCAAGCGCGAAGAAATCAGCGTCAGCATCCTGCACGTCACACCCCAGCAACGACGAGAATGCCGCGGCGATAATCGTTTCACTGCCCGCTTTCGGCGCACGCCCTGGCGCTTGTGCCTTCAGTTCAGGCAACGGTAAGGCTTTGCGATCCAGCTTGCCGTTGGCGCTAAGTGGTAACTGTGGAAGTTGCAGCAGAACCACCGGTACCATATGTGGTGGCAATGTTTCACGAAGCTGCGCCTGCAATGCGCTGGTATCCAACGGCAGGCCCGATTGCGACACCAGATAGCCCACCAATTGACGCGCATCACCACCGGTGGCAGCCGCCTGGTTAATCACACAGGCGTGGGTAACGGCTTGTTCGACATCCGGCAGCGCCTGCATCACGCGATCGATTTCGCCCAGTTCAATACGCTGCCCGCGAATTTTTAGCTGATCGTCACTGCGCCCGAGGTACTCCACCGCGCCGTTATCCAGCCAGCGGGCAACGTCTCCGGTACGGTACATCCGTTCACCAGGAGCAAAAGGATCGGCAATAAAGCGGCTGGCGGTCAGATCGGGTCGTCCAAGATACCCCTGCGCCAGTTGAATACCGGTGAGATAGAGATCTCCCGCCACACCCGGCGGCACCGGATGCATCATCGCATCAAGAATACGCAGGCCCGTGTTCCACACCGGATAACCAATCGGCACACTGCTGCCGCGCACCTGTGCCAGTTCCTCGCCAAAAGCCGGATACCAGCTGACATCTACCGCCGCTTCCGTCGGGCCATATAGATTATGCAACGGCGCGCCAGTTAACTGTTGCCATTCGCGGCATAAATCAGCCGGTAAGGCCTCACCACTACAGAAAACCTGTTTCAACGTCGCGCAACTCTGGCGAGCGGTTTGCGGCGTCAGCGAGGCAACAAATGCCGCCAGCATCGACGGCACAAAGTGCGTGGTCGTTACGCCATATTCGGCAAAGAATTGCTGCATAGCGAGCGGGTCGCGGTGCGCTTCCGGTTCAGCCATCACCAGTTTTGCCCCTGCGGTAAACGGCCAGAAAAACTCCCACACCGAGACATCAAAACTGCACGGCGTTTTTTGGGCAACGACATCTTCGCCTGTAAGCGGATAATGATTTTGCATCCAAAGCAGGCGGTTGACGATAGCCGTCTGCCCGACCATTACCCCTTTCGGCCTGCCGGTGGAGCCAGAGGTAAAGATGATATAAGCCGTGTGATGCGGTTGTGAAAGTTGCAGCGGCGCACTGCCCTGCGGTGTAAGCGGGGCGTTATAGCAAAGGTTGGTTAAATCTGGAACATCGGCAAAGCGCGGCAGTTGATCGTCGGTGGTGATTAACAGCGACGGACGCGCATCTTCCAGCATCATTTTCAGGCGATCGTCCGGATAACCGGTATCCAGCGGTAGCCAGGCCGCACCTGCTTCAACAATCGCATGTAGCGCCAGGGTCAAAAAGACCGAGCGCGGTAGCGCCACCGCTACGCTGTCGCCCGGTTTAACGCCGCGCTCACGCAGCAGATTCGCCAGCGCCACCACCTGCTCACGCATTTCCCGATAGCTGAACTGGTAATGCGCATCTGCCAGCGCCGGAGCATCCGGAGTTTTTGCCGCTTGTTCTGCCACCAGAGCGCTAAGCGTGGTTTCTGGAATCTCAACCTGAGTGGCGTTGATCTGCGCCAGCTGCGCGTATTCACCTGGCAGCATAATATCGACATCACCGCACAACAGCGCCGGATCTGCGGCGAACTGGGCAATCAGCATTTTCAGGCGTTCAGCATGCTGGATTAACGTTGGCTCAGCGTAACGCTGTTTATTGGCGAGGATCTCAATACTCAAATCACCGTGTTCATCCGGGAACAGGGCCAGTTCAAGGTCATTAACCGGACCGGTTGCCAGGGTATGGGTTTGCGCCTGAACACCAGGAATATCCAGTTGGTAATCAAATACCTTGATATTGAGTACCGGACCAAACAGCGGTTCATCACCTGCCACTCGCCCGCTGTCACGGACAATTTGTTCGGCATCGTAACGTTGATGACGACGCATTTTTTTCAGTTGTGCTGCCAGTCGGGTTGCCAGTTCCGGCAGCGTTTCTTGCGCCGCAATGTGAATACCCAACGGCAAAACGTTGAGCACGGGTCCGGTAGCCGTCAGCGCCGCCGAGCCCAGTCGACGCATAAAGATAAATCCGGCGGCGTAGTCCATACGATTGCACAATCGCCCCAGCCACAAGGCTGCCAGCGCAAGGGCTAAATCGGTACGCTGCACACCTGAAAGTTGCGTAGCCAGCTGGCGGAATTCCCCGTCGGTAAATTCCAGTTTCAGGCGCAGAATATCTGCCGAGGCGCTGCGCCCCGGTAAAGGTGCCGGAGAAAGTGACGCGGGCGGCGGCAGTTGACGACGCTGTTCTGCCCAGAATGCCGCATCACGCTGCCAGGCTTCGCTTTCGCGGTATTGCTGGTACTCTTCCACTACATCAGCGAAAGGCGTAAATGGCGAAGCAGGCGTTGGTTCGCCACGCAGCCATGTGCAGTAAATATTGGCGATCTGGCGGGTAATGGCCGGGAAACTGAAGCCATCGACCAGCAAATGGTGATAACGCTGATACCAGTACCAGCGGTTATCCGCCACCTGTATCAGCTGATGAAAGACCAGTGGTTTACCGCTATCGACGCGCAGATCTTGTTGCAAATCCGCCTGCATTAATGCCTGCGCAGTACCGTGCGGATCAATGTTGGTTCGTAGGTCGATAATTTCTGGCAGTTCGAACGTCAGCGCATCATCGACCCACTGCCAGACTTCGCCGTTATCTTCCGTAAAACGCATCCGCAGCGTATCTGCTTGCGCTAGTCCGGCAACCACCGCGCGGGCCAGTAATGGCGAATCAACCTCTCCGGTTAACTCAACGTAATGCGCCACGCTCCAGGCGGAGGGTAATTCTGACAGTTTTTCTGCCATCCAGATGCCGGGCTGTGCGGCGACCAAAGGTAAATGCTGGCTCATTGTGCCTCCTGCAACTGGGTAAAATTCGTCGGTGTCAGAGTACGCCAGTGGGCTTCCAGCCACTGCTGGCAGGACGCCTGTGACTGCGGCTGACACACAATGTCCCAGCCTGCCGGTAAGACGCATTGTTGCGGCCACAGACTGAATTGCCCCTGCGCATTGCGCAAAATGTAAAACGCTCCCTGCGGATCATCGAAGGGATTACTGAATGCCATATTCAACTCCTGTCATGGAAAAGTGGTTGCCAGAGGTCGATTAGCCCCTGCATCAAGCCACCGCGCCAACAAAGCGCATCATGTCCGCCGTCAACCTGACGCCAGAAAATGGATTCTTTTATGGGGTGTAATTGCGCATACAGCGCCTGATTGGCCCGCATAATCATCGGCTCGCGAATACCCGCTTCCAGCACAATGCGCAGACCTTCGGCGCTAACTTCACCAGCTTTAAGCTTTTCAAGTAACACGCCCTCTTGCTGCCCGCCCCGATGCGGCCACCAGTACGATCCTGACTGGCTTAATACACAACCAAAACGTTCAGGCCAGTGCAGTCCGGCATACAGCGCGGAAAGTCCACCAAAACTCTGCCCGGCAACCACGGTGCGATCGGCGCGATCGCTAAAAGGGGCAATAGCTTTCACCAGGGGTAATAACTCTTGCTGTACTGCGAGCCAGAAATCCGCATTACACGGCAGTTCGTGAGCGCGGTGCGTGGTGTCGATAGCGTCGATCAACACATACACGGCGGGAGGAAGTTGCTGACGATGGGTCAGCGAAGTCAGCACTGGCCAGACGGGCATACTTTGCGCCCAAAATTCGCCATCGAGCAAAACTGCCAGCGGGCGTTCTTCTGCTGTTACATCGCCGGTGGTAAAAATCCATACACGACGTGAATTTTTCAACCGTTCACTTTTCCAGATAATTTCTTTGGCTGGTATTTCTGGCGCTTGCGGACAATCCCATCCCGGTTGCAGAGGCGCTTGCGGCATTTCGAGTGCAGAAACAGCGTGCCCTCGCCCGCCTTTCCAGCTTTGTGGATTCAGCGGATCGGCTATTGCCTGGGGTAATAGTTTTCGCCAGCCTTCACGTAATTCGAGGCGATCGGGGGATGGTGCAGAAAAAATGTCATCGCGTTCGGTGGGAATAAAGCAGTAGCTGCCGCGCCAGTTGGCATTGAGTTGTGTCGTCCACTGCCAGACATCAGTACCTGCAATTCGCTGCATCGACTGGGGCTGGCTGTTCTGATGATGATCGGTCACACCAGTGATGTAGATCCATACGCGCTTTATCGTCGAGTATTCTTCAGAACCTTGGGGATCACGCCACCAGAAAGTGACCTCAAACATTTCGTCATTCAGACGCTGCCATTCCGGGCCATGTTTCGACTGCCACCAGCTCTCACTTCCTACTTTTAACGCCGTCACACCATAACCCCATGTTTACTGTGCAATTTTTCATTGATTGCAGAAATATATTGATAATATTATTGATAACTATTTGCATTTGCAATAGCGTAATGGCGCGCCGTGGGAAGCGCGGACATTAATTAACCAACTGCACTGCGTGTCTTTCAGGATCAAAGGTTTTCGCGGTAGCGGGATGCGTCGTGTTGATGACGACCATGCCCGACAGTTGCAATTCGTGGCAAAAATGCAGGAATAAAACAATGAACAAGAAGATTCATTCCCTGGCCTTGTTGGTCAATCTGGGGATTTATGGGGTAGCGCAGGCACAAGAGCCGACCGATACTCCTGTTTCACATGACGATACTATTGTCGTTACCGCCGCCGAGCAAAACTTACAGGCGCCTGGCGTTTCGACCATCACCGCAGATGAAATCCGCAAAAACCCCGTTGCCCGCGATGTGTCGGAGATCATCCGTACCATGCCAGGCGTTAACCTGACCGGTAACTCCACCAGTGGTCAGCGAGGGAATAACCGACAGATTGATATTCGCGGTATGGGTCCGGAAAACACGCTGATTTTGATTGACGGCAAGCCGGTAAGCAGCCGTAACTCGGTGCGTCAGGGCTGGCGTGGCGAGCGCGATACCCGTGGTGATACCTCCTGGGTGCCACCTGAAATGATTGAACGTATTGAAGTTCTGCGTGGTCCGGCAGCTGCGCGTTATGGCAACGGCGCGGCGGGCGGCGTGGTTAACATCATTACCAAAAAAGGCAGCGGCGAGTGGCACGGCTCCTGGGACGCATATTTCAATGCGCCAGAACATAAAGAGGAAGGTGCCACCAAACGCACCAACTTCAGCCTGACCGGTCCGCTGGGCGACGAATTCAGCTTCCGCTTGTATGGCAACCTCGACAAAACTCAGGCTGACGCGTGGGATATCAACCAGGGCCATCAGTCCGCGCGTGCCGGAACGTATGCCACGACGTTACCAGCCGGGCGCGAAGGGGTGATCAACAAAGATATTAATGGCGTGGTGCGCTGGGACTTCGCGCCTCTGCAATCACTCGAACTGGAAGCGGGTTACAGCCGCCAGGGTAACCTGTATGCGGGCGATACCCAGAACACCAACTCTGACGCTTACACTCGCTCGAAATATGGCGATGAAACCAACCGCCTGTATCGCCAGAACTACTCGCTGACCTGGAACGGTGGCTGGGATAACGGCGTGACCACCAGCAACTGGGTGCAGTACGAACACACCCGTAACTCGCGTATTCCGGAAGGTCTGGCGGGCGGTACCGAAGGGAAATTTAACGAAAAAGCGACACAGGATTTCGTCGATATCGATCTTGATGACGTGATGCTGCATAGCGAAGTTAACCTGCCGATTGATTTCCTCGTTAACCAGACGCTGACGCTGGGTACGGAGTGGAATCAGCAACGGATGAAGGACTTGAGTTCCAATACCCAGGCGCTGACCGGGACGAACACCGGCGGCGCTATTGATGGTGTGAGTGCCACCGACCGTAGCCCGTATTCAAAAGCAGAAATTTTCTCGCTGTTTGCCGAAAACAACATGGAGCTGACTGACAGCACCATCGTAACGCCGGGGCTGCGTTTCGATCATCACAGTATTGTCGGCAATAACTGGAGCCCGGCGCTGAACATATCGCAAGGTTTAGGCGATGACTTCACGCTGAAAATGGGCATCGCCCGTGCTTATAAAGCGCCGAGCCTGTACCAGACTAACCCGAACTACATTCTCTACAGTAAAGGGCAGGGTTGCTATGCCAGCGCGGGCGGCTGCTATCTGCAAGGTAACGATGACCTGAAAGCAGAAACCAGCATCAACAAAGAGATTGGTCTGGAGTTCAAACGCGACGGCTGGCTGGCGGGCGTCACCTGGTTCCGTAACGATTATCGCAATAAGATTGAAGCGGGCTATGTGGCTGTAGGGCAAAACGCAGTCGGCACCGATCTCTATCAGTGGGATAACGTGCCGAAAGCGGTGGTTGAAGGTCTGGAAGGATCGTTAAACGTACCGGTTAGCGAAACGGTGATGTGGACCAATAACATCACTTATATGCTGAAGAGTGAAAACAAAACCACGGGCGACCGTTTGTCGATCATCCCGGAGTATACGTTGAACTCAACGCTGAGCTGGCAGGCACGGGAAGATTTGTCGATGCAAACGACCTTCACCTGGTACGGCAAGCAGCAGCCGAAGAAGTACAACTATAAAGGTCAGCCAGCGGTTGGTCCGGAAACCAAAGAAATCAGTCCGTACAGCATTGTGGGTCTGAGCGCGACCTGGGATGTGACGAAGAATGTCAGTCTGACCGGCGGCGTGGACAACCTGTTCGACAAACGTTTGTGGCGTGCGGGTAATGCCCAGACCACGGGCGATTTGGCAGGAGCCAACTATATCGCCGGTGCCGGGGCGTATACCTATAACGAGCCGGGACGTACGTGGTACATGAGCATTAATACTCACTTCTGATGCTAACGTCAGATTGTTGACAAAGTGCGCGCCGTTCATGCCGGATGCGGCGTGAACGCCTTATCCGGCCTACAAAAATCTTGCCAATTCAATATATTGCAGGACCATGTAGGCCTGATAAGCGTAGCGCATCAGGCAGTTTTGCGTTTGTCATCAGTCTCGAATATGGTCGATATGAAAACTACGCATACCTCCCTCCCCTTTGCCGGACATACGCTGCATTTTGTTGAGTTCGATCCGGCGAATTTTTGTGAGCAGGATTTACTCTGGCTGCCGCACTACGCACAACTGCAACACGCTGGACGTAAACGTAAAACAGAGCATTTAGCCGGACGGATCGCTGCTGTTTATGCCTTGCGGGAATATGGCTATAAATGTGTGCCCGCAATCGGCGAGCTACGCCAACCGGTGTGGCCTGCGGAGGTATACGGCAGTATTAGCCACTGCGGGGCTACGGCATTGGCCGTGGTTTCCCGTCGACCGATTGGCGTTGATATCGAAGAAATTTTTTCTGCGCAAACAGCGACCGAATTGACAGACAACATTATTACACCAGCAGAACACGAGCGACTCGCAGACTGCGGTTTAGCCTTTTCTCTGGCGCTGACACTGGCATTTTCCGCCAAAGAGAGCGCATTTAAGGCATGTGAGATCCAAACTGATGCAGGTTTTCTGGACTATCAGATAATTAGCTGGAATAAACAGCAGGTCATCATTCATCGTGAGAATGAGATATTTGCTGTGCACTGGCAGATAAAAGAAAAAATAGTCATAACTCTGTGCCAACACGATTAATTGACAACATCTGGTACGATTCGCCCGCAGCCATCACTGACTGCGGGCGAAAGTGTAAAGCAGGTGCCTTACCACTCTGACCTGACAACCGGATATGCGGGGATTGCTCCCCGCACAACGGCTACTTCTTCGGTTCGTAAGCGAGAACAGCCTTAAACTCAATATTACGTTCCTTTACGGTGAACTCACACAGCGAGTCTCCGACCAGAAGCGTAAATCCCAGCACCGTCAAACACAGCACTATGACTGCCGCAAGGGCATATTTCGTCAGCATGTTTATATTGCCTCCATGCGAAGAAGGGACTACCATCCAAATTGTTTGGGTTTGGAGTGGCAGCCCCAGGGTTGATAGAAATATCGTCCTGGGGCTTCATCTTTCCAGACCTCAGAGTAAACCTGAAACCGGAAAGCTTCAGGCACCCGCCGTTATCTTACCCTTCCTTAGCAAAATAGCTGTTTATTTATACAGTGAGTCCTGTTTCGGACTTCTCAATCCTCATTTGATCAACTGAAGCTGAACCCGTTTTTTTCTGCATGCCTCAATCGTCAAAATTCTTCGCCACCAGCCAGCTCTGCCATAACTTGCCACATTGCAAAAGTAGCCAAATTGCTTCAGTCACCATCACCAAAAAAAAGAAACATTCCAGAACTTCCGCATCTCGCCCAGCCGCTCCCACTTCTATACTGAATAGAAAACGCCAACATAAGAGAAACCTATGCCATTACCCGATTTTCATGTTTCTGAACCTTTTACACTCGGTATTGAACTGGAAATGCAGGTGGTTAATCCGCCGGGCTATGACTTAAGCCAGGACTCTTCAATGCTGATTGACGCGGTTAAAAATGAGATCACGGCCGGAGAGGTAAAGCACGATATCACCGAAAGTATGCTGGAGCTGGCGACGGATGTTTGCCGTGATATCAACCAGGCTGCCGGGCAATTTTCAGCGATGCAGAAAGTCGTGTTGCAGGCAGCCGCAGACCATCATCTGGAAATTTGCGGCGGTGGCACGCACCCGTTTCAGAAATGGCAGCGTCAGGAGGTATGCGACAACGAACGCTATCAACGAACGCTGGAAAACTTTGGCTATCTCATCCAGCAGGCGACCGTTTTTGGTCAGCATGTCCATGTTGGCTGTGCCAGTGGCGATGACGCCATTTATTTGCTGCACGGCTTGTCACGGTTTGTGCCGCACTTTATCGCCCTGTCCGCCGCGTCGCCATATATGCAGGGAACGGATACGCGTTTTGCCTCCTCACGACCGAATATTTTTTCCGCCTTTCCCGATAATGGCCCGATGCCGTGGGTCAGTAACTGGCAACAATTTGAAGCCCTGTTTCGCTGCCTGAGTTACACCACGATGATCGACAGCATTAAAGATCTGCACTGGGATATTCGCCCCAGCCCCCATTTTGGCACGGTGGAGGTTCGGGTGATGGATACCCCGTTAACCCTTAGCCATGCGGTAAATATGGCAGGATTGATTCAGGCTACCGCCCACTGGTTACTGACGGAACGCCCGTTTAAACATCAGGAGAAAGATTACCTGCTGTATAAATTCAACCGTTTCCAGGCCTGTCGCTATGGGCTGGAAGGCGTCATCACCGATCCGCACACTGGCGATCATCGACCGCTAACGGAAGATACCTTGCGATTGCTGGAAAAAATCGCCCCTTCCGCACATAAAATTGGCGCATCGAGCGCAATTGAAGCACTGCATCGCCAGGTCGTCAGCGGTCTGAATGAAGCGCAGCTGATGCGCGATTTCGTCGCCGATGGCGGCTCGCTGATTGGGCTGGTGAAAAAGCATTGTGAGATCTGGGCCGGTGACTAAGTCGGGAATTGCCTTACAGAAGAATATCCCTGACAATGGTGTTTTAACTTACATTTAACAATGTTATGAAACACCCTTTAGAAACCTTGACCACCGCAGCAGGCATTTTGCTGATGGCTTTCCTCTCTTGCCTGCTGCTTCCCGCCCCCGCATTGGGGCTGACGCTGGCACAAAAACTGGTGAGCACGTTCCATCTGATGGATCTTAGTCAGCTTTACACTTTATTGTTTTGTCTGTGGTTTTTAGTGCTGGGCGCTATTGAGTATTTTGTTCTGCGCTTTATCTGGCGACGCTGGTTCTCGCTGGCGGATTAAACGTCGATTATCGCCGTACTTCGCGGCATACTTTGCTTATTCTCCTTCGCCTAAAGGAACGTTTATGGATAAGCAATCACTGCACGAAACGGCGAAACGCCTGGCCCTTGAGTTACCCTTTGTCGAGCTTTGCTGGCCTTTTGGCCCGGAGTTCGATGTTTTTAAAATTGGCGGCAAGATTTTTATGCTGTCGTCGGAGCTACGCGGCGTCCCCTTTATCAATCTGAAGTCCGATCCACAAAAATCCCTGTTAAATCAGCAAATATACCCAAGCATTAAGCCAGGGTATCACATGAATAAAAAGCACTGGATTTCGGTGTATCCCGGCGAGGAAATCTCCGAAGCGTTACTTCGCGATCTGATCAACGATTCGTGGAATCTGGTGGTTGATGGTCTGGCTAAACGCGATCAAAAAAGAGTGCGTCCAGGCTAAAGCGGAAATCTATAGCGCATTTTTCTCGCTTACCATTTCTCGTTGAACCTTGTAATCTGCTGGCACGCAAAATTACTTACACATGGAGTCTTTATGGATATCATTTCTGTCGCCTTAAAGCGTCATTCCACTAAGGCATTTGATGCCAGCAAAAAACTTACCCCGGAACAGGCCGAGCAGATCAAAACTCTCCTGCAATACAGCCCATCCAGCACCAACTCCCAGCCGTGGCATTTTATTGTTGCCAGCACGGAAGAAGGTAAAGCGCGTGTTGCCAAATCCGCTGCCGGTAATTATGTGTTCAACGAACGTAAAATACTTGATGCCTCGCACGTCGTGGTGTTCTGTGCAAAAACCGCGATGGACGATGCCTGGCTGAAGCTGGTTGTTGACCAGGAAGATGCTGATGGCCGCTTTGCCACGCCGGAAGCGAAAGCCGCGAACGATAAAGGTCGCAAGTTCTTCGCTGATATGCACCGTAAAGATCTGCATGATGATGCAGAGTGGATGGCAAAACAGGTTTATCTCAACGTCGGTAACTTCCTGCTCGGCGTGGCGGCTCTGGGTCTGGACGCGGTACCCATCGAAGGTTTTGACGCCGCTATCCTCGATGCAGAATTTGGTCTGAAAGAGAAAGGCTACACCAGTCTGGTGGTTGTTCCGGTAGGTCATCACAGCGTTGAAGATTTTAACGCTACGCTGCCGAAATCTCGTCTGCCGCAAAACATCACCTTAACCGAAGTGTAATTCTCCTGACAGCCGGGACCCCATCCCGGCTCAGATTGCTGACAAAGTGCGCTTTGTTTATGCCGGATGCGGCGTGACCGCCTTATCCTGCCTACAAGTTCGTGCCAATTCATTCAGGTAGGCATGATAAGCGTAGCGCATCAGGCAATTTTGTATTTGCCATCAGCCCTCGCAGGAAATCCCCCCTCAGATTCTCCTGATTTGCATAACCCTGATTCAGCCGTCATCATAGGCTGCTGTTGTATAAAGGAGACGTTATGCAGGATTTAATATCCCAGGTTGAAGATTTAGCGGGTATTGAGATCGATCACACCACCTCGATGGTGATGATTTTCGGTATTATTTTTCTGACCGCCGTCGTGGTGCATATTATTTTGCATTGGGTGGTACTGCGGACCTTCGAAAAACGTGCCATCGCCAGTTCACGGCTTTGGTTGCAAATCATTACCCAGAATAAACTCTTCCACCGTTTAGCTTTTACCCTGCAGGGGATTATCGTCAATATTCAGGCGGTATTCTGGCTGCAAAAAGGCACCGAAGCGGCAGATATTCTGACTACCTGCGCGCAGTTGTGGATCATGATGTATGCGCTGCTTTCAGTCTTCTCGTTGCTGGATGTTATTTTGAATCTGGCGCAGAAATTCCCGGCAGCATCTCAGTTACCGCTGAAAGGGATATTTCAGGGGATTAAACTGATCGGCGCGATTCTGGTCGGCATTTTGATGATCTCGCTGCTGATTGGTCAGTCGCCAGCGATTCTGATCAGCGGTCTTGGTGCAATGGCTGCCGTGCTGATGTTGGTATTTAAAGATCCGATTCTTGGTCTGGTGGCAGGTATTCAGCTTTCCGCGAACGATATGCTGAAACTGGGCGACTGGCTGGAGATGCCGAAATACGGCGCGGATGGCGCGGTGATCGATATTGGGTTAACCACCGTCAAGGTGCGTAACTGGGACAATACCATTACCACTATTCCCACCTGGTCTCTGGTTTCTGACTCCTTTAAAAACTGGAGCGGGATGTCAGCATCTGGCGGGCGACGTATTAAGCGTAGTATCAGTATTGATGTCACCAGTATTCGTTTTCTTGATGAAGACGAAATGCAACGTCTGAATAAAGCGCATTTGTTAAAGCCTTATTTAACCAGCCGCCATCAGGAAATTAATGAGTGGAATCGCCAGCAAGGTTCTACGGAGTCGGTATTAAACCTGCGCCGAATGACCAATATTGGAACCTTTCGTGCCTATCTGAACGAATATCTGCGTAACCATCCGCGGATTCGTAAAGATATGACTTTAATGGTACGCCAACTGGCTCCAGGTGATAACGGTTTACCGCTCGAGATCTATGCGTTTACCAACACCGTGGTGTGGCTGGAATATGAAAGCATTCAGGCTGATATATTCGATCACATATTTGCGATTGTCGAAGAGTTTGGTCTGCGACTTCATCAGTCGCCAACCGGCAATGATATTCGCTCTCTGGCGGGTGCATTTAAGCAGTAATTAAAAAAACCGCTCTCATCGAATGGATGAGAGCGGACATCGTTTTGTCGGATGTAGCGTGAATGCCTTATTTCCGACGCAGCGTTTTAAATGCCACAAACAGGAATACAATCCACACCGGCAGCAGGATCGCTGACAAGCGCATATCATCCATCGTGCACATCAGCAGCAAAATCATGCCGAGGAAGGCAATGCAGAGATAGTTTCCGAACGGATAAAGCAGCGCCTTAAACTGTGTTTCACGCCCCTGACGTCGCATCGCTGCACGAAAACGCAGATGCGCCAGACAGATCATAATCCAGTTCAACAGCAGCGTTGCTACCACCAGCGCCATCAGCAGACCAAACGCTTTTTGCGGCAGCAGATAGTTGATTAACACCACCAGCGAAGTGATCGCTCCGGAAAGCATCAGCGAGTTAATCGGCACGCCGCGACGGCTGACGCGAGTCAAAAACTTCGGCGCATTACCCTGCACAGAAAGGCCAAACAGCATGCGGCTGTTAGAGTAAACCCCGCTGTTATACACTGACAGCGATGCTACCAGAATGATGAAGTTCAGCGCAGAAGCTACCACGTTGCTGTCGAGATTATGGAAAATCATCACAAACGGGCTACTGTTGGATTTCACTTCCACCCACGGATAGAGCGCCAGTAAAACCACCAGTGAACCGATGTAAAACAGCAGGATGCGATACACCACCTGATTTACCGCTTTTGGAATGCTTTTTTCCGGATCGCGCGCTTCAGCGGCAGTAATCCCAATCAGCTCCAGACCGCCGAAGGAGAACATAATTACCGCCAGCGACAAAATCAGCCCATTCCAGCCGGTGGCGAAGAAACCACCGTAGCGCCAGAGGTTGTCGATACTGGCTTTCTCGCCGCCGTGACCAGAAAACAGCAGCCACAGGCCAAAGCCGATCATACCGATGATCGCCAGCACTTTAATCAGCGCAAACCAGAACTCGGTTTCGCCATATAAGCGCACGTTCACCAGGTTAACGGCGTTGATGATAATAAAGAAGGCGGCAGCCCAAATCCACGTTGGAACATCCGGGAACCAGTACTGCATATAGATGCCCGCAGCGGTCAGCTCTGCCATTCCCACCAGCACGAACATTACCCAGTAGTTCCAGCCAGAGAGGAAGCCCGCAAACGGTCCCCAGTATTTATAGGCAAAGTGGGCAAATGAACCGGATACCGGCTCCTCAACCACCATTTCGCCAAGCTGGCGCATAATCAGGAAAGCGATGATCCCGGCGACGCCGTAGCCCAGCAATACAGCCGGACCCGCCATCTGAATCGCCGGGCCAATGCCAAGAAACAGACCAGTACCAATTGCGCCACCCAACGCAATCAGTTGAATATGACGGTTATGTAATCCGCGATGAAGCGTCGGCTCTTGATTCGACGCAGTATCTTCCGATACGGTTGACGCGTTTTTCACGCCTTTCCCCTGTGTGTCTTTTTTGTTGAGGGGCACCTTTTAACATTTAGTGCCCATCGTCGCAAGACACAATCCACACGGTTAAACGGGGTATCCTGCTTTTATTTCCGTACCCGATGTCGGTGCAGCCACATCAGCTTATACGCCGCCGGGATAATAAACAGCGACAGCAAAGGTGCGGTGATCATGCCGCCAATCATCGGTGCGGCAATCCGGCTCATCACCTCTGAACCAGCCCCCGTTCCCCACAGAATCGGCAGCAGACCGGCGATAATCACCGCCACCGTCATCGCTTTCGGGCGCACGCGCAGTACCGCGCCGTGATACAACGCCTCATCCAGCTTCTGCTCACTGAATGTTTGCGGATTATTCAACGACGGCTCGGCCTCTATGGCGTGACGTAAATACATCAGCATCACCACGCCAAATTCGGCGGCGACCCCGGCAAGGGCAATAAAGCCAGTACCCGTCGCCACAGAAAGATGAAAGCCCATCCACCACAGCAACCAGATGCCGCCCACCAGCGCAAACGGTACGCTACTGATAATCAGCAACGCTTCGCCCACCCGACGGAATGCCAGATACAACAGCACGAAGATGATCATCAGTGTCATCGGCACCATGAGTTTCAGCTTATGGTTGGCGCGCTCCAGTAGCTCGAACTGCCCGGAGAATGCCACGCTGGTGCCCGGTTTTAACTGCACTTTTTCAGCTATCGCTTTTTGCAAATCGTGAACCACCGACACCATGTCACGATCGCGGGCATCGATATAAATCCAGCTCGTCGGGCGCGCATTCTCGGTTTTCAGCATCGACGGTCCGGTAGAGACTTTAACGTCGGCCACGTCTGCCAGGGTGATTTGCTGCTTCATCGGCGTCAGGATCGGCAACTGGCGCAGTGCCTGCGGACTATCGCGCCAGCTTTGCGGATAACGCAGATTAATGGGATAACGGGCAATCCCTTCCACCGTTTCGCCAACCATCGCCCCGCCCACCGCAGAAGTCACAAACAACTGCACATCCGCCACCGTCATACCGTAACGTGCGGCTTTTTCACGGTTAATCTCAACGTTGATATAGCGCCCACCTTCCAGACGCTCGGCAAGCGCAGAAGCTACGCCTGGCACCGTTCGCGCCACTTCTTCAATTTGCTCCGCCATCGCGTCGATATCCGCCAGCACAGTGCCGGAAACTTTAATGCCGATGGGGCTTTTAATGCCGGTCGAGAGCATATCGATACGGTTACGAATTGGCGGCACCCACAGATTCGCCAGCCCCGGCAGCCGCACGGTGTTATCCAGTTCCTCAATGATTTTGTCCATTGTCATGCCTGGCCGCCACTGATCCTGTGGCTTAAGCTGGATGGTCGTTTCTACCATCTCCAGCGGAGCAGAATCGGTGGCGGTTTCCGCTTTCCCGGTTTTGCCAAATACCCGCGCCACTTCAGGTACGCTCATAATCAGCTTGTCGGTTTTTTGCAGCATACTCGCCGCCTCTGCTGCGGAAATCCCCGGCAGCGTCGATGGCATATACAACAAGTCGCCTTCATTGATCTGCGGTAAAAATTCCCCGCCAACTTTATTGAGCGGCCAGAGAACCGTCAGCACCGAAAGCGCTGCCACCAACAGCGTGGTTTTCGGCCAATGCAGTACTTTCAGCAATAGAGGATGATAAACACGAATCAAAAAGCGATTGAGCGGGTTACTGCTTTCCGGCGGAATTTTGCCACGGATCCAGTACCCCATCAGGATAGGGATCACTACGATCGCCAGCAGCGCCGCACCCGCCATCGCATACGTTTTGGTGAACGCCAGCGGGCCAAACAGACGCCCTTCCTGCCCTTCCAGGGTGAAGATCGGGATAAACGACAACGTGATAATCAGCAGACTGATAAACAACGCCGGCCCCACTTCAACAGACGCATCGGTGATCACCTGCCAGCGCGTTTTATTATCCAGCGTGGCGTCAGGATGCTGGTGCTGCCACTCTTCCAGCCGTTTATGCGCATTCTCGATCATGACGATAGCGGCATCGACCATCGCCCCGACGGCAATCGCAATGCCGCCCAGCGACATAATATTGGCATTCAGTCCCTGGAAGTGCATGACAATAAAAGCAATACACAACCCCAGCGGCAACGAAATAATCGCCACCAGCGCCGAGCGCACATGCCAGAGAAACAGCGCACAGACTACCGCCACCACAATAAACTCTTCCAGCAACTTGCCGCTGAGGTTGTCGATGGCCCGGTCAATGAGCTGGCTGCGATCGTATGTTGTAACTATCTCCACGCCTTCCGGCAGACTGCTTTTCAGCGTTTCCAGTTTGTCCTTCACGGCGGCGATCACTTCTCGGGCGTTTTTGCCGGAGCGCAGGATCACCACCCCGCCCGCAACTTCGCCTTCGCCGTTCAGTTCGGCAATGCCCCGGCGCATCTCCGGGCCAACCTGGACCTTCGCAACATCACGCAGATAAACGGGCACGCCATTTTCACTGGCTTTTAAAACGATGTGATTAAAGTCGTCGAGCGTTTGCAGATAGCCGCTGGCGCGCACCATATATTCCGCTTCCGCCAGTTCGATCGACGAACCGCCCGCTTCCTGGTTTGAAGCATCCAGCGCATTTTTCACTTCGCCGAGACTGATGCCATACTGCGCCAAGCGCTGAGGATCGATAACCACCTGATACTCTTTCACCACGCCGCCCACCGACGCCACTTCCGCAACGTCAGGGATGGTTTTTAGCTCATATTTGAGAAACCAGTCCTGCAATGAGCGTAAATCGGCCAGATCGTGCTTACCGCTGCGATCCACCAGTGCATATTCATAGATCCAGCCAACACCCGTGGCATCTGGCCCCAGCTCGGCGCTGACTCCCGCAGGCAGCTTACCCTGTACCTGGTTGAGGTACTCCAGCACCCGCGAGCGCGCCCAGTACGGATCGGTGCCATCTTCGAAAATGACATACACATAAGAGTCGCCAAACTGCGAGAAACCGCGCACAGTCTTCGCGCCAGGTACCGACAACATGGTGGTAGTTAGCGGATAAGTCACCTGATTTTCAACGATTTGCGGTGCCTGCCCGGGATAGCTGGTTTTAATAATCACCTGCACATCGGAGAGATCCGGCAGCGCATCCACTGGCGTGTTAATGATGGTCCAGGTACCCCAGATGCTCAGAAACAACGCACCCATCAGTACCAGAAAACGGTTCGCCACCGAGCGACGAATAATCCATTCAATCATTGGTTATTCCCTCAATGCGCATGGGTAGCAGTTTCAGAGCGCATCCGCTCCAGTGCGCCAGAAATATTGGCTTCGGAATCAATCAGGAACAGGCCGCTGGAAACCACCTTTTCACCTTCCGCCAGACCAGAGCGTAACGCGGTGACACCTTGCGATGCCTGGAAAACGGCAACGCGTTTCGGTACAAAGCGCCCGTCGGCATCAACGGTAATCACCCGCTGTTCGTTGCCGGTATCAATCAGCGCTTGTGACGGAATGAGCAGCATCGGTTCGCTGGCGGTATTGAGTTGCAACCAGGCGTTCATTCCCGGTTTTAGCGCCTCGTCGGCGTTGTCGACTTCCAGACGCAGCTGCAGCGTGCGGGTCGCGGCATCCACGCCAGGTAGTAGCGTCCATTTGCGGATGGTGAGTGTTTTATCAGGTCGCGCCGGAACGGTGAGCGTAAACTGCGAGGCATCTTTCACCAGCCAGGCGATGGACTCCGGGATCGCAGCAGTGACCCACACCGGGTCCATACCCTGAATTTTCGCTACCACGTTATCTTTGGCGATATTCATTCCCGCGCGCAGATCAAACTCGGTGATCACGCCATCAATGGGTGCTTTGAGCGTAAAGCGAGTCTGGATTTTTTGCGTGGCGATCAGGCGGCGAATATCCGCCTCCGGCATTCCCGCCAGTCGCAGCCGCTCAAGAATGCCTTCAGTCTGGGTCGCCGTACCGCCGGTTTCGCGCAGCAGTAAATACTCACTCTGCGCTTCCACCCAGTCGGGAATGGTCAGGTCGAGAAGCGGTGTGCCCTTTTGCACTTTATCGCCCACGGTAAGCGGATACACCTTGTCGATAAACCCGGCGGCGCGAGCCTGCACAATGGCATACTGATACTCGTTGTAACTGACATTCGCCGGGAAACTCTGGGCAAAAGTCAGCGGTCCGCGCGTGACGGTAGCCGTTTTCACCCCCAGATTCTGCGTCTGAGTCGGGTCAATGCGCACACCAGACGCAGAACTCTCTTCATCGGCATATTTCGGCACCAGATCCATATCCATAAACGGCGATTTACCTGGTTTATCGAACCGCGTATTGGGATACATCGGGTCGTACCAGAATAAGATTTTACGTTCTGCGGTCGACGTTTTTTCTGCGGGCAGTTCAGCCCGGTCAAACCAGGTAAAACCTGCCGCAGAAATAATACCGCCCGCGATCATGCTGCCGATAATAAGCGCGATTTTTTTCATCTCATTAAACCTGGGTTACTGGCTGACTTTAATATCCTGTAATAAAGAAAGGTTGCCCTGCTGGACAAAATTAAACGCCACTTTGTCGCCAGTTTTAATTTCACTCATTTTCGTCTGCGAAGTGATGGTAAAGCGCATAGTCATCTCCGGCCAGTTCACGGCAGCAATCGGATCGTGATGGATGGTGATTTTTTTGCTTTCCAGATCAACACCTTTTACCACGCCGGTGGCACTAATGACCTGTGGTTGTGCTTCGCTCATGGTTTCATGATGATGTTCGTTAGCCTGGGCATTAAAGCCAATAACGGTAAACAGACTGAACATTGCGACTTGCAGTGCTTTTTTCATTTATTCTCTCCTGGAGTTAAAAATTATTGCTGCCAACCGCCACCAAGTGCGGTATATAAAGAAATTTCGTTGACCTGACGGGCATAATTCAGGTCAAGTAAGGTTTGTCGGGTTGCAAATAAAGAACGCTCGGCATCCAGCACTTCCAGATAACTTACCGCGCCGTGCTGATATAATGCCCGCGCCCGTTGCAAAGTAATTTGCAGCGACGCCAGATAACGCTGCTGGGCGCTGATTTGATCGTTCAGGCTTTGACGTAATGCCAGCGCATCTGCCACTTCTTTAAAGGCGTTCTGGATTTTCTGTTCATAATTCACTACCGACTGCTGCTGGCGAATTTCGGCGATATCCAGATTGGCCTGGTTGCGTCCGGCATTAAAAATGGGGATCTCAATTTTAGGAATAAAATTCCACATCCCGCTGCTGGCGTTAAATAATGACGACAGATCGCTGCTGGCGGTTGATATTCCGCTGGTCAGGCTTATAGATGGGAAAAATGCCGCGCGTGCGGCCCCAATATTGGCATTAGCCGCCATTAACGCGTGTTCAGCTTCCATAATATCCGGGCGCTGCAATAAGATTTGCGACGACAAGCCCGCCGGTAATTTAACGCTTTGCAGGCTGTCGCTGTTTACTGTCTGCGCTTGCGGCAGCTTGCCGTAGCTTCCCAGCAACAGTTGCAATGCATTATTCGCCTGCGCCAGTTCCCCCTGACGTTTAGCGATGTCGCTGCGGGTACTTTCTATCACCCCGCGAGCCTGTTCCAGCGCCAGAACATTACTGCTACCTGTCAACAGTTGTTTTTCGACAAACGCATATGACTGCTGATAATTACGCAGCGTTTCTTCAGCTATTTGCAATTGCGCATACGCCAGTTGCTGATTGAAATAGCTTTGCGCGACATTAGAAACCAGCAGAATATGCACCGCGCGCTGAGCTTCCTCAGTGGCTAAATAATTTTGGCGCTCGGCTTCGCTCATGTTCTTTAAGCGACCGAAAAAATCGAGGTCAAAGCTGGCGTTAAGGCCGGTCGAAAACTCCCGTGTCGTGGCGGTATTCCCTTTAAGATTACCGCTCCAGCTGCCGCTGCCCTCGCCATTGAGCTGTGGGTAGCGGTCGGCATCGGTCAGACGATATTGCGCCCGTGCCTCCTGCACTTTCAGCGTCGCCATGCGCAAATCCCGGTTATTCACCAGCGCCTCGCTAATCAGCGTCTTCACCTGATTATCAACAAAAAAGGTGCGCCAGCCCGCGTTCTGATAGTTATCTGCTGCGTTAACGAGGCCGTTCTGGCTGAGTGAGAACTGCTGCGGTACGGGCATTGCCGGGCGCTGATAATCCGGTGCCAGTGAACAACCGGTTAGCGCAAGGGCCACACAAAATGGCAGAAGTTTACAAGGAGACATAGGCTCATAATTTCTGGTGATTTTATACCGCCAACTTTACTCGCCAGGCTCTGATATTCCGGTGACAGGAAAATGACAAAATTGTCATTTTGCCAATAAGCGATTGCCATCTGATCCCGCTACTCTAGAATTGCCCGGGCAACATGCGGAGGAAATATGAAACTGTTGATTGTCGAAGATGAAAAGAAAACCGGAGAATACTTGACCAAAGGGTTAACCGAAGCCGGTTTTGTGGTCGATTTGGCCGACAACGGGCTGAATGGCTACCATCTGGCGATGACCGGTGATTATGATCTGATAATCCTCGATATTATGCTGCCGGACGTGAACGGCTGGGATATCGTGCGCATGTTACGCTCCGCCAATAAAGGGATGCCGATTCTGTTGCTTACCGCGCTTGGCACCATTGAACATCGCGTCAAGGGGCTGGAGTTGGGGGCAGATGACTACCTGATGAAACCATTCGCTTTTGCTGAACTGCTGGCGCGGGTGCGCACTCTCCTGCGGCGCGGGGCGGCGGTGATTATCGAAAGTCAGTTTCAGGTTGCCGATCTGATGGTCGATCTCGTCAGCCGCAAAGTCACCCGCAGCGGCACGCGCATCACTCTGACCAGTAAAGAGTTTACTCTGCTGGAGTTTTTCCTCCGCCATCAGGGCGAAGTGCTGCCCCGCTCGCTTATCGCCTCGCAGGTGTGGGACATGAATTTCGACAGCGACACTAACGCCATTGATGTAGCGGTGAAGCGGCTGCGCGGCAAAATCGACAACGACTTTGAGCCGAAGCTAATTCAGACCGTGCGCGGCGTGGGCTACATGCTTGAGGTGCCGGATGGTCAGTAAGCCATTTCAGCGCCCGTTTTCGCTGGCAACCCGCCTGACCTTTTTTATCAGCCTGGCCACCATCGCGGCGTTTTTCGCCTTTGCATGGATCATGATCCACTCAGTAAAAGTGCATTTTGCCGAGCAGGATATTAATGATTTAAAAGAGATTAGCGCCACGCTTGAACGGGTACTTAATCACCCTGACGAAACGCAAGCCCGACGCTTAATGACGCTGGAAGATATCGTCAGTGGTTATTCCAACGTGTTGATTTCCCTGGCAGATAGCCACGGCAAAACGGTGTATCACTCCCCCGGTGCGCCTGATATCCGCGAGTTTGCACGTGATGCCATACCCGATAAAGACGCGCGGGGCGGCGAGGTGTATCTCCTTTCCGGCCCGACGATTATGATGCCAGGGCATGGTCACGGGCATATGGAACACAGCAACTGGCGGATGATTAACTTGTCGGTTGGCCCGTTGGTGGACGGCAAACCGATTTATACGCTCTACATCGCGCTTTCGATCGATTTTCATCTTCATTACATAAATGATTTGATGAATAAACTTATTATGACCGCATCGATCATCAGCATCCTGATCGTCTTTATCGTGCTATTGGCGGTACATAAAGGTCACGCGCCGATCCGCAGCGTCAGCCGTCAAATCCAGAATATTACCTCGAAAGATCTCGACGTTCGCCTCGACCCGCAGACCGTGCCCATTGAGCTGGAACAGCTGGTACTGTCGTTCAACCATATGATCGAGCGTATTGAGGATGTCTTTACCCGCCAGTCCAATTTCTCAGCGGATATCGCTCACGAAATTCGCACACCAATTACTAATCTCATAACGCAAACGGAAATCGCCCTCAGCCAGTCGCGCAGCCAGAAGGAACTGGAAGATGTGCTCTACTCTAATCTCGAAGAGCTGACGCGAATGGCGAAAATGGTCAGCGATATGCTGTTTCTCGCTCAGGCCGATAACAACCAGCTAATCCCCGAAAAGAAAATGCTCAACCTGGCGGATGAAGTCGGCAAAGTGTTCGATTTTTTCGAGGCGTTAGCGGAAGATCGCGGCGTGGAGTTGCGGTTTGTTGGCGACAAATGTCAGGTTGCGGGCGATCCGCTGATGCTGCGTCGGGCGTTAAGCAACCTGCTTTCTAATGCCCTGCGTTATACGCCACCCAGTGAGGCTATTGTAGTGCGCTGCCAGACGGTCAATCATCAGGTGCAAGTTTCCGTCGAAAACCCCGGTACGCCCATTGCGCCCGAGCACTTACCGCGATTGTTTGACCGTTTCTATCGCGTTGACCCTTCCCGCCAGCGAAAAGGTGAAGGTAGCGGTATTGGGCTGGCGATAGTGAAATCGATTGTTGTCGCGCATAAAGGCACGGTTGCGGTAACGTCGGATGCGCGGGGGACAAGGTTTGTTATCACATTACCCGCTTAATTATTCAGCAAACGGCAACTTTTATAACCAGTGTAAAAATAACGTGCCGCAATAGTCATACCTATTAATGGTAAAAAGCTGTCACAATTCATAAAAAACCTTAATATACGCCACCCTAAACATAACCAGCGTTAATGTAAGGTTTTTGTGTGGACTGGCTTCTTGATGTTTTTGCTACCTGGCTCTACGGCTTAAAAGTAATCGCGATAACGTTAGCGGTCATCATGTTCATCAGCGGGCTGGACGATTTTTTTATTGATGTCGTCTACTGGGTACGCCGCATTAAACGCAAGTTGAGTGTTTATCGCCGCTACCCGCGAATGAGTTACCGCGAACTGTATAAACCAGATGAAAAACCGTTAGCGATTATGGTTCCGGCGTGGAATGAAACGGGCGTCATCGGCAATATGGCCGAGCTGGCGGCGACCACGCTCGACTACGAAAACTATCATATCTTTGTTGGCACCTACCCCAACGACCCCGATACTCAACGTGATGTTGACGAAGTGTGCGCTCGCTTTCCGAACGTGCATAAGGTAGTCTGCGCGCGTCCTGGTCCCACCAGCAAAGCCGACTGTCTGAACAACGTGCTGGACGCCATCACCCAGTTTGAACGTAGCGCCAATTTCGCTTTTGCTGGTTTTATTCTGCATGACGCCGAAGATGTGATTTCACCGATGGAATTGCGTCTGTTCAACTATCTGGTCGAGCGTAAAGATCTGATTCAGATCCCGGTGTATCCGTTCGAACGCGAATGGACGCACTTCACCAGCATGACTTACATTGATGAGTTTTCAGAGCTGCATGGCAAAGATGTTCCGGTGCGTGAAGCCCTCGCCGGACAAGTGCCCAGCGCAGGCGTCGGCACCTGTTTCAGCCGCCGCGCCGTGACCGCTCTGTTAGCTGACGGTGACGGTATTGCTTTCGACGTGCAGAGTCTGACTGAAGATTACGACATTGGTTTCCGCCTGAAAGAGAAAGGTATGACGGAAATTTTTGTCCGTTTTCCGGTGGTGGACGAAGCCAAAGAACGCGAGCAGCGTAAATTTTTACAGCACGCACGGACGTCAAACATGATCTGCGTGCGCGAATATTTCCCCGATACCTTTTCGACTGCAGTTCGACAAAAATCTCGCTGGATCATCGGCATTGTTTTCCAGGGCTTTAAAACCCACAAATGGACCTCCAGCCTGACGCTGAACTACTTTCTCTGGCGCGACCGCAAAGGGGCAATCAGTAACTTTGTCAGCTTCCTCGCGATGCTGGTGATGCTCCAGCTTTTGCTGTTGCTGGCGTATGAAAGTTTGTGGCCCAATGCCTGGCATTTCCTTTCTATTTTTAGCGGCAGCGCATGGTTAATGACCCTGCTGTGGCTAAACTTTGGCTTGATGGTTAACCGCATCGTGCAGCGGGTGATTTTCGTCACTGGCTACTACGGTCTGACGCAGGGGATGCTATCTGTCCTGCGTCTTTTCTGGGGCAACCTGATTAACTTCATGGCCAACTGGCGCGCGCTAAAACAGGTACTTCAACACGGCGATCCACGTCGCGTCGCGTGGGATAAAACAACGCATGACTTCCCCAGCGTGACTGGCGATACCCGCTCGTTGCGCCCGTTAGGCCAAATTCTGCTGGAAAATCAGGTCATCACTGAAGAACAACTCGATACAGCACTGCGTAATCGCGTCGAAGGTCTACGCCTGGGCGGTTCAATGCTGATGCAGGGGCTGATTAGCGCCGAGCAGCTGGCACAGGCGCTGGCAGAGCAAAACGGCGTGGCGTGGGAATCCATCGATGCCTGGCAGATCCCGTCCTCGCTGATTGCCGAAATGCCAGCCTCCGTAGCGCTGCATTATGCAGTACTGCCGCTGCGTCTGGAAAATGATGAGTTAATTGTCGGCAGTGAAGATGGTATTGACCCGGTTTCGCTGGCGGCCCTGACGCGTAAAGTCGGACGCAAAGTGCGTTACGTCATTGTTCTGCGGGGACAAATTGTCACGGGGTTACGTCACTGGTATGCACGCCGACGCGGTCACGATCCGCGGGCAATGTTGTACAATGCGGTTCAGCATCAGTGGCTCACGGAACAGCAGACCGGTGAAATCTGGCGGCAATATGTGCCGCATCAGTTCCTGTTCGCCGAAATACTGACCACGCTCGGTCATATTAATCGTTCAGCAATTAACGTGTTGTTATTGCGCCATGAACGCAGTTCTCTGCCGCTCGGCAAGTTTTTGGTCACCGAAGGCGTTATCAGCCAGGAAACGTTGGATCGCGTCCTGACAATTCAACGCGAATTACAAGTTTCGATGCAATCACTATTACTCAAAGCAGGTTTAAACACAGAACAGGTTGCGCAACTGGAGTCCGAAAATGAAGGAGAATAACCTTAATCGCGTCATCGGATGGTCTGGTTTACTGCTGACGTCTTTATTGAGTACCAGCGCACTCGCAGACAATATCGGCACCAGCGCAGAAGAGCTGGGGCTGAGCGATTATCGCCATTTTGTTATTTATCCCCGTCTCGATAAGGCGCTGAAGGCACAGAAAAATAACGACGAAGCAACCGCCATCCGCGAATTTGAATATATACACCAGCAGGTGCCGGATAATATTCCGCTGACTTTATACCTTGCGGAAGCCTATCGCCATTTTGGTCATGATGACCGGGCGCGGCTGTTGCTTGAGGATCAACTGAAACGTCACCCAGGAGATGCCCGACTTGAGCGCAGTCTGGCGGCTATTCCGGTTGAAGTGAAAAGCGTTACGACTGTTGAAGAACTGCTTGCCCAGCAAAAAGCGTGCGACGCTGCGCCGACCCTGCGTTGTCGCAGTGAAGTCGGGCAGAATGCCCTGCGGCTGGCACAATTACCTGTCGCCAGAGCGCAACTGAACGATGCGACGTTTGCTGCATCGCCAGAAGGAAAAACGCTGCGAACCGATCTGCTGCAACGGGCAATCTACCTGAAACAATGGTCCCAGGCAGATACGCTATACAATGAAGCACGCCAGCAGAACACATTAAGCGCGGCAGAACGCCGTCAGTGGTTTGACGTGCTTCTTGCCGGGCAGCTGGACGATCGGATCCTGGCACTGCAATCACAGGGGATCTTCACCGATCCTCAGTCATATATTACTTACGCGACCGCGCTGGCTTATCGTGGCGAAAAAGCACGCCTCCAGCATTATCTCAATGAAAATAAGCCGCTGTTTACCACGGACGCACAAGAGAAAAGTTGGCTCTATCTGTTATCTAAATACAGCGCCAACCCCGTTCAGGCATTGGCGAATTATACGGTGCAGTTTGCCGATAACCGCCAGTATGTTGTTGGCGCGACGCTACCGGTGCTGTTAAAAGAAGGTCAGTACGACGCAGCGCAAAAACTGCTCGCCACCCTCCCCGCCAATGAAATGCTTGAGGAGCGTTATGCTGTCAGCGTGGCGACCCGTAACAAGGCTGAATCTCTGCGTCTGGCACGATTGCTGTATCAGCAAGAACCGGCAAATCTTACCCGCCTGGATCAACTGACCTGGCAACTGATGCAGAACGAGCAGTCACGCGAAGCTGCCGATTTATTGCTGCAACGCTATCCTTTCCAGGGCGATGCGCGTGTCAGCCAGACTTTAATGGCGCGACTGGCGTCTCTGCTGGAAAGTCATCCTTACCTGGCAACGCCGGCGAAGGTGGCGATTTTATCGAAACCCTTACCGCTGGCGGAGCAACGTCAGTGGCAAAGTCAGTTGCCGGGTATTGCAGATAATTGCCCGGCAATAGTTCGCTTGCTGGGCGATATGTCGCCTTCCTACGATGCTTCCGCCTGGAACCGTCTGGCAAAGTGTTATCGGGACACGCTACCCGGTGTGGCGCTGTATGCATGGCTTCAGGCCGAACAACGACAACCGAACGCCTGGCAACATCGTGCGGTAGCCTATCAGGCGTATCAGGTTGAGGACTACGCCACCGCACTGGCGGCCTGGCAGAAAATCAGTCTTCACGACATGAGCAATGAGGATCTGCTTGCTGCTGCCAATACCGCCCAGGCGGCAGGAAATGGTGCAGCTCGCGATCGCTGGCTACAACAGGCAGAACAACGTGGACTGGGAAACAATGCCCTCTACTGGTGGCTGCATGCGCAACGTTACATTCCTGGTCAGCCGGAACTCGCACTGAGCGATCTCACGCGCTCAATCAATATTGCGCCTTCTGCCAACGCTTACGTTGCGCGGGCGACAATTTATCGCCAACGTCATAATGTCCCGGCGGCGGTGAGTGATTTGCGCGCCGCGCTGGAACTGGAACCGAATAATAGCAACATCCAGGCAGCGCTTGGTTACGCCTTGTGGGATAGCGGTGATATCGCACAGTCGCGGGAAATGCTCGAACAGGCGCATAAAGGGCTTCCGGACGATCCGGCACTGATCCGACAACTGGCCTATGTGAACCAGCGTCTGGATGACATGCCTGCGACGCAGCATTACGCCCGGCTGGTGATTGATGACATTGATAATCAGGCGCTGATAACCCCACTGACCCCAGAGCAAAATCAGAAACGCTTCAATTTCCGCCGTTTGCATGAGGAGGTCGGTCGCCGCTGGACGTTCAGTTTCGATTCTTCTATCGGCTTGCGTTCCGGGGCAATGAGCACCGCTAACAATAATGTCGGCGGCGCAGCGCCAGGGAAAAGCTATCGTAGCTACGGGCAACTGGAAGCCGAGTACCGCATCGGACGCAATATGCTGCTGGAAGGCGACCTGCTCTCAGTTTATAGCCGCGTCTTTGCCGATACCGGAGAAAACGGGGTGATGATGCCGGTGAAAAATCCGATGTCCGGCACCGGTCTGCGCTGGAAGCCGCTGCGCGATCAGATCTTTTTCCTCGCCGTCGAACAGCAGTTGCCGCTGAACGGGCAAAATGGCGCATCCGATACCATGCTGCGCGCCAGCGCCTCATTCTTTAATGGCGGCAAATACAGCGACGAATGGCACCCGAACGGTTCAGGCTGGTTTGCCCAAAACCTGTACCTCGATGCGGCGCAATATATCCGCCAGGATATTCAGGCGTGGACGGCAGATTATCGCGTCAGCTGGCATCAGAAGGTAGCTAACGGACAGACTATTGAGCCTTACGCTCACGTTCAGGACAACGGCTATCGTGATAAAGGCACTCAGGGCGCGCAGCTTGGCGGAGTCGGGGTCCGCTGGAATATCTGGACCGGCGAGACGCACTACGACGCCTGGCCGCACAAAGTCAGTCTCGGCGTCGAGTATCAACATACCTTTAAGGCGATTAATCAACGTAACGGAGAGCGCAACAACGCGTTTCTCACCATTGGAGTGCACTGGTAAATGCGTAAGTTCATTTTCGTATTGCTGACACTGCTTTTGGTCAGCCCTTTTTCCTTTGCGATGAAAGGTATTATCTGGCAACCACAAAACCGAGATAGTCAGGTTACCGATACCCAGTGGCAGGGGCTGATGAGTCAGTTACGTTTGCAAGGCTTCGATACCCTGGTTTTGCAATGGACCCGTTACGGCGATGCATTTACCCAGCCAGAACAGCGCACGTTATTGTTTAAGCGTGCCGCAGCTGCGCAACAGGCTGGCCTGAAGCTGATTGTCGGGCTGAACGCCGATCCGGAATTTTTTATGCACCAGAAACAGTCGTCCGCAGCGCTGGAAAGCTATCTTAATCGCCTGCTGGCTGCCGATCTCCAGCAAGCCAGATTATGGAGCGCCGCGCCTGGCATAACGCCGGATGGCTGGTACATCAGCGCGGAAATTGACGACCTGAACTGGCGCAGCGAAGCTGCCCATCAGCCTTTGCTAACATGGTTAAACAACGCGCAGCGGCTGATTAGCGATGTTTCAGCAAAACCGGTTTATATCAGTAGTTTTTTCGCCGGAAACATGTCGCCCGATGGCTATCGCCAACTGCTGGAACACGTTAAAGCAACCGGCGTTAATGTTTGGGTACAGGATGGCAGCGGCGTGGATAAACTGACCGCTGAACAGCGTGAACGTTATCTACAAGCCAGCGCCGATTGCCAAAGTTCCGCCCCAGCAAGCGGCATTGTTTATGAACTTTTTGTCGCCGGCAAAGGCAAAACCTTTACAGCGAAACCGAAACCGGACGCAGAAATTGCCTCGCTGTTAGCGAAACGTTCCTCTTGCGGTAAAGACACTCTCTATTTCTCTCTGCGCTATTTGCCCGTCGCGCACGGCATTCTCGAGTATTAAATCTCCTCCAGGTAAGTCGGGTACGACCTGGCTTACCTCTTTCGCTCTCGTCAGAATTCCATCAAGATTAATTGCTAAAAAGCGTGCTAAAGAAAGAAGATCGTTATCGGCGAACGGGCCGATCACTCATGCAGGAAGCATAGATCCTTTGAGCGGAGTTTCTGATATCTGAGGAGTGCGAAATGCAATTGAGCAGCAGTGAACCTTGCGTGGTGATCCTGACCGAAAAAGAGGTAGAGGTAAGCGTCAATAACCATGCTACGTTTACCCTTCCGAAAAACTACCTGGCCGCCTTCGCGTGCAACAATAACGTCATTGAACTCTCAACGTTAAATCACGTATTAATCACCCACATCAACCGTAACATCATCAACGATTATCTGTTGTTTTTAAATAAGAACTTAACCTGTGTAAAGCCCTGGTCGCGGCTGGCAACCCCGGTTATTGCTTGTCATAGCCGTACACCGGAAGTGTTCCGGCTAGCCGCCAACCACAGCAAGCAGCAACCCAGCAAACCCTGCGAAGCGGAGTTGACGCGCGTATTGCTTTTTACCGTATTGTCTAACTTTCTTGAGCAATCGCGGTTTATTGCCCTACTGATGTATATCTTACGCAGCAGCGTCCGCGACAGCGTCTGCCGCATTATTCAAAGCGATATTCAGCATTACTGGAATCTGCGAATTGTCGCCAGTTCGCTATGTTTAAGCCCCAGCCTGCTCAAAAAGAAATTAAAAAACGAAAATACCAGCTATAGCCAGATTGTCACAGAGTGTCGTATGCGTTACGCCGTACAGATGTTATTGATGGATAACAAAAATATCACTCAGGTGGCGCAATTATGTGGCTATAGCAGCACGTCATACTTTATCTCTGTTTTTAAGGCGTTTTACGGCCTGACACCGTTGAATTATCTCGCCAAACAGCGACAAAAAGTGATGTGGTGAAGGGCAAAGCGGAAACGGATAAGACGGGCATAAATGAAGAAGAAATGGCGCGCCCTGCAGGATTCGAACCTGCGGCCCACGACTTAGAAGTTCCTAGAACGACATTTTAAGTCAACAACTTACCGCGCCATCTCTGCGCTCACACGTCCCACTACCTCAAAACATGTAAAGCCTTGCAAGCCATTGTGAGGCCTTATGTGTCTCAGTTTTGTCCCTCTTTTTTGTACTAAAAAACATAGTAATTGAGGATAAACCTCATGCTATTTTCGCTTATATGCCTCTAAAGGCATGGCACTTAAATAGATAAAAGCACCACAAAAGCATAAAAAAACCACACAGTAAAACCGCAATATGAAACAATAACAGATAATTAAACCAAAAACAGATAGCGCATTGTGATAATCATTCAATACTAAACAAAATATAAACAGTGGAGCAATATGTAATTGACTCATTAAGTTAGATATAAAAAATACATATTCAATCATTAAAACGATTGAATGGAGAACTTTTATGCGGGCGAAACTTCTGGGAATATTCCTGACAACCCCTATTGCGATCAGCTCTTTTGCTTCTACCGAGACTTTATCGTTTACTCCTGACAACATAAATGCGGACATTAGTCTTGGAACTCTGAGCGGAAAAACAAAAGAGCGTGTTTATCTAGCCGAAGAAGGAGGCCGAAAAGTCAGTCAACTCGACTGGAAATTCAATAACGCTGCAATTATTAAAGGTGCAATTAATTGGGATTTGATGCCCCAGATATCTATCGGGGCTGCTGGCTGGACAACTCTCGGCAGCCGAGGTGGCAATATGGTCGATCAGGACTGGATGGATTCCAGTAACCCCGGAACCTGGACGGATGAAAGTAGACACCCTGATACACAACTCAATTATGCCAACGAATTTGATCTGAATATCAAAGGCTGGCTCCTCAACGAACCCAATTACCGCCTGGGACTCATGGCCGGATATCAGGAAAGCCGTTATAGCTTTACAGCCAGAGGTGGTTCCTATATCTACAGTTCTGAGGAGGGATTCAGAGATGATATCGGCTCCTTCCCGAATGGAGAAAGGGCAATCGGCTACAAACAACGTTTTAAAATGCCCTACATTGGCTTGACTGGAAGTTATCGTTATGAAGATTTTGAACTCGGTGGCACATTTAAATACAGCGGCTGGGTGGAATCATCTGATAACGATGAACACTATGACCCGGGAAAAAGAATCACTTATCGCAGTAAGGTCAAAGACCAAAATTACTATTCTGTTGCAGTCAATGCAGGTTATTACGTCACACCTAACGCAAAAGTTTATGTTGAAGGCGCATGGAATCGGGTTACGAATAAAAAAGGTAATACTTCACTTTATGATCACAATAATAACACTTCAGACTACAGCAAAAATGGAGCAGGTATAGAAAACTATAACTTCATCACTACTGCTGGTCTTAAGTACACATTTTAAGAACGCCAACTAAAATTTCCCCGAGGTGAAAATCGCCCCGGGGAATAACTAGCCATTTCAATGTAACAATTAACCCTTAAAATAAACCCAGAAGGTTATTAACTAAATCACATAGAAAACCATCAATTATAGTATGTATAAAATAGGCGACAGCAACCCAATTACAAATTAATGGTTCCAGAATATCACATCAGAAAAAACGCTGTATAATATTATAATTAACATGTAGACAACTTGTAATAAACATTATCAGTCAATTGTTTTGTTTATTCCATCTGTGACGCCGATTATTTTCTCAAAATAATGAGATGGCGTGACACCATAATAATTTTTAAATGCACATATGAAATATGAAGTACTGTTATAGCCACATTTCTGGGCTACGACATTGATAGAATAAGAGTTTGAAGTTATGAGTTTTTTTGCATACCTCATCCTAGTATCTCTCAATATTTCAGTAAATGACGTTCCTTCATCCCTTAATCTTTTTTTTATTAAACTTTCACTCGTATAAATCAATTCCGCAATATCTTTTAAATGCCATTGCCGCTCAATATTAAAACTGATTATTCCAGTAATTTTACAGGTAAATGTATTTATATTTGTTAGTATAAAAGAATTTACACTTTCGCGTTTTTTGAACATGGCAAGTAAGGATATACATAGTCTTTCTTTTAACCAAAGGGAGTGTGAGTCTGCTATTTTAATCCCTTCAAACAGAGAAAAAACAAGCGATAATGGAGGTTCCTCTTCAGCAATATAGCCATTCTTATCAAGAGTAAATTTGCCAGGCAGCTCATTATTCACGTCGATAAAAAAGGATAAACATGTTTTCTTATCTATATCAACAATTCTTAGTTTAGAGGGGCATACTGGTAACTCCCTTCTAATTTTGTCGCTTACAATAAACAATGAATTTTTTTTGAACGAGATAACTCTCCTGTTTATAATTAAATCAAATGATTGACAGATGAAAACTACGGAGCAAACATAATCCATCTTGCACCTATCATAAAATTAAAACAAGTTGATAGCAGTCAAATAACAACCAATTAAATACACAATCATAATCAGGATGATGTGCATTTATATTTTTATACACAAAATTATAGTTTGCAAATTTTAATAAATTTCATTTAAGATTAAATTATTATATGTATATTCTTTTTTATTCTAACGTATTTCAAAGTTACATTTTTCAACGCTTACTATACTTTTTATTAACATAAACTCACTACAACGCACCTGAAACCTCTTGCTATATATATGTCAACCGTTTGAATTTAAAATAAAAAGAGTATCATTTTTACTTGCATTTCTTATCAAGTCACATTCAACAACAGTAAAAAAACATTATTAGAACCATTCAATTAACAAAAAACCAACATCCAGCTTGCTTAATTTTTCTTTATTAAACGATATTGAAAATCAATTGATAAAATACATCTAAACAACCTTTTGGGGCGCAAAAGCATAACATCAAACAAACAAATAACACACCGAAAAAACTCACAATTAATAACCTATGATATACATACTGTTTATTATGGTTGAATAAGCCACTCGATATCTGGTGCTACGGAAGTGTCCACACGGTTTAGCAGCACCCGATACTTTTTTCAGGCTTCCAGCAACGATCTTTCTTCCTCCGTTGCGATTTCCAGATCTACAGCATCCTGCAGTGGCGCAATATACCCACTGAATTCCTGGATGTAGAACTGTGTGGTGACGGTCTTCCAGCCATTCGGCTCCTGCTGTATTGAAGCATACCATGCTATTTCAATATCGCTATGCTGCGGCAGCATTTAACCCCTTGTAATTCATTGCCATAATTGATTTAATTCACAAATAAAACTATAACATGATGAAATTAATAAAAAAAACACAGATGATGGGGCTAGAATTTACACACCACTTACCCTAAAGCTTTATGACTGGTGGGTTTTGGGAGTATCAAATCGGCTTGCATGGGGATGTCCTACAAAGGAACACCTTCTTCCACACTTTCTGGAACATTTAGGTAACAACCATCTGGATATTGGTGTTGGAACTGGGTTTTACCTTACTCACGTACCTGAGAGTAGTCTGATATCTTTAATGGATTTGAACGAAGCTAGCCTGAACGCGGCATCTACAAGGGCTGGGGAATCAAAAATTAAACATAAAATTAGCCATGATGTTTTTGAACCTTATCCCGCGGCGTTACATGGTCAATTTGATTCCATTTCCATGTTTTACCTTCTTCACTGCCTGCCTGGAAATATATCTACAAAAAGCTGTGTAATACGCAATGCGGCGCAGGCCTTAACTGACGATGGAACTCTATACGGAGCCACAATTCTTGGCGATGGAGTTGTGCACAATAGCTTCGGTCAAAAACTGATGCGCATTTACAATCAGAAAGGCATCTTTTCAAACACAAAAGATTCCGAAGAAGGCTTAACACATATACTCTCAGAGCATTTCGAGAATGTTAAAACCAAGGTTCAAGGTACTGTAGTAATGTTTTCCGCTTCAGGAAAAAAATAGCATCCAACCGCAGCACGTTCTTGCTTAAGACGTGCTGCGGCATAATCCCAATGATTACTCCCTGACAGGGTTCGTAGGCCACTCAATATCAGGTGCAGTTGATGTATCAACACGGTTCAGCAACACCCGATATTTTTTCCAGGCTTCCAGCAATGAGGTTTCTTCCTCCGTTGCGATTTCCAGATCTGCAGCATCCTGAAGCGGCGCAATATGCTCACTGGCTACCTGCATCAGGTTGTTTTTTGTTTCTTCCGCCTCCCGGATCCGGAACAGTTTTTCTGCTTCCGTATCCTTCACCCAGGCTGTGCCGTTCCACTTCTGAAACTCCCCTTCCGGCGATAACCAGGTAACATTTTCCGGTAACGGACCGAGTTCAGAAATAAATAACGCGTCGCCGGAAGCCACGTCATAAACCGTTTTACCCCGATGATCTTCAACGAGATGCCACGATGCCTCATCACTGTTGAAAACAGCCACAAAGCCAGCCGGAATATCTGGCGGTGCAATATCGGTACTGTTTGCTGGCAGACCTGTATGAGGTGGAATATATGCGTCACCTTCACCAATAAATTCATTAGTTCCGGCCAGCAGATTATAAATTTTTATGGTCCGTGGTTGTTCACTCATTCTGAATGCCATTATGCAAGCCTCACAATATAGTTAAATGCGATGTTTTTGACGGTGTTTTCCGCGTTACCAGCAGCGTTAACGGTGATGGTGTGTCCATGTGAACCAATCGCAACGGAGTGCGTATGAGCACCAATACCGACAGTATGTGCGTGTGCACCTGCGCTTGCAGCAGTGCCGGACAGTGAGTGGGTATGAGCACCATCTGATGATGTCTTCCCTGCATTACGAGTCTGGCCAGTACCGCTTGTTGTGCTCATAATCCCCGCGCTTAGATTTGAAATCGCAGTATAACCATTAGGAAAAATGCTCGTGTTCGTGCCACCAAATGCACCGGAACTCTTGTGTTGGTGCGCACCGGCACTATTTGCTGTCCCGCTAATACTATGGGTATGTGCACCAGTGTTATTTGTGGATTTAGTGCCGTAATCAAACGACGATGTGGTTTTCGTCCCCAAATCCGTACTGGATGCGCTGGCGCTGTGGGTATGCGATTTAATGCCGTCCTGTTCCTGAGACAATACGGCCCGACCACTGGCAGGTTTGCCCTTAATCGTCCAGCCACGCATATCAGGGATCACGCCTGACGGATAAGCCGCTGCAAGTTTCGGATATGCAGATTTGTCAAAAGTCTGCCCCTGCATCAGGGCATAGCCAGACGGAACGGTATCCGATGGCCACGGGATTGGTGCGCCAGGCGGATAAAACTGCTCTGATGGCGTATAGAGTGAATAAACTGTACCGTCCGTTAACCCTTCCGGCTTATTAGCAGAATATGCTGGTGACGTATGAATCGTTACGCTGGCATTACTGGTATAATCCCATTGAATATTTACACCAGTCGCATAATTTCCGATTGCAACGTAAATATCGTAAGTATCACCAGATGTATTGACCCAGGCAAAATTTGTAAACCCTGCCGATGTGCGCTGCCATAAAGCACCAGTAATCCCCTTCGGATTACCATTACCTGCACGCAAAACAAGTTCAGATATACCTGCCTGTTGAGGTGAACCGACGTTATATCCAGCGCCACCAATCAACGTAATTGAAACAACAGAACTCGCCTGTGGCATGGTTACCGTTGCTAATTTGAACCAACCAGCACCACCGCTGAATGACATTGTTGTTGAGTTAAGCGTACCAATATCTTTCGGTGTCAGTGTTATATCCGCTGAAAGCGCCTTACCATTCACCTTACGGGCAGAAGGTACCCGACCATTCGCATTGTCATTAGCTGCTTTCACTGCTTTCGGTGTCGCAGCAAGCGTTTCAGATGCGCTGTTGGTTGCACTACTGAGCTGGACAATTCCTTTTTGTGCTGTCGTAGCGTCCTGAGCGGTATATTTCCCGTTAGCCAGGTCATACGCGGCCTTAACGGCTTTTGGCGTTGCCGCCTGTGACTCGGAAGTGCTGTTAGTCGCGCTGCTTAGCTGGACTATCCCCTTTTTCGTCGTGCTCGCATCCTCAAGCGCCACAGCGGATGCAATATCCTCTGCCCGTTTTGCTGCTGTCTCGGCGCGCGTTGCTGCGGATTCTGCCGTACTCTTGCTCTGTGCTGCCGCCGTCGCACTGCCAGCAGCCTCTGTTGCCTTCGTGGATGCCGTCGTGGCGCTGCCCCTCGCTGCTGACGCCTGTCTGGTCGCCTCATCTTTTGAAGCAGACGCAGATGATGCCGATGACGCCGCCGAACTGGCGGACGATGCGGCAGCCGTTTTTGAGGATTCTGCGCTGGTTTCCGACGCTTTCGCGTTCGTCTCGGATGTCTTCGCTGCGGAAGCTGACCTCGCTGCTGCGCTGGCCTGTACAGCGGCTTCGCCAGCATTCGTTGTGGCTGTTGAAGCAGACGATGCAGCACTTTCTGCCGATTTTCCGGCGGCGGTGGCACTGGCTGAGGCCTGCCCGGCACTTGTTGACGCGGCACTGGCAGATAATGCAGCCGCTGTTTTTGAGCCTGCCGCAGCTGAGGCGCTCTGTCCCGCTGCCGTTTCAGAAGACCTGGCGTTCGTCTCGGACGTTTTTGCCGCCTTCGCAGAATTTGCTGCCGCCGTTGCCGAGGAAGCTGCGCTGCTGGCGCTCGAGGCTGCGTTCGTTTCTGATGATTTTGCCGCCTCTTTTGAAGCCGACGCATCCCGTGCTGAAGTGGCTGCTTCTGACGCTTTCGTGGTCGCGGTGGATGCAGAAGTGGCTGCTGATTGTTGTGACGCTGCCGCATTCGTTTCTGACGTTTTCGCCGCACCGGCACTGGTAGCCGCCGCGCTTTTTGAGGACTCTGCAGCGGCAGCACTTTTTGATGCCTCAGAGGCTTTTGCTGATGCCGTTCCTGCGCTGGAAAAAGCCTCCTGAGCCGACGTCGCGGCCTGTCCGGCTGACGTGCTGGCTGCACGTGCTGAGTCCGCAGCATCAGCCGCATGGGTTGCCGCCTCACGGGCTGATGTGCTGGCATCACTGGCTGACTTCTTCGCGGCTGCCGTGTTCTGTGCCACCGCGGACGCGTTACGCGCCACCTCTTCCACCATCAGTTCAAAACGGCGTAGTGCCTCCGGACGGGCATCATCCTCCGTCATGGCACCGAGAAAATCATTCAGCGTACCGGGTTGAGAATCTTCATACACGGTGATGGTCCCGGCATGTGACGGCGGGAATCCCTCCACCAACAGAATAACGCTGTACTGACCGTACTCAACGTCCATACTGTAACGCCCGGCTTCATCCGGATTTTCTGAGGCCAGCGTGTTCACCACCACCGTGGTGCTGTTACGTTTTGCTTTCAGCTGGATTGTGCAGTTCTGTACCGGTTTTCCTGTGCCATCTTTCAGTACACCTGTAATCTTTACTGCCATATTCACCCCACAAAAAAGCCCGCCTGAACCGGCGGGCTGTCATAACACTGTGTTACCTGGCTAATCAGAATTTATAACCGACACCCACGATGAAACCGTCAGTGCGCCAGTCACCACTGCCGGAGCCTTCATAAGCAATATCAATGGCCACGGATTCGGTCGGGTTAAACTGCACGCCAGCCCCCCACGCCAGAGACGTGTTGCTGTGGCGACCGTCATCACTTCCGGTCAGCACGTCGTGCGTTTTCCCCTTGTTGTCAGTTACGCGGAGATAATCCCCGGAGAAAGTCGAAACACGGCTGTAAGCCATACCCGCCATCGCATACGCGCTGAACCATTCATTCACGCGCACAGACGGCCCCGCCATCACGCTGAACCAGCGGTTACGCACTGAATCTTCATGCCAGCGGGTATCGCTGTAACGGGTAAGCTGGCGATTCTTGTCTCCTGCATAGCTGAATGACGTCACCAGCCCCAGTGTGTCCGTAAACTCATAACGGTATTTCACGTTAATCCCGTTAAGATCATCGCTGCCGGGAACGTTCGTCAAGGCATGAAGATACCCCGCGCTCAGCGTGGACTGATGTTCAGATGCCCATGCAGGCGCACCGGATACGGCCAGACAAATGGCTGCGGACAAAATGGCGGCATAAAGTTTACGCATAATTACCTCTCGCTTTTCTGCAATAAAAAAGGCACCATTTCTGGTGCCCTTATATGGGTTATAACAATTTCAACGAATACTGATGCCGGAAGCGGCTTTTTTGGTCACAATCACCGTACAGTCGGTGATATTACCTGCCCACTGATTGCCTTTATGGAAAACCTTAAACTCCAGAGTGACGCTTCCCCTGCCACTCGGCATATCAATAACCGCACTGTAGCTACCGGGAATAGCCCCTTTAGTTTCTCTGGATGCGATTAATACACCGTTTTTGCGAACTTCAAAACCATAACCCGTGTATCTTGTACCTCCCGGGTTATTACCACTTCCCGGATCGCTATACGCTATTCCGTTAAAGATAATGGGCGGAATAATGATTTGACGGTCAAAGTTATGATCATCGCTTATGGTGACTGTAACCGTCCCGTTTGGTGTTTCCGTGTTACCCCACGTACCAGCCTGTTTCGGGAATGATTTGGATACAGCTTTAACGAAGTCACCTCTGACCTGAGTCGCCTCCAGCATGCCCTTAATCGTACAGTTTTCATTTACCGTGACATTGTTGAGCGTCCCGGCGTTCGCATTCACACTGCCACTGATATCCGCATTTTTAGCGGTCAGCTTTCCGTCCGGAGTCAGGGAAAATGCCGGTGGATTTCCACCGCTGGTAATGGTGGGGGCCGTCAGGCGTTTCAGGAACACGTCGTTCATGAATATCTGATCGCCCTGACCAACAAACATCGGTTTTGTGTTGCCATTCGCAGGATTAACCATCGCAATCCTGTCCGCCGCCAGCAGCACCTGACTCTGCATGCCGTCAGGGGTGTTCTCAATACCGGCACCAATACCCGCGATATAAAGGCGTCCGTCCTGCATCTGCTGCAGCTTCACAGCCCACATGCTGTTCAGGTTATTATTTGTATCAACCTGAACCTTCTGTATCTGCTGAATTGCCGCACTCTGGTCTTCCAGTTTCTTATTGACGGTCTGCGTGATTTCATTGCTGACATCCGTAATGGACGTCCTGATTTCAGCCAGGTCAGGCGCAAGCTGACCGTTATCAATCTGCGTCCACAGCTCCTGAGCCAGATGGGTTTTCCCTATCTCGCCTTTGAAAAAATCCAGATAACCGGATGCATCATCACTCGGCTGACCAACAGCCTCCACGAATGCCGATTTGCCAACGGTGTTCACACTGCGGATATAAAAGTAATAATCATGGCCCGGTTTGATATTGATACTGGCGGCTATCCAGTACAGCGCCGTGCCAAGATAGCGTGCTGTGGTTTCAACCTGCCTGATATCCGCAATCCGCTTTTCCGAGAACCAGAACTCAAACTGTACCGTCGGATCATAAACCGCAAGATGCGGTGTTGCGGTTATCTGAAAATAGCCCGGCGTCAGCTCAATCCGCGACGGTGCTGCCGGTGCGGCAATCCGGAACGATACCGATGCCGGATCGCCCTGCTGTCCCCACGCATTTACCGCCCGGACTGTCAGCCTGTAGTTCCCCAGAGCCAGCTGCCTGAAGCGGTATGTGGTTTCCGTCGTCCGGGCCGTGCTGACCAGCCGCTCACTGCCGTCATCCGCTGTTACGGTCAGACGGAGCAGGAAGCTCACGCCCTTCACCACCTTCGGCGTGTCCCAGCGCGCCAGCACCTGATATTCCCCGCTGTCTGCGGTGACTTCGGCAGTCAGGTGCTGCACCGCTGGCGGCGTGACACCATTCACCGTGCCGCTCTGGTCGCCGTCAAAGTGCGCCCCGTTATCCACGATGGCTTCTTTTTCCGGTACATGCTGCACGGCGGTGATGGCATACGTGCCGTCGTCGTTCTCACGGATACTCACGCAGCGGAACAGGCGCTGACGCAACGTCGGCAACTTCAGCCCCCACACACTGTATTCTGCAACGCCGTCAGGAACCCGGTTCACTTTCACCTTAAGTCCGTCGGTGACGGACTGAACCTCCACGCTGACCGGATTACCACTTCCGTCAACCAGGCTTATCAGCGTGGTACCGGAGGATGGCAGCGTGATTTCACGGTCGAGCGTCAGCGTCCGGGTCTGGCTGTTTACCGCCAGCACGCGCCCGCCGATGCTGATACCGGCATAGTCATCATCACAGATTTCAATGACATCGCCCGGCACATGGCGAAGCCCTTCTGCGCCCACGCTGAAGTCCACGGTCTGCGTTTCCAGCAGTTCTGTTTTAATCAGCCACAGCCCGGCGCGATGTGCCTGCCCCCGGCTGGTACAGCCAAAGGCATCCATCTTCGTGACGTTACGACCGTAACGGGCAATGGCCTGCGTGTCCTCCACAAGCTCTGTCGCCGTCTCCCAGCCGTTATCCGGGTCAATCCAGTTCACCTCAACGGCATTATGGCGGTCCTTCAGGGCGCTGAAGCTGTAGCGGAACGGCGCGCCATCATCCGGCATCACCACATTACTGCGGTTATAGGTCCACACCTTATCTGATGGTCGGTCCTGCACGAACGTCAGCGTCTGCCCGTTCCATACCGGCATACAGCGCATCGCCGAGCAGAAATCACTGAGCACATCCCACGCCTTGCGCTGTGTGGTCAGGTACGCATTACAGGTGATGCGCGGCTCCGTGCCGCCAAAGCCGTCCGGCACTGACTGGTCGCAGTACTGGCCGATGACATACAGCGCCCATTTGTCCACATCCGCCGCACCAAGACGTTTCCCCATGCCGTAGCGCGGATGGGTCAGCATATCCCACAGACACCAGGCCATGTTGTTGCTGTATGCTGGCTTAAACGTTCCGTCCCAGATACCGCTGTATTGCCGCGTCTGCGGGTTATAGTTCGACGGCACCTGCAGAATGCGCCCGCGAAGATGATAATTACGGCTCACCTGCTGGCTGCCGAACTGCTCCGAGTCCACCTGCACGCCGACCAGTGCCGTGTTCGGGTAGCACTGTTTCACATCGATAATTTCGGTGTATGACGACCAGAGCGTTTTGTTCTGCAGCTGGTCTGTGGTGCTGTCCGGCGTCATCCTGCGCATCCGGATATTGAACGGGCGCGGCGGCAGGTTACCCACCACCACCGAGGCCAGATACTGCGAGGTGGTTTTGCCCTTAATGGTGATGTCTTTTTCCGTCACCCAGCCACCATTACGCTGGATCTGAACCAGCAGGCGGACTTCCGACGGATTCCTGTCCCCCTTTGAGGTGGTTTCCACCAGTGCCTGCACGCCGAAGGTAAAACGCAGTCGGTCAATGTTTGCAGACGTAATGGTCCGGGTGATCGGCGTGTCGTATTTCACTTCCGTACCCAGCACCGTCTCGGAGCCGGAGGATTCAAATCCCTCCGGCGGTGTCTGCTCCTGCTCACCGGCCCGGAACACCACCGTGACGCCGGAGATATTGGTATTCCCCTCACTGTCCAGCACTGGCGTACTGTTCAGCAGCACGCTTTTTAATCCATCCACCGGACCTTCAACCGGCCCTTCGCTGATGGCATCGATCACACTCAGCAACTGCGTGGACTTCAGGTTGTCCTTCGCTTCGCGCGGAGTATGCCCCTTACTGCTGCCTTTACCCATTCCTCACGCTCCATAAACGACAAAACCGCCCGGAGGCGGTTTCACATAAACGTTTTTCATCAGCGACCAATCACCACAACCTGACCACCATCCCCTTCGTCTGCCGTGCTGATCTCCTGAGAGACCACCCGCGACCCCACGCGCATTTCACCGTACAGAACCGGCAGAACATTGCCCTGGGCAACCATGTTATCCAGTGAGGAGAAATAGGTGTTCTGTTTGCCGTTATCCGTTGTCTGTGTACGGGGAGTTCTGGCTTTCGGTGCCAGCATCTGCGCCACACCACCGAGCACCATACTGGCACCGAGAGAAAACAGGATGCCGGTCATACCACCGGCCCCAATGGCTGCCCCCCATGCTGCAAGGGTGGCCCCGGCGGTAAAGAATGATCCGGCAATGGCGGCAGCCCCCAGGACAATCTGGAATACGCCACCTGACTTGGCCCCGGCGACTCTGGGAACAATATGAATCACAGCGCCATCAGGCAGAGTCTCATATAACTGCGCCGTTAATCCGGACGTGCTGACATCCTGCCCGGCAATCCGTACCTGATACCAGCCGTCGCTCAGTTTCTGACGAAACGCCGGGAGCTGTGTGGCCAGCGCCCGAATGGCTTCAGCCCCCGTTTTCACACGAAGGTCGATGCGGCGACCAAATCGTTGTAAATCCCCGTAAAGGCAGATGCGCGCCATGCCCGGTGACGCCAGAGGGAGTGTGTGCGTCGCTGCCATTTGTCGGTGTACCTCTCTCGTTTGCTCAGTTGTTCAGGAATATGGTGCAGCAGCTCGCCGTCGCCGCAGTAAATTGCGGCGTGATTCGGCACCGATGAACCAAAACAGCACAGCAGCACATCGCCCGGCTGTGCCGCTGACAACGGCACCTGATACAGCCCCGTCGCCTCCAGATTATCCAGATAGAGATTCTGGCCGTTACGCCACCAGTCATCCTCACGATGAAAGTCCGGCATCTCAATCCCCGCCAGATGATAAGCATCCCGGAACAGTGTGTAACAGTCCGTCACACCGTGCTCAAAGCGCCGCCCGGTGAGATGCGGCACACAGCGGAACTTATGAATCGTCCCCCGGCAGACCAGCCACCACGGCAAATCACTCTGCACCTGCAGCCGCCGGTCGGCCTCACTCAGCCAGGGCAGACCACCGGGGTGGCTGTGGACCAGCGCCACAATCTCACCCTGCATTTCTGCCTGCAGCCAGTCTTCCGGCGACATACGGAAATACGCCTCCGGCTCACCGGAGATATTCACGCAGGGGAAATATCTTTCCCCCTCCGGCGTGCTTACCACGAAGCCGCACGACTCCGCTGGCGCACATCGCCGGGCGTGCGCCAGAATCGCTGATTCTGTCTGTGTCATGGGATTTACTGCGAAAGTTTGTTAATGGAAAGGAAGCCGCCAAAGTTGCCGACGTTATTGCGGAACTTACAACCGCTCAGGCATTTGCTGCATTTATCCTTCGTGATATCGGACGTTGGCTGGTCATATTCATCCGCGACAGCCGGACCGCTATAACCGCACTCATCACCGCGATAGGTCCAGGTGCAGGTGTTGGCCAGCATGATACGTCCCGGAAAAACAGCGCCATCCGTTTCCGTCGGCGTGGACAGTACAAAGGAGGCACTCACCGCGCTCAGTTCGCTGCACTGCTCAATGCGCCAGCGGCTGATCACCTCCTGCTCCGGATCGGCGTAACTGTTTCCGTTGACGAAGTTCACCGCATCCAGAAAACGGGCGTAAACCTTACGCCGGACCACCGTTCCGCCGACCAGACTCTGCATATCTTCCGCCATCCCGGTGACCATACCGTACAGGTTAGAAACCGTCAGCGTGGGGCGCGTACTGGTGCCTTTGCCATTCAGTTCAAAACCGCTCCCCTGAATGGGATACGGCTGATACTGTCGCCCCTGCCAGGTGACCGGCTCACCTTTTTCGTTCTGCTCATTACAGAAAAAATAACGTTCTCCACCGACCTCTGTCAGGTCGATTTCCCAGAGCACCACGCTGGCCGACTGCTCCGCACGGGTGCATTCATTCAGTGTTTCCTGCCGGATATCCTGCATCAGTTCACCACCTGTTCAAACTCTGCGCTGAACTCAACACGCAGCATACTGACCCGCGACGACCATTTTGCGCAGGTCACCTTTATCTGCCGCCACTCATAAGGCGGCGTCCACAGAAAGGATTTCCAGCCCCCGTGCTCTTCCAGAAACGACTCCAGTACCGTGGCCTCCTCACGGGGGACAGAAAGCGTCACGCTGTACGTTTTCAGGTTGGCATTCAGCCCGGCAGGCGCTCGCTGAGAATAGCCATCACCAAAGCGCACCTTTCTTACAAAAGGGACCGAAGCCACATCCATACCGGGTTTCACTTTCCAGCGGAAGGTCTTCATCGTCCACCTCCGGAGAACAGGCCACCATCACGCATCTGTGTCTGAATTTCATCACGGGCACCCTTGCGGGCCATGTCATACACCGCCTTCAGAGCAGCCGGACCTATCTGCCCGTTCGTGCCGTCGTTGTTAATCACCACATGGTTATTCTGCTCAAACGTCCCGGACGCCTGCGACCGGCTGTCTGCCATGCTGCCCGGTGTACCGACATAACCGCCGGTGGCATAGCCGCGCATCAGCCGGTAGAGATTCCCCACGCCAATCCGGCTGGTTGCCTCCTTCGTGAAGACAAACTCACCACGGTGAACAATCCCCGCTGGCTCATATTTGCCGCCGGTTCCCGTAAATCCTCCGGTTGCAAAATGGAATTTCGCCGCAGCGGCCTGAATGGCTGTACCGCCTGACGCGGATGCGCCGCCACCAACAGCCCCGCCAATGGCGCTGCCGATACTCCCGACAATCCCCACCATTGCCTGCTTAAGCAGAATTTCTGTCATCATGGACAGCACGGAACGGGTGAAGCTGCGCCAGTTCTGCTCACTGCCGGTCAGCATCGCCGCCATATTCTGTGCAATACCATCAAAGGTCTGCGTGGCTGCACTTTTTACCTGCGACATACTGTCCGTGGCGCTCTCTTCCCACTCACTCCAGCCGGACTTCAGGCCTGCCATCCAGTTCCCGCGAAGCTGGTCTTCAGCCGCCCAGGTCTTTTTCTGCTCTGACATGACGTTATTCAGCGCCAGAGAATTATCGCCATACTGTTCCTTCAGGCGCTGTTCCGTGGCTTCCCGCGCTGCCTGCCGGTCAGTCAGCCCCCGGTTTTTTGCATCAATGGCGGTCCGTTTTGCCCGTTGCTGCTGTGCGAATTTATCCGCCTGCTGTGCCAGCGCGTTCAGGTGCTCCTGATAGGTGACCTTGTCGCCAAGTGCAGCCAGCTGGCGTTTGTACTCCAGCGTCTCATCTTTATGCGCCAGCAGGGATTTCTCCTGTGCAGACAGCTGGCGACGTTGCGCCGCCTCCTCCAGTACCGCGAACTGACTCTCCGCCTTCCACAAATCCCGGCGCTGCTGGCTGATTTTCTCATTCGCTCCGGCATGCTTCTCCAGCGTCCGGAGTTCTGCCTGAAGCGTCAGCAGGGCGGCATGAGCACTGTCTTCCTGACGCTCTCCTGCAGACACCTTCACGCCGGACTGCTTCGGCTTTTTCAGTGTCGCTTCATAGTCCTTTTTCGCCGCCGCCATCAGCGTGTTGTAATCTGCCTGCAGGATTTTTCCGTCTTTCAGGGCCTTATTCAGTTCTTCCTGACGGGCGGTATATTTCTCCAGCGGCGTCTGCAGCCGTTCGTAAGCCTTCTGCGCCTCTTCGGTATATTTCAGCCGTGACGCTTCGGTATCGCTCTGCTGCTGCGCATTTTTGTCCTGTTGACTCTGCTGCTCAGCCTTCTTTCGGGCGGCTTCAAGCGCAAGACGGGCCTTTTCACGATCATCCCAGTAACGCGCCCGCGCTTCATCGTTAACAAAATAATCATCCTTGCGCAGATTCCAGATGTCGTCTGCTTTCTTAAACGCAGCCTCTGCCTTAATCAGCATCTCCTGCGCGGTATCAGGACGACCAATATCCAGCACCGCATCCCACATGGATTTGAATGCCCGCGCTGTCCTGTCTGCCCAGGTCTCCAGCGTGCCCATGTTCTCTTTCAGGCGGCGGGTCTGGTCATCAAACCCTTTCGTCGCGGCCTCGTTCGCCGCCTGCAATGCCCCGGCTTCTTCGCCGGAACGCTGCAACTGAGCAACATACGCAATCTGCTCCGCCGTCACGTTATGGAACTGGCGTGCCATCGCCGTCAGCCCCGACGTCGGGTCTGTGGTCAGCTTCCCGAAGGCTTCAGCGACCTTGTCCACCTCCACGCCGGATGCAGAGGAGAAACGCGCCACACTCTGGCTGATCGCCTCAAACTGCTCACCACCACGCACACCGGCATTCACCAGCGCCGTCAGTGACTCGCTGGTCTGGTTAAACGTCAGCCCTGCCGCCTGCCCGGCTCTGGACAGGACCAGCATACGATCTGCCGTCAGTCCCGCCTGATTGCCGGAAAGGACCAGCGTTTTGTTGAAATCGGACAGGGTTGAGTTGCCCTGATACCAGGCATACGCCAGCGCACCGGTCGCCACCGCCAGCGAGGTGGCCCCCACCATCGGCAGGGTGATCGCACCGGCAAGCCCCCTGAACATGGGGAGCATCCCGCCGAAGGAGTCCTTCACCTGACCACCCTGTTGCAGCAGGATCAGCCACGGACTTTGCCCGCCTGCAAGCTGCGTGGCCACGTCGGTGAACTGTGCAGGCAGCATACGCATGGCGGCTTTATACTGCCCGACGGAAATCCCCGCTTTCTGTGCAGCCAGCGCCTGTCGGCTCAGCGACTGTTCAACGACTGCCGCTGTTTTTTTCGCATCACTTTCCGTACCGGAAAAATGACGCCTGACTCTGGCCATCTGCTCGTCAAATCTGGCCGCATCCAGACTTAAATCAACGACCAGATCGCCTACCGGTTCAGCCATACCGGACTCCTCCTGCGATCCCTTCTGATACTGTCATCAGCATTACGTCATCCTCCGTCATGTCCGCCACATCCGGGGAAGCGGGGATAACTTCATTCCCGTCCGGGCCAAAGCGGACACCTCCGGCAAGCCCTGCCGCTTTCTGCATCAGCACATCATCTTCAGGCTCTTCGTCAGCCTCGCGCCGGTTCAGCAGACTGAAATCCAGCGGATGCATATCCGGATCGCTGAAAAACAGGCTGAGTACGGTGTACGTCAGCCCGGAAAAGTGCATATCCAGCAGAACATCATGAAAATAATGGGTACTGTAAAAGCGGTGCCAGTCGGCATACTCCGTGGATGACATCCCGGCAAGCATGGCGCGCCAGTCGGGTCGCCCCATCTCACGCGCCAGTTTCAGGGCAAAACTCAGCTCACCGTCGAACACTTTCCCGCAGAAACAGGCTCTGCTGGCCCGGCGTCATCTGCCTGTTCAGGTGCATCATTCACAACAAACTCAGACATACCGGACAGACGCATTACCACATTTTCAGCCTGAGCAATTGCCTCTGTGGGCCAGGTGGTAAGCACTTCCTGCTCAATTTGTTTAACGGCCTCATTCATGGACGGCATCTTTGTCTTCTGCGGATGGCTATGCCACAGGGACATCGCCACCAGAAAAGCACCGGTTCTGACGAGATCTTCCACGCTCACCTGTCGATTGAGACTGGATCCCGCCTGTTCTGCCTGTCGTTTCAGCAGGGCGAGATGCTCAATTCGCTGCAGGGCTGACAGTTCAGAAAGCGTGACGCTCACACCGTTATATTCAAATGATTCGGTTTTCAGGAACATCGCTGACTCTCCGGATTAACTGTCGGTGACGGTGATTTCTGCAACCACAGCAAGCTCACCATTACCGGATACAACCGGAATGTTGACCTTGCCTGCAGCAACACCTTTCACGGTGATGGTCATACCACTGACCGACACGGTGGCTTTTGTTTTATCCGCAGACACCGCACGGAAGCTCTTGTCGGTTGCGCCTTCCGGCTGGAATGCCACGGTCAGCGTGGTGCTCTTCCCTTTCACTACGGAAGCGCTGGCTGGCGTCACGGTCATACCGGTTGCCGCTGTTACCGTGTTGCGATCTTCTGCCATCGACGGACGTCCCACATTGGTGACTTTCACCGTGCGGGTGATCACTTCCTTCGCCGTCACCGCCTTACCGATACTGCTGACCCAGCCACGGAACACATCGACCGTGCCGTTCGGGAAGCGGATTTTATAGGCACGGGTATCGCCTTCATTAAACCACGCCAGCAGCGCCTGCTGCCCCTGCTCTCCGGGCATCCACGCCAGCGTGAAGCTGGTATCTCCGGCAGATTTCTGCCCCTGCCCGGTCGCGGTCCAGTCTGCATCTTCATCATCGAGATAGCTGTCGTCATAGGACTCAGCGGTCAGTTCGCCGGGCGTCAGGTCTTTAACTTTTGCCAGACGCGACCAGTCAACGTCTGAAAGCGGATTCGCATAAGGGTCACCGCTCCCCTTATAAACCCACAGGGTGGTCCCGGCACCTTTCACCGGCATTGTAGGATTTGGTACAGGCATAGCGTCCTCACATTTCATAGGTAATGACATAAGTCAGATCGGCTGAACTCCACAGGCCCGCATCATCGTCGCGCCGGTAGTCATAGCCGCTGGCCACCATACTGGTGATCAAATCTGACAGTGCCGGGATATCGCTCATCACCGGATAAATCCGGGACTCCATCCACGCATCCAGCTCTGAATCCGGCACCTGAGCAGGCAGGAAAACTTCGATATGCAGCTCCGCCTGCCAGGTATCGCTGTCCAGCTCTTCGCCCGTGTATTCAGCGCCGGTGAGATAAACGGCAATTGCCGGAAAATCTTCCTCATCAAAAACAGCGGGGCGACCATCAAAAAGCGTCGCCCCGGTGTCATGCTTCTCCAGTGCATCCAGTACGGCTGCACGGAGTTCAGTATGTTTCATCGCTTTATTACCATCCTCAGTTGATGCTGCAGCGCATAGCCCAGCTCTTTCGGAAGACGTTCACGCCGTATCCGCTCAATATTTTGTTTAAACGCCGTGGTCAGCGGCACCGCCATCGGGATTTTCACCACATCAATGGGGTAACGGTTTTTCCCGGCCACACGCTGCATGACATGCCACCGGCCATTTTTCAGTTGCTGAATAAACGCGCCGGGAATACGACGGTTACCCACCACAAGCACGCTGCCGCCACCTTTCAGGGATGAACGCTGCCCCTTTTTACGACGCCTGCGGCGGGACAGGACAACCCGCGCATTACCCAGCTTGATTACGGGCAAATCCCCCCGGTTAACTTTGATTCTGGCCTGCGGATTTTTGACCGTGGCCCTTTTCAGCCTGGCCCTTTCCTTTACCAGTTTCCGGCGTACCTTTGTCTCACGGGCAACCTGTGACGCAGACTGCGATATCACGGATGAAGCAACGCGGTTAATGGCCATTGCGGCGGCACCAGGCACCGCCGTTTTGCTGATACGGCTGAGGTTTTCAACGGCCTGCTCAAGACCTTTTATGGCCATACATCCCCCTTTCAGCGGCGACGGTTAACGGCAGGCGGTACGCCCCGCCCAAGCCAGAGATGACAGCTTCCACCATCATCCGGCGAAACCCGGTCTATCCAGAAGTTTTCCTCACCGATGGTCAGCGTGTCTCCACGCCGCAGCTGCCGCACATCATCAGTCCGGACAAACAGGGACGGGCTGGAGCCTTCAACGCGCACGCCCTGTCCGGCATAGCTGATATTTTCAGGGTCATCAAAAACACCACGTATTACTGCGCCGGACTGCTCACCGGATGTCATGGTGGCTGACGTTCCCATGTACCCGCGTATCGTTTCATCGGCGCGGACAATGGCAGCATCGAACAGGTTATCGAAATCAGCCACAGCGCCTCCCGTTATTGCATTCTGGCCAGGCCGCGCTCTGTCATTTCGGCTGCCACACCGGCAGAGACACGAAACGCCGTTCCCGGCAGCACAAATGCCACAGGTTCATCCCGCGTGGCGTGAAGTGCATCGGTATGCAGCGTCACCAGTGCCACAACCGTGACCAGAAAAGCCGTATCAGTCACGGTATCCGTCTGTGCTGATACCACCTCATTTTCATGTCCGGTCAGCGCATTTTCCGGGCTGACAGACGTGTCCTGACCGGCTCCGTCATCCTTGTCATCAAGCTCCTCTTCCAGCTCTGCCACACGGAGCGCCAGTTCTTCTTTCGTCCCCGTCAGGCTGACATCACGGTTCAGTTGCTCACCCAGCGACCGGAGACGGGCAATCAGTTCATCTTTCGTCATGGACTCCTCCACAGAGAGAAAATGGCCCCGAAGGGCCATGATTACGCCAGTTGAACGGACACGAACTCATCAGGATCAGCCAGCAGCATCAGCGGTGCTGACTGAATCATGGTGAACTCACGCGCCGGATCGCCGCTGGTCACCCAGTTTTTCGGGTAGCGGGCAGAAGCGTTAATACCTTCGCGCTGTGCGTCCGCATCCTGAATGCAGCCATAGGTGCGCAGACCGCGAGCCTGAGTGTTCCCCAGCACCATCGTGTTGTCCGGCAGAAAGTTCTTTTTGACGCCGTTTTCCACGTACTGTCCGGAATACACGACGATGGCCACATCGCCATACATCCCCTTATAGGACACCGCTTTGCCCAGGTCTTTCACCGCTGTCTCCAGCTCGGAATGAGAGCCGCGACGGGTATCCAGCTTCTCCCTGACGGCTTTGAAGGAACGGAACAGCGCCCAGCCTTTCGGATCAAACACGATGATATTAACCACGCCGCTGGCGTTCAGCGCGTAGGCTTCGATATCGTCGGTCGGGTCATACGTGGACTTGTCACGCTTGCTCCACTCCGTGCCGCCGGACTGCGTGATGTTGTTCGCCGCACTGCGGCCCATATCCACCTCAACCGGATCGAAGGCTTCACCGGTCATGGTGTATTTGCCCTTGAGCACGGCAGAAACTGCCTGCATCTCTTCGACCTGAGCAATGGCCAGCTCTTCGTCACGCATGTTCTGCATGATGATGCGACGGCGGCGGTAAGCCGGGTCCGCCAGATTCTGCGGATCTTCATCCGGCAGGCGACGCAGGGTCATCTGCGGATTCACCTCATGCTTGGGTTTGACATATCCCGGCGTAAATTCAGAGGTGGAGCCGCCACGGGAACGGATAACCTCACCGGAAACAATCGGCGAAACGTACAGCGCCATGTTTACCAGTCCCGGAATTTGTGAGAGATAGACTTTCTCCGTAGTGAAGGGATAGCTCTCACGGAAAAAGAGACGCAGAAACAGCGGATCAAACTTAAATTTCTGCTCATTTGCCGCCAGCAGCTGGGCGGTTGTGTACATCGACATAAAAAAATCCCGTAAAAAAAGCCGCACAGGCGGCCTTTAGTGATGAAGGGTAAAGTTAAACGATGCTGATTGCCGTTCCGGCAAACGCGGTCCGTTTTTTCGTCTCGTCGCTGGCAGCCTCCGGCCAGAGCACATCCTCATAACGGAACGTGCCGGACTTGTAGAACGTCAGTGTGGTGCTGGTCTGGTCAGCAGCAACCGCAAGAATGCCAACGGCAGCACCGTCGGTGGTGCCATCCCACGCAACCAGCTTACGGGTGGAGGTGTCCAGCATCAGCGGGGTCATTGCAGGCGCTTTCGCACTCAATCCGCCAGGCGCGGTTGCGGCATGAGCCGGGTCACTGTTGCCCAGCGGCTGGTAATGGGTAAAGGTTTCTTTGCTCGTCATAAACATCCCTTACACTGGTGTGTTCAGCAAATCGTTAACGGCATCAGATGCCGGGTTACCTGCAGCCAGCGGTGCCGGTGCCCCCTGCATCAGACGATCCAGCGCAGTGTCACTGCGCGCCTGTGCACTCTGTGGTGCTGCGGCCAGAATGCGGCGGGCCGTTTCCACGGTCATACCGGGGGTTTCGGCCAGCACGCGGGCCTGTTCTTCGCGTCCGTGAGCCTCCTCACAGTTGAGGATCCCCATAATGCGACTGTTTTCTGCCGCAACCGCTGCAGTGATCTGCGCGTTCACGTCCGGCTGCGCCGCGCTGGCGTTTTCGCCCTCCGTCGCTGGCACCACCTCAGTAACGTCAGCCTGCGAAGCAGTGGCTGAAACAGTTGTTGATTGAGTCTCTTTGGTCATTCGCCCTCCTGAGAGACGGGATTTATGTGCATCCAGTGCATCACGCATGACGGTGATCGCATCGGTGCTGTTAACAAGTTCATCAGCCAGTCCGGCATCAATGGCCTCCTGACCGCTGTACACTGCAGCCTCGGTATCCAGCACAGCCTGCACAGACAGGCCGGTATATGCCGACACCTTCTGCGCAAACATCTGGCGGGTTGCGTCCATCCGGGACTGCAGTGTCTCCCGGACGTCATCCGGAAGATGGCTGTAAGGATTGCCATCCACCTTATGGCTGCCGCTGTAAATCAGCGTGATTTCCACGCCCTGTTTCTCCAGGGCAGCACCGTAATTACTGTGAGCCATCATGACGCCGATGGAGCCTGTCCGGGCGGTCTGCGTGACCAGACGCCGGGAGGCGGCACTGGCAAGCAGCTGACCTGCACTGCAGTTCATGTCGTTGGCCAGCGCCCATACCGGTTTTATGTCACGCACACGGGCGATGATGTCAGCGCAGTCAAATGCCCCCGCCACCATTCCGCCTGGCGTGTCCATATCGAGCAGAATGCCGTCCACCATCGGGTCGCTGGCAGCCTGTTGCAGACGGGCGATAATGCCGTTGTAACCGGTCATCCCCGAGTACGGCTGCAGCGCCCGCGTCCGGCTGACCAGCGTGCCGGACACCGGCAGCACGGCGATGCCGTTCATGACCTGATAACTGCGGGCCTGTCGTGGTCCGTCATCATCACCGGATAACGCCAGCGCCGCGGGTGCCTCTCCGGCAGTCAGGCTGTCGCCGGATACTGCATCCGTCAGGCGGCTGATCCCAAGCTGGCCTGCAAGCGCACAAAAGAAAACCCGCGCATAGGCGGGTTCAAGCATCAGCGGCTCATTAAAAGCCATGCTGGCAATATGCGGGAGATTACGCAGCTCTGCTGTCACTCTTCTCCTCCTCTGTTGATTGTCGCAGCCCGGATTCAAATGCAGCCGCCGCCCAGGCGGGCGGTTTAAGACCGGCTGCACGGCGCTCCATCGTTTCACGGACCTGCTGGGCAAAAATTTCCTGATAGTCGTCACCGCGTTTTGCGCACTCTTTCTCGTAGGTACTCAGTCCGGCTTCTATCAGCATCACCGCTTCCTGTACTTCTTTCAGACCATCGATGGCCATACGACCGGAGCCTATCCAGTCACAGTTCCCCCAGGCACTGCGGGCTTCCTGAAAACTGAAGCGCGCTTTTGAAGGTAACGTCACCACGCGGCGGGCGATGGCCTCTTCCAGCCAGCACAGAAACATCTGGCTCGCCTGACGGGATGCGACGAATTTTCGCCGCCCCATAAAGTACGCCCACGACTCGTTCGCACTGGCCCGTGCCGTGGAGTAGCTCATCTGGGCGTAATTCCGGGAAAGCTGCTCATACGAGACACCCAGCCCGGCAGCGATATACCGCAGCAGTGACTGCTCAAACACGGAGTAGCCGTTATCCGTGTCCTGAGCCGTCTGCAGGTTCAGTGAGTCCCCCGGCATCAGGTGCGGCACTTTTGCGCCTCCCAGACGGACCGGTGCTGCGGCGTAATACGCGGCAATTTCACCAATCCAGCCGGTCAGCTTGTCCCGCTGCTCCTTACTGTTCGCGCCCAGAATAAAATCCATCGCTGACTGCGTATCCAGCTCACTCTCAATGGTGGCGGCATACATTGCCTTCACAATGGCGCTCTGCAGCTGCGTGTTCTGCAGCGTGTCGAGCATCTTCATCTGCTCCATCACGCTGTAAAACACATTTGCACCGCGGGTCTGCCCGTCCTCCACGGGTTCAAAAACGTGAATGAACGAGGCGCGCCCGCCGGGTAATTCACGGGGTATCCATGTCCATTTCTGCGGCATCCAGCCAGGATACCCGTCCTCGCTGACGTAATATCCCAGCGCCGCACCGCTGTCATTAATCTGCACACCGGCACGGCAGTTCCGGCTGTCACCGGTATTGTTCGGGTTGCTGATGCGCTTCGGGCTGACCATCCGGAACTGTGTCCGGAAAAGCCGCGACGGACTGGTATCCCAGGTGGCCTGAACGAACAGTTCACCGTTAAAGGCGTGCATGGCCACACCTTCCCGAATCATCATGGTAAACGTGCGTTTTCGCTCAACGTCAATGCAGCAGCAGTCATCCTCGGCAAACTCTTTCCATGCCGCTTCAACCTCGCGGGAAAAGGCACGGGCTTCTTCCTCCCCGATGCCCAGATAGCGCCAGCTTGGGCGATGACTGAGCCGGAAAAAAGACCCGACGATATGATCCTGATGCAACTGGATGGCGTTGGCGGCATAGCCGTTATTGCGTACCAGATCGTCTGCGCGGGCATTGCCACGGGTAAAGTTGGGCAGCAGGGCTGCATCCACACTTTCACTCGGTGGGTTCCACGCCCGCAACTGCCCACCAAATCCGCTGCCACCGCCGTGATAACCGGCATATTCACGCAGCGATGTCATGCCGTCCGGCCCCAGAAGGGTGGGAATGGTGGACGTTTTCATACATAAAATCCTGCAGGTCCCCTGCGTCGCTGTGTCATGCCGGTCTGCACTTCCAGCTCCGCAATGTATTTTTTCAGGTCAGACACGGAAGTGGCCGTAAACTCCACTCGCCGTCCGTCTTTCTGTACCGTTGCCACCCGTTTTCCTGTCATCAGGTCATGCAGTGCCGCACGGGCAGCGGCAAGTTCTTCCTGTCGCGTCATTCATCCTCTCCGGATAAGGCACGGGCGTAATCTGCCAGTGTTTTCTTGTTGGTTGCTGCACCATCCTCTTCCTGCAGGCTCGCCAGCAGTGCACTGAGATCCAGTTGCCAGCGGGAAATACTGATGCGCAGCGCTGCCAGCGCATAAACGAAGCAGTCGAGTGCTTCATTGCGTCGCTTTTTGCTGTCCCACAGTATTTTTTTCCTGCCATCCACCCATTTTTCGACCTGCTCTTCAGCAGTCAGCTGCTGCGCTTCGGTCAGATCAAAAATATCCGGGTTATTCGGGAAGTGAACGGCACCGGGAAGCGGTTCATCCCCTTCCGGCGTCAGTGTGAAGCGGTTATAAATCTGCTCTTTCGCGGTATCCGTACCGATTTCGGTAAGGTAAACCCCGTTTTTGTTTCGCTTACGAGGCATGCTGGCCACCGGCTTACCGTAGACGGATGCCCCTTTAATGGGGATCACCCGGAACAGCCCATGTTTTTTCGAGCGTTCATACACAATGGTCGGGTCAATCCCTCCAGTATCCCAGCAGATACGGGATATCGACATTTCTGCACCATTCCGGCGGGTATAGGTTTTATTGATGGCCTCATCCACACGCAGCAGCGTCTGTTCATCGTCGTGGCGGCCCATAATAATCTGCCGGTCAATCAGCCAGCTTTCCTCACCCGGCCCCCATCCCCATACGCGCATTTCGTAGCGGTCCAGCTGGGAGTCGATACCGGCGGTCAGGTAAGCCACACGGTCAGGAACGGGCGCTGAATAATGCTCTTTCCGCTCTGCCATCACTTCAGCATCCGGACGTTCACCGATTTTCGCTTCCCATGTCTCACCGAGCGTGGTGTTCACGAAGGTTTTACGTTTTCCCGTATCCCCTTTCGTCTTCATCCAGTCTTTGACAATCTGCACCCAGGTGGTGAACGGGCTGTACGCCGTCCAGATGTGAAAGGTCACACTGTCCGGCGGCTCAATCTCTTCACCGGATGACGAAAACCAGAGAATGCCATCACGGGTCCAGATCCCGGTCTTTTCGCAGATATAACGGGCATCAGTGAAGTCCAGCTCCTGCTGGCGGATGACGCAGGCATTATGCTCGCACAGATAAAACACGCTGGAGGGGTCATCCGGCATCCATTTGAGGCCAAACGGCGTCTCTTTATCGCCAAATTTAAGATACTGCTCCTCCCCGCAGTGCGGGCAGGCAACATGAAAACGCATAAAATGCGGGGATTCACTGGCTGCACGCTCAATCTGGCAGGTGCCTCTCACTTTGGGCGTGGAGCCACGGATGGACTTTGGCCAGACCGAGCCTTCAATACGTTTGTCGCCAAGGAACGTCGGAGAGCCTTCCTGTTCAATATCCTCATCAAAGGCAGCAAGTTCATCATAACCCGCCACATCCACCGACTTTTCACGGTAGTTTTTTGCCGCTTTACCGCCCAGGCACCAGAAGCCACGACCATTGGAAAAACGCTTCATAGTGAGCGTGTTATCCCGGTGCTTTTTGCCATACCACGGAGCCAGCGCCAGCAGCGACGGAATATCGCGGATGGTCGGCTCAACGTGGGTTTTCATAAAGTTCTCGGCATCACCATCCGTCGGCAACCAGATAAGGGTGTTGCGCTGCTTATGCTCTATAAAGTAGGCATAAACACCCAGCAGCATTTTGGAATAACCGACACGGGCAGACTTCACCACATTCACCTCACGGATGTAGTCGCTGCCCATCGCATTCATGATGGCCCGCTGAAAGGGCAGTGTTTCCCAGCGCCCTTCCTGGTATGCGGATTCTTTTGGGAGATAGTAATTGGCATCCGCCCATTCAACGGCGGTCTGTGGCTCCGGCCTGAACAGTGAGCGAAGCCCGGCGCGGACAAAATGCCGCAGCCTGTTAACCTGACTGTTCGATATATTCACTCAGCAACCCCGGTATCAGTTCATCCAGCGCGGCTGCTTTGTTCATGACTTTGATGATATCCCGTTTCAGGAAATCAACATGTCGGTTTTCCAGTTCCGGAAAACGCCGCTGCACCGACAGGGGGATCCCGTCGAGAATACTGGCAATTTCACCTGCGATCCGCGACAGCACGAAAGTACAGAATGCGGTTTCCACCACTTCAGCGGAGTCTCTGGCATTTTTCAGCTCCTGTGCGTCGGCCTGCGCACGCGTAAGTCGATGGCGTTCGTACTCAATAGTCCCTGGCTGGAGATCTGTCTCGCTGGCCTGCCGCAGTTCTTCAACTTCCCGGCGCAGCTTTTCGTTCTCAATTTCAGCATCCCTTTCGGCATACCATTTTATGACGGCGGCAGAGTCATAAAGCACCTCATTACCCTTGCCACCGCCTCGCAGAACGGGCATTCCCTGTTCCTGCCAGTTCTGAATGGTACGGATACTCGCACCGAAAATGTCAGCCAGCTGCTTTTTGTTGACTTCCATTGTTCATTCCACGGACAAAAACAGAGAAAGGAAACGACAGAGGCCAAAAAGCTCGCTTTCAGCACCTGTCGTTTCCTTTCTTTTCAGAGGGTATTTTAAATAAAAACATTAAGTTATGACGAAGAAGAACGGAAACGCCTTAAACCGGAAAATTTTCATAAATAGCGAAAACCCGCGAGGTCGCCGCCCCGTAACCTGTCGGATCGCCGGAAAGGACCCACAAAATGATAATGATTATCATCTGCATGTCACAACGTGCATCTACGCCATCAAACCACGTCAAATAATCAATTATGACGCAGGTATCGTATTAATTGATCTGCATCAACTTAACGTAAAAACAACTTCAGACAATACAAATCAGCGACACTGAATACAGGGCAACCTCATGTCAACGAAAAACAGAACCCGCAGAACAACAACCCGCAACATCCGCTTTCCTAACCAAATGATTGAACAAATTAACATCGCTCTTGTTCAAAAAGGGTCCGGGAATTTCTCAGCCTGGGTCATTGAAGCCTGCCGCCGGAGACTGTGCTCAGAAAAAAGAGTTTCGCCTGAAGCAAACAAAGAAAAGAGTGACATTACTGAATTGCTCAGAAAACAGGTTAGACCAGATTGAAGCAATTTAGATAATCGTGCAGACTACGCCCCCTCATATCACATGGAAGGTACTACAATGGCTCAGGTTGCCATTTTTAAACAAATATTCGATAAAGTGCGAAATAATTTAAACTATCACTGGTTTTATTCTGAACTAAAACGTCACAATGTCTCACATTACATTTACTATTTAGCCACAGAGAATATTCATCTTGTTCTTGAAAACGATAATACGGTTTTAATAAAAGGACAGGGTAAGGTTGTAACTGTAAGATTTTCAAAAAATAAATGCCTTATAGAAGCCACCTTAAAAGGATTCAAATCAGGAGAGTTATCATTTTACGAATACAGGAAAAATCTTGCTACAGCAGGGGTTTTCAGATGGATTACAAATATCCACGAAAACAAAAGGTATTACTATACCTTTGATAATTCATTACTCTTTACTGAGAACATTCAGAACACTACACAAATATTTCCGCACTAAATCATAACGTCCGGTTTTTTCCGTGCCAGAACCGGACTCGCTGGCATGATGAAATATGTGTACCCGGTAACCCCGGTGTGCATCGTTTTTGATTATTCCCGCACACTCGCGCAGAAGGAATTCCCCGTCGGGCTACGGTCATGGTTAATGCGGGAATACGGCGACGATACAGCGCATGATGTGTCAGGCTTGAATGCCTTTATCCGTTAAAAGGGATATCAGTTAAGTTATCCCGTGCAGGGTATAAGCCATTATCAAGCCCACCCGTAGATAGGCTTTGTAATGGATAGCCGTTGCTCAGTTCTAGTAATGCTTTGATTTTTTCGATAACGCAGTTTTGCGTTTGCCATCAGCACGCGATATCGAGAGTCAACTGCAGTTGCTCACGCCAGTACTCGACATTTGCTTCAATAACCGGCTTATCCCATCGCCAGCGAGCCATCTCTCTTGCCCCATTGCTGGCTTTTGATTTCCGGTCATCGCGAATGCGACATGCTTGCTCATATTTCTGCTGCTCAGTCAGTTCACCGCGAAGCAGACTATCAATGTGCAGGTCGCACCATACGGAGAATTTCGGATCGCACCATCTTGCAAAGGCAACTGATAACTTTGGATGCAGCCATGTTCCGCCGCCCCTGTCCTTTCGTGCCTTGCTTGTTTTTACATACCCGGAATCACGGGTATGTAGAATTTTCGATGGTTCACCTGAATAAACCTCATCCAGAGCTCTAACGTATTCGAGAGTTTCAGCGTTGGACAACCAGTGATCCAGACGCTTCCCGAAACGTTTTGCAATATCAGTGGCATTAATCCAGCCATCAGTATTGAAGCGGATAGGTTCGCCTTTGTAATTTAGTGGAACGATATTCATAGCGTCTTACCTTTTAGAAAGATGAGCCTGTTCGCACAGAAAAGCCGCCCCGAGATGGTCGCCACCATATACGGCAGTTCTCAGGCTCAGCTTTCTGAAAGACTCGGGATTGTTACGCGCTGCGATGCGCGGTTTACTGCAGATGTAAAAAAGCCCCGCTACTGCGAGGCTAAATCCTGGTGTTTGTGATGACTGGCCCTTATCTCAACGCAGCCCCTTACAGCGCGCCAGATGCTCAATATCAAGCATCAGCAATGAGATGTTTAATCTGGATTCACTCCAGAAGTGATCACCACCCTGTCTACAGAGCCAGATGTGAAGGATGATGAGTAGAATTATCGCTATCATCGAAGGCATTGCGTCCTGATGTATTCCTGCAGGTAGTTAACCTGCGCGGTTATCCTGTCGATTCCACTTCGGAGACGGTAATAATTGAGTTCAGCATCTGCTGTAAGTCTTGGGCTTTCTCCATCGCCCATGCTGCTGGCTCCGGTCGTTGACTTTGCACAGGTGGCGGCGACTTGCAGGCGCTTACGCCCAGCAGAAACATCAGCACGGAGACTTTCGATAGTCGCGTTAGCATCAGCAAGCTCCTTTGTGTATCTTGCGTCGAGTTCTGCTACATCACGTTGACGCTTCTGCATATCAGCGATTGTGGATGCGGCTTTGTCGCGCTGCTCTTTGTAGGCGATGGCGTTATCACGGTAATGATTAACAGCCCATGACAGGCAGACGATGATGCAGATAACCAGAGCGGAGATAATCGCGGTTACTCTACTCATTGTTGCCCCCACAAACAGACTTCACGCTCAATCTCACGGCGAGTCATCAGCCCTTTCCATTGCTTACCGCCAGCGTATGTCCAGCGCCGTAGCTGATCACATGCGCCTTTGATATCGCCCTGGTTTATTTTGCGAAGAAGCGTCGATGTTCTGAAATTTCCAGCACCAACGTTGTAAACGAACGAGTAAAGAGCGCCGCGCGTTGTTTCCGGTATATCGACTTTGATGTACGGGTTAATTTGTCTGGCGACAGTGGCAAGGTCTTTATTCAGGAGGGCTTTGCATTCTGCTTCGGTATACGTTTTACCGAGCATAATGTCTTTTCCGGTATGCCCGTAACATACAGTCCATACACCAACGATATCTTTATATGGTATGTAGCTGACGCCTTCCAGACCATCGTTACCACTTGGGCCAGTGATTAACACAGATGCTATAGCAATAGCCCCGCCACCAATAGCCGCAGCAACGGCTTTTCGTAATGATGGAGGCATTATTCACCTCTCGCAGCCTTTCTTCTGTCTTCTCTGATTTTGAAGTACAGATTTGTCAGATAGGTGAGAAAGCCCAACACAAGGCTTCCAAGCACCCCAATCGCAGCCCACTGTGATGGACTGACCTGATCCAACCACTGTAAAAACCAGTACCCGGCACTACCTGCTGAGGTGCCATAGGCGACACCCGTTGTTAACTTATCCATGGATTTCATAACCCCACCTCGCAGACAAAGCGGGTGTAAATTGAGGGAATACTACGAAACGTAACAGACTCGGAGTCAGTGAATAACTCAGGTATTGGGTTATCAGCTAATATCGAGACTCAAAAAATGGAAAAACCCGCTCGACGGCGGGTTTAAGCTGTGTGACGAAGTAACCACTCTTAACAGCATAACCAATTTTTTACGTACGTAAACCACTAAATGATATTTGCGAGAATGCTACCGAGTATTGAAAACACCACTACAAATACATAAGCAAATCTCAACAAATAACCAACAAATAATTTCCAGTGTTATTTTTAGCCGATTTAAATTGAACCTTCAAATTATAGAGCGCTTATAAATAACAGCCGTTAATATAAATTGGCTAATAGATTTATTTTTATTCAGCCAAGAGCTATGAATAGGATTCGATAGAAAAAAGTTCAGATAAAAATAGAGATCTACTTCACAAATCAAACGAGAAACCAAAACTTACATCTTGAAATAATCACATTGATTAGATGAATATTTATCGCGCAGTGACATCATTTTTTAATAATAGTTCAAAAAAAAGGGCTCACGATGAAAAAATTAACAGTGGCAATTTCTGCTGTAGCTGCATCAGTACTGATGGCGATGTCTGCTCAGGCAGCTGAAATTTATAATAAAGACAGTAACAAGCTGGATCTGTACGGGAAAGTTAATGCTAAGCACTACTTCTCCTCTAATGATGCAGATGATGGTGATACTACTTATGCCCGTCTTGGCTTCAAAGGTGAAACCCAAATCAACGATCAACTGACTGGTTTCGGTCAGTGGGAATATGAATTCAAAGGCAACCGCGCTGAATCTCAAGGTTCCTCCAAAGATAAAACCCGTCTTGCCTTCGCTGGCCTGAAATTCGGTGACTACGGCTCCATCGATTACGGCCGTAACTACGGTGTAGCATACGACATCGGTGCGTGGACTGACGTCCTGCCAGAATTCGGTGGTGACACTTGGACTCAAACCGACGTGTTCATGACTCAACGTGCAACTGGTGTTGCAACCTATCGTAACAACGACTTCTTTGGTCTGGTTGATGGTCTGAACTTTGCTGCTCAGTACCAAGGCAAAAACGATCGTAGCGATTTCGATAACTACACTGAAGGTAACGGTGATGGCTTCGGTTTCTCTGCTACCTATGAATACGAAGGATTCGGTATCGGTGCAACTTATGCGAAATCTGATCGTACCGACACTCAAGTTAATGCAGGGAAAGTTCTTCCTGAAGTATTTGCTTCCGGTAAAAATGCAGAAGTTTGGGCCGCAGGTCTGAAATATGACGCTAACAACATTTACCTGGCCACTACCTATTCTGAAACCCAGAATATGACTGTATTTGCTGATCACTTCGTTGCTAATAAAGCCCAAAACTTCGAAGCTGTTGCACAATATCAGTTCGATTTCGGTCTGCGTCCGTCCGTTGCTTACCTGCAATCTAAAGGTAAGGATCTTGGAGTATGGGGCGATCAGGACTTAGTCAAATATGTTGATGTAGGTGCAACCTATTACTTCAACAAAAATATGTCTACTTTCGTTGATTACAAAATCAACCTGCTTGACAAAAATGACTTCACTAAAGCACTCGGTGTAAGCACTGATGACATCGTTGCTGTAGGTCTGGTTTACCAGTTCTAATCTGATTACGAAAAAGATATGTTGCGGGAGGCGTTGCCTCCCCAACATATAAGTGGCTCCCTCAAGCCACTTCCTTTAGAAGCACAACCTTGCTTCTAACTATATAAACCTTCTGTTATATATTACCCTTTATTTTTGGGGGCGTCTCAACGCCCCATTTTTAATAATTTTTAGTAAACAATTGGCATATTAATTAGAGTTATTAACAACGATATCCATCTCTAACCGGATATCTAATGCCATTAACATCCCTTCAATTATGCCCTCAGCCTTCTGTAACCTTTTCCCGATATAACCATCAGAGCAGCAATGCTTACCTGCCAGTGACATGAATGTCATACCGACTACATAATAATCTACTAATAAATCGTGCAAATCGCTGTTGTTCTTTTTCAGACGGGCCATGCACCCGCAAATGATCATCGCGTCATCGTCACAACATTGCGGGCGAGATTTTACTTTTGAAGTAATTAATCCCTTAAAACCGGCGGCAATGGACGACCAGGTCACATCTTCATGATTATTAGCCGCCCACGCTCCCCAACGCTCAAGAACCATCTGAATATCACGCATCAACTTACTCCACAAAAATCAGACCAGAACGCCAATTACAAGCAAAAATCAACAAAACAGTATTAGTTGATTGTTATCTCTGACTTCATACTCCTGCTCCTGTCAGGGTTTTGGCGTAATTCTTCAGTATTCGGTAATCGGTCAAAACAGAACCGGGGAAACGATATAAGCGCAGACGCCTCCAGCGGTGGCGAAGAAGTTCTGCCATATTAAACTCAAACATCATTCATTCCCCATTTCGGTGATGGTCAGTTCCAGCCTCCCACCTTTGGTAACAGGCATCTTCACAACGCGGTAATCAACGACCTGAGCATCATCCAGCCAGAAACCTGCTTTGGTGAGTGCGTCAAAAGCGGCTTTTTGCAGATTATCCAGGTCACGGCGACGGCGATCCGGCATGTGGCACTCAATACGGATTTTCACTGGCATAGCCAGGCCGATATCCAGCATTGCGTTTTTAATGATTCGGGTGACGTTATCGCGGTATGCCTGCCCTTCTGCGCTGATGTGTGTGCGCCCGCGATTATGGCGGTAGTAGCGGTTATTGCTCGGCGGCCAGGGTAGTGTGATGTGGTAAGTATTCACGCCTTAATTACCCCCTCTTTCAGCCAGATAACCTGCGTTCTCGCCATACCTTCCAGCGCGCATTCTTTTGCATATCCAGCGTTAACAAAATTCGTGCGACGGTCGATCTCATCGTGACAGGCAGAACATGCAATGGTGGCAATCAGGTCTGGCGGTTTAATACCGGTGCCGCACAATCCAGCCAGCCGGATATGTGCCAGTACAGACGTTTCAGGGTTGCCATTACATACGCCAGGGATTCTTACCTGGCATTCCCGACCACGCGCTGCTTTTCTCAAATCAGCCATGATTCCTCCTTGCTGCCAGTCGCAACCATTTTTTATCAACCAGGCTGGCGGTATATCCGAGCAGTGTTGGTATTTCGGAAGGCTTCAGCTCAGGTTTACGCTTACGACGATTTGGTACTCTGTAGATGTGTCCGTTCATGACACGAATAAGCGGTGTAGCCATTACGCCTCCTGCTTGTCGCGGAGCTGCTGGAACTCGCAGCTCTGCGGAATAGTCAGGTGGCAGCCAATATTCATCGCCCAGGCTTCAACCTTACAGAGGAAGACATACATCTCTCCGGCATCAAGATCGGAGGTATGGCGTAACGACTGGATAGTAGTGATTTCACCGGTTACGACATCAACCAGTTCTTTGCTTTCATAACCGAGGTATGTGTGTTTGAGAGCATCTTTTACCCATGCTGCAGTAGCGAACGTTTTACCCCTGCTGATGAGGTATTCACTGATTTCGCTGTACCACATGTGGCTGAGTGCATTCTGGGAAAGACTGCGTTTCTCACGCCACGGTTTAAGCACCATGCGAAAGCATTTTCCGTTCTCCAGATAAGGCTGGATCTGCTGGCCGATAGCGATGAAGTTACCGCGATGCAGTTTGATTCCATCTTGTGGTAGGTTCACGCTTCACCTCCGTAGAGGTGAAACGCTGGATACAATATATCGCAGGTGCATTTCTGCATCTGTGGAGGGAGAAGAGAGTTTGGATTGTGTGTGCGCATAAACGTCCCCGTTTAGCGCAGAAGTCACCGGAGTTGTTCAGGCTCCGATGACATGATTATGGCGAGTTGATTATGGAAAATCAAATTAGTACAAATCACCACTGAAGCGTAAATTTTCCAGTTTGTTACGGTGAAAATTGATTTGCTGTGCGATAAAACTTAATCTTCCATGCCCGCTTTCTCCTTGCGAAATCTCAGTCTCTCTCCGTACAAGATCATCTAGTTGACGCTCATGATCTTCAATTTTTTTTCCTTCCCAATACTTCACGTAAGATTCAAAATCATCCATTACTTTACCCCCTCTTATTTTTAGATATTTTCAAACCCAATAAACCACCTGCTGTGCGTTTGTCAGGCGAGTAAGTGGGGCAGCTTTAAAGTACTAGAATGTTTCATAAAGACATCCGACTTAACAATGTTCATGGCGCTACTAACTCTCGCACCAGTTTAGTAGGTGGTACAACTCATTCCGCCATTTATCGTGGGATTACAATTAGTTGTAATCGGTCTGTTAGCCGCATCGATAGCTGCCTGCTGAGCTTGCTGCTGTTGAATGGTCTGATTTGCTTGATTAAGGCCAACCTGCATTGCCCCCATATCGCGAGCTGCATAGCAAGCGTCACGATCGCCATCATCACACATTGCAGAGACCTGACCGACAGTCTTGAATGCATAACGGCTATGCCACATCGAGCGGGTGTCACTTGTGCAGCCAGCCAATACTGAAACTGCCACGATCATCATTAAAATTTTCATTATTGAATACTCTTTATTTTGTAAAAGATACTACTGATTAAAATACGCTCAACCCAGATATGGAATTATGATGCTGCTCATCATCTTTGCATATTGAGATTTCCATCACAGTAAATTTTTTCCCCAAACCATCAACACCCGCTTCATCGCGGCACTCTGGCGACACTCCTTAAAAATCAGGTTAGTGCTCACCTTTCCTTCCCGTTCTTCCCTGGTAGCGAATCTGTAATACACCGTTCGCCAGACCTTACCATCAATGACCAAGATTCCTGCCCGCGCCATTTTAGCCGCAGCCTGATTTATGCTGGTTAATGTCATACCTGTTGTCGCAGCAACGTCCGGCGCACAGAAGCTCTTGTGCGTCTCCAGATAATGAATAATTGCCTCTTTGCCCGTCATACAGTTGCTCCTTTCAGTCCGAACTTCGCTTTGATTTCTGCGATCTTCGCCAGAGCCTGTGCACGATTTAGAGGTCTACCGCCCATGACAGGAAGTTGTTTTACTGGTTCAGGTATCGCCTCACCACGGTTAATTCGCGCGGTCATACAAGTCAGTTCATCGGCAGCCTTGCGCCGTAATTCCGCATCAGTCAGCGCATTGGCCCGCATGTTCTGATACAGGTTGGTAACCAACCAGTAGTGCGCGTTTGATTTCCACGGATAAGACTCCGCATCCGGATACAGGCCTCGCTTCCGGCAATACTCGTAAACCATATCAACCAGCTCGCTGACGTTTGGCAGTCCGGCGATAACGGATGCTTCTTCCCGGCACCATGCAACAAACTGCCCGGGTGATGGCAGAAATGGTCGATTCTGCCGACGGGCTACGCGCATTCCTGCGTTAACCTGTTCCATTGTGGTGATCCCGTTTTCCCGGAAAGCCAGCACCCACTGGCGGCGGATTTCGTTCAGTTCGTTCTGGTCCCGGTTAGCCAGGCTCGCCGGGAAAGTTGCCAGTAACTGGCTGAACACACCATTGATGATCTGCGCTACCTGTTGTACCTGCGGCTTTTCGTCGTACTGTTCCGGCATGTTGTTGGCGATCCGGCGCATCTGCTCACGGTCAAAGTTAACCATCTGTGCGGCGATGTTTTTCATAAATCCACCCCGTAAATCCAGTCAGTGTTTGTCAGGTCGAGTTTTGATTTTCCGGCTGTCACGCCAGCCTGTTGCTTGTTACGGTTGATTTCAAGTTGGGTCCACTTGTCGCGGAGTTTGGCCGGACTCAGCACGTTACCGGACCAGAAGTTGTCCTGGCATGCCCAGCGGAACAGCACGCACATGTCGCGGTGGTTACGTCCGTCACGTTCACGCATCAGGCGGATATCGTTAGCCCACCCTGCAAAATTCGGTTTTCTGGCTGAGGGCGCGATGGTCTTCACCATGTCAAACATCCACTCTGCGGCGGTCAGGTCTTCTGCTGTCCCCCACTTGCTGCCACTCTGAATTGCAGCATCCGGTTTCACCACAGGAAGGTCGTTTTCTGGCTGGTCAGAGGATTCGCCAGAATTCTCGGACGAAAAAGGTTTTATATTGTCTTTTGTTAGTTTGTCTTTTGTGTTTACCTGATTCGGGTAAACGCCTTTACCTGATTTGGGTAAACTTTTCTTACCTGATTCAGGTAAATTTACCTCTTTCAGGTAAACTTTATTTTTCTTACCTGATTCGGGTAATGTTGACCATTCACTGACCACATTATTAATGCCGATATTTCGCCTGCTCTGAATAAGAATCCCACGCTTTACCAGAACGCTTTTTGCAGCAGAACACTTGTGCGGCAATATCCCGGTCAATTCGGAAAGTTGCTCGTTGCTCACCCAATCCAGTCTTTTATTAAAGCCATATGTTTTGCGCATGACAGCCAGGAAGACCAGAAGCTGGTGCTGTGTTAATCCGGCCAGCATCACAGCTTCCAGCAACTCATTTGCAATGCGCGTATAACCATCGTCGAGATCTGCCACGCGCCGCTCCTTTTGTGCCACATCCGGCACTGGAAAATTGAATATCTCAGCAGTGTTTGCCATAATTCCTCCCGCAATGAGTGTGTTACGATTTGCACCTGAAAGTCGGTTCTGTTCCCGCAGACCGACTTTCGCCATTTTTGAACCTGTCATATTGCCCCCAACATGGTGGTAACCATCGCCATCAATGGACCAGCCAGATCCGGGTCCACACGAAACATCGACACAATACCTTCACTCATCTCCTTCAGTTTCTGGTGGCGTGGTGCGTTGAGAATGACAGCCTGTTTTGCCTCACTGAGTTCCTTTTCCATTTCAGCCAACCGAGTCATGAAGCTATCCTGCTCAACCAGGTAACCGCGATATTCCAGCGGTAGTACCGCCAGAATTGCCGGGGTCAGTTCACGCACGTTATTTCGGTATTTTTCAGAATCGAATTTGTTATCGAGGAAGCGGAACAGCTTCTGGCGTGCACGGCTGACATCATCAGGGAAATCGATGGTGCCGCCGCCCTGCTCCCGATACTCATTCACAATGAGTGCGGCAACAACATCCTGATTATCTGCAGCCGACCAGGCGCGGACGGCATCACGGATTTTTTCGTGGCCTGGCACCTGTTTTGTTTGAGAACGATTTATCACCGCTGTCGGGGTAAATCCGCTAGTCTGTTGGTATGTAAGTGGTTGCATAATTGACTCCTTTAGTTTGAATTGACTGTTAAGTTGATTGCTTATTGTTAAAGAGCGTGAAATGGAAATTTAAGCTGCGTTCTTTTCGGTGTGTGGAAACAACTTCGGAAGATCCGGGCGAATCTGGTATGCCTTCACTACTCCACCAGTAGCCGTAACAATGCTGCCGACATGTTCAGGGGATACCTTTGCTTTGTTGTGAAGCCACTTATAGACGGCCTGCTGCGAAACTTCACAGGCAGCGCCCAGTTTCTTTTGTGAACCAACGATATTGATCGCTGTTTTGATAGCTGGGTTCATAACAACCTCCGTGGTTAATTTGAATCAAGATTAAAACTATGGTTGTTTTTAGTCAACAACCATTTTCGTTTGATGGAATAAAACCTTGGTTGTACATTTGGACTATGAAAACAACACTCTCAGAAAGACTTAAAGAAGCCAGATTAGCGCGAGGCCTTACACAAAAGGCGCTTGGGGATTTGGTCGGGGTTAGCCAAGCTGCTATTCAGAAAATCGAAACAGGGAAAGCTAACCAAACAACTAAAATCGTGGAGATCGCGAACGCTTTGGGTGTGCGCGCAGAATGGTTATCTTCTGGCGTTGGAAATATGTCAGACAGTACAGTGCAACCAATACAATCCACTGTCAGCCATTCCAAATACTTCAAGATTGACGTTCTTGATATAGAAGTGAGTGCCGGGCCGGGAGTCATCAACCGTGAGTTTGTAGAAGTCCTACGCTCGGTTGAGTACTCGTTTGACGATGCTCGTCACATGTTCGATGGCAGGAAGGCAGAAAATATCCGCATCATTAACGTGCGTGGTGACAGCATGTCAGGAACGATCGAACCAGGTGACCTGCTGTTCGTTGATATCACTGTTAAATCTTTCGACGGTGATGGCATCTATGCGTTTCTGTACGACGACACTGCCCATGTAAAACGTCTTCAAATGATGAAGGATAAGCTGCTGGTTATCTCTGATAACAAGAGCTACTCGCCGTGGGACCCGATCGAGAAAGACGAGATGAACCGGGTGTTCATCTTCGGTAAGGTTATTGGGAGCATGCCGCAGACATACAGGAAGCATGGGTAAAGCGTCTTCATGGGACCAAAGCTGACAAAAAAGCTGTAACATGTGATTAAAGCGATCTTTGGAGACACACTTTGCTTGTCCTGGTACAGTTGCTTTCATGTGACAAAGAGAACATAATTTGTACAGTCAGTTCTCTATGGAAAATCATCATGTTCAAGAAAATTTTGAAGAAAGTGAAATCAGAGACGCCTTCACATGGTGTGGATGAACTCATTCAACTTTTCGATGAGATAGATGAAAAGCAAAAAAGAATTCGCGAGGAAAAAGAAAAATTTAGAGAGGATTGGCAAAATGGAGCTCGAACAACAAAGCACAGATTCACTATTTGATTTTCTTTACATAGACCGTGTACGCGTTAGCTCCCTCACAGCCCAGCTTCACAATGCTGGTGTAGTGACGAGCGTAAAACAAACTACTTCTGACACAGATAAATCTAATAAATCCGTTGAATTAAGCGTCAAGATTCTTAAAGGAAAAGTGGGGACTGACGACGCCTTAACACATTCGCAAGAGAAAACTTTCGACGCTTCATGGTCATTACCAATTAATTTTCTCGATAAATTAGATGAAGCAGGAATGATTAAAACTGGACTTAATGGTGAGAATCTTGGTTCAGTTGTTCATTCTGTTGGAAAAATGCGCATTTTTGATGTGTCAACTATTCAGAAAATTATGCCTATTTTTGGTGAGATAGCCCAAGCACAATTAAACACGGTCAACCTTCCCCCAAAAGCCAAAGCGAAGCTTAAAGGGAAACTCACCCCAGATGAAATTGAGATATCTCCTGGGCTTACCATTGGTGTAGTTAAGAAACTCATTAATATCGTTCCCAACATCCTCCAGGTTGATTTTATTGATGAGAATGGCAACCTGATGTGGATGTCTATTGATAAAGAATATTTAACAATTAATCCTGATGACTTAGCCTTAAAATATGGTGGCACCATACCGGGTACCTGGCATGTCATTGGATTGATTGATGCCTTGCCAGATTCTGTACAAGATCAGAATATCAATAACCCTCTTGATTTCCCTGAACACGATCTCAAGTCAGGATTACAATCCTTCCTGGATATGGTCAAGGTACAAGCTGGTAGAGGAAGTGATTCGTATGGGATGACACCACTTCTCATCTTTAGAACAGTAGGCTGATATTCTATTTACCTAACACACTATAAAAAGCCCCCGGCAACCGCGCCGGGTTTTCTTTTCCTCCCCCTCATAACTCATACCGTCCAAAAAACCACCACACCTCACTTCAGTTATCGCTATGCGATGCAAGTCACAAAATAAATCCATCCCAAATACAACCAGTTATATCTAAAACAACCAATAAAACAACTTATGTTGTTGACGATAATACAACTATAGTTTTAAATAAGTTCATCGCAACAACACAATCATACGGCAACCACCTGATTCACCGTTGCGATGACCGCTTAGATCCGCAGTTTGAATTTCAGCAGGCTTCGGGGAGTGCGAGGGGTGAAACGGACGCGTGAACGTCGGTGTGACCAGCTGAAATTAACTCAACATTTCATACCTCAGTCGCTTCAACGAGGCGGTTTAGTTATGACAACCGGCGGCCATCCACCGCCTGAATACGCGCAGAAGTCTCTATATGTTCAGCAGCCCAGCTTACGGGCAGGAGTTTTTATGGTTCATCAACATTACGGAACACAGACCGTTAATCGCGGTGCGGTCATGCCAGGAATGCTGGTCAAACACAAAGATGGTACCTGGACTGCATCAGCTAATTTACGCGGACGGCTTTATCTGCATCGCGGCATCGAGCGCACTTATACCCGTGATTTGCTCGTGGAAGTTTTTCTCGACGGACGCGGTAACGGCCTCAATCACTAATCCCCTTTCCTGTTTTCCTAATCAGCCTGGCATTTCGCGGGCGATATTTTCACAGCCATTTTCAGGAGTTCAGCCATGAACGCTTATTACATTCAGGATCGTCTTGAGGCTCAGAGCTGGGCGCGTCACTACCAGCAGATCGCCCGTGAAGAGAAAGAGGCAGAACTGGCAGACGACATGGAAAAAGGCCTGCCCCAGCACCTGTTTGAATCGCTATGCATCGATCATTTGCAACGCCACGGGGCCAGCAAAAAAGCCATTACCCGTGCGTTTGATGACGATGTTGAGTTTCAGGAACGCATGGCAGAACACATCCGGTACATGGTTGAAACTATTGCTCGCCACCAGGTTGATATTGATTCAGAGGTATAAAACGGATGAGTACAGCACTCGCAACGCTGGCAGGGAAGCTGGCTGAACGTGTCGGCATGGATTCTGTCGACCCACAGGAACTGATCACCACTCTTCGCCAGACGGCATTTAAAGGTGATGCCAGCGATGCGCAGTTCATCGCATTGTTGATCGTCGCCAACCAGTACGGCCTTAATCCGTGGACGAAAGAAATTTACGCCTTCCCTGATAAGCAGAACGGCATCGTTCCGGTGGTGGGCGTTGATGGCTGGTCCCGCATCATCAATGAAAACCAGCAGTTTGATGGTATGGACTTTGAGCAGGACAATGAATCCTGCACATGCCGGATTTACCGCAAGGACCGCAATCATCCGATCTGCGTTACCGAGTGGATGGATGAATGCCGCCGCGAACCATTCAAAACCCGCGAAGGCAGAGAAATCACCGGACCGTGGCAGTCGCATCCCAAACGGATGTTACGGCATAAAGCCATGATTCAGTGTGCCCGTCTGGCCTTCGGATTTGCGGGTATCTATGACAAGGATGAAGCCGAGCGCATTGTCGAAAATACCGCATACACTGCAGAACGTCAGCCGGAACGCGACATCACTCCGGTTAACGATGAAACCATGCAGGAGATTAACACTCTGCTGATTGCCCTGGATAAAACATGGGATGACGACTTATTGCCGCTCTGTTCCCAGATATTTCGCCGCGACATTCGCGCATCGTCAGAACTGACACAGGTCGAAGCAGTGAAAGCTCTCGGATTCCTGAAACAGAAAGCCACTGAGCAGAAGGTGGCAGCATGACACCGGACATTATCCTGCAGCGTACCGGGATCGACGTGAGAGCTGTCGAACAGGGGGATGATGCATGGCACAAATTACGGCTCGGCGTCATCACCGCTTCAGAAGTTCACAACGTGATAGCAAAGCCCCGCTCAGGAAAGAAGTGGCCTGACATGAAAATGTCCTACTTCCACACCCTGCTTGCCGAGGTTTGCACCGGTGTGGCTCCGGAAGTTAACGCTAAAGCGCTGGCCTGGGGAAAACAGTACGAGAACGACGCCAGAACCCTGTTTGAGTTCACTTCCGGCGTAAATGTTATTGAATCCCCGATCATCTATCGCGACGAAAGTATGCGCACCGCCTGCTCTCCCGATGGTTTATGCAGTGACGGCAATGGCCTTGAGCTGAAATGCCCGTTTACCTCCCGGGATTTCATGAAGTTCCGGCTCGGTGGTTTCGAGGCCATAAAGTCGGCTTACATGGCCCAGGTGCAGTACAGCATGTGGGTGACGAGAAAAGATGCCTGGTACTTTGCCAACTATGACCCGCGCATGAAGCGTGAAGGCCTGCATTATGTCGTGGTTGAGCGGGATGAAAAGTACATGGCGAATTTTGACGAGATGGTGCCGGAGTTCATCGAAAAAATGGACGAGGCACTGGCTGAAATTGGTTTTGTATTTGGGGAGCAATGGCGATGAAGCATCCTCGCGATAATATCCGGGTAGGCGCGATCACTTTCGTCTACTCCATTACAAAGCGAGGCTGGGTATTTCCCGGCATTTCTGTTATCAGAAATCCACTGAAAGCACAGCGGCTGGCTGAGAAGATAAATAATAAACGGGAGGCGGTATGCACAAAGCATCTCCTGTTGAGTTAAGAACGAGTATTGAGATGGCACATAGCCTTGCTCAAATTGGAGTCAGGTTTGTGCCAATACCAGTAGAAACAGACGAAGAATTTCATACGTTAGCCACATCCCTTTCACAAAAGCTGGAAATGATGGTGGCGAAAGCAGAAGCAGATGAGAGAGACCAGGTATGACAACCACTGAATGCATTTTTCTGGCAGCGGGCTTCATATTCTGTGTGCTTATGCTTGCCGGCATGGGGCTTGTTCAGTGACACCTCAGCAAGAAAACGCCCTTCGCAGCATTGCCCGTCAGGCTAATTCTGAAATCAAAAAAGCCAGACAGCAGTTTCCGGATAAAAACGTCGATGACATTTGCCGTAGCGTACTAAAGAAGCACCGCGAAACGGTAACGCTGATGGGATTCACACCGACTCATTTAAGCCTGGCGATCGGCATGTTGAACGGCGTTTTTAAGGAACGATGAACATGAAAAGCAAAATCATCAGGGAGCTACAGGCTCCTTTTTTATTATTCGCATTTACCCTCAAGCGTATTAACCAACAATTCAGGGATTAATGAAAGATGGCAGACATCATTGATTCAGCATCAGAAATTGAAGAATTACAGCGCAACACAGCAATAAAAATGCGTCGTCTGAACTACCAGACTGTATCCGCAACTCATTGTTGTGAGTGTGGCGATCCGATAGATGAGCGAAGACGCCTGGCTGTTCAGGGTTGTCGGACTTGTGCAAGTTGCCAGGAGGAGATCGAACTTAAGAACAAACAATGGGGACTGTGATGGCCTCAAAGCAGCAAATTTCAACATCGTCCAACTGAGGTGTAAAAATGTTCAGAATCATTTTTCCTAACACCTGGTACGTCGACCACCACGGCACTCCCTGCAAAATCCTGCGTTCTACCCACAACAAAGTTCACTACATCCGAAAAGGCAGAACATGTATCGCCAGCATGTTCCGCTTTAATCATGACTTTGAACCTGTGAATAAAGCTGATGCAGATCGGATAGCAGAAGAGATCGAAACGGCAGAACACATTAAGAAGTTACGTGACATGCGTTCAAAAAGCAGAGGTAACCATGGAATCATACAGCCTCACACTCGATGAGGCCTGTCAGTTTCTTAAGATATCCAGACCAACCGCCACCAACTGGATACGAACAGGCCGCCTACAGGCAACACGTAAAGATCCAACCAAGCCAAAATCTCCTTACCTCACAACACGGCAAGCCTGCATTGCGGCGCTTCAGTCTCCGCTGCATACTGTCCAGGTGAGCGCGGGTGATGGCATAACAGAGGAAAGAAAATGTCACTCTTCCGCAGAAATGAAATATGGTATGCCTCGTATTCGCTCCCGGGCGGGAAACGAATTAAGGAATCTCTTGGCACAAAGGACAAGCGGCAAGCTCAGGAGTTGCACGACAAGCGAAAAGCAGAACTCTGGCGAGTAGAAAAGCTAGGGGATTTACCTGATGTCACTTTTGAAGAGGCCTGCCTAAGATGGCTTGAGGAAAAAGCTGATAAAAAATCTCTCGATTCAGATAAAAGCCGGATTGAGTTCTGGCTTGAACATTTTGAGGGTATAAGGCTTAAAGATATCTCGGAGGCAAAGATTTACTCTGCTGTAAGCAGAATGCATAACAGAAAGACGAAAGAAATATGGAAACAGAAAGTTCAGGCCGCCATCAGGAAAGGTAAAGAACTGCCTGTTTATGAACCAAAGCCAGTATCAACTCAGACAAAGGCAAAGCATCTTGCCATGATAAAGGCCATTCTCCGTGCTGCAGAACGCGACTGGAAGTGGCTGGAAAAAGCGCCTGTCATCAAGATACCAGCGGTCAGAAACAAGCGAGTCAGATGGCTGGAAAAGGAGGAAGCAAAACGCCTTATTGATGAGTGCCCCGAACCACTGAAATCTGTCGTCAAGTTTGCGCTGGCAACTGGTCTGAGAAAGTCGAACATCATAAATCTGGAATGGCAACAAATCGACATGCAGCGACGAGTTGCCTGGGTGAATCCAGAAGAGAGCAAATCAAACCGCGCCATTGGTGTGGCGCTGAACGATACCGCCTGTAAAGTGTTGCGTGATCAAATAGGCAAGCATCACAAATGGGTGTTTGTACATACCAAGGCGGCTAAGCGAGCAGATGGAACATCAACGCCTGCGGTCAGGAAGATGCGCATCGACAGCAAGACATCATGGCTATCAGCTTGTCGTCGTGCAGGAATTGAAGATTTCCGTTTCCATGACCTCAGACACACCTGGGCAAGCTGGCTGATTCAGTCAGGCGTCCCATTATCAGTGCTTCAGGAAATGGGCGGATGGGAGTCTATAGAAATGGTTCGTAGGTATGCTCACCTTGCGCCTAATCATTTGACAGAGCATGCGAGGAAAATAGACGACATTTTTGGTGATAATGTCCCAAATATGTCCCACTCTGAAATTATGGAGGATATAAAGAAGGCGTAACTGATTGAATTGTAATGGCGCGCCCTGCAGGATTCGAACCTGCGGCCCACGACTTAGAAGGTCGTTGCTCTATCCAACTGAGCTAAGGGCGCGTTGATACCGCAATGCGGTGTAATCGCGTGAATTATACGGTCAACCCTTGCTGAGTCAATGGCTTTTGATCTGGTTGCTGAACAAGTGAACGACCGCGTCTGATTTTCTGATTTATTTCGCTATAGCGGCAAACAAACACACACCGCTGCGCGTCTGAATCAAGAAAACCCGTATTTTCATGTATCAAAGTACAATTTACCGCCCTAACGGAAAATTGTCCGCTCCTATGAGACTGGTAACTATGAAACCAACGTCGGTGATCATTATGGATACTCATCCTATCACCAGAATGTCTATTGAAGTTCTGTTGCAAAAAAACAGTGAATTGCAGATTGTCCTGAAAACGGATGATTACCGCATAACCATCGATTATCTCCGAACCCGTCCTGTTGATTTAATCATTATGGATATAGACTTGCCCGGAACAGACGGTTTTACCTTCCTGAAAAGGATCAAACAAATCCAGAGCACAGTGAAAGTGTTATTTTTATCATCGAAATCAGAATGCTTTTATGCTGGCAGAGCGATACAAGCTGGTGCTAACGGTTTTGTCAGTAAATGCAATGATCAGAATGATATTTTTCATGCCGTTCAGATGATCCTCTCCGGATACACGTTTTTTCCCAGCGAAACGCTTAACTATATAAAAAGCAATAAATGTAGTACGAATAGTTCAACGGTCACTGTGCTATCTAATCGTGAAGTGACCATATTACGTTATCTGGTTAGCGGATTATCTAATAAAGAAATTGCCGATAAGTTATTACTTAGCAATAAAAAAGTTAGTGCGCATAAATCTAATATTTATGGCAAGCTAGGTTTGCATTCAATTGTAGAGCTTATCGACTACGCCAAATTATACGAATTAATATAATATTAATTATAATTGATCATAAATATCGCATCCGCTTTCGCCACACCTGGCCGAACACCGCTGGCTAACGCTCGATAATTGGCAAAAAAGTTTAGTGTGACATTGCCATTTGCATCTACTTCCTCAGTCGGGCTCGCCGCTCCCAGTGCGAGCCGGGAGCGATCGCTATTACGTAATTCGATGGCGATGGTTTGCGCCATTGCGGGATCATCCAGAGCCAGCAGGTTGGTATCGGATGCCGGCGTTCCCGTAAATAAAATCGCAACTGAACCCGGAGGACATCCCTCCAGCCGCAGGCTAAAAGGGACGAGTGCCGTGGTATCGCCAGCGTTCAGTAATTGTGTCGTAGGCCATCTGCCTAAATCTACCGTCTTATCAATATCCGCAGTGTTTACGGTACAGGAGAAATCAACAACGTTACCGTGCAAATTGATATTAATCGTTCCCAAAGGGTCAGCTGCCCATCCACTGGAAATCCACAGTAACCCGCAGAAACAGCTAAAGAGTGCTCTTCTCATTCTCCGTACCTCATTGATAATCGACGCGTAAATACCCCAGCGCGCTAAACGGCCCTTCGGTCGGTTTTTGACCGGTAATACTGATAGGCCTGGCGCGAAGTGTGACATTGGCTGCCGCAGCTGCATCCAGACGGAAAGGAATAACGCTATTGAGATCGTTAGGCGTGATCGGCGTATCGTTCTGATCGGCGACAATAAAACCTAAATCCTGATTGTCCGACACCATCGCCTGACCAGAAACGGCACTGGCTTCCAGACGCATTGTTAAATAAGCCTGCGCAGCAACATTCGTACATTTGACCGCAATGCTCTTGGTTTGCGGCATGACACCAGCAGGTCGATTACCCGGCCCTGCCGCACTAAATAACGATGCGCCGATATCACCAAAATCAAATTCAACAATCTGCCCGGCATTTAATTCGCAGTTTTGCGGTACTTCAACCCGGCCACCAAAACTAATGGTATAAACAGGTGTAACCAACGGATCGTAAGGCGTTGATGTCACATACACGGTAAACATCACCTGTCTGGGGATCTCCACCATGTTAATAAAGGGACGAATAACCTTTAAACGAAATATTAAACGAGAATCCATCACCCCGAATGGAAGGTTTTGTGAAACGTTAGGATCTGTTCCCATCCGAATATAATTTTGCGGGGGGAACTGAATATCCATCACACTATCAACCAGACTCATCGCACCTAATAGATAATCATTTAATTGCATATATTTATAATTATCGATAGTTTCCTGAACAATAAAGTTGGTGACATAACTACGGTATGTATAATTCACCAGCGTGCCGGGTGGACAAATTGCTGACACACCTACCCAGCCGGATTTTTCCGGTAAAACAACAATCTGCCCTGGCTGGTTATTGGTGCTATTAAAGATATTTGAGAGATCATAGTGTTCATCTTCTGCTACGCCAGTACTATTTGCACAAACAGTAGCCCAGGATATGTTTGCCAGACACAAACATGCCATCGCCAATAATAATCTGCAGATTATCTTCATTGATAATTTCCTTTATGAGCCAGGATGTGTGCAAACTGCCGAAATAACAGTGACGGCTTGCTGTAAGCTTTGCTTCGGCAATACATAGTGCGCAATGCAGCGTGAGTTCGCGCCGTCTCCCCACTGAACCAGTAATTCACCAGACAATGGCGCACCACTTAAATAAACTTGCCCGTCATCACCCACCATACTGGTTATTCCGGTACTGTTTTCCCGTACCAGTGATCCAAACGGCACCGGTTTTCCGCCCTGGGTAACGGTAATGAGCGCCCGCACGCCTATGCGGGTATCAAAATTGGCACGAACCAACGCGCCTTGCGTCGGCACAACGCTGCTGATATTTTTTTCAACATCGATGGAATTCCCCATCGTATTGGTATCAAGCGCGATACGGTTATACCGATAAACCGTGGCATACGGCATCACCGCATAGCCGCGCCAGTCGGTTAAAATGCCAGTTTGATTTTCAATGCGTACACCGCCTGCGCCAGGCGCTTTAATCAAAACATTGGTATCCCCTAAAGGCTGGCTCAGCGTTATGCCATTTTCGTGCCCGACCACACCGCCAGACAGCTGCCAGTTAACGTCATGTTGATCGCGGTCGTAGTTATACCCGACCCCCAGCGTACCGTAAGCGGCCTGCCAGTTTGCCGTGGCGCTGCCCGTATACCCATTATTCGAGGTATCACCCTGGCTTACGTGATAACTCAGGTTGTGGCCTTCTAGTAAGGTCCCACCTACACCTGCCAGCCAGCTATTTTGCCCGTTGCTGTTACGGTTGGCGTTAAAGGAGGCATAAGCGCGGTCGAGCGCATTTTCCCGGGTGTAGCGACGTTTGGTCAGAACATTGAAAGGCACTGAAACATTAAGTCCGACAATACGTTCGTTATCGGGGATCCCTACAGATTCATTCCACGAAAATGAGAGCGAATAACTGATGCCAACCCAGCTGCTGGTATACCCCACCTGATACCAGGTATCTGAATCCGAAGTATTCCAGTATTTTTGATGGGTACCAGAGATATAAAGCGAGCCAAAGTCATTAAGTGATTGTGAAATATTTAACTGCAAACGGTCTTTACGGCTAAAGCGTAAATTGTGGTAATTCACGATTATCAGTTCATCCCGATGCTCACCGTCGTAATCGTAATCATATTCGTACCCCTCCATTCGACGATACGCAACATCATCAAGGGTATAAAAACCTTGTGTCGAATAGCGGTAACCCATTAACTGAAAATTGGTGCCGAAGGTGTTCATCGATTTCGCATAGAGGAAGCGAATGGAATCCCCCTCATGACGACTGTCGTCGGCTAACTGACTGCGCGCATGGGTCACATCCAGCGACACTGCCCCCCAGTTTCCGAGATTGCGCCCCAGTCCTAATAAAAAGGCGGTGTAATTGGCAGATAATTGCGTCCCGCCGTAGGCAGTAAATTCCTGTGGTAAACCGCCGAGTGCCGTGCCCTGAAAAAAGAAAGGTGATGATTGCTGACTATTACCGCTACGAAAATCGCCCGCCGTCAGGTCAAATTTGAAACGCCCTTCGCGTTGTAAAATCGGCACTGTTGAATACGGAATTGTGTAATTCTGCTGATTGCCATCGCGCTCGTCGATGGTGACATCCAGATCGCCATTTGAAGATGTCGGGTGCAAATCTGTAATTTCAAAAGCGCCGGGGGAAACATAGCTTTGATAGATAATAAAACCATTTTGCCGAATCGTTAGCTGGGCCGCCGTACGGGCAATCCCACGTACCGTTGGGGCAAACCCTTGCTGGCTATCAGGATACATATTATCGGAAGAATAAAGCCGTACACCACGAAATCCAACACCATCGAAAATATCACTTCCTGTATTGCCGTCTCCCATTACCAGTTCACTTTTCAGCGGAATAATGGCGCGCTGTACCCAGGTGCCAATATTATTCCACTGTTCTGAATGATATCCATTTCCGCGAAAATAGTTCCAGGAACCATTGTTGCGTAAACGCCACGGGCCAATATTAATCCCGCTGAGCTCACTAAAAAAATAGCTATCGTTACCATTACCTCTGTTACCGGTGAAATTATAATTCAGGAGTAAAGCAGGAATACCTTCATCCCACTCTTCAGGCGGAATGTAACCGTGAGCGCTACTCAACAACGTTATCTGAGGAATAGTGATGTTCAGGCGCATCGCTGCAAAATCAAAGTTAATTGTGGCATCAGGTACAGCTTTCAGTAAATTGATGCATTTATTGTTTTGCTGCTGGGCTAACTCGGGAAATGCACTGCTATTAAGGCCAATTCGTTCAAGGAGTACCTGGTTAAAACAGGGCATTAACCCACCTGATTTATCACCTGTATTTTCTGTTGTCGATTCAAATACGATATCCTGTGAACCAATGAACTCATCATTACGCCAGAGATCCACCCGATACACGCGCGCAGGTTGATGATTACCTCTCTCAAAGCGCGATAAATCAGCAACGGATGTGCCATTCTCTAATAAAAATGCCGGGTTGAAATAACTTTCCGCATAGCTTAAAAAGGAGGGTAAAATGGCAAGAGATGAATAACAAATTCCGGCCAGACACCAGCTATACCTCTGCGGAATATCCGTAGTAGTGGGTATTTTCATAATTAGCTCTGATATTGTCAGATGATTCGGTTAGTTTAAGTTCACTTCTCTGACCGGGGTTACTGAACCATAATCATTAACGGTCTGAAATTTCAGCTTTCCCTGCACTCCTGAGGGTAAGGGAATTTGTGAATTAACTCTGGGTGCAGCCATAGCATTCCCCAACTTTTGGCTGCCCACTTGTAAGTTAACCAGGGTGACATAAAAAGGTGAGGGATTATGAACATTGATATAGTTACCGGATCGCGAAAACTTGAGTGTGTCCGGCGCTTCTGCGGGTAATTCTTGTAATTGAATTGGACGGAGAAATAATTTCATGCGCGATAAAATCGCCAGTTGCAAAACATTCCTGCCGTTCAATGCATTTTTATCTACCGAAGGGATCGTCTTAACATTCATCCAGAACAGAGACTCACGATCTGCCGCCAGCGGTGGACCGGTGTAAATAATACGCAAGGTATTTTCGCTTTTGGGTTCACTAACAAACAGTGGCGGTGTAATGATGAATGACTTTTCTTTTACACCGCTGCTGTTTTCAATCCACGAATTGACCAGAAAGCGCTCATTGGTATGGCTATTTCTAATCCATACCGCAGTCTGTTGAGCATCAGCGGGATAAATAATACGCGTGGCACCTAATGCGATCCCTCCGGCAGCATGGGTGCTGGCCGAAATGATTAAATAAAATATAATGAGCATCAATAACTTTATTTTAGTCATCATAGTTAATACGCCTTGTGTATTCCTGACGGCAAAAATAAGAAATATAAAGAAATGATTGCTTTGGTTTCTTACAACACATCATTCCCTTTTCATTTAATAAATCGGCATGATACAAAGTGAACATGATTTCGATTTACATTGCCACCATACCGCTTCAGACAACCGGTACATTACTTTGTTATAAGACGTGATATATAATTCAAAACAACGTGGTTTTGATTATTCGTATCTCATAATAAAAGTCGCGTCAGCATTTGCTTGCCCTGCTGATGCACTTGTACCGGTGCCTTTATAACGTGCAGAAAAATGAAGAACGTTGGTCCCGGGGATCAAGTTCTGGTTGGTTGAGAAGCTATTCCCATCAGGTTTGAGAATTGCGGATGTATTATCAAGTATTTCAATACCGACACCCGTTGCTGTTGTTGTATTGGTACTGGATGCAATGGCCAATAAATTATCATTGATTGCATCAGCCTGACCAGAAAATGCAACGGCAGCATTAGCGGCAACAACAGGATCGCAGTCGTTCAACTGAATGGTGAATGGAATTAATGCAGAGGTATTACCAACAGCATTGAAAATATCGGTACGATATTGACCGAGTGTGACAACCTGGTCTGCCGAGTCAGTATTCACTGAACAGGCAGCATTCACCAGTTCGCCTTCAAAGTGAATTGTACCGCCATCTACAACGGCAGCATAACTACCCGTAGCGGCGAATAGTGCGGCAGCCAGCGCAGACGAAATAAATCTTAATTTCATATATATTCCTTCAATCTCATTTATCGACTCCACATCCGTATATAACCGATTACTTTATTTAAGACACTGATAGTAGTAAAATTCCTTTTTATCCTCTAAGAATGTCTTAATTGAAAATATGCACTCTAATCTAAAAAATAGAGAGCCCCGTTAGATGAATACTTCCGCGCAAAATATATTCAACACAAATATAGACCTGAAGCGGTAAATCACCAGGCTGAAAATTCTTTTTATATTGTCAGGTATTTCTTAAATTATCTTAATCCTTAAACAAGGAAATAAATCAGTTCCAGATTTACAACGCCATCATGGACGAAAAATGAAGCTTTCAATCTCAGCGACCTCAGCGACGGTGCGCCTAACCTTCGCAAGAGGTCGCTTCACGCGATAAATCTGAAACGAAACCTGACAGCGCGCCCCGCTTCTGACAAAATAGGCGCATCCCCTTCGACCTACGTAACAGATGGAATCCTCTCTCTGATGGCAGCAAAGATTATTGACGGTAAAACGATTGCGCAGCAGGTGCG